>Ga0156186_1283_pt3 | contig 26322 bp, 25 predicted proteins | sample RifCSPlowO2_12_FD_107839 | JGI IMG/M metagenome (GOLD analysis project Ga0156186, IMG submission 107839) | Candidatus Handelsmanbacteria bacterium RIFCSPLOWO2_12_FULL_64_10
GCAAGCGAGCCGGGGAGAGGGCCGATCTTCGATTCTGATTCCCCACCGAGTGTCCTGTTTCACGACTCGAACTTCTGCATCCTGCGGGCGGGGGGAGACCAGGAGACCCGGAGGCACGTCGCGCTGAACTATGGGAAGGGGAACCGGGGGCACGGGCACCGGGACAGGCTGGCGGTGAACGTGATCGCGTACGGGTACGATCTGTCGGCGGACGTGGGCTACCCGGCGAGCTGGGTGTCGCCCAAGATCGGGGGGTGGGAGACGCACACGGCGAGCCACTGCACGGTGATGGTGGATGGGGAGAACCAGGGCTTCAGCGCGGGGGGCCTGAACCTGTTCATCCCCGGCCCGTGGGCGAGGCTGGCGGACGCCTCGGGGGAGCGGGCCTATCCGGGGCGTGTCCGTCTGTACCGCCGGGCCGTGGCGCTGATCCCGGTCGACGAGGGCCGGGCCTATGTCGTGGACGTGTTCCGGGTGAAGGGGGGGAAGGTTCACGACTACAGCTTCCACAGTCTGGGTGGGGACGAAGGGGAGCGGTTCGAGCTGGACCTGCCGGGGGGGGTTGAGATGGAGACTCAGGTCAGGGGGACGCTGGCCGGGCCGGACGTGGCCTTTGGCGAACAACCGGGCTACGGGTTCATCCGGGACGTGGCGAGGGCGGGCGTGGACGGCAACGTGAGGGCCACGTGGCGGGCAGAGGGGGATGGCGCAGGGCTTCGGCTGCACGTATCAGGAGAGGCCGGGACGACGGTCCTGACGGGCCTGGGGGAAGGGAACGGCAACCTGGGCCAGAGCCCGTGGGACCGGTACCTGATCGTCCGACGGGAAGGGGCGGAGGAGGCGTCGAGCTGCTTCGCGGCGGTCCTGGAGCCGTTCAGCGGAAGTCCGTTTCTGGGCCGGGTCGAGGCGCTGTGGGCCGGGGAGGCGGACGATCCCGCCGCCGGGCGTGTGGGCCTGAAGGTCACGGTTGGGGGTGTCACGCACTATGTCCTGAACACGCCCGGTGGGAGGGGGTTTCGGGGAGAGATCGACGGTCTGTCCGTGGAATTCGCAGGGGAATGGGCGTTCATCGAGCGGGATGGGAAGGCCGTGCGACGGATGCAGGTCGTGAACGGGACGCTGCTGAAGGTCGGAGATCGGGCGCTGCGGAGCACGGGGGAGTTGAGGGGGAGGGTTGAGGTCGTGGACATCGCAGGGCGGAGCGTCGAGGTCTCGTCATCAGGGCCTCTGCCGACGGATGGGGCGTTGAACGGCCATACGATGATCCTCAGCAACCCGGCTTACCTCTGCAACGCGACCTGCACCGTCGCCGGGGTGGAGGAGGTTGGGGAGGGGAGATACCGGGTCCGACTGGAGGGGGTGGACCTCCTGCTGAGCGAGGGGCGGGTCACGGGCGTCGAGGACGGCGCGCTGCTGACGGACACGCCGATGCTGAAGGTGGAGGTGGTGGCGAACCTGTTCGATGGGAAGGTCGTCTCGCACGAGCGAGGGCAGATGGGTCCCCGACTGAGGACGGCGGAGAAGGGGCGGTTGACGCTGGAGGACCCGGCGCAGGCGACGGCGTTTGAGGGGAAGGGGTTTTACGTCTACGACGTGGGCGTGGGGGATGAGTGGCGCGTGCCGGTGACGGGGTATTGGGAAACGTAGGGGCGCAATTTAATCGCGCCCTTGTCGATTTGACAAGGCAGCTCCCCCTTTCCCTCTGGGGGAGGGGGTGGGGGGGAGGGGTCCTTATGCAGGCGACAACTGCGCGCCGCCGTCCACGCGGAGTATCTGGCCGCTCACAAAGTCTGACAGCGGGGAGGCGAAGAACTGCACGGCGCAGGCGATCTCGTCCGGCGTGGCGTAGCGGATGAGGGTCGGCTGATCCATCGCCTTGAGAAGCTCCGGCCTGGCCTGGCCGGTGGCGATGAACCGCCCGCTCAGGGACCCGCCGGGGGCGACCATGTTCACGGTGATGTTGTGCCCTCGGACCTGGTCCGCCAGGCAGCGGGTGTAGTGCGTCTGGGCAGCCTTGGCGGTGGCGTAGATGGTCTGCTCCGCCTCGGCCTGGAAGGCGTTGACGGTCCCGATGTTGACCACCCTCCCGCTCCGGCGGGTTATCATGACGGGAACGACGGCGCGGCAGCAGTGGATCGTTGTCATCAGGTTCCGGTCGAGCACGGCCCTGAGGTCCTCCGGTGAGATGCCGAGGGCGTCGTTGTTTTTGGGTTTGCCGCCTGCGGCGGCGATGTCCCCGCCCGCGTTGTTGACCAGGATGTGGATCGGGCCCAGGTCGGCCTCGATCTTCTGGACCGCGGCCCTCACCTGCTCCGGGTCCGACAGGTCGGCGAACACGGTGGTCACGGGCACGCCTGTCTTCCGGATCTCCCCGGCCACGTGGGTCGTGGAGGGGGCCTCGCCGAACTCCGCGGCGGTCCGGTCGGATCGGCTGTGGATGGCGACGGCGGCCCCGCAGCGGGCCAGCCGCTCCGCAATGGCCCTTCCCAGGCCCCGCGCGGAGGCGGTGACCCAGGCGACCTTGCCGGAGAGCATGTCGGGATCGATGCCTTTCACAGAAGGCTCCTTTAAGGCGCGTGAGATGCAAACCCGGCGACGTTGTGGACGTGGACGTGGTCGCCGGCGCGGATGTGGGCCGTGGCGCAGCCGATCCTCTGGCCGAACTTGATCACCGGCCCGCCCTGCGGGATGTCTCGCAGGGCGATTTTATGCCCGGACCGGATGGGCGCGGAGGCCCGGATCGGGGACCGCGCCGCGCCGAGGACGACCTCGGCCACATCTCCGGCGTTCACAGGGTCTATGAGGGTGGCGACGTTGTCGTCGGGGTGAATGGCGATGGCGAAGGGCATGGTCAGAAGAGGGCGTGGCGCGTGGCGATCTCCTGCGTCCCGATGCGGCCCAGGACTTCGGCCACGGTCAGGCGGCCGGAAGCGGTGCGGAGGATCCGCTGAAAGATCTCCTGTCCGACCTCGTCGACGGACTTCTCGCCCCGCGCGATGGGGCCGGCGTCCACGTCGGCGGCGGCAGGGGAGTCCTGGGCGTAGCGAGTGCTGCTGGTGACCTTCAGGAGCGGGAGAGAGGGGAAGACGGTGTCGGTCCCCATCATGACGGGGGTCCGGTTGGTGGGGCCGGCCCCGGCGGTCCCCACGACGAGGTGCGCGCCGGCGGCGGCGGCGGCGCTGAAGACCCTGTCGGTGCCGGCGGGGGTGTCCATCAGGTGGAGGCCGGGGCGCAGGGGGGGCTGTCCGTAGTCGAGGACGCCCTGGATGGGGCGCGTCCCCCCCTTGATGATCGCGCCGAGGCTCTTCTCCTCCAGGGTGGTGAGGCCGGCCTCGAGGTTGGCGGGGACCGGCTCCGCGCCCCGGATGTCGACGCCGAGGGCTTGGATGTCTCTCTCCAGGCCGACCACGAGGGCCTCGATCTGCCGGGCGACCTCCGGCGTGGCGGCGCGGGCGGCGAGCAGGTGTTCCGCGCCGATCATCTCGGGGGTCTCGCAGAGGAGGACGGCGCCTCCGGCGTCCACGAGGCGGTCCACGGCCGCGCCGCAGGCGGGGTTGGCGGTGAGGGCGGAGAGGGTGTCGGACCCGGCGCACTTGAGGGCGACGGTGAGGTCGCTGACGGGGCAGGGCTCGCGCCGCTGCTCGGAGAGGTCCTGGGCCATGGCCGAGGCGAGGCGCACGCCCTCCTCCAGGGCGCGGTAGAGGCCGCCCAGCCTTTCCACGTCGATGACCGAGACGGGCTTCCCGGCGGCGTCGAGGCCGTCCAGGACCCGGTCCACGGGGAGCATGCCGTAGCCGATGTCCACGAACAGGGCCGCGCCGACGTTCGGGCTCTGCGCCCAGCCCCGGAGGACCCGGACGATGCGGTCCTGGTCCTGAGCGAGGTGGCCGATGCCCTGTTTGTGCAGGATGGGCACGGCCCCGCGCACCTCGTCCGCGATGCGCGCGGCGAGGGGGTTGACGGCCAGTTCGACGGCGATGACGGCGACGGTGTTGCGGATGCCGGGCGCGCCACGGGCGCGGGGGTAGCCGAGGAAGGTCATAGGATTGCGGACCTAACCCCCCAGCCCCCTTCCCCCGAAGTACGAAGTGCGAAGTACGAAGTGCGAATGACAACATTCGACATTCGACATTCGACCTTTCAGGGAGGGGCCGGGGGAGGGGTCTTATCACCCGGCCTTTCTGCCGAAGAAGGGCTTTTCGAGGACGCTCTGGACCTCGTAGATGGAGCCGGTGCGGTCCGCCTGGGGGAGGGGCATGCGCACCGGGACCTTCTCGACGCGCGGCACGTTGGTCGGCTCCCCACGTAAAATGTAAGAGTTGAACTGATCCCAGTCCTTGACGCCGGACAGGGGCCAGGCGTCCACGGCGCAGTACATGTTGAGCAGGAGGCGGCGGGGGCGGCTGGAGACGTTGGGGGCGGAGCCGTGCATGGCGCGGACGTGGTGGATGGAGATGCCGCCGGCCCTGAGTTCGACCGGGACGGCCTCCTTCGGGTTGAAGCGGGGGTCGGTGACCGCGCCGACGAACTTCCCCTTCTGGTGGTGGTCGTAGACCGGGCCCCTGTGGGAGCCGGGGATGACCATGAGGCAGCCGTTTTCGATCAGCATGTCGTCCATGGCGATGCCCACGGCCAGCAGGTCGTCGTTGGTGTGGGGGTAGAAGGCCCAGTCCTGGTGCCACTCCACGGGGCTGCCGAACTCCGGGGACTTCATGTTGAGCTTGTGGCCGTTGTAACGGATGCCGGGGCCGATGAGCTGGGCGACGATGTCGAGGATGGGGTCGAGGCGCAGCATCCTGTTGTAGATGGGGTGCTGGTCGGCGGGGTTCTTGAGCCGGCGCAGCCTGGGGGTCTCCGGGGTGTGGCCGGGCTCCAGGTCGAACACGTCGGTGTTCTGTGCCGCCTGGCGGGACTTCTCGACGAACTCGTCCGTGACGCGCCGGAGGTCCAGGATATCCTGCTCGGAGAGCACCCCCTCGACGCCGATGTATCCGCTGGCGCGGTAGAAGTCGATCTGTCTCTGGGTGAGCATGCTCGAATCCTTTCTATTATGGATGAGGATGAATCATCGCGATACCTTGAATATAATAAAAGATACCTATATCCTTTCCTCTTAATCAAGCAAAATTTAACCATCAATGCGGGCGAGCCACTCCGCCCTTACGTTTGAGTCCAAAGCCTTTGAGATAGAGGTCTCTTGCATCCACACGTCCGTCGCCGCGAAGATAGAAAATGCCAAGTTCCATGAGAAATTGCAGAAGGCCGTGACCTGAATACTCCGGCGGTTTTTCAGAAACGCCGTTCCAGTCAATCTTGAGCAGTTGTTCCATATCTCTACGTTCTATTGGAACCTGGGGACTTGGGTTTATACTTGCAATATGATCTCGTACTCTTTTGATCCACGGAAATTCTTCATCTTCGATTTCCTGTACCCTGGAGGTGGACACATCATCCACTGCACCCCGTAGAGAAGAGTGATGGAGCAAGTGAGGCCATTCTGCTCTCAACTGTTGATTCCTTAGTTCAATTCCAGCAGCACTTTCGAACAGCCTTACCATAGAACGCGGGAGCACCCTGCCGTTTCCATCTTGCAGGTGATTGGGAATCCAGGTAAATGAATAGCCTTTTGAAGCCTCTTTTCCCATAAATTGTCCGCACAACCGCTCGATAAACTTCCGGTATCCATCCTCTTTTGTCTCATTAGGATACCAGCCGAGTTCTCCTCGATTCTCTCCGGATGGCATAACAGGCTCAAAGTATTGCTTCAACAAATCACTCTGGTTAATCATCCTCTTAGCAGATAGGGCGTAAAGGTTGCGGGTTGTCCAGACGAGTTCAACACGTTGAGCGGCTATCTTTGACACGTCAGGGCCGAACAGAGCGACACGGTCGAAAAGGTCTCGCCGCAGGAAAATTTTGGGTCGAATCCGCTTCCAGCGTCGGGCATAGTAGGACCAAAACTGAATAAGGCCGCGTAGAATCGTCCGAAGCTCATCCCAATCACCAGCGCTTACCCGATCTAATTCGTCATAACTTACAAAAACCCACCTTTCATCTTGAGAGAGTTTGGTGTCCGTTTTGTCCAACGCCCCGACACACATCTCCATATACTTTCGAGTAGCTGAAAAGAGGGCCTTCAGAACAAGTGGTCGAGAAGCCAGCACGTTTTGCATGGCTTTTGGAATTGCGTTTCTGGGAAGAATTTTTTCATGGTGCAAACAACGCAACAAAAGTCCAAGCCAGATGATCTGTAGATCATCCGGCTTTTTCCCCTTAGAAAACTGTTGAAACACCTGGGGTGCGGGATACTCCTTCCCTTCACCTGAGTAACCGACCAACCATTTGCTTTTTGCAGAATCTGGAATATTTCCGCCTGCTCCCAATTCTTGCAGAGCCTTACGATCTGCAAGGAAACGGATAGCCCGGAACAACTCTGTCTTCCCTGCCCCTCGGTCACCTATTACTAGGATAACATCTGGATCAAGGACTCGAGTGTATTCCGGTAATGGCAAAAACCTTTCCATAAAATGTTGGTCTGGTTCAGATTCTGCTCTTCCATAGCTACCCATGTTAGAAATCTGCCGTAAAAGCTCTGGAGCATTGGTTCTGGTAAGTTTTGCCATTATAATTTTTTCCCCAGTTTTTCAAGTATAAAAGAAGAAAGGGTGCGGTGTTCTCCTTCGCACAGAAACTCGGCCACATCAGCCAATGAGGAATATCCTGCTACTCGAACATCCCATGTAATCACCGTGGGGAAATGAGGGCTCTCCTTTGACTCTGGATCAGGCACAGGCCACTCTGCGTTAGGAGCGTCCGAAGCATCATAATAATTCTCGCTGAATACCCCGAAAGAATGTTCCTTGAAGGCCCTTATCTCCTCTTCCCGTGTACTACCTTGTGGCGACGCCATGGCGTGTACAATTGCACAGGTCCGTTGAGGCTGTCTGGCAAGCAGCATTTCTTTGCCCAGATGTGAAATCGCTAGAGAAAGCCCGTCCCAGCTTTGCTGAGAACGTAGGCCAAATAAAACTTGTAAATGTGCGATTCCACTGAGTGAGAGTCCACCTAAGTCGTGAAGCCCGGCTCGAGAATCCACAAGGAATATATAAGGTTTCAATTTAGCGCGAAGACTTTTGAGCAGGCTATGCAGAGGAGAATGAGGAGCTTTGTTCTCTGAGGCAGTTCGATAGAGGTATTCGTAATTGACACGGGCCAGTTTTTCCAGGTACCAGTTGTCGAGTAAACCAGAAGGTACTACGTAAATCGGCTCTCCATCTTTTATAATTGCGCGGTTATCGCAAAGATGATAGAAATCAGCGATATCAAGAGAGCCCTCAGAAGCGACCGGGTATTCCAAGAGATAGTCCAATACCCCCAAACCAGCCGGAACACCTGCTGACGGAGTCAAGATCGAACCTGCGCCAGGCGCTTCGAGGTCAAAATCGATCACGACAACCTTTTTCCCGGCTCGTGCCAAATTGATCGCCAGGGCCGCGAGTGCAGTTGTCCTGCCGACGCCGCCTTTAAAAGAATAGAAGGAAACAATAGGAGAAGTACGTACCCCGAGCGGCCATGGGGGATTGATGGAAATTCCAAACCAGGCGTCTTTTGAGAGCCGTCTATCCAAAACGAATATTCTATCTTGACCGATAGGTTCCGGCTTCGCCTGTTTCCAGACCGTTTCGAACAGAACTCTGTTTGCCGGGGTGGGGTCTGATTCTTCAACCCAAATTTCATCTTCCCAGAAAGCATCAGCCGCAGGCTTCACTATATCAGTTACTTTTTTACGTATAATATCAGCCTTTATCCCGTGAGAGGCTTTTGCGAGAACACGACATTTTCCCTGCAGGTCTATGATAAGGCATACTTTTTCTGTGCGTGATACAATATCCTTGTGACCAATTGCTTTTATCGCGCTCGTTCGAGCTTCAACAAAGTGTTTCACGGTATTCTGCTCCAACCATCCAACACCGTTTCGATGATAATGGCGCGGTAAGTTTGTTCTGCTGCTCGTAGCCAATTCTGTGCAGTAGACCGAGATACCTCACCTGTCATAGAATACCGCATTTCGGGGGACCAGCCTTGTATGAGGTTTTGCAAATCGGCAGATTGTGGTAATGTGTAACGACGAAGGGAAGGCGTTATCAGGCAGGCCAGGCGTAGCGCCTCGCCAGCCAGTGCTGTCAGGTTATGTCTCAAGGATTTCGGATCTGTACCACCTATCTGCACCAATACCTTTAGCGAGCACTCTACCACATATCCTGCCAAATAGGCTGCGTTGTCAAAACGATCTGCTTGAAACAGTCTCTGGGCATCTTCCCAATGGCGTGTCGCCGCCGAAACAAAGTTATCGCTCATCCAAACAATCCTTGCTATCTCAGCAAATTCAGTTGTATCTTTATGTGCAACATTAGTCGATCACTCGATTTTTCTACACGCCTGACGATCAGAATGTGAGAAATTTCATAATAGATGTCAATACTTTTTCTTGGTATATCTCTTTTAAAATTTGAGGCATACACATGCGCATCGGCATCATCACGCTCTGCGCCCGGCGGGGGCGGAAGCAGGAAAATCTAAAAAAGATCGTCCGGTTCGGGGAGCAGGCCGCTGAACAGGGCTGCCGCCTCGTTGTGTTTCCCGAATACTCGGTCAACGGGCCGTGGGTGACCTATGACCCGGAGGCCCGCGCCGAGGACCTGCGGCGGGACGCGGAGCCGATTCCGGGCCCCACGACGGACCTGCTAACCGGGCACGCCCGGAGGCTCAGGATGGCCTTCTGTGTGGGCCTGGCGGAGAAGGGCCTGACGGCCAGCCCGTTCAACACGCAGGTGACCGTTGACGCCGCCGGCGTCCTTCACAAACAGAGCAAGCTCCAGCCCACGGTGAGCGAGATGGCCTTCTACCGGGGGGGCGGGGACTTCGTCGCGCCGTTCGAGCTGGAGGGGCGCTGCTTCGGGGTGACGATCTGCGCGGACAACGGGTCGGACGCGATTCACGACCTGCTCCACCGGCAGGGGGCGCGGGTGTTTTTAGCGCCGCACGCGGGGTGCATCAAGAAGTATGAGGAGCCGGGGAGGTCGTGGGAGGAGCTGATCGCCTGGCACCGGGAGCGCCGGCTGAAACGCCACCGGGAGATCGCCGCGCGACTGGGCGTGACAGCGGTCTACTGCGACCTGAAGGACCCGCGGGAGCGCTTCGAGGACCTGCCGGAGTGGGTGCACTATGTGTCCGGCAAGGGCGCGGCCTTCGGGCCGGATGGGGCGTGCCTGACGGAGAACAAAGGGAATGAGGAGGCGTTGATTATCGCGGAGGTATAATCATGAAGGCGATTCGCGTGCACGAATACGGGGGGCCGGAGAAGCTGCGCTACGAGGAGGTCCCGAAGCCCGCGCCGAAGGCGGGAGAGGCGCTGGTGAGGATTGAGGCCATCGGGCTGAACTATATCGACGTGTACCACCGCACGGGCCTCTACGCGGGGGCGCTGCCCTTCACGCCGGGGCTGGAGGCGGCGGGCGTGGTGGAGGCGGTGGGGGAGGGTGTGAAGGAGGTGGGGGCGGGAGACCGGGTGGCCTACAGCGGGGTTCCGGGGTCGTATGCGGAATACGTGGCCGCGCCGGAGAGGCAGCTCGTCAAACTCGCGGGGGGGATGGACGCAAAGACGGGGGCCGCCGCGATGTTGCAGGGCATGACGGCGCACTACCTGACGCACTCCACGTTCGTGCTGAAGCGGGGGGACACGGCGCTCGTGCACGCGGCGGCGGGTGGGGTGGGGCTGCTGCTGGTCCAGATGGCCAGGCGGTGCGGGGCGCGCGTCTTCGGGACGGTGTCCACGGAGGAGAAGGCGCAGCTGGCGCGGGGGGCCGGGGCCGATGAGGTCATCCTGTACACCCGGCAGGACTTTGAGGCGGAGGTCAAGCGGCTGACGGACGGGCGGGGCGTGAATGTGGTCTACGACTCGGTGGGGCAGGCGACGTTTGAAAAGAGCCTGAATTGTCTGATGCCGCGCGGGTACCTGGCGCTGTTCGGGCAGTCGAGCGGGCCTGTCCCTCCGTTCGACCCCATCGCCCTGAGCCAGAAGGGGTCGCTGTTCCTGACCCGGCCCACGCTGGTGAACTACACGGCCACGCGCGAGGAGTTGCTCCAGCGCGCCGGGGATGTGCTGGGGTGGATCGCGTCGGGCCGGCTCAGGCTGCGCATCGACCGGCAGTTTCCGCTGGCCCAGGCCGGCGAGGCGCATCGCGCCCTGGAAGGGCGGCAGACGACGGGGAAGGTGCTGTTGATGCCGTGAGACGTGACAGCCCCCCTTCCACCCCCTGACCCCCTCCCTCCCCCCACAGGTGGGGGAGGGCTGGGGGCCGCTGCCGTTTTAAAGCTGCCTCCCCCACTCCTCCCACCGGTAGCCCAGGCCGGGGCCCCGGATGGAGCGGAGGTCGAGTTCGCCGCGGCGGGCGCGGAAGACGCCGGGGTGGACGCGCTCCTCGCGGGCCGAGGCGGCGGGGCAGAACTGGCGGCCGTTGGCCTCGACACCCCTGATCGGGGAGATGCGGGCCGCGAACCCGACGGACTGGAGGAGGGCGACGCCGGTGAGGGTGAGGTCCTGCACGGCGCAGGGGATGCCAGCCTCCACGGCCTTCGCGAGCATCAGGAGGGAGTTGCTCTGGCCCTTGCAGGTCTTGAGGGCGATGCCGCTGTAGCCCTGGCGCAGGGCCTCGTCGATGGCCTCCAGGCCGGAGAGGCCCTCGTCCAGGAGAATGGGCTTCAGTCTGGAGGCTGAGGAGAGGTCCACGGGTTTCTCGAAGAGGTCCCGGGTGGTCGGCTGTTCGAGGTAGAGGATGGCGTCGAAGGCGGAGGGGGAGCGCTCACGGGTCTTGGTCAGGTATTCCACGACGTATTCGGCGTTGGGGCACATCTCATTGGCGTCGGAGGTGAGGTAGAGGTCGCGGACGCCAGACTTCGCCAGCTCCTCCCGCGCCACGCGCTCCACGGCGAGGGTGCGGTCCAGGTCCCACGCCAGGTCGTTCCCGCGGAGCTTGATTTTCAGGCAGTAGACGCCGTCGCGGGCGATCCAGTCGGCCAGGCAGTTGGGGTAGCCGTCGTCGGGGTCGTCCGGGGTCAGCTCGGACCGGGTCAGCTTGTCCAGGCCGCCGACCAGGTGGAAGACGGGGATGATCGGGTCGTAGGCGGGTTTGACGTAGTGTGAAGGGTACCTGCCCTTGAAGGCCGGGCCGAGGTGGCGACTGAGGTCGAAATCCATGCGCTCCGGGCCGAGACCGGCGTAGCTGTCGATGCCGCTGGCGACGCCGAAGGCGTCGTGCAGGGCCGCGTCGAACGGGGCGCCGGCGACGAGGGCGCACATGCGGGGCATCGGTTCCTCGATGTTCAATTGCCCGACGACCTCGTCGGCCAGGTCGAGGAGGAGGGGCTCCGTCTCCATCGCGTGCTCGATGGGATGGGCATAGCCCCGACGCTTGTAAAGCTCCCCGCCGAACCGCACGGCCAGGACGCGCATGGCCTCGGCCACCACGGCGGAGGGCACGACCTGGGAGGGCCAGCTCCAGGAGCTGCCGAGGACCGTGCCCGCGTGCCCCTCGCCGCGCCGGCCGTCCCGCGTCTCGACCAGGACGGAGACGTGCAGGTCTGCGCCGGAGCGGGGGGGGGGACCCTTGACCGCGCCGCCGAACTTGAGCGTGGACCGGTGCTTCTTGTAGCGGAAGTGGACTTCGAGGTCGAGGATGCGGATGTCGGAGTTCATTTCAGCTTGCCCTCCGCTCGCATCTGCGCGCCGTAGCGTTCGAGGGCGGCCTTTTCGTCAGAGGTCAGGGGGACGCGCCCGGACAGGGCGGGGGCGATGCGCCGGAAGCGGTCCACGTTCCGGAGGCCCATGATCGTCAGGTGGACGGCGCTGTGGCTCAGGACGTAGCGGTAGAAATCCTCCTCCGGGGGCGCGCCGGGGCCGCCGAACAGCTTGTCGTTGCGCGAGGCGTTCATGATGACGACGCCGGCGCTATGGGCCACGGCCTCCGGGAAGACGGTCCCCTCCGGCTCCTTCATCGCGCAGTTGTACCAGCAGAGGACGGTGTCGAACAGGCCCGTGGCCACGGCCTTCGCGATCTGGGGCCAGTCGTGGCCGGTGACGCCGATGAACCGGACGAGGCCCTCCTCGCGGGCCTTCTGAGCGGCCTCCATCGCGCCCCCGGGGGCCAGCGCCCGCTCCCGCTCCTCCTGGGTGTTGAGGTGGTGGAGCTGCCAGATATCGAGGTGATCGACATCGAGCAGTCGGAGGGAGGTCTCGAGATCCTTGCGCGCGCCCTCGGCGTCGCGCTGCGCGGTCTTGGTGGCCAGGACCAGGGCGTCGCGCCGGCCCCGGATGGCCTGGCCGATGACCTTCTCGTCCTCGCCGTTCCGGTAAGAACGGGCGGTGTCCACGTAGTTCACGCCGCAGTCGAGGGCGGCGCGATAGCCGTCGGCCGTCTCACAGTACGCGCCGCCGATGCCGAGGCGGGTGACGTGGAGGCCGGTGCGGCCCAGGGTGATGCGCGGGATGTCGGCCATGTGCGGCTCCTTCCAGGCGCACCCTGAAGGGTGCGGCTACCGTGTGGAGATCGTCAGGGTCAGGAACATCAACAGGTTCAGTCGCAATCGCCGCATCACGACCAGACGAAGACCTTCTCGTCCTCCGGGGAGTAGCCGATGAATACGGCCAGGACGATCCGGGGCCGCTTCCCCCGGATGGCGGGGACCTCGTGGATGCAGCGGGTGTTGAAGAAGTAGAGGTCTCCCGCCTCCAGATCGACGCGGTAATGGCCGATGCCCCGCCCGGCGGCGTAGGCGTGGAAGGTCCCGTCCTGGATGGCGGGCTGCACCTCCGGGGTCCAGAGGCAGCGGTGGAGGATGGCCTGCGTGCTCCCGCCCTCGCGGGCGTCGTTCTGGAAGCAGAGGACGCCCGCGAACTGGTGCTGGAAGCGGGAGACGGCGTAGTTGAACCGCTTCTCGCGGAGCACGACGTGGTCGATGTGGGGCCTGTAGGCGTGGTCGCTGTAGTGGATGCGGAAGATGGCCGGGCCGTAGAGGCGGCCGTCGGGCTCGCGGGCGACCTGCACCTGTTTGCCGACGGCCAGCGCGGACAGGGCGTCGTAGATGACCCTGACGGGGTTCTCGAACCCGTCGAAGAGGGTCTTGAACAGCTCGTGCGTCCCGGCGGCGTGCCGGAGGAACGCCTCCTGGTCGTTGCCGAGGTTGCCCAGACTGGCGCCGATGTCGATCCGCCGGCGCGACTCCGAGGTGAGCGCGGGGTCCTCCGGGTCGCGCATCAGGCCCCGGTCGATGAAGCGCCGGATGAGGCCGGCGCAGTGGGCCGGGTCGTAGGCATGTCTCAGGATGATCGCCGGGGTGCGGGCCTCGGAGAGGGCGCAAAGGGGGTCGGGGTAACGCGCGAAGGCGGCCTCGAGGTCGGGTTCGACGGGAAGCCAGGTCGGGTCGGATGGCATGCGTTGCTCCTTGTGGGGAGGGGGTAGGGGGAGGGGTCGTTCCTATAATACACCTGATCCCCTTCCTCAGCAACAAAAAAAGACGGCCTGGCGAACGTTCTCGCCGGGCCGTCGTCGTTTCAGCCTGGGGCCGGGTCAGCTCTCGGTCATGTAGCACCGGATGCGGCTGATCCGGCTGGGGTGCTTGAGGGCGTTGAGGGCCTTGTCCCGGATCTGCCGGATGCGCTCTTTGGTCAGGCCGAGCTGCTTCCCGATCTCCTCGAGGGTCATCGGGTCGTCCCCACTCAGCCCAAAGTAGAGCTTGAGCACCTCGGCCTCGCGGGGCGAGAGCGAGGCGATGGCCGTCTCCAGCTCCTCCATCAGGAGCTGTTTCATGATCGCTTCGTCGGGGGGGAGCTGGTCCTTGTCCTCCAGGATATCGAGCATGTTGGTGTCCACCGTGTCGCCGGCGGGCGCGTCGAGGGAGAGGTGCCACCGGGAGGCGTACAGGATGTCTCTCACCTGGCGCACCGTCAGGTCGCTCTCCTCGGCGATCTCCTCGGTGGAGGGCTCCCGGCCCAGGCGCTGCTTGAGGTTGCGCGCCACCCGGTCCAGCCGGCAGAGGTGCTTGACCTTGTTGACGGGGAGGCGGACCATGCGCGCCTGTTCGGCCAGGGCGGCGAGGATGCTCTGGCGGATCCACCAGACGGCGTAGGTCGTGAACTTGACGCCGATGCCTTCGTCGAAGCGGCTGGCCGCGTGGACGAGGCCGAGGTTCCCCTCCCCGATGAGGTCCTCCAGGGGGAGGCCCCGGCCCTGGTACTCTTTGGCGATGGTGATGACGAACCGGAGGTTGGACTCGATCATGTGATCGAAGCTCTCCCGGTCGCCCATCCGGATGCGGCGCGCGAGCGACGCCTCCTGTTCCTGGGTGAGAAGGTCGTTGGGCGAGATGTCTTTCAGGTAGAGGTCGAGGGCCGAACGATCCCGTGTGACAGCAGGAAGACCGTGTTCAGCGGTAGCGACTAACATAGATGACCTCGCGGCTAACGATGGGGTGGATACAAGATGGGGTTGATCATGCCCGGCGCCCTTCCCGCCCGGAGGGGCCGACACTGCGCCATCTTTTATCTTGGTTATCGTCTTCGCAAAAGATATGTCCTTAAGTCTATTGCAAAAGATATGCCATTGCAGACCCTTTGGATGTGATGCCCATCACCTGGCTATGGCGCGCGACATATGGGTTACCTGGCAAAGGCATCCCGACACAGGGAATCCGCCCGGATGGAATAATAAAGACGCCTCCATCCGATTTCCGGCGGAGGTATAGCGAATTGCTGGAAAACAGCAGGGAAAGTGCGCACAGGGCGCTCACATGGAGACGCCTGCGCCGTGGGGAGGATCGGGGGAGAGATATGGAGATTGTAGACAGTAGACGCCCGCGAAAGGGGAATTCGCAGGCAACACAAGCCCCAAGATAACAAAAGAGAATCGGTTTGTCAAGGATTTTTTGTCAGATTCTCGGTCAAAAAACCTGGACCTCTTTGTCAAAAATTTTGCCCTTCAAGCGGGATGAGACGCGCACCTCAAGCCCTGTCGGGCGGTCCGGGGCCTCAGAGATGAACAGCGCCCCGGCCCCTTTCATCCCTTCGATCAGGGCCATCCCCTCTTCAGGACCCATCACAAACGCCGCCGTGGAGAGGGCGTCGGAGGCCATCCCCGTGGGCGCCACGACGGTGACGCTCAGGAGCCCGTTGGAGACGGGCCTGCCCGTTCGGGGGTCGAAGATGTGACTGTATCGTTTGCCTTCCGACATGAAATAATTTTCCGACACGCCGGAGGTGGAGATTGCCTCGTCCCGGACCTCGATCCGACAGAGCAGGCTGTCCCGGTGGAGGGGATGCGCCACGCCGACGGACGCCGGGCCGCCCAGGACGATCAGGTTGCCGCCCGCGTCCACCACCCCCGATGCGATGCCCTCCGCGCGCAGGGCCTCTGCCGCCCGGTCCAGGGCGTAGCCCTTGGCGATGCCGCCCAGGTCGATCTCCACGCCGGGTCGGTCGAAGCGCACGGCCGTTCGGGTCGAGTCGAGCAGGATGTGGCGGTAGCCGACGCGGGGCCGGACCTCGGCCTCCTCCTCGGGAGAGGGCAGCCGCCCCTTTTTATCGAAGAACCCCCAGAGTCTGACCAGCGGCCCCACGGTGACGTCGAAGGCCCCACCGCTGAGCCGGGAGCACGCCACGGCCGAGGCGATCACGTGGAAGAGCGGAGGGGGCGCCTCCACCCACCCCTCGTGTCCGGCCCGATTCAGGTGGGAGATCGGGCTCTCCGGGCGGTAGGCGCTCATCAGCCGGTCCACCTCTCTCATGGCCTCGAAGGCGCGGTCCACGGCCCGGACGCACCGGAGGCTGTCCGGGCCGGCTGCCGTCACGGTGCAGATCGTGCCCATCAGATAGCGGGCCTGGACCACGGTCGCAGCGGGGGGACGGCAGCCGAGGAGGGTGAGCAGGCAGAGGATGGGCAGGGCCAGGCTTGCCGGATGTCTATTCTCTGTTTTTTGCGCGGCCATTCTTCCGGCCCCACAGGAGAAAGCCGGTGACCGTCAGGAAGACCAGGGCGCAGGCGGCGAAGTCGGAGAGGTAGACGGCGTGGCGGCTGAAGAAGTAGCCCGTGTGGATCTGGTGGATGACGGTCCGGAGGTCCTCCGAGCGACGCTCCTTCCAGGACCAGGGCTTTCCGGGGGCGGGTCTGTAGAACACCCCGACGGAGGTGATGAGCGTGACGGCGTCGCCGGGGCCGGGGGAGGCCCGGAGGAGCGCGATGCCCTGCTGGGCCGGGGTGAACGGAAGGGAGACGGGCTCCCAGACGCGGCCGCCGTCGTCGGACCGGATGAGGCCAAACTGCTTGAAGAGGGCGTAGACCCTGCCGGGCCGGTCGTGGGAGAAGGCGACGTCCGACACCTCCTCTGCATCGACCGGGACCTCCTCCCACGTCTCTCCGCCGTCCTCCGAGGCGAACAGGCCGGACGGCGTCCCCTTGAGGAGGTGCGCCGGGTTCTGCGGGTCGACGGCTAAGGCGGTCGTCCGGGGAGGGGGCGCTCCGAGCAGGGAGGGATGGTTCAGCAGAAGGCCGGTGGTCGCGAGGGCCACGACGAACAGGGCCGCCAGCGCCCCGGCCCACCGGTGGAGCCGGCGGATGAGGCCCTTCGGGCGACGTTTCGGCTGAAGGTCCTCATCGATGAAGACAGGCTCGGCGCCAGGCGGGGCCTGCCGGATCTGCTGCACGGGGAGAAGAAATGTGGGCATAAAAAACCTTCGTAGGGGCGCGGCATGCCGCGCCCCTACCGCTATTTTTTCAGGTAGATATCATCGATCAGAATGACCACCCGCTTCACGCCGAGGCTCACGGCCCGCACAGACAGGGTCGCGCCCGTGATGCCGATGACATCCCGGTTCAGGCGGATCGGGTCTTTCGCGCTTTTCCCCTGGTACTGACTCAGGAACCGTTTGCGCCGGACCTCTCCACCCCGGGACTCCCGGTAGGTCATAATCCAGGTGTCGTCCACGCGCCCGTCGGGGGTCACCTTGACGAGAAAGGTGATGGGCTTGTAGAGGCCGACCTGCTCCGTGATGACGGCGTAGCCGAGGAGCCGTTCTCCCCTGTAGCCGAGGTGGACCCTGACCTCGGACTCCTCCAGCCGCCAGCCGAGCCGGCGCTCGACCCGGCCTATCAGGTCCGGGGTGAGGATGTGGGTCTCGGTCCGCACCGTGTCCGCGTCCGGGAACGCCTGTTTGAGGGCCTGCGCCGGGGTCAGGTAGACCTGGGTGGACTCCGGGCCGTCAGGGCCCTGAGCGGCGGCGAGGGCCGGGGTGAGGAGGGCGATCATAAAGAGAATGACAGGCACGGTTTGGTTCTCCTGAAACGCATCAGCCCACGCCGAGCATCACCCCCACCGCATAGGTCACCGCGCCCACGAGTACGCCGACGATCGTCATCTCCGCGCCGCTGGCCCACCAGCTCCGCGTCGTCACCAGGCTCTTGGCCGCGCCGACGGCGAAGTGGGCGACGACGCTGACGATGGCGGAGGCGAGGAGGGCGGGCATCCCGCGCAGGAAGAAAAAGGGGATGAGGGGGATGAACGCGCCTATGGCGGTGGAGAATGTCGCGGAGAGGCCGGAGACCCACGGGTTCGGGAACCGGGACTCCGCCAACCCCAGCTCCTCGTGGGCGAGGGTCTTCAACATCTGCTCAGGCTGCCGGGCGAGCCGGTCGGCGAGCAGCTTCGCCTCTTCAGGGGAGAACCCTTTGAGCTGGTAGAACAGCTCCAGCTCCTCGCGCTCCTCTTCGGGGTTCTCCTCCAGCTCCTCGCGCTCCCGGTGCAGCTCGGCCTCGTAGACCTCCCGCTCCGACTTGGCGGCGAGGTAGGCGCCCGACCCCATCGAGAGGGCGCTGGCGAACGTGCCCGCCAGCCCGGACAGCACCACATAATAGTGGTCGGCGTTCGTCGCGCCGGCCACGCCGGAGATGATGCCGAACACGGCCCCCAGCCCGTCGTTGACCCCGTAGATCGCGTCGCCGATCCAGCTCCCGCCCCGCATGTGCCACTTCTCGCGGCGCAGGATGAGGTCGAGGGAGCGGTCGGGCGCCTGCACGGGTCCTGCCAGGAGGCGGAGGGTGCGCCCGTGTTCGCGCTCGTCGTGGATGGCGTCCCGCGCGATCTGCTGGCTGACCTCGTCCCCCACCTCTGACAGGAGACGCTCGTAGGCGGCGATGTCCTCATCCTCCTGCATCTCCAGCCTGCGCATGATCGTCTCGGGCCGGGCGAGGCGCAGGCTCCAGCCGAGCGGCGACTTGACCTCCCCCGGACGGGGCGCCTGGCCGCCCAGCTCCGAGATGCGCTGCGCCCAGCGCGCCGCGTGGCCCTCCTCCATCTCCGCCAGCCGTTCGAGGACGCGCCTGCGGTTCTCGTCGTCCTCCCGTTCGGCCAGGGCGCGGTAGGTCACCGCCCCCTCCATCTCCCTCCGCCACGCCTGTTGCAGCGCACGAAGGACCTCCTGCTGGTCTGCCATGCCCATCCTCCCATTTCCAAACTCATGCGCTAAAAATAGGACGCCACGGAGAAGAGGAACCGGTTCGGGGCGCTGGCGCGCGTCGTGGCGTTTCGCGCCGTGGTCCAGTTCCACTGGTAGTCGAACTTGAAGGCCGCGTCCTCCACGGGCCGGAAGTTGAGGCCCAGGGTCAGCCGGCCCTGGTCGTCCCCGTCGGCGTCCGCGTCGAAGTCCACGAAGTCCCACCGCGCCACGCCTGTGAAGACCGACCCCTTCAGCAGCCGGTCGTGGCCGAAGTGGAGGTTGCCCTGCAAGTAGTAGCCCTGCTGCGCCTCGGCCAGGTTCGGGAACCTCGTCCGGTCCCCGTTTGCGAAGACGCGGGCGTACTCGCCTATGAACTCGAAGGGGCCCCGGATCATCTGCGCGTCTATGGCGACGATGCTCAGCCGGTAGCGATCCAGGTTGTCGTACTTGCCCGTGTGGAAAGACGCCCCGAAGTCGACGCCGAGGCGGGGGCTGAGGCCGATCCGGCCGAGGAGGGCCTTGTTTTTGTTGTTGTCCGTCCGCTGGCTCCCGCGCCCCCCCCGCACCCGGAGCCGTCCGCTGCCGTCGATCACGCTGGCGTTGAACCCGTTAATCAGGTAGACTTCGTAGGAGAGGAGGGAGCGTTCGGTGGGATAGGCCGTCCCGAACAGGCCGACGCCCGACTCGCTCAGCGTCGTCGGGATGAGCTGATTGTCCACCAGCGGACGGTCCGTCAGGTCGTTGATCGGGCTGTCGTGGACGAGGTTGAACTTGCCGAGCGGGGAGAGGATGACGCCGCCCCGGAAGTTGAGGCCCTCGCTGAACGTGAAGTCGAAGGTCGCGAACTCCAGCTTGATCTCCCCGTCCGTTCCGCCGCTGCCTCTCACGGACCCGCCGTACTCGAACTCGATCTCGGAGGCCACGTGGGCCCGCTCCGTGACGCCGCCGTAGATGAAGGGTATGAAGCGGTGCTGGGTGAAGGTGTTGCCGGTCCTCTTGGTCCAGATGAACTCGTGATCCATGTAGCCGCCCACGGCCGTGTTCCGCCCGAACCGCCTGAGGAAGGGCTTGTCGTAGACGCCCTTTGGAACGGCGGGGCGTTTGCCTGTGGCGAATGACTCCTTCTCCGCGACGGCCGCCGTGTCGGAGGGGGACTCAGACAGCCGGGCGACCTGCCGCTTCAGGGCCTCCACCTCCGCCCTGAGGGAGTCGATCTCCGCGCCGGAGCGGGTCTCCTCCGGATAGACCGGCGAGGAGAGGCCGGCGACGGCGACCAGGGTCAGCGCGGTTCGGATGAATTTCAGACGATCTATTTGGGGCATCGGAAGGCCTCCTGGGCGGATGTGGAACGGCTTCGGCCCTCCGGATGAAAAAGATTGACTTCCGCAACGGGAAGGCGTATCTTTTTCACGTGGAAGGCCGGCGCTGAAGACAGGGTTCACCCCCTGTCTCAGCACCCCTTTTGCGGCCATCGACCGAAGGCTTGGCGGCTCAGGGTCGGTGGCCTTTTTATTTAGTCTTGCTTTTCGTGCTGTCCGATCCGGATCAGTTCTTTCTCACCGGCGGGACAGGCCCTGGACCCGCAGCATCTCTCCCCTTTTCTCCGAACGGCCCGGCGCACCAGGTAGAGCGCGGACAGAGAGACGATCAGGTATGCGATCAGGTCCTGGGCCATAGGATTACCATCCCGCAAGGGTCGCGCCCGTGCGGACCAGAAAGGCGGCGGCATAGGCCAGGGCGCTCATGTAGGCGAAGAGGAAGATCGGCCACTTCCAGCCTCCGGTCTCTCTCCGGACCACGCCGAGGGTGGCGGCGCACTGGCAGGCCAGCATGTAGAAGGTCAGGAGCGCCAGGACGACCGGAAAGGTGAACACCTTCGAGCCGTCGGGCCGTCGGGCGTTCTGGAACTTCTCCCGCAGCGTCTCACTGTTTTCGTCGGATGCCTTCCCCACCCCGTAGACTACCCCCATCGTCCCCACGAAGACCTCCCGCGCGGCAAGGCTGGACAGGACGCCGATGCCGACCTTCCAGTCGAACCCCAGCGGCCGGAGGGCCGGCTCGATCGCCCGCCCGATGCCCCCCAGCAGGCTCTGCTCGATCTGGGCAGCCGCCCGTTCCCCAGGGGGCAGTCTCCGGAGGGCGAGCGGGTCGGCCTTCGGGTACGCCCCTAAGAACCAGAGGAGGATGCAGATGGCCAGGATGATGGACCCGGCCCGCTCCACGAACGACCGGCCGTGGGTCCAGAGCTCCAGGCCGACGTTTCGCCAGTGGGGCGTCCGGTAGGAGGGCATCTCGATCAGCAGGGGGGTCCCTTTGCTTTTGAGGAAGGTCCGCTTGAAGATGAACGCCATCGTGAAGGCCGAGGCGATGCCGCCGAGGTAGAGCGTCAGGAGCGTGAGGCCCCGGCAGTCGAAGATGCCCCAGACCGGCGTGGCCGGGATGAAGGCGTGGATGATCAGGGTGTAGACCGGCAACCGGGCGCTGCAGGTGATCAGGGGCGCGACGAGGATGGTGGCTAAGCGATCCCGAGAGTCCTCGATGGTCCGCGTGGCCATGATGCCGGGGATGGCGCACGCCGCCGAACTCATCAGCGGGAGGAAGGACTTCCCGGACAGCCCGACCCACCCCATCAGCCGGTCCATCAGGTAGGCGGCGCGGGCCATGTAGCCCGACTCTTCGAGGAGGGAGATGAAAAAGAAGAGGAGCAGGATCTGAGGGAGGAAGACGAGGACGGAGCCGACCCCGGCGATGACCCCGCTGGCCAGCAGGTCCGAGAGCGACCCTTCACCGAGGAGGGTGAGGACGGCTGCGGAGAGCCCGTCGAAGCCGGCGGTGATCAGGTCCATCGCCGGGCCGGACCAGGTGAAGATGGACTGGAAGACGAGGGCCATCACGCCGAAGAAGATCAGCGGTCCGGCGACGGCGTGGGTCAGAATTCTGTCCAGGATCACGGTGGAACACGGCACCTGATGGCGTTGCGCCGTGCTTCGGCCCACGATTCGTCGGATGTCCCGGTATCGCTCCGTGATCCGCTCAGGGGCTTCGGAGTCCTGCCACGTGTCGGGGAGGCGCGGCCAGCGGCCCCGGTCCCCAATGAGGCGGAGCAGCTCGTCGATCCCCTCCCCTGTGCGGGCGGAGCAGGACGCCACCGGGAGGCCGAGTTCCTCCTGGAGGCGTTCGACGCGGATCTGAAGGCCCTCCGACCGGGCCTCGTCCGCCATGTTCAGGGCCACGACGACGGGGATGCCCAGTTCCTTGAGCTGGGTGACCAGGAACAGGTTGCGGGACAGTTGCGTCGCCGCCACCACGGCCACGACGAGGTCGGGCCGGTCCTCTCCCGACTCCCCTCGCAGAATCTGGCGGGCGATGCGCTCCTCAGGCGAGAGCGCCTGAAGGCTGTAAGCGCCGGGCAGGTCGAGGAGGCGAAAGGAAGTCCCATCCGGCAGGCGCAGGCCCCCCTCGGACCGGGCGACGGTGACGCCAGGGAAGTTGCCCACCTTTTTGGAGAGGCCCGTCAGGCGGTTGAAGAGGGTGGTCTTGCCGGTGTTCGGGCTGCCGGCCAGGGCGATCAGCGGCCCTATGTCTGTTTCAGCGGCCATTGGAGAGGGGGGAGACGTGTACGGTCAGGGCGTCGGACCTCCGGATGGCGATGAGCGCCCCGAGGACGCAGACCTGAATGGGGTCTCGCAGGGGCGCACGGCCCATGACCGTGGCCTCGTTGCCGGGAAGAAGACCGATCTCCATGAGCCGACGCCCAAAGGCCGTGCGATCTGGCAGGGACTCGATGATGACCTTTCCCCCCACCGGGATGTCGGCGAGCGTCAGATGTCTTTGCGTTGCCCGAACAGCGGACTGTCTGGATGTCTCAGATACACCGCCGTGAGAGACCATCTCCACCTCCACCGCGCACGATTTCAACGCAGATTTTGAATCTACGTTGTTATTGAGACTCATTCTCAATATTTAGAAGATAAAAAAACCTTCTTCGGTTGTCAATTGATTTCTGGGGTTGTCAACCGTTTTTTGAGGGCCACTTATAAGCTCAATTCATCGCTATCCAGGCGATCCTATTGCAACTGCTGTGCCAGGCCCAAAGAAGGGATCAGACATGGTCTTTCAATGATATATAAGAAAAATATTAATAATAACTTATATAATGGGTCAGGATAGGGAAAGAAAAAGTCTGAGGTCGGTTTTGGGGCAAAATTGAGACGCGTCCGTCACACTATTGGGAAGCTCTTGTCATACTATCAAGTGATTGGGTAATCGGGTAATTGGGTTAAAAAAGGGTGGACATTTTAGAGTTTTTTGGGTATGCTGATGCCAAAGGCTGAGGCAGGGAAACGGTAACGAGAGGACATCGTGAAATACGGATTTTTGGATGAATCCGGCGACGTGGATTTTACTGCCGCGGCAACGGTTAACTTCGTCGTGGTCATAGTCGTCGTGGGGCGTCTGAGGCCCCTACAGATAGCCGTAAAGAAGCTTCGGAGAGACTTTGGCCGACACCTGAAAACCGTTTATGAACGGGGGGATGAAACGCTCTGGCAGGTTATTCAGGGGAGAGTGATCGAGGTAGGGCCGTAGGGGAAATAAAAAACCGCACCTGCCCGGGCGCCAATAACCACCGCTCTGGTACTGCTGGCGGAGTGTCCCCCGCGTCCACGGGAGAGACGATCACCGGGCCTTACGGATGCGGTTCATTGGAAATATACTGAAAGGGTTGGCCTTTGTCAACCAACTTGTCAACCCGCTTGTCAAGCACTTTGACGCCGGAGGTCGTGAGACGGTTCCCATCCTGCCCGGAGTTTTGTCCAGTACGGAAACCTAAAACGTACTGGGCAAAATGCGAATTTTGACATGATCAGGCCCGTCCAGGCGTGAATGTTTCTGCAGGGCTGGCTGTCAAGAACCTTTTGTTTGGTCCCCAAACAAACCACCACGCCGAACAGTACACGCAATACGCGTACAGATGTACATTCTCACACATTGCTCATGGAGCCTGCGTTGACCTGTACGCCCATATACGTAACAGACAGAAAGGAGAGGGTATGTCTATGAAAGGGGAGATAGATTTTTTATGATCTTTAGGTTTCCATTCGCGCAGGAGATGGCCTGCCAGGGCTTTTATCTCCTGAAGGCGATGCGGCCTCAGCAGTGGGTCAAAAATCTGCTGGTGTTCGCGGGTGTCCTGTTCGCCAAGCGCCTGTTTGACCCGGACCGGCTGCTGGTGGCCTCCGCGGCGTTTGGCCTCTTCTGTGTAGCCTCGGGGGGCATCTACGTCATCAACGACCTGCTGGACCTAAAGCAGGATCGGCATCATCCGGATAAGCGTCTGCGGCCCCTGGCCTCCGGGAGGCTGAAGGTCCCGGTGGCGATCGTGGGCGGGGGGCTGGCCCTTCTCGTCTCTTTATGGGGGGCATTTTGCCTGCATCCTGCCTTCGGGGGGATCGTCGGGCTCTACGTTGCGCAGAACCTGCTGTATTCCAAGTATCTCAAGCACGTGGTCATTCTGGACGTGATGCTGATCGGGTTCGGGTTCGTGCTGAGGGCCGTGTCGGGGGCCGTGGCCGTGGATGTGGAGGTCTCCTCCTGGCTGATCCTGTGCACCTTTCTGCTGGCGCTGTTCCTGGGCTTCAGCAAGCGGCGGCAGGAGATCGTCAGGCTCAAGGAGGCAGGGGAGGTCCATCGCAGCGTCCTGACGGAGTACAGTCCGCAGTTTCTGGACACGATGATCGGCATCGTCACGGCGGCCACCCTGATGTCCTACGCCCTCTACACGACCTCGGAGCAGACGGTCCAGAAGTTCCACACGAGGCATCTCATCCTGACGATCCCCTTCGTTCTATACGGCATCTTTCGTTATCTCTACCTGATGCACCGGCAGGAGAAGGGGGACAATCCGACGGAGGTACTGCTGAGGGACCCGGCGATGCGGGTCAACGTGCTGCTCTGGGTCCTGGCCGTGGTGGGGATCATCTATTTCAGGCTGTAATTCAGCCTATAAGGGTCTTATGCACAGGGCGGTGTTTCTGGACCGGGACGGCACGCTGAACCACGATCCGGGCTACATCCACAGGCCGGAGGCGCTCATCCTTTTTCCCGGCGCGCGGGAGGCGGTCCGGGCGTTGAACGAGGCGGGCTATCTCGTCGTCGTGGCCACCAACCAGGCGGGCATTGCGCGGGGCTACTACACGGAGGAGGACCTCTGCGCGGTCCATCGGAAGCTGCGGGAGGAGATCGCCGCAGGAGGGGGGAGGCTGGATGGGATATACCATTGCCCCCACCATCCGACGGCGGGGGACGGGCCGCTGACGCGGGTCTGTTTCTGCCGGAAGCCCGCGCCGGGCATGCTCTACCGGGCGGCGCTGGACCTGGAGATCGACCTCGGGAGGTCGTGGATGGTCGGCGACCGGGAGGGGGACGTGGAGGCGGGCCGGCGCGCGGGCTGCCGGGCGGCCCTCGTCCTGACGGGCGAGGGGCGCCCGACGCAGGAGGCGCTGGCGCGGGCGGGGGGCATTCAGCCGGACCGGGTCTTTGAGGCGCTTCCGGAGGCCGTCCGATGGATCATATCGACGGATTCGCCTGAGCGCTCGGCGCGAGCAGCACGCCCCGCTTCCGCTCCGCCTCCTCCGCCGCGATGACGGCCCGCACGTTCAGGGCCCTCGGCAGCAGCAGCCCCACCAGGGCGCGGTGGTCGCTTCCGCAGGGGAACGTCACCCGGTCCTGCGTCCCGGCCACCGGTTGCATGTCACCCAGTTTGAGCAGGCCCCCTGCGACGGTGACGACCCGCCTGGCCAGCCCCTCCGACGGGCCTTCTGCGCTCACGGTATAGACCCATCGCCCATCTCCACCCTGCTCGCTGTCCACGGCGATGGTGAGGCCCGTCTTGGCCTCGCGCACGGACAGGGGCTTGGGCGCGAGGGGCATGGCCGGGTCGAGCATCACCACCTCGTTGAATATCCGCTTGATTGCCCGCTCGTGCAGTTCCCCGCACGGAAACCGGACGACGCCCCCGGTCCCCCATTCCATCCCCCCCAGCGCGACCATGAGGGCGGCGACGGCCTTCACCCGATCCTCCGACCCGGCCGTCCGGCTGTAGGTGTGAAGGGTGAACAGATGCCCGACGTCGCCCTCCCGGACGTGCAGGGCGATGGAGATGTCGTGAAAATATTTGTCCATCGAGATGAGGTCGAGGTATCGGCCGCAGTTCACAAGACGGCTCATGGGGAGATCTCCTGTGGGATAGGGCAAGGGTGGGCTTTCCACGTTCTCTGTCTCGTACCAGAAAAGTATACTCAGGTCCTGCGCCGTGTCAAGGGTTTTTCACCACCTGTTTCGTCGTTTCAGGGTTTGGGCGTGGATTGGGGAGGCAGGCGGGAGCGGACGAGTTCCGCGAAGGGCGCCGCGCCGGAGCGGGGGGAGATGCCGAAGACCGCGCGGCGGTAGGGGCCGATCTGGAAGATGAGGCGCTTGGCGTCGAACCACCCCGGCTCCGTGTCCGCGGAGGAGATGCTGGCGTAGGAGGTCTCCCAGATGCCGAGGTCCGGGATGGCGGTGTTGACCGCCTCCGGTCCGAGGTCGTAGCGCCCGGCGCTGAGGTCGATGGGGTTCATGTAGAACCAGAGGAAGAGGAGGCTCCGGTCCGTGGCCGCTAAGAGGCCAGGCTGCCAGTCCGCCGCCGGGGTCTCGAAGCGCCCGCAGAGGACCCGGTCGACGCTGGCGTAGGCGCTCAGGATCGCCCGCCAGCCGTCGCCGCGCTGTTTGAATGACCACTCGGC
>Ga0156186_1071_pt1 | contig 25285 bp, 20 predicted proteins | sample RifCSPlowO2_12_FD_107839 | JGI IMG/M metagenome (GOLD analysis project Ga0156186, IMG submission 107839) | Candidatus Handelsmanbacteria bacterium RIFCSPLOWO2_12_FULL_64_10
TGACGGCCAGAAAGAAGGGATTGCCCACCTCTGTGGCCCTGTTGATCAGCTCCAGGCCGCCAGACGAGGGGTCCAGGCGATAGATGTAAATCCCCTCGCCCTTGTCCTGCGTCCAGGTCCCGACGTAGACGAGGACCTCTGCGCTGCGCTGCGTTGCCATGACCTGCGCCTCCGCGTTTCAGGTGTTTATCCTTCTGGACGAACCTGTCAGGTAATATACCGCATCTGATCTGACGGGGCAACGAGAAATCCGCTCGCCATCCCGGTTAATTTTCGTGGCGCGAAGGCCCGCCGCAGCTTATCTTGAAGGCATGTCCAAACCCACAAACGGCATCCTCCCGGCCCCCGGCTTCCACCTCGGCCACACCCTCGCCTCCGGCCAGGTCTTCCGCTGGGGCCGCGACACCGACGGCTGGTGGAAGGGCATCGCCTGCGGGGCCGCCTTTCATCTCAAGCAGGAGGGCGAAAAGCTGCTCTACCGCGCCTCCTCGGCCCGGATCGGCGCCTGCGCGGGCGATCTGGACATCGAGCCTTTCCTCCGATGGTACCTCCGCCTCGACGAGCCCGTCCGCGTCCGCGTCCCGAGGGGGGACCGGCGCCTGCGCGAGGCCCTGCGCGCCCTGACCGGCTTCCGGTTCGTCCGGCAGGACCCCTTCGAGTGCATCGTCTCCTACGTCCTCTCCGTGCAGGCCCACATGGCCCTGACCAGGCGTCGCATCGCCCTCCTCTCCCGCCTCCTCGGCGCGCCCATCGAGTTTGAAGGGGAGCGATACTGGACCTTCCCCTCCCCCGGCGCGCTGGCCTCCCTCACCGGGGCCTGTCTGCGGGGGCATCGCTTCGGCTACCGCTCGGAGAAGGTCATCTCGTCCGCGCGGATCGTCGCCGACCGGCTCGGCGCCCCCGGTCCCTCTCCTGGCCTCGACGCCTGGCGGGAGATCGGCGACCTCCTCCGCGCGACGCCGGGGTCCGGCGTGGGCCTGAAGGTGGCCAAGTGCGTCGACCTGTTCGCCCTGGACCGCCTCGGCGCCTTCGCCGTGGACACCTGGGTTCGCAAAATGGCGGAGGATTGGTACGGCGTCACCGGCCCGGACGCCCACATCAGCGCCTGGGGGGAGGCCCGCTACGGCCCGCAGGCCGGCTACGCCGGGGAGCACCTTTTCGCGTGGTACCGGGAGCAGCACGCCACTGCCCTGACGGACCGCGTCATCTCCTTCTGCGCCTCCGGCGAGCCCTCGCCTGAGATGCCGTATGAGAAGCCCCCAGCCCTCCCCCAACCCAAGCGAGGGTTCCCTTGATACCCCCTCCCTCCCCCACACGTGGGGGGAGGGAGGGGGTTACGGGGGTGGAAGGGGGGCCTCAATTCACCACGTTCTCCGGCCTCCCCTCCAGAAACGCGATCACATTGTCCACGACCCCCGCGTTGAGGATGTCCATCCCCTCCGGCGTCTGGTCCGCGTTGTGGGGCGTCAGCACCACCTGCTCGCACGACAGGATCGGGTGATCGGCGGGCAGGGGCTCCTGCTCGTACACGTCGATGCCCGCCCCGCCCAGGCGCCCCGACTTCAGGGCCGCCACTAAGGCCGCCGAATCCACGATGGCCCCCCGCGCCGTGTTCACCAGGATCGCGCCCCGCTTCATCAGACCCAGCTCCCGCGCCCCGATCAGCCCCTGGCTCTGATCCGTCAGCTTGACGTGGATGCTCACCACGTCGGACGCCCTCAGCAACTCCTCCAGCCCCACGAACCGCACGCCCAGCGCCGAGGCCCGCTCCGGCGTGGGGTTGAACGTCCACGCGACCACCTCCATGCCGACGGCCTTTGCCAGCCCCCCCATCGCCGCGCCGATGTTTCCCGTCCCGATCAGGCCCAGCGTCTTCCCGCGCAGGTAGACATTGTCCATCCGCGTCCAGCGCCCCGCCTTCAGCTCCGCCGTCTGGAAGTAGGCCCGCTTGGCCGCGGCCATCATCAGCCCGAAGGCGTGTTCGGCCACCACCGGGGCCGTCTTGCCGGGGATGTTGCAGATCACGACCCCCAGCTCCCGCGCGACCTTCAGATCGAAGGAGTCCGTCCCGATGCCGCAGGTGGTGGCCATCCTGAGCTTCGTCAACTCGCGCAGATCCTCCGCCGGCCATTTGATCGCCCCCCGCGTGTTCATCAGGCAGACCGCGTCCTTCACCCGCGCGATCTTCTCCTCCCGCGTCTTCGGGCGGTCTCTGTGGACGATCACCTCCCCGTAGGGCTTCAGCCGGTCCAGATGGTGGGAATTCTGGATCTGCTCCGGGTCGTCCCCCGGCGCGACGATGACCACGCGCTCGCGTGAACTCATGACGATCTCCTTCTGATATGGGATAGGTCGGGTTCTCAGAGTCAAGAACTTCTCGATGAGCTATTTTCTGGGTTCCAATATGAAGCAATAAAATAAGGTTGTCAAGCGGGAATAAGGGGCCTTCGAGCGAAAAATAAAGGCCCGGCGATCTCTCGCCGGGCCTTGAAAATGAATCGGACGGTTTTGTAGGGGCGACCAGGGTAGGGGCCGCGAATCATTGCAGCGGCAGGTTGGGCGGTCGCGTCGCCCCTACCGGGATTATTTCGCAAACAGCATCTTCTTCACCTGCGTGAACGCCCCGGCCTGCAGCCGGTAGATGTAGACCCCCGTCGCAGCCATCCGCCCCGCCTCGTCCCGGCCATCCCACACCGCCGTGTGATACCCCGCGCCCTGCACCCCGCTGACCAGCCTCCGCACCTGCTGACCCAGGAGGTTATACACCACCAGGCTCACATTGGACGCCTCAGGAAGCGCATACCGGATCGTCGTGCTCGGGTTGAACGGGTTGGGATAGCTCTGATCCAGACCGAACGCCTCCGGCGCAGGTTCCCCCGCGACAGGCTTGGAGCTCTTCCCCTTGTCGTGCCCGACCGTGACCGTCCCCGTGCTCGTTGCGGTATTTCCTGATGCATCTGTGGCGGTCACTGTGATCGTGTAGATGCGACCGGTCCCTTTCCCGCTACGCTCAGCGCGGACGGACACCTCGTTATTCACCACCTCCCAGTCGGGCGCGGTGTCCCCATCGCCCAGCCCGTTTTCAGGCTCATTACTCGTCACGGCGATGCTCACTGTGGGAGATGGGTCGCAGATGTCCGTTGCGGAGATGCTGGTGGCTAACTTGACCATCTTATGATTGGGCGGCCAGAGCGAGGTCGGGCTTACGGTCAGGGAAACGGTCGGCGGCGTCGTGTCCTGCACGGTCACGACGACCTGATCCGTTGCCGTCCCGCCTTTCCCGTCGTCCACGGTCAGCGTGAGGGTGTGCGGGCTTCCGGCGTGGGGAAGGGAGACCGTTGGATTGACCCCTGTGGCGGTCCCGAACGGGCCGGTCCAGGTGTAGGTGAGGGGGTCGTTGTCCGGGTCAGACGACCCGGCACCGTTCAACATGACGGACGTGGACGCCCCCGCGCACTCCACCGTCTGGTCCGCCCCTGCGTCAGCGACAGGCGCATGGTTTACTGGCGGACTAACCGCAGCAATCTTAGTAATCGTGCCGTTGTTGAAGTTGGCCACAAACAGGTTTCCGCCCGGATCAAAGGCCAGGCCATCAGGGCCGGAAAATCCGCTGCCAAATGCGCTCACCACACCCGCCGGACTCACTTTAGAGAGTGTCCCGTTGCCGAAGTTTCCAACATATAGATTCCCCTGGTTATCAGCAGTGACCCCCAGAGGAAGATTAACCCCCAAGGCAAATGCCGTAGCAGTTCCACCCGTAGCAGGTACACGCATGATTTGACCCGTACCTCGATTCCCTACAAATAGGTCCCCTCCTGGACCGAACACCAATCCGTCAGGAGCATTTAATCCAGTAGCAAAGGTACTCACGACGCCGCCGGGGGTAACCTTAGAAATATATCCGGGATTGGTGAACCTGGTTACATAAAGATTCCCTGCTGCATCAGATGTTATACCACTTGGCGCAGGGATGCCAGAGGCAAACACACTGACGACACCAGCGCTTGTGATTTGAAGAACCTCAGTGCCAGTACTAGCCGCGTGTCGGCCCACGAACAGGTTTCCTGATACCGGATCAAAATGGGGGCCTATATATCCCGAGAATAAATCTGGCAAATCTGCCACAGGGCTAACGACGCCGGCCGGGCTTATCTTGTACACCTTTCCGTCATCCCTTCCCATGGTGTAGACATTGCCTGCGGCATCCGTTGAGACGCCTCGAGCGCCAGTAGTAATGCCCGTAGCAAAGGTCGTCACAGTGAAGCCTGGCACACTTTGGGCGCTTGCAGCGCTGGTCAAACTGAGCAGAAGGCCGGCGAGAACGGTCAGGATTACCAATCCTTTATGCACAGCGTCGGCCCAGAACAGCGTCAAGACCGACCTCAGAAGCATCCTCTGCGTTGACATGGCGTTCCTCCTTATGATAGGACTCCATTTTACTGCGGGACGACAGGAATCGGACAATCGGATTGCATTTCGATCACTCTATTTTGCAAATGCCATGCCAGGGAATCCAGATAGTTCGTAACGCGCTGTCCCAGTGTGAAATAAAACAAAAAACGCCCGGCCTGGCCGGGCGTCTGAAGTGTCACAGACTGATCGGAGATGATCGGGTTTGTAACAGAGTGTAACGAACTGCACGCAGGATGCGGAATCCGGAAGTTAGCCGCTCATGGCGGTCCCGGTCGGTGGCGCGTCGCGCACCGCCGGGAAAACCCTGTTGACAAGCCCGGTAAATGAGGGTACATTTTAAATCGTCACGGGTTCGCCGCAGGATGGATGCATTTGGATTGGCCCCGAGGAAAGAAAGACCAGATGCCTGAAATAGCGCGATTCTTTGGTATTATCATTACGATGTTCTATGATGAGCATAATCCGCCTCACTTCCACGCTCGCTATGCAGGTGACAAGGCGGCCATTGAGATCGCATCGCTGCGAGTCCTGGAGGGGAGACTTCCTTCACGTGTCTTGGGATTGGTCGTAGAGTGGGCATCCGGGCATCAGGAAGAATTGATGGCGAACTGGGATGCCGCAAGAATCGACAAACCACTCAGGAAGATACAGCCGCTTCAATAAGAGGAGAGAGCCACCATGCTTCACGACGTTGTGAAAGCCATTTATCGGGGCGATTACCTGATTGAAATTGAATTTGATGATGGGAAAAGAGGGGTAGTCGATTTTTCAAAATATCTGAGCAGAGGGGGCGTATTTGAGCGTTTCAAAGATATTGAATTTTTCCGCAGTTTCTCAGTGAACGCAGAACTTGGCGTTCTGACGTGGGGGGACGAAGTTGACATTGCTCCTGAAACCCTGTATGCAGAGGCAACCGGGAGTGGGCTTCCCGGTTGGATGGAACCGGAGAAGGAGGCGAGCAAGGACCTGCACAGGGGTCTATCGCAAACATCGGCTCGATGAGATTCAATGTTAAACGATCTCCCTCCATCCCGAGTAGCCCCGCCCTTCGGTACGGGCCTGTGGCCCTACTCAGGGGGCGTATCGAGGGACTGTCTCCTGCCTCTTGCCTCTTGCCTCTTGCCTCCCGCCTGCCTTATCCGGCCGTCAGGTTGTACTTGCGTAGCAAGCGGTAGATGCGCATCCGGTTGGTCCCCAGCAGCCGGGCCGCGGCCACGATGTTCCCTCTGGTCTGCGTCAGCGCCTGTTTGATCTGCTCCAGTTCCAGCCGCTCAAAGTCCGGCCACGCGATCTCCCCCGACGCGCCCCCGGCCGGCGTCGGCGCCCCTGTCGCCGGCAAAAGGTCCAGAAACTGGAGATGGTGCGGCCCGATCTCATCCGCCCCATTGCACTCCAGCAGGGCGCGCTCCATCATGTTCTTCAGCTCCCGGATGTTCCCCGGAAAATCGTAGGCATCCAGCGCCTCCAGCACTCCCTGGCTCAGCCCCGGCGCATCCCGCCCCATCTCCACAGAGAACAGCCGCAGGAAGTGCTCCGCGAGCAGCGGGATGTCCTCCTTCCGCTCCCGCAGGGGCGGGACGTAGACCGTGAACCGCGCCAGCCTGAAGTAGAGGTCCTGCCGGAACGCGCCTGCCGTCATCCGGTCCCTCAGGTCCGCATTGGTGGCCGCCAGGATGCGCACGTCCACGGAGCGGCCCTGCCTGGCCCCCAGCGGCAGCACCTGCCCGTCCTCCAGCACCCGCAGGAGTTTGACCTGCACGTCCACGGGCATCTCCCCGACCTCGTCCAAAAACAGCGTGCCCCCGTCCGCCAGCTCAAAATACCCGACCTGTTCCCGGTCCGCCCCGGTGAACGCCCCGCGCACGTGCCCGAACAGCAGGGATTCGGCCATTTCCATCGGAATCGTCCCGCAGTTCAGCGGCACGAACGGCCCCTCCGCCCGGCGCGACCCGAAGTGGATCGCCCGCGCCACCAGCTCCTTGCCCGTCCCGCTCTCCCCCATGACCAGCGCCGACGTGGCCTCGGCGTTCTGCAGCGTCTCCACGGACTTGAGGATCGTCTGCATCGTCCCGCTCTTCCCCACGAACCCCGCAATCCCCCAGCGCTCCGCCTCCCGGCTGGACAGGGCGGACAGCCGGTTGGCCAGACGGTTCCGCTCGCCCGTGACCGCCTCCCGCCGGGCCATCTCCGCCCGGAGCGCCTCGTTCTGTTCCGCCAGCATCTGCGCCAGCCGTGCGTTCTCCAGGTGCGTCCGGACGCGGACCAGCACCTCCTCTTTGCGGAAGGGCTTGAGGATGTAGTCCACCCCGCCCGATTCAAACCCCTGAACGATCTCCTCGGTCTGCCCGTGCGCGGTGATGTAGACCACCGGGATGTCCCGCGTCGCAACATCCCCCTTGAGCCGGCGGCAGACCTCGAACCCGTCTATGTCCGGCATCCGGACATCCAGCAGGATCAGGTCCGGACGGGCGCCCCGGACCAGCCTGAGCGCCACCTCCCCACGGGGCGCTATGGAGACCTCGTAGCCTCCCCCCTCCAGGACGTGGGACAGAAGGTCCAGGTTGGAAGGCGCGTCGTCCACGACCAGAATCTTCGCCCCGGAAAGGTCGATTGAACGCATCAGGTCCCTCCTGATTAAACGGTTCACGCCTCCCGATCCCCTTCTACAAGGCGCAGCACCCCCTCCATGTCAAACTTCTCCACCAGCGCTCGCAGGCGCCCGGCAAACCCCTGCCCCGGCGGGCCGAGGGACTCCGCCTCCTGCAGACATCGGCGCAGTTCTGTCACCTGATACATCTCCGCCGCCCGGCGCAGACGCTGCGCCAGGCCCTCTGGCAGCGCGACCCGCCCCCCCGGATCGGGAGGGGGCGCATCCGCAGGCGTCGCCTCGTCGTACTCAAACGTCGCGCCCAGCAGCTCGGCCAGACACGCATAGAGACGCCCGACGCGGATCGGTTTGTCCAGAAACGCGTGAAACCCGGCGGACAGGTACTGCTCCTGCTCGTGCGTCAACACCGACGCCGAGATCGCGGCGACCTTCACCCGTTCGCGGTCGTAGGTCTGCGCGATGCGCCGCATCGCCTCCACGCCGTCCATCCCCGGCATGTGGATGTCCATGAACACGATGTCCGGCGTCCTTGCCCGCACCCTCTCCAGCGCCTCCGGACCGCCCCCGGCCGTGCGCACAACGACGCCGATCCGCCCCAGCATCTCCGCCAGCACCTCCCGGCTTTCCGGTATGTCATCCACCACCAGCGCCTCCACGGCGCAGCCGGGGGCCAGACGCACGACTCGATCCCACCGGTCTATCCACCCCTCCCGGCGTGCGGAGGCCTCTGGCAGGCAGAGCGTGAAGGAGAAGGTCGCGCCGCGCCCCGGCTCGGAGACCAGCCTGAACTCCCCACCCATCAGCGCCACGTGCCGGCGGGCGATGGTCAGCCCCAGGCCCGTCCCCTCCTTCAAGACCCCGGCCTCCCCCTGCTCAAACGGCTCAAACATCGCCGCCTGCCGCTCCCCCGAGATGCCCGGCCCCGTGTCCGTCACCTCAAATCGGTACCGGTCTCCGGCCTCCCCGCGCACCCGCAGGGTCACCCCTCCCGCCTCCGTGAACTTCACCGCGTTGCCCAGCAGGTTGATCAACACCTGGCTGAGCTTGTGCCGGTCCCCATTCACCGGCCTTTGCCCCCCCTCCACCTCCACGCGCCACCCCAGGCCCTTCTGCTCGCAGCGCAGCCGAAACATCGCCGAAAGCTCCTCCGCCAGCGCTCCCAGGTCAAAATCCACCGGGTTCAACGACTCGCGCCCGGCCTCGATCCGGGACAGGTCCAGGATGTCGTTGATCAAAGAAAGCAGGTGCATCCCGCTCACCTCCACGGTCTCAACGGCCCGGCGATGGCGCGCGGACAGCGCCGGGTCCCCCCTCAGAATCTGCGCATACCCCAGGATGACGGTCATGGGGGTCCGGATCTCGTGGCTCATGTGGGACAGAAAGACACTCTTGGCCTGGCTGGCCCGGTCGGCCTGCTGCCGGGCCTCCTTCAGGTCCTCGTTGGACGCCTCCATCTGTCGGTTGACGCTGAACAGTTCCTTATTCGCCGCAGACAGCGCCGCGTTGGCCTCCCGCAGCCGCCGGTCCCGCCGGATCACGCGGGTCGTCTGCCACCCCACCAGCGCCACGGCAATGCTCAGCGCGGATATCCACCCGATCCGCTCATAAGGCGTCCGCACCCGCAGGGCCACCGTCGCCGGCCGCTCCGAGTAGACCAGGTCCCGGTCTACGGCCACAACCTCGAACGTATACGCGCCTCTCGGCAAACCCTGATACTCCACGCGATGGGCCAGCGCGGTCTTCCAGTCCCGGTCATACCCCCTCAGCCGATACCGGTAGACCATCTGGTCGGGCCGGGTCTTGAAGCTGATCGCGTCGAATTCGAAGGCCGTCAGCCTGACGGTGGATGGAATGTCCAGCGTCGAGACCCCCTCATACCGCCGGTCCGCCACCACCGCGTCGATGAAGACCGTGGGAGGCACAGGCGTCGGCGGGCGGAAGCGGGTCACGCCGCCGTTTGTGCCGAACCAGAGGTTGCCCTCCCGGTCCTGAAAAATGGACCGCACCACGTTGCCGGACAGGCCATCCTGGAGGGTCAGCGTCTGAAAGACCGTCCCGTCGTAGCGGTTCGCCCCGCCCCCGTCCGTCGCAAACCAGAGATGGCCCTCCCGGTCCTGAATCGCCCCCGGCATCGTGTAGTTGCTGGCCAGGCCGTCCGCCGTCGTGAATGCGGAAAACTTCCTGCCGCCTTGTCCTGAGCCTGTCGAAGGAGCCTGCCCTGAGCGGAGCGCCAGCGGAGTCGAAGGGTCATAACACCTGACGCCGGCGCCCCAGGTCCCGAACCAGAGACGACCCTCCCGGTCCGCCAGCCCGGACCAGACCATGTTGTTCACCGACCCGCCCTCCTCCACGTAGGTCGCGAAGGTGTCTCCGTCGTACCGACTGATGCCGCCGCCCCAGGTCCCGAACCAGAGACGACCCTCCCGGTCCTGAGTGATGGACCGGACGGTGGGAAGGATCAGACCGTCGGCGATCGTGTATGCGGTGAACGTCCTGCCATCGTAGCAGTTCACGCCGGAACCGTTCCCAAACCAGAGACGCCCCTCCCGATCTATAAAAGCCGACAGCACACCGGTTCCCGAGAGCCCGTCTTCCATCGTGAAGGTCGTGAAGGTCCCCATCCCCGACGGTCCACCAGGGTTGGGGTGGGGAGAACGATCCTGTGAATCGTTCAGGCGGCGTCTCCCCTCCCTACCCTGTCCTGAGCGAAGGGCGGAGCCCGGAGTCGAAGGGTCGTAGCGGGTCGCCCCGCCGCGTCGGGTGCCGAACCAGAGATTCCCTTCCCCGTCCTGGAGGATCGTCTGCACGAAAGTGTCCGGCAACCCATCCTGCGTGGTGAACGTGGTGAAGGTCTGGCCGTCGAAGCGGCTCACCCCGCTCTCCCGGGTCCCGAACCAGAGGGATCCCTCCCGGTCCTGGAAGATGGAGAGGACGTCGTTGCCGGACAGTCCGTCCCTGACGGTGAAAGTCGTGAAGACCTGGCCGCCGTAGCGACTCAGGCCGGAAGTGGTCCCGAACCAGAGAAACCCTTCCCGGTCCTGAAGGATGACATGGACCGTGCTGCCGACCAGCCCGTCCTCGATGGTGAAGGGGGTGAAGGCCGGGTGGGGGTCGCCCCCCGCGCCTTTCGAGATCCGAATCGCCCCGCCGCCCTGGGTCCCGACCCAGAGGGCTCCGTCCCGGTCCTGGAGGATCGAGTTCACCTCGTCGTTCGTCAGGCCGTCTCTGACGGTGAAAGCGGTAAACCCGTGCCCTGATCCCCGAGCCTTGTCGAAGGGCCTGCCCTGAGCTTTGTCGAAGGGGGTTGAAAGGTGTTTCCGGTCAAACCGGCTCAGGCCCCCGTTCGTCCCGACCCAGAGGTCTCCGTCCCGGTCCTGGAGGATGGAGGTCACCCCGTCGTTCGACAGCCCGTCCTTGACCGTGAAGGTGACGAAACCCTTCCCCGCCCGCACAGTGTCCCGAGCGCCCCCCTCAGGATTCAGGAATCGAAGCGTTGAATGGTCGCCGCGGCTGAGCCCGCCCTGGGTCCCGACCCAAAGGTTTCCGTCCCGGTCCTGGAGGATGGAGGTCACCCCGTCGTTCGACAGCCCGTCCTTGACCGTGAAGGCGACGAAAACCTTGCCCGACCGCAGCCTGTCCTGAGCGAGCGCCAGCGAGTCGAAGGGCGTGTCCCGAACGCCCCCCTCAGGGTTCAGGGACCGAAGCGCTGAAGGGTCGCATCGGCTGAGCCCGCCCCGGGTCCCGACCCAGAGACTTCCGTCCCGGTCCTGGAGGATCGAGGTCACCGCGTCATTCGCCAGCCCGTCCTTGACCGTGAAGGTGACGAAAATCTTGCCCGACCGCAGCCTGTCCCGAACGCCCGTCTCAGGGTTCAGGGACCGAAGCGATGAAGGGTCGCACCGGCTGAGCCCGCCCCGGGTCCCGACCCAGAGACTTCCGTCCCGGTCCTGGAGGATCGAGAGCACCTCGTCGTTTGCCAGGCCGTCTTTGACCGTGAAGGTGGAAAAGTGCCGTCCATTGTACCGAATCACCCCTGCGGGGGTGCCGAACCAGAGCATCCCCTCTCGATCCTGCAAAATCGCATTGATGTTCACATTGGCAAGCCCGTTCGTCGTGTCGTAAGTATTCCAGGATCCTTTTCCTTTTCCGGCCACCACCCGCTTTCCTGGCCCGGCGGGGACGGACTTGCCCGGACCCGCAGGCGTCGCGTAGAGCCTGAGCTCGTGCCGGAGGAGGCCGTCCGGCCCGGAAGTCCCGAAGGCTGCCCCCAGTCCCTGTAACGCAACCCTCCACGCCGGGTCGCCGTCCAGCGCCTTCTGCTTCTCACCCACCTCGGACGGCTTTCTCAACTCGAACAGGGCGCTGAACACGCTGTCCGGCGTCGCCCGCCACGGCTCGGAGGATGTCACAAATCCGTGTTGCCTCAGCATGGGGACGATCCGCGCCTCGTAGGCGGCCTCAAACTCGGCCCTTCGCGCGGGCGGTATCCAGAAAGATAGCCTGGCCAGCGTCGGAGGGGACGAGGCTTGCCCTGTCCCCGTGGCAGCCCATACGCAAAATGCGAAATGCAACACGCAAAATGCAACTCGCCCTGGGCAACGGATCATTCGCAATTGACAATCTCTCGTCGATTGTGTCATATCACGCTCTGAGCGATATGACACAACAAAACAGGTCATAAGACACGATTCCCCACCTTTCTCACGATCTCCCGGCTCCGCTTCAGCGCCCCCAGCGGGTCCGGCAGTTTGGGACTCAGCTCCAGGCTCACCGCCCCGTCATATCCCGCCTCCACCAGGGCCTCAAACGCCCTCCGCAGCCCGGCCTCCGTCAGCGCCCCGTCCGTCAACGACAGGTGCAGGTCGCCCACGCCGTCGTTGTCGTCTAAGTGAACGTATCCCAGGCGCGGGCCGGCGGACGCTACCGCCGCCCCCGCGTCCTCCCCGGACATCTGCGCGTGCCCGATGTCGAACAGCAGGTACAGGTTGGGATGCCCGATCTCCTTCAAAAAGTCGAGCGTCGCCGCGACCGTGGGCAGGGCGCGGCCAGGAAAGTGCTCGACGCAGAGCTTCAGGCCGTGGACCTGCGCCCGGTCTGCGGCGTAGGCGAGCGAGGCGGCGTACCGGTCCAGGGCCTCCCGGCCCCCGTCCGCCCCCGGCACGACATAGGCCGCCGCAGCCCCCAGCGTCGCCCCGTGCGCCAGCGCCTGTTCCGTGTGCGCCAGGGCCTTGCGGGCCGACCCGGCCTCCGGGCTGTCTAACGCCGCCCCCTCCGGCATCCCGAAAGACGCGGCCACGCACGAGACGCGCAGCCCCAGGTCGCGGGCCTTTTCCAGGCCCTCCTTCTCCGCAAGGGCGTCGGGCCGGACGTCGATCCACCGGAACCCCGCCCCGGCGATGCGGTTCAGGACCTCATCCTCCGGGCCCGACAGGGCCCAGATGCAGCAGGACAGATTCACGGAAAGCGTCCCCTTTCATCCGTAGGGGCGAGGCATGCCTCGCCCCTACCTGTGGTCCCTGATCAGCTCGTACCGGAACTGCCCCGTCACCTCCAGGTACTGCTCCGGAAAATTGGGCGGCAGGGGCAGAAACGGATTCGACAGCTCCACGGCCCTGACGCTCGTCTCCACCAGCGCCTTGCTCCCCTCGTAGCCCAGGGCCTCCATACCCAGCAGCGCCCCATTGCGCCCGATCCGGAAGCGCACCACGTTCTTCCCGTCGATCAATCCATACATCGAGAACGCGGCGGGCGGAAACATGTGCGCCTCGATCCGCTCCTTGAGCTTGAGCATGTAGGGGGCGAAGTCCCAGTCATAGGTGCTGAAGCTGATATCCCCGTCCTGCAACACGCCCCCATTTTCGTTCCGGAAGGTGGGACCTTGCGAGATCCCCTCCCCGTACACGTCCCGCGCCCTGGCCCGCTCCCCCCCCCGCCTGAGGTAGGAGGCGAAGTCCTTCCCCCGCCCGGCGGACCGCTCATCCGGGAGGACCTCTATCTTCCCCTGGTTCCCCCCGGCCTTCGGGGCCTCGGCCTTCGACCCCCTCTGTCCTCCGGCGGGCGCTTGCGCCCCCCCCCGGATCAGGTTGTAGGCGTCCGCGACCTCCCCCCGGGAGTAGGGCAGGCTCGACTTAGGGAGGTCCTTCGGGGCGCGGTTGCGGGCCACCGCGTTCCGGTCGGAGGGCAGCCGGGCGTCCTCCGGCGGCCGGTCCAGTCTCGGGGCGCTGCGGTTCTCCACCACGGGCAGTCGCGTCATCTCGAACCGCTTCAGCAGCGGACGGTCGGAGAGCGCCGGGAGCGCCCCCCCCTCGAAGAAGGCATATCGCCTCGAGAACCCCGCTGTGACAAGGTGCAGCAACATCGAGACGCCGAAGGCGATCAGGATGTAATGGCCGGTGCGGCTGCCCCTCAGCCCGCGCTGGACACTCCCGCGCGTGTGGATATGGTGCTGGATATCTTCGAAAGACGAATCGTCAGGGAGCCGATCCAGGATCTTCCGAACCTCTTCTTTTGCCATATTCATGCGATAGCCCTGACCATACCCTCAACGCGCAACATTCATTTTTGCATCTGCCGCCGGACCCTCGCCGGGACATCATCGTGCAGCGTCTCCGCGGACCGGATCGCCAGCGCCCGGTCCTCCAGCGGCAGCTTCACCTTCACGCCCCCGCGCCGGTGCGACTCGCGCAGGGCGATGGCCACCTCCAGCGCCGCCAGCCCATCCTCCCCGGAGCACCTTGGCGGCCGCCCCGTCTCCATCGCCGCGACCAGGTCCTCCACGATCGTCAGCCCCGATCCCTGCATCCGCGCCGGCCACGGGAACGGGTACTTCGCGGGCTGCCCCCGGCCCCGCCGACCCCCGCCCTCCAGGCGGATCAGCTCGAACTCCGACGCGTCGGCCCCGGAGCGGACCCGCCCCTTCTCCCCGATCACGTCGATCTCCCAGTGGGCCGGCCCGCACCGCATGCCCCGGACGTAGCCCCGCACCCCGTTGTCGAAGGCCAGGTAGCCGTTCCCCATCAGGTCGTTCTCCCCGGCCGCGGCCTCGTCCGACTCCATCTCCCCGAAGACCCACTGCGCCTCCCCCCCGGCTAAGTAGCGCACGATATCGATCAGATGGCTCCCGTTGTGCGACAGCCCGCACTGCCCGTAGCCCGTCACCTGGAGGATTGTCCCCAGCTCCCCCGCCTCGATCATGCGCCTAACCTCGCCGAAGAACGGGTTCCAGCGCCGCGCGCAGTTGACCGCCAGGGCCACGCCGCGCTCGCGGCAGACCCGCACCATGCCGTCCGCCTCCGCCAGGCTGAACGCGATCGGCTTCTCCGCCCAGATCGCCCTCACCCCGGCGGCCGCCGCGTCCTGAACGATAGCGGCCCGCACCCTGGCCGTCGTGCAGACGCTCACGATGTCCGGCCGCTCCCGCTCCAGCATCTCCCGATAATCGCCGTAGAGATGCTGCGGGGCCAGCCCCCACCGCTCCCCGAACAGCGCGCGCTGCTCGGCGTGAGGGTCAGCCCCGGCCACCAGCTCCGTCAGCGGCGAGGCGACATAGCTCGGCGCGTGGCAGTAGGGCAGGAAGATTGATCCCCCCTGCGTGATCTCGTCGTCGAACGTGCTCCCCATGCGTCCCAGGCCGATGACCGCTGCGCGATAGGTGGGCATGACAGTTCTCCTGACGGTTTGATGTAGGGGCGAGGCATGCCTCGCCCCTACGGTTCACCTACGACAAACACCGTATTCCTCGCCGGAAGGCTCACGATCCCCGAATAGTGGTAGACCTTGCAGACCTCCCGCCCCTCCTGCACGATGGGCGTCGGCTGCTCGACCACGAAGTCCGCGAAGTCCGGCGCGTTGAACGCCACGAACGCCAGCCGGAGCGCCTCGATCCGCCGGTCGTACCGCCTCGTCAGGTCCGGGAACAGGACCGGCCCCGTGTCCACCTGGTAGAGGCCCTTCTCCTCGTTCGCGTTCATCGTCTTGACCGGGCACTCGATGACCGCCCGCATCCCCGTCCCCTCATTCCAGACCTCCGTCCGGCTCACGAACGGGACCCCCTTCAGCGCGGCCTGCACGATCTCGGCCCCGCCCTTCGCCTCCCGCGCCCCCTTCGCCTCCCGGATCATAAACCTCGGGCCACCCCAGATGTTCCCCCCTTTGACGTATTGAACGTAGTTTTCGTTACAGAAAGCGTGCCGCCGGAAGATCGCCACGTCCTCCCTCCCGAAGACCGGCAGGAAGTCGTAGTTGGGGTCCTGGAACAGGCCCCGCTCCGCGAACGTATGCTCGCTCTTGCACGACGCGCACTGGTAGAAGTCCTCCGCCGTCCCCGCCCGCTCGTCGATCAGGGTGCAGCGCGACTCGACCCAGAACTGCGGCGCGTTCGCCGGGCCGTGGGTGCAGACGAACGACCTACCATAATCGAGACAGGTCATTGTTCTTCCTCTCCCATCAGGTGTTCATCCAGTTCCTCCACCCCCTCCATCACGCAGTCACCGTACCCCCACCCGATGTCTTCGGCCTCCTCCGCCAGCTTGAGCAGACGTTTCCGAAAAAGAGGGTACGTTTCCTTGCCTTTCGGCGTCTTGAACAGCTTGATCGCCTCGTTCAGCACGGATTCGAGACTGTCGTAAAACCGCTCGTCAATGTCGCCGAATTCGTTCGTGAATCGCGTCCCAGACTCTACATAGGTCAGCATCAGGTCCAGCGTGCCGGTCAAATCTTCGCTCGCCTTGCGATACTCGCGGATGGCCCTGCGCGCATCGACGAAATTCAGCTTTCCGAATCCTCGTTTGGGATAAAATGGGTCCACCACCCGCTTGCGGTACGTCTCCAGAGCTGCCTCCGCACTGCCAAACCGTGCCGTCAGGAAGGAGCGATTCTCGGCTGAATAGTCGAAAAGGTCCTTCACCAGATCAACCAGTTCTGTCTTACTCATGGAGGCAAGCTTCTTTTTGACCGGAGACCATTTCGATGAATCTTTCTCCACCATCATAACTCCCCCCTGAACACCCGATCAAGGATGGAAGGCAACATCGCATCCAGTTCGGCGGCGGTCTTGGCCTGCAACCGCCTCAGCGCGTCCACCTTCGCCTGAAGACCGTCCAGAATGACACCACTGGCCAGGCCCTGCTCATCGTCGCCCCTCGAATTCAAAATTTTGTAACTCATAACACGACAACGACTTAAATTTTGCACGCGCGTGCAAAATTGTGCGAATACACACAATTTTGCGAACGTCCGCAAAATCTTCGTTTCCCCATTCCCATTGGCGCATTTGGCCCCGGAATAGGGCGGTATATCATTGCCGTACTGATAACCGCCCCTGCTCCCGGTCTATCCTGTAAGACCTCCCCTTCCACGCCACCCTGATCGCATTTCCTTCAATCCGCACCTCGGGAAACGCCGCCCCCTTTTTGACCGGCGCCAGAACCGCCAGAAACTCGTACGCACGGTCCATCGGGACGTTGGACAGCCGGACGATGTGCCCGACCCCCTCCTCCGCGTCCACCCGGCCGCGCTCGACCTGATGTCGCACGGGCGTCGGGTCGATCCGGTCCCGCGCCGGCCCCGGCGCAACGAACCAGACGAACAGGTCCGCCTTTTCGCAGGCGCAGACCAGGGAATCCCCCTCGACCCGGACCTCCCCCGTCGTGTGCAGGAGCCAGTCCACCAGGGGCGGCTCGTCGGCCACGACCCGGTCCCGGACCACGAACAGGGAGGCCCGGCCCAGGGACATGACCTCCCGGACCACCGACTTCGCCTGCGAGTAGACCTCGCTCGCGTCGCTGGCGACATAACACCGCTCGTCGTCCGCCTCGCAGGCCGTCATCCTGGCCCCGCCCGCCTTCTGCCCCTCCCCGTCGATCAGCAGGACATTGTGCCCGACGGACTGCGTGTAGTAGGTCTTCTGGATGTCCGTGTAGTAAGGCCCGCTGCCCGAGTCCACGGCCAGCCGCTCCCCGAATGCCTCTAAGATGAAGCTGTTCCGGTCGAGGTGGTTGTGCCCCCCCAGGTAGGGGCCGCCCTTGAACACGAACTGCGTGGCCCCCGTCTCCCACCCGCCGCGGACGAAGACCCACTCCAGCGTCCGAAACCGCTTGACCAGGCCCAGCCTCGGCGCTTCCGGCCTCACCGCCGGGTCGTACCACAGGAGGGAGTGGACCAGGTCGTGGTGCCCGTGGATGGCCGGCTCCTCCCGGAACCACTTCTCGTAAAAATGCTGGTAGTCCCCCCGGCGGTAGTGGGACGCGAACCGCAGCAGGACGCAGGCGTGCGTCGCCGGCTCCCTGAACGTCGTGTCCGCGAAGTTGGCCGTCCCATAAGGCCCGTCCGTGATCGACGAGTGGTTGTAGATCGGAAAATCCACGGTGCGGCTGAACGCCTCGATGCCGTAGAGGTCGCGGCCCTTCAGCCTCCTCAGCGGCTCGGCTAAGAACAGCACGAACGGCGTGGAGTAGTTCCAGTAGCGGGCCGCCTCCACGATCCCCCCGTCCACGTCGTACTGCCGGCGGATCGACTCCTCCATGTACGAGGCCGCCAGGTCGACCCACGCCCGCGCGTCCGGATGCCTCCCCTCCAGGACCAGCCCGATCAGCCCCAGCCCCCCCGTCATCACCAGCCCGAAGTTGTTCTGCCCGAACCGCCGTCCCCCCTCCGGCGTCAGCCCCGGCGCGGTCCCGGTCAGCGACCCGGACAGGTCCCTCCCCCCCTTTTCGGCCATCGCCTCCTCCACCGTCCGCCGCTCCGCGTCCGACAGCGCGTGGTGGAGCCAGTCGTAGCCCGTGGCCATCCCCTTGCAGATCTCCCCGCACTCGATCGTCCCGAACGTCCGGTAGTATTGATGCCACTCCCCGTGCCGGGCGTTGACGAGCATGACCCGCCTCCCCAGGTCCGCAAACTCCGCCCGGTCCGTCAGCAGGTGCGCCAGGGCGAGCTTCTGGAGCCGGTCCGCGTTCCGCCGGGCGTAGCTCAGGTGCGGCTCCCAGCACATCAGGTCCTTCGTCGTGCGGGTCTTCTCCATCCCCTCGAAGTCCGCCTCCGGCTCGAACGAGGCCACGTAGCCCTCGCACATCTCGATCAACCGCCCGGCCATGCGAGCGGGGGGGCCTGACCTCACCTTCTCCCGCAGGGCCGGCAGGTCGTCCCGGGAGAAATACAGGCCGATGGGAAGGAGGTCATGTGTGGTCATAGCATAAAGCCTTTCGCCGTGTAGGGGCGGTTCGCGAACCGCCCCTACTTCAACCCATATATCCTTTTCAGATTCTCCCCGAAGATCAACTTCTCCGCTTCGGGGCCTATGTTCAGCCGCCGGAGGGCGTCCATCACCTGGATCGGGCGGTACTCCGGCATGTTCGACCCGAACACGACCCGCTCCGGCCCCAGCTTGTCGATCGCGGCCTTGACCTCCGTCGGGACCACGGCGTTCGGGTCGTTCCCCCAGCGCTTGTGGAACCGGAGGATCGTCGTCCCCAGAGAAATGTTCTTGTTCTGTTGCGCGGCCTCCACCCCCTCCGGCAGGTTGTCGGGGAGACCCATGTGATCCATGATGACCGTGATCTCGGGAAACCGCTTCGCCAGGTTGCCGATGCGGGTCGGGTGGCAGTTGTCCGGCCCGGAGTGGATGGACACGATGATCCCCAGCTCCCGAGCGGCCCTCATCACGCCGTCCACCATCGGGTCGTCAATCGCGTACTTGTGGATGACCGGCATCAGCTTCATCCCCCGGAGCCCCCAGTCCCGGATCGCGGACCGGATCTCCTTCACCGCCGCGTCCCCCGTGCAGGGGTTGATCAGCGCGCAGCCGAGCGTCCTTTTGTTCCCCTTGAGCGTCTCGCCCAGCTCCCGGTTCTTCGGCACGACCTCCGTGTTTGGCATGACCACGGCCACGTCCACGCCGGCCTCGTCCTCCCAGGCCAGCAACTCCTCTAAGGTGAACTGCCGCCCCTGATAGTTCGCCGACAGATACGCCTCAAAATCGCCACGCATGATAAACCTCCCATCAGATGATGTAGGGGCACGGCATGCCGTGCCCCTACGCGGTGAATTCCTTTGCATACGCCTCCGCGTCGTCCTCCGGCGCGTAGCCGAGGTCCCTCTCGGCGTTCGAGATGTCCCACGTGCGCCGGGTGTTGCGCGAGATGCCGTAGTAGATCCCGAACTTCACGTGCCCCGCCTCGATGCTCCTCCAGACGAGCTGCACCGTGTCCCGGTGGCTCAACCAGGTGGCCAGCATCCGGGCGCTCCTGGGCCTCGGCTGAAAGGACCCGATGCGGAGGCAGATGCTCTCCAGGCCGTGCTGGTCGAAGTAGTAGCGGGCCAGGGTCTCCCCGAAGGCCTTGCTGACCCCGTAGAAGCTGTCCGGCCGCACGGGCATCTCCGGCGTGGTGTAGACCCCCTCCTTCTCGTAGAACCCGGTGACGTGGTTCGTGCTGGCGAACACGACCCGCCTCACCCCGTTCAGCCGGGCGGCCTCGTAGACGTTGTAAGCGCCCTGGATGTTGAGGGCCAGGATGCGGACGAACGGGGTGCTGCCCGAGGGGTCCGCGGCCATGTGGACCACGGCGTCGACGCCCCGGCTGGCCTTGCGCATCGCCTCAAAGTCCACCACGTCCCCCACGAAGACCTCGGAGCCGTCCGCGACGGCGGGGATCTTGGAGTGGTACATCAGCCGGAGACGGTAGCGGTCCCGGAGACCCTGATGCAGGACCTCCCCGATCCGCCCCGCCGCGCCGGTGATCAGCACGCGCTTCTGCTCCCCCATTCAGCCTCCTTTCGCGCAACTATGCCTCCTGCAACACCCCTCGCGCCTCCGCCGCCTTCTCCTCGTCCACCAGGCCGAGCAGGATCAGCCCGATCAGGAAGAAGACCCCGGTCACCAGGATGGAGACCCGGGACGTGCCGCTGGTGTGCCGCACGATCCCGAACACCAGCGGCCCCCACACCGCGGAGAATTTATTGAACACGGAGAAGAACCCGTAAAACTCCGCTGACGCCTCCTTTGGGATGAACGTCCCGTAGAGCGACCGGCTGAGCGCCTGGCTCCCGCCCAGGACCACCCCCACGACACCCCCCAGGACCCAGAACTCCACCGGCTGCGTCATCCGGTAGGCGTAGAACACGACGCCCATCCAGAGCACCAGGGACCCCATGATCGCCCGCTTGGCGCCAGCCCGGCCCGCGACCCACCCGAACAGCAGCGCGCCGGGGCCCGCCACGATCTGGATCATCAGAAAACACCCCAGCAGCGTCCCCATCTCGAACCCCAGCTCCGCCTTGCCGTAGATCGCCGCCATGCTCAGCACCGTCTGGATGGCGTCGTTGTAGATCATGAACGCCGCCAGAAACACCCACAGGTGCCGGTGCCGGAGCGCCTTCCGGAAGGTCCTCCACGTCCGCCGGACCCCAAAGACGGCCACCGAGACGCCCGGGGGCAGACGCCCCGTCGCCGGGGCCTCGGACAGAAGCCAGATCGCGATCAACCCGAAGGCCAGCCACCAGAGTCCCGCGGAGAACAGGCTCAGCCGGACCGCCGTCCCCATCCCCATCCCCAGCGCCTCGTGGTACTGGATGAGGAGCAGGTTGACCAGGAACAGCAGCCCGCCCCCGACGTAGCCGTAGGCGTAACCCCGCCCGGACAGGGCGTCCATGCGGTCCTCCCTCGCCAGGTGCGGGAGGAAGGCGTCATAAAAAACGTTGCCCCCCACAAAACCGACGTTTCCGACGGCCATCAGGGACAGCGCCAGCCACACGTCTCCGGGCTGAAGAACGTACATGGCAGCCGCGCTGAGGCCCCCGATGCAGCAGAAAAAGGTCAGAAACCGCTTTTTCCAGGCCGAGAAATCGGCAATGGCCCCGAGCACGGGCCCGATCAGGGCGACGAACAGCGCAGACCCCCCCACGGTCACCCCCCAGAGCGTCGTGGCGTTCGTGGTCACCCCCAGGACGGGCACCCAGACGCCGGCCCTGGGGGTCACCCCCTCCGCAAAGTAGACCGGAAGCAGGGCCCCCACGATCGTGGTGGCAAAGGCGGAGTTCGCCCAGTCGTACAGGCACCAGCCGAAGACCGTCCGGTCCCGCTCAGTCCCTCCCTTCATCCCCCGTCCTTTTTATACTTGCTCCGATAGACTTCGAGCGACCCGTCGTCCTCCGGCTCGTATCCGAGCAGCGCCTTCGCGTTGGAGAGATCGAACTTCTGCTCCCCGCCCCGGGACACCCCGTAGAAGACCCCGAACGTCACCCGCTCCGCCTCGATGCAGCGCCACGTCAGCTGCGCCATGTCGCGCGGGCTCAGCCACCGGGACAGGCCCGGCTCGTAGAGGCGCCCCGGCTCGTCCTTCCCGTTGAAGTTGGCGATCCGGAGGCAGAGGACGCGAATGCCGTGCCGCTCCGAGTAGAACCGCCCCAGCGCCTCCCCGAACGCCTTGCCCGCCCCGTAGATGCCGTCCGGACGGACCGGCAGGTCAGGCCGCGAGAGGGCCCCCTCCTTCTCGTAGTGCCCCGTGACGTGGTTCGTGCTCGCGAACACCACGGTCGGCACCCGGTTGACGCGAGCGGCCTCGTAGATGTTGTAGACGGCAGGGACATCCACCTGGAGCGTCGATTGCGCGCGCTGGGCCTGCGTCGTGCCGCGCCACTTGGCCAGGGCCAGATGCACGATCGCATCCACCCCCGCCGTCGCCTCCAGCATCGCCTCGAAGTTGGCGACGTCGGAGACCACCACCTCGTCCCCCTTCTCCACCTCGGGGACATTGGAGTGGAACAGCAGCCGGAAATCGTATCGGCCCCGGAGGTGCTTCCGCAGGGCCGCCCCGATCAGCCCCGCCGCCCCGGTGATAAAGAGTTTCTTGCGCTTTGTCATGGGCTCTCCTTACAGGCTCATCTCCTCAATCAGCCGACAGATGTCATCCCCCACCTCCGACGTCTTCGACCGGCCCCCGATGTCGGAGGTGCGAACCCTCCCCTCCCGCAGGTTCTGCCGGATCGCCCGGTCGATCAGCCCCGCCGCCCGCTTCTCCCCCAGAAAGTCGAGCATCATCCCGGCGGAGAGGATCGCCGCCAGCGGGTTGACGACCCCCTTCCCGGCGATGTCCGGGGCCGACCCGTGCACCGGCTCGAACATCGACGGATGCCGCCGCGACGGGTCGATGTTGGCGCTGGCCGCCAGCCCCATGCTCCCGATGATGATCGCGCTGATGTCCGTCAGGATGTCCCCGAACAGGTTCGAGGCCACCACCACGTCGAAGCCCTCCGGCCTGCGGACGAAATCCATGCACGCCGCGTCGATCAGCTTCGACTCGGTCTCGATGTCCGGGTACTCCCCCGCCACGGCGCGGAACACCTCGTCCCAGAACACCATCCCGTAGCCCTGGGCGTTGGACTTCGTGATAGACGTCACCTTCCGCCTCTTATTCCGCCTGCGGGCCGACTCGAAGGCGTAGCGGATGATCCGCTCCGTCCCCCGCCGCGTGAACACCGCCGTCTGGATCGCCACCTCGTGGTCGCTCCCCTGATACACCCGCCCCCCCACGTTGGAGTACTCCCCCTCCGTGTTCTCCCGCATCACGACCAGGTCGATCTCCCCGGCCTTCTTGCCCGCCAGGGGCGACGCGACCCCCTCGTAGAGCACTGCCGGGCGCTCGTTCACGTACTGGTCGAACGCCCGGCGGATGGGCAGCAGGAGCCCGTTCAGGGTGACGTGATCCTGGATGTCGGGCCAGCCCACCGCCCCCAGGTAGATGGCGTCGAACCTGGAGAGCTGGTCTATGGCGTCCGCGGGCATCATCCGGCCGTGCCTCCGGTAGTGGTCCGACCCCCAGCCGAAACGGGCGTAGTCGAGCTTCAGGTGGCCGGCCTTCCGGGCCACGGCGTTCAGCGCCTTGACCCCCTCGTCCACGACCTCGACGCCGGCCCCGTCTCCGGGCAACAGCGCGATGCGATAGGAACCCATGGATGCTCCTCCCTTATGGTAGGGGCGACCAGCCGGTCGCCCCTACTTTTTTCTTGACAACCTCGCGTGTCCCGATTACATTATCCGCGCCTTGTATGACTCTCCCCCCTTGCTTCCCGCACGCCTTCAGATTTTCTATGCCCTTATGGAAGAAGATCGCCGTCGACACCTTCGTGTCTCGACCCGAATCCCGGTGATATTCCGGGTCCTTTCTCTCTGGTCCCTCGGCATCTCCTCGGCAGGCCTGCGCGAGGGCACGATCCATAACCTCGGCGTCGGCGGCGTCCAGGTCTCCACCGACGCCCTCCTCTCCGCCAACACCCGCATCTTCCTCCAGTTCCACCTCCTCGGCGGCTCCGGCGCCGACCTGGCGCACGGCCGCGTCGTGGAGGCCCTCCCCAACGGCAACCGCTACCTCCTCTCCGTCGCCTTCACCGAAGTCAACGAAAAGCTCCTCCAGGCCATCGAGGACTTCGTCATCACCTCCACCCCGAACGAGAGCCAGAAACTGCTATTGTAGGGGCGAGGCATGCCTCGCCCCTACAAATCCGCGCTAATAGAAGTTGTAACTCATCGTCACCGTCCACTCGTGCTGCCTCTGGCGGACGCCTTCGCGCTCGAAGATGATCCCGCGGTACCCGGCCTCCAGAAAAAGATCCAGGACCGGCTCAAAGGTCGCCGTCCAGCCGAGCCGCGTCCGGCGCTCCCGGACGCCCGCCAGAAAGCGTTTGGTCCTCACATCGTCCCCCGGCCGCTGGCCCAGGTCCGGGTCCCCCCCCACGTTCACCACCGCCCCGTCCGGGCCCACCGGATTGGCCCCGTGCCGCTCCCGCGACGCGGAGAGCGAGAAAGACAGCGCCCCCGTGACCCGGTGGACGACCTCCCCGTAAACCCCGTCCGAGTTGGGCCCCAGGGGATGCCCTATTAACATCCCGTGATGCTGGTAGCGGTTGATGTTGAACAGGTGCGTGTAGACCCACGGCTCCACGCGCACGAACTCCCCCCGGACCTCCGTGTCCCGCCACCCGCCGGGGTCCACCCACAGAAACCCCACCTGCGCCGCGAACTTGTTGCTGAACGCGCTCGGCCCCTCGAACTTGGACAGGTCGTCCAGAAACAGCGCCCCGTAGAGCTTGAGGCCCCTGCCCACGTTGGCGTCCACGTCTAAGCCGAGCGCAGTGTTGTCCTTGTCGCCCAAAAAAGTCTGCGTCGCGAACAGGAACGTGACCGGGATCGCGTACGCGAACTCCACCCCCCGGTCCCCGTAGATCAAGATCTCCTGCGCCCCCACGGTGATCCGGGGGGCAATCCCCACCTCCACGCGGTGCGCGGACAGGTACTTCCGGCGCTCGAACGTCCGCAGATGCCCATTGTCCCACAGCGTCCGCGCCGTGTCAATCAGCCCCGACCGGAGAAACCCCATCAGGTGGACGAATTTGACGCGGCCGTAGCGCGCCCGCAGCTTGACGAAGGGGAACGAGGAGGCGTTGTCCGACAGGAACAGGCTCCCCGTGAACGAAGGCCCCCAGGACTCGAAGTCCTTCCCCATCGCCACGTCGAACCACGGCGTCCCCACCACCACCTGAGCCGTGGCCTCCCGGAAATCCGCCAGCCTCCCTTTCACCTCTAAAAATTCCACACGCCCCCCGACGATGTCCGCCCGGGACCGGATCGTCCGGTTGCCCTGCTGCCGCGCCTCCCAGTGGCGGACGCGAAACCCGATCAGCCGCCCCGCCGTGCCCTCCACCATCCCGCCCACGTGCGTCAGGGAGGTGCGCGCCCCGTCGTCCGACAGGAGGAACTGCTGCCGGAGCAGGGCGTCGAGAGAGACAGACCCCTCCGCCCCCTCCCACGCGCCTAAGTGTCCCCCCCTCCACAGACGCCGGGGCAGGGACCCGGAGTCGGGAGGGACCCCGACCCCCATCATGCGCAGCTCCGGCGCGAACTCCGCCCTCAGCCGGCCGACCTGCCCCGACTCCGCGCGCGTCAGCCCCTCCCCCTTCGCCGCCCGGTCCAGGACCTGCCGGAGCGCCCGCGCGACCTCCATGCGCGACATCGGCCTGGCGCCGTTCCCCCAGTGCCGCAGCCACCCCTTCGCCTCGAACCGGTCGATCAACCGGTAGGCCGAATGGTTGAGCGGCACGCCCACGGTGGGATCACCTTGAGCTGAGGCAGGCCATAGGGTAAGGAGAATACAGAATACAGAATACAGAATACAGAATACAGAATACAGGCCCTCTCCCTCCCCCAGCCCTGTAGACAGGCGACTGCCGCCCCCCCCCTCTCCCAGCATTGGGAGAGGGAGGGGGTCAGGGGGTGGG
>Ga0156186_1116_pt1 | contig 24586 bp, 16 predicted proteins | sample RifCSPlowO2_12_FD_107839 | JGI IMG/M metagenome (GOLD analysis project Ga0156186, IMG submission 107839) | Candidatus Handelsmanbacteria bacterium RIFCSPLOWO2_12_FULL_64_10
CATCGGCCTCCTCCAGTTTGAACGCTTGGGTCTCGCCTTTCGCTCTGTGGGGATTTTTGAGGACCAGGAGGAGGTCAACCGGAAGGTGCTTGCGCGGTTCAGCGACGTTTGCGAGAAACAGTTCTCCAGTCTGGCCTCCAATCGGGACCGGATCGCCCGCTATCTTGAGGAGGCGATGCAGGGATGACCTATCGCAAAAAACTCATCGAGGTGGCCCTGCCACTGGAGGCGATCAACCGCGAGGCGTCGCGGGAGAAGTCCATCCGGCACGGGCATCCGTCCACGCTGCACCTGTGGTGGGCGCGGCGTCCGCTGGCCGCGTGCCGGGCGGTGTTGTTCGCGTCGCTGGTGGACGACCCGTCCAGCCGGCCCGATGAGTTCCCGACTGAGGAGGCACAGGAGCAGGAGCGAAAACGGCTGTTTGGGATCATCGAGGAACTGGTGAAGTGGGAGAACGTCCGAAACGAACGGGTGCTGTCGGCGGCGCGGCAGGAAATCCTCAAGTCCACGAATGGGAATCCCCCACCCGTGCTGGACCCCTTTTGCGGGGGAGGCTCGATTCCCCTGGAGGCGCAACGACTTGGGCTGAAAGTCTGTGCCAGCGACCTGAACCCGGTTGCAGTGCTCATCACGAAGGCGCTGATTGAGATTCCCCCGCGTTTCGCAGGTCGTCCGCCCGTCAACCCGGAGGCGCGGCGTTCGCTGGCGCATGAGGGCTCCTGGACAGGGGCGGCGGGACTGGCAGCGGACGTACGTTACTACGGCCAGTGGATGCGCGATGAAGCGGAGGAACGGATCGGGCATCTGTATCCGAAGGTGGACCCCCTACCCCCTACCCCCCACACAGCCTGTCGCTCCCATGAGGTCGCGACCCACCCCACTCCCATAAAGGGGGAAGGGGAGGAGGTCGAACGATGGAATGTGCCGGAGGCGCTGCACGCGAAAATGGTCGAACTGGCCCGTACTTTCCGAAAAGAGCCAACTCGGAGCGAGGCCATTTTGTGGGAGGCCATCCGGCGCAAGCAACTGAAGGGTAGGAGGTTTCGTCGGCAGCAGCCGATTGGTCCGTTTGTGGTGGACTTTTTCTGCCCATCAGAGCGGCTGATCGTGGAGGTGGACGGCCCCATCCATGAAACACAGCGGGAGGCGGACCGCCAGCGTCAGGAACTGCTGGAGGCGCTCGACCTGCGCTTTGTCCGGGTCACTGCCGCGCAGGTGGAAAAAGACCTGCCCTCTGTTCTCACCACCATCCAAAACGCCTTTTCCACTTCCCCCCTCGTGGGGGAAGGGGACAGGGGAAGGGGGGGCATGACCGTCATCGCATGGCTCTGGGCGCGGACGGTGAAGTGCCCAAACCCCGCCTGCGGCGCGACGATGCCGCTGGTGCGCTCCTTCCATCTCTCCACGAAGGCGGGCAAGAAGGCATGGGTGGAGCCTGTGGTGAACAAGGAGAAGAAGATCGTTCGGTTTGAAGTGAAAATGGGCAGTGGTGCGCCGCCGGAAAGTACGGTCAACCGGCGGGGCGCTCGGTGCATTGTGTGCAATCAACATGTTCCCTTCAACCATGTTCGCGCCGAAGGTAAAGCAGGACGAATGGGCGCACAACTTATGGCCATAGTCGCTGAAGGAAAACGTGGGCGCATTTATCTCCCGCCGTCGGAAGAACACGCAGCAGTAGCGGCAAAAGCGAAACCCGCCTGGGCACCCGAAACAGACTTGCCTCAAAAGGCCCTTGGTTTTCGTGTCCAGCTTTATGGGATGACCAAACACCGCGATCTCTTTACACCTCGCCAGCTTGTAGCTTTGACGACGTTCAGCGACCTGGTAAGTGAAGCACGGGAGCGGGTGCGAAAGGATGCCATTGCTGCTGGCCTGTCCGATGACTGCACACCTCTTCATTCAGACGGCACAGGTGCGACAGCGTATGCGGACGCGGTAGCAGTGTATTTGAGCATAGGAATCAGCCGTTCAGCGAATACCCACTGTTCGCTTGCCATTTGGAGTCAAAGCCGTGACCAGAGTGTAAATGCCTTCAGCCGACAGGCTATCCCAATGAACTGGGATTTTCCAGAAGTCAACCCATTTGCTGATGCAGCGGGCGATATGCAGATAATCTACGAATCCATAGCTAAAACTCTGGAATCGTTAAACTCAATGGTGGCTGCTTCAGTCTTCCAGTTCGATGCGGCTCAATACATTGGCGACGTAGAACCTTCTCTGGTTTGTTCCGATCCGCCTTACTACGACAACATTGGCTACGCTGACCTGTCCGACTTCTTTTATGTATGGCTTCGACGAAGTCTGGGCGAGTTTTATCCCGACCTGTTCAGCACGTTACTTACTCCTAAAACACAGGAACTCATTGCTACGCCTTACCGATTCGGTGATGACATGGAGAAGGCGGGGGAACATTTCTTGACAGGCTTACGCAAAGCCTTCCAACGCATGCGTGAGTGCTCTCATCACGACTATCCCTTGACTGTATTTTACGCCTTCAAACAGACAGAAGAAGATGAGGATAATGACGGCGACAGCAGCTCCGCTATCGCCTCAACGGGTTGGGAGACAATGTTGGAAGGGTTGCTCACGACAGGTTTTCAAATTATTGGTACGTGGCCAATGCGGACAGAACGTCCAACAGGTGTCAAAGATAAAGTTAACGCCCTCGCCTCCTCTATCGTCCTCGTCTGTCGCTCCCGTGCGGAGGATACGCCTCTGTCAACCCGGCGGGAGTTCATCACTGCGCTCCGGCGGGAACTGCCCGATGCGCTGAGGAAGCTGCAACAGGGCAACGTCGCGCCGGTGGACTTCGCGCAGGCTTCAATCGGGCCGGGCATGGCGATTTTCTCGCGTTACGCAAAGGTTCTGGAGGCGGATGGAAGCCCGATGCGCGTGCGTGCGGCCCTGCAACTCATCAACCAGGAACTCGACGCCTACCTCGCCGAGCAGGAGGGGGACTTCGACACAGATACCCGCTTCTGTGTGGCATGGTTCGAGCAGCGCGGCATGGAGGAGGGGGTGTTCGGGGAGGCGGACGTGCTCGCCCGTGCGAAGAACACGGCGGTCGAGGGGTTGGTCCGGGCAGGGGTTCTCGAAGCGAAGGCGGGCAAGGTTCGGCTGCTCCGGCGGGAGGAGTACCCGGAGAACTGGAGCCCGGCGGAGGATAACCGGCTGACGGTGTGGGAAGGCATGCAGCATCTCATCTGCGCCCTGGAACGCGGGGGCGAGGAAGCCGCGTCACGACTGTCCAACCTGCTGGGCGGCGGTCGCAGCGAGGATGCCCGCGCCCTGGCCTACCGGCTCTACGCAATCTGCGAACGCAAGGGCTGGGCGCAGGAGGCCCTGGCTTACAACACGCTGGTCGTATCCTGGACGGACGTGCAGGCAAAGACAGCGAGCGTGGTCAGAGAGGGCGAGCAAACCTATCTCTTTGGAGGAGGTGATAAACCATGAGCGATGTGACACAAACAACCGGTGTGCCGGGGATGGAGGAGAAGACTTCGGCGGCTCAACAGGCAAAAAATGAGGCCGCTGTCCGTCTGTTGAAGGAATGGCTGAAGGATGAGTCCGGGTATGACGAGGAGACCTGGCCGAAGTTGAAGGAGACGATTGAAGCAAATCGTCTCTCTTACCGGAGAAGGTCCCATGATTAACGCGGTCATGCTGGATACGGGGACGCTGGGGATATTTGCCCATCCACGCGCCGACCGTGAGATTGTGGAATGGGTGGAAAACCTGGTGATGTCGGGGGTATCGGTGATCATCCCGGAGATTGCTGACTATGAACTTCGCCGCAACCTGATGCTGGAGGGATTGACTCGATCTCTCGCCCGGCTCGATCAACTGAAGAGTTTTTTGGCGTACGCACCGCTGACAACAGAGATCATGCTGAAGGCGGCAGAGTTATGGGCTGAGGCCAGAAGACGCGGACAGCCGACCGCCGACCCGAAGGAGTTGGACGGGGACGTTATTCTGGCGGCCCAGGCGTTGCAAGCGGGAGCCGTCGTGGCGACAGACAATGTTGGACATCTGTCCCTCTTTGTTGAAGCCAAGAGTTGGAGAGAAATCACATGAACCTCAAGCCCTGGCGAGAGGTGGTCACGCCTCACCCTGACGTGGCGGCGGGACGCTACCAGCAGGCGGAGTTTGCGGCGGACCTGGCGCAGGTGGTGCGGGGTGAGGGGGAACCCGAATACCGGGACCCCATCGAGTTTTTCTCCCGGACCTATCTGACCGAAGGCATGCGGCTGCTGCTCGTCACGGCGGTGGAGCGGCTGTCGGGCAAGGGTGGGGAGCCGGTGGTGCAACTCAAGACGGCATTCGGAGGAGGTAAGACGCACACGATGCTCGCGCTGTTCCATCTGCTGAAAGGCAAGGCGCGGGTGGATCAGATGTTGGGCGTGGCAGACATTCTGAAGGAAGCGAACATCAGCGATCTCCCGGCGGGGCGGCTGGCGGTCGTCGTGGGCACGGCGCTCAATCCCGCACGCACACGGCGGGTCAACGGAGTCACGGTCCGCACGCTCTGGGGGGACATCGCCGCGCAGCTTGGGGGGAAGGAGGCTTACGGGCTGATGGAGGAGGCGGACCGGCAGGGGGTCGCGCCCGGCGCGGACGATCTGGCGGAGGTGTTCGACCGGTTCGGCCCGGCGGTGATCCTGGTGGACGAATTGGTTGCCTACGCCCGGAATATCTACGGGGTCAACGGGTTGCCCGCCGGGTCGTTCGACTCCACCATGACCTTCGTGCAGTCGCTCACGGAGGCTGCGAGGCGGTCCAGGAGCAGTCTGGTCGTGGCTTCGATCCCTTCCTCTGACATCGAGATCGGGGGCGAGGGGGGCAGGGCGGCGCTGGAGCGAATCGAGAATACCTTTGGAAGACTGGAGGCGATCTGGAAGCCTGTGGGCGTGATGGAGGGGTTTGAGATCGTCCGGCGGCGGTTGTTCACGCCGGTCAGGGACGAGGCCGGGCGGGACGAGGTGTGCCGGGCGTTCAGTCGGCTGTACGATGAGAATTCTACGGATTTCCCGCAGGAATGTCGGGAGGGGGCGTATCTCGACCGGCTTCGGGTGGCGTATCCGATTCACCCTGAACTGTTCGACCGGCTCTATGATGACTGGTCGTCGCTCGAACGCTTCCAGCGCACGCGGGGGGTGCTGCGGCTCATGGCGGCGGTCATTCACGATCTCTGGGTGAAAAACGACCGTTCCCTGCTCATCCTGCCCGGTTCGATCCCGATGGATGCCTCCCGCGTGAGGAACGAGTTGATGCGGTATCTGCCGGAGGGCTGGAACGCGGTCGTGGACAGGGACGTGGACGGGGAGCAGTCTGAACCCCGTGCCATTGACGAGGGGAATCCGCGTTTCGGGGCGTTCCTGGCCACGAGGCGGGTGGCTCGGACCCTCTTTCTGGGCAGCGCCCCCCACGTGCGGCAGCAGACCGTGCGGGGGATCGAGGACGTGCGGGTGCGGTTGGGCGTGGCGCAGCCGGGGGAATCCGTGGCCCTGTTCAACGACGCGCTGGGTCGGCTGGTGGATCGGCTGACGCACCTCTACAGCGGCAACCGGCGCTACTGGTATGACACGCAGCCCAACCTGCGGCGGACGATGGAGGACCGGGCAGGGAAGCTGGATCCGGCGGACGTGGAGAAGGAGATCGTGGATCGCCTGCGAAAAATCCCGGCGCGAGACCGGGGGGACTTCAAGGCGGTCCACATCTGCCCGGCGTCGGGGGATGTGCCGGACGAACAGGAGGCGCGGCTCGTGATCCTCTCGCCTTTCAAGGGGCATCGCGCTGGCCGCGAGGACTCATCCGCGATCTCCGAGGCGACGGAGGTCCTGGACCGGCGGGGCAACAGCCCGCGCACCCACCGGAACATGCTCCTGTTCGTGGCCGCTGACGTTGAGTTCGTTACTGTTGACCCGGAGCGGGTCGGTCCGCTTGAGCAGGAGACGCGCCGGTTTCTGGCGTGGACCTCCATCGTTCAGGACGCGAAGGCGCTCAACCTGGACGCGCATCAGCAGGTTGAGGCTGAGCGAGGCGCAGAGCGGAGCAATGAGACCTTGAACACGCGGCTGAATGAAGCCTACTGCTGGCTGCTTGTCCCGACGCAGGAGGGGATGGACCCGATGCGGTGGGAGGCCATCCGCATCGCAGGGGGACAGGAGAGTCCTGTCGCCAAAGCCGCGAAGAAGGTGCGCAGCAATCAGCAGGTCATCACGCGCTGGTCGCCTGCTTTGTTGCAGATGGAACTCGACCGCTGGCTGTGGAAGGACGCGCCGCACGTGGGTCTCAAGCGGGCGTGGGAGTGTCTGACAACCTACCTCTACCTGTCGCGCCTGCGCGATGAGGATGTGTTGCTGGACACCCTCCGGGAAGGGTTGCGCAGCCGGGAATACTTCGCCTATGCGAGTAGCGTCAACCCGGATGGGCGCTATCAGGGGCTGCAATTCGGGAGCGGGGGCGGCTCCCTCTATCTCGATGGCCAGAGCGTGCTGGTCAAGCCAGGGGTGGCTGCGAAACAGGTTGTCGTCGAGATGCCGACCCCGGCAGGTCCTGGGGGGGTCCATTACCCGACGACTTCGACAGGGATGGGAGCGGGCGTCATCGCCAATGGCGGCAGGGCAGGGGCAGGGACCGCGCCGGAGCCGCCAGTCCCTTCATTCCGCCCGAAACGGTTTCACGGCTCCGTCAATCTCGATCCCGCGCGTCTGGTGCGGGACGCCGGGCAGATCGCTCAGGAGGTCATCCAGCACTTCACCGGCCTCGTCGGGGCGAACGTTGAAGTCACGTTGGAGATTCAGGTTTCTATCCCCGATGGGGTGTCCGAAAACGTGGAGCGGATCGTGACTGAGAACTGCAAGACGCTGAGATTTACCACTCAAGGGTTTGAGGCGGAGTAAAGAAATGGACAGGGACACTGGAGTGGCAATATTACGACAAACCCGCTTCAGCGACGTGTGCGGGACCGTGGACGAGTTGAAGCGGATGCTGAACGAGGGGCCGGAGGCCAGGACTCCGGAGGTCCTGGTGGGGTTTGTGCAGGACTGTGTGTACATGCTGGAGCGGATGGAGTTGAGGCTGGGGGAGTTTCAGCGATTCAGGGATGAGGTGGCTGCACTCTCCGAGCGGATGCAGGGGATCGGAGGTTCACGCAGGCCATACGCGCTGAAGGTCGCAGAGGGGATGGTCCAGAGGTTTCAGGAGGGGCGCGCCCTGGACGCGGGGGAGGCCGCGCGGCTTTCGGACCAGGCCGAGGAGGTGCGGCAGGTGGCGGGGGAGATGGAGCAGTTGCTGCGGCGGTTCAAGGAGAGCGCCATGCAACTGGGGCGGCTCTGCCGGGAGGTCGAAGGGGGCCGGGGGTGGAGCCGGGAGGGGAGGGAGGCGGAGGAGGCAGGGATGGAGGAACGGCTGGCCGCGTGGCTGCCGCCGCCGCCGCACCGGGAGCAGATCCTGGACTATCTGAAGAAGGGGCGGGCGCACCTGCTGCCGGCGGAGGAGGGGGAACTCCCGCTCGTGCAGTTTGAGGACGGGGGGGTGATCGCGTTGAGCGCGGTGCGCTACTCGGAGGCGGTGTCTAACTTCGTGCCCGCGTCGTTCGACCCGAGCCCGCGCGCGCAGTTGTATCGAGGGAGGAGGAAACGTCCGTGAACCATCAGCGTCAGGCCAAACTTGCGTTCATCGGCTGCGGGAGCTTCGCCACCGCGTCGATCTTTCCGAACATCCCGCTCGTGCCGCAGATCGACCTGGTGGCCGTCTGCGACATCGACCGGGGCAAGGCGGAGCGCAACGCCCGCAACTTCGGGGCGCGCCGGGTCTACACCGACCTGGAGGAGATGCTGGACAAGGAGGAGCTGGACGGGGTGTTCGCGATTGGGCCGGCGCCGCAGCAGTACCAGCTCGCGCCCCGCGTGCTGCGGCGGGGCATCCCGGTCTACGTGGAGAAGCCCTCGGCGGTGACGTCGGCGCAGGCGAGGGAGCTGGCGGAGCTGGCGGAGGCGCACGGCACGTGGGGGCAGGTGGGGTTCATGAAGCGGTTCGCGGACGTGTATACGATGCGAAGGAGATCATCGGCAGGCCGGAGTTCGGGCCGCTGCACGTCGTGAAGTGCAAGTTCGCGCAGGGGCCGTACCCCCAGATCTGGGGGATCGACTCGGCGAGGCGGGCCATGCTCATTGGACAGCTCTGCCATATCTTCGACCTGGTGCGGTACTTTGGGGGCGACCCGAAGACGGTGCATGCCTTCTATCGCGAGGTCACGCCGACGCAGTTCGCCTACGCCGTGAACGTGGAATTTGAGTCGGGGGCCGTCGGGCAGCTCGACCTGAACAGTCTGGCGTGCAAGCAGGCGTTCCGGGACATCGTGGAAGAACTGGAGCTGGTGGGGTTTGAGACGCACATCGTCTGCGAGGACATGCTCAGGCTCCGGTGGCAGGACCGGGAGGACTTCACGAAGGCGGCGCCCCGCGCGGGGCGCTACCTGCACGCCTTCTCCCCGTCGTGGACGGGCATCGCCCGGAGCGCGATGACGTTCGGCTACTGGGGGGAGGGGCAGCACTTCGCGAAGCGGTGTCTGGGGGAGGTGGAGGGGGGGCCGGACCTGTGGGACAGCACCTGGTCGCTGCTGTTCGGGGAGGCGGTCTACGACAGCGCGCAGGGCGGGGGCGTGGTGCAGGTGAAACGTGAAGCGTGACAGCCCCCCTTCCACCCCCGTAACACCCTCCCTCCCCCCACGTGTGGGGGAGGGAGGGGGTATCCAGGGTTTTGCCGCTTGGAATGGGGGAGGGTGGGGGGCCGAGATACGAGACACAACCATGAAGGCCATCATCATCGGCGCAGGGCGGGGGCGGCGGCTGATGCCGTTGACGGAGGAGACCCCCAAGTGTTTCGCGGAGGTCGGGGGGAAGCGGATCCTGGACTGGGCGCTGGAGGCGTTCCGGGCGGCGGGACTCAGGGAGGTCGTGTTCATCGGGGGCTATCAGATCGAGAAGGTGCGCGCGGCGTATCCCCACCTGACCTTCTGCCACAACGCGGCGTGGGAGCGGAACAACATCCTGGCCTCCCTGTTCTGCGCGGAGGCGCACTTTGCGGAGGGGTTCGTCTGCTCCTACGCGGACATCCTCTACCGCCCCCGGGTCGTGCAGAGGCTGATGGCCAGCCCGCACGACATCACGCTGGTCGTGGACACGGCGTGGCGCGACCGGTACCGGCTGCGCACGCAGCACCCCGAGGACGACGCGGAGAAGGCGCTGGCGGAGGGGGACCGGCTGCTGCGCGTCAGCCGGGACGTGGCTCCGGAGGGGGCGTACGGGGAATACATCGGGGTGGCCCGGTTCACGTCGCGGGGAGCAGAGGCTTTGCGCGAGCACTACCGCCGCGTGCTGCGGGAGTATGATGGACGGGCGTTTCAGGGCGCGCCGTCGGTGCAGAAGGCCTACTTCATCCATATCGTTCAAGACATGATCGAGCGCGGTATCCCGGCGCACAAGGTGGACACTGAGGGGGATTATCTGGAGGTGGACACGACGGAGGACTATTTCATCGCGCAGCGGGAGTGGAGGTGATCTTATGAGTGACCTATTTCCGGCCTCGGTCGTGGGCAGCCTGCCGCGCCCGCAGTTCGTGCGCGACCTTCTGGAGGACCAGGAGGCGCTGCCGCCGGAGGAGTATCGAAAGCGGATGGACGCGGCCGTGTCGTTCGCGGTCGCGCTCCAGGAGGAGGCGGGGTTAGACGTCCTCTCGGACGGAGAGTGGCGGCGGCGCTCTTACATCGGGGTGATCGCGGACATCTGCGACGGGTTCGAGCGGGGGGTGCGCGAGGGGCGGTCCTGGCACACGGCGGTTCGGCCTCTGCGCGCCGTACGACCGGGTCTGATCGCGGAGGAGGTCCAGTTTCTGAGGGCGCACACCCGCCGGAAGGTGAAGGTCTGTCTGCCCTCGCCCTACCTGCTCGGCCAGCGGATGTGGGAGGCGGACCGCTCGCGCGAGGCCTACCCGACGCGGGAGGGGTTCATGAAGGCGCTGGTCCCCGTGCTGCGGGACGAGCTGATCGCCGTGCGCGACGCGGGCGCGGACGTGGCGCAGTTCGACGACCCGCACCTCTGCCTGTTCGTGGACGGGCGGGTGCGGGCGCAGTACGACCGCTGGGAGGCCGAGGCGGAGCTGTGCGTGGATTTGATCAACCAGATTGTGGGTGGGGTAGAAGGGGTAAAGGTCGCGGTGCATCTCTGCCGGCGGAACAAGGGGCGGGAGGGGTGGGTCGGAGAGGGGGGGTACGGGCCGATCCTGCCGTTCCTGAGGAGGCTCCGGGTCCACCAGTACGTGATGGAGTTCTCGATCCCGGTCGCTGGGGACCTGGCGGCGCTGCGCGAGCTGCCGGAGGGCCGGGAGGTGGGGGTGGGGTGCGTGGACGTGCGGGGGGAACACGTGGACACGCCGGAGGAGATTGTTGCGCGCGTGGAGAAGGCCCTGCGCCACCTCCCGGCGGATCGGGTCACGCTCAACCCGGACTGCGGGTTCGCGCCCGGCAGCGCGGCGGACATCCCGCTGGACGAGGCGTACCAGAAGTTGAAGAATGAGGCGGAGGCGGCGAAGAGGCTGAGAGAAAGGCATGGATAGCGCATGGAACTCTACCTGATCCGGCACGGGCAGTCCGCCAACAATGCCACCGAGGAGACCGGACAGCGCGTGTGCGATCCCCCGCTGACGGAGGCGGGACGAATCCAGGCGCGGCTCGTGGCGGGGGGGTTGAGGGACCTGGACCGGGCGCGCGTCTCGTGGAGCGACGGGAAGGGCCTGCGGCTGACGCGCCTCTACGTCAGTCCGATGCTGCGGGCGCTGGAGACGGCGGAGGCGATCCGGCAGGCGACCGGGCTGATCCCTTACGTCTGGGCCGACGTCCACGAGGTGGGCGGGGTCTGGCTGGATCACGGCGACGGGAGGGGGCCGGTGGGGTTGCCCGGGATGGGGCGAGCGGAGATGCGGGAGTGGTTTCCCCATTTCGTGCTGCCCGTCGAGGTCCGGGAGGACGGGTGGTGGAACCGACCCCACGAGGAGGATGAGCGGGGGCGCGTCCGTGCGCAGCGTGTGGCGGAGGAGTTGCGAGAGCTGGCGGGGACCGATGAGCGGATCGGCATCGTGAGTCACGGGGGGTTCGGGAGCTATCTGATCGATGTCCTGCTGGGCCTGCCCTTCACGCCGCACATCCGGTTCAGCATGAACAACACCTCCGTCTGCCGCGTGGATATCACGCCGGAGCGGGCCAGCGTGAGGTTTTCGAATCGTGCGGACCATCTGCCGACGGAGTTGGTGACGTGAGACGTGACAGCCCCCTACCTTCCCCCCATAGCTGTTGAAAAGCTTCAGCCCCCCTCCCTCCCCCCACGCGTGGGGGAGGGAGGGGGGAGTAGGCTGGTTTCTGGCGACGGGGGGAGGGTGGGGGCCGGAATATATAGCGCTTTGTATTCCCTTTCAGGAGCCTTGTATGGCTGATCTGCACAAGGTCAAGTTTGTCAAGAACGTAACGATCCCGGCACGGGACGGGACGCGGCTGGCGCTGGACATGCACGTGCCGGAGGGGGATGGGCCGTTCCCGCTCATTCTGGAGTACATCCCCTACCGCAAGGACGATGCGATGCCCTACACGGGGCATCACCACTATTTCGCTCAGCGGGGGATCATCGGGGCGCGGCTGGACGTGCGGGGGTCCGGGGCGAGCGAGGGGATCAATAAAGATGAATATGTTCCGATTGAGCAGATAGACGCCTGCGATGCCATCGAATGGCTGGCGCAGCAGGCGTGGTGCAGCGGGAAGATCGCGATGTTCGGGGCGTCCTACGGGGGGTTCACGTGCGTGCAGGTGGCCACGCGCCAGCCGCCGCACCTGACGACGATCATCCCGGTCTACTTCACGGACGACCGGTACACGGACGACTGTCATTATCGGGGCGGATGTCTGAGATGCTATTACGACATCGGGGCGTATGGGTCGAGCATGATCGGCATGAACGCCATGCCGACCTACCCTGAGGTGAGCGGGGACGACTGGGCGCGGGTCTGGGAGGAGCACATAGAGAACAATGAGCCTTATCTTCTGACCTGGCTCCAGCACCAGACGGACGACGACTACTGGCGTCCGGCCAGTCTGCGCGGGCAGTACGACAGGGTGAAGTGCCCGGTGTTCATGATCGGAGGGTGGCGGGATGGGTATCCGAACCCGCCGCTGCGGACGTTTGCGCACCTCAAGGTCCCCAAGAAGGTCCTGATCGGCCCGTGGAACCACGCGCGGCCCAATGCGGCGACCCCCGGCCCGCGCATCGACTACCTGCACGAGGTCGTGCGGTGGTGCGACCACTGGCTGAAGGGGGAGCCAAACGGGGTGATGGATGAGCCTCCGGTGTGCGTGTACGTGCAGACCTACGACGACCCGAAGGCGGACCGGTTAGTCACGAGCGGGCACTGGCGACAGGACCGGGCGTTCCCCACGCCGGGGGCGAAGCTGCGGGTCTACTACCTCGATGCGGATGGGGCGCTGTCCTCCGAAAGGCCCACAGAGGCGGGGTCTGACGCCTACGACTACCGCCCGACCGTGGGGGTGTGCGGGGGGCTGTGGAGCGGGGGGGTGCCGTTCGGGCTGCCGACGGACCAGCGGCCCGACGAGATTTACTCGCTTGTCTATACCACGCCGCCGCTGGAGGAGGAGGTGGAGATTTTAGGCTGGGCGCGGGCGGCCCTGCACGTGTCATCCACGGCGGAGGTGATGGCGTTCGTAGCCAGGCTTTCGGACGTGGCGCCGGACGGGACGTCGGCGCTGGTGGCCGGCGGCGCGCTGAACGGGACGCGGCGCAAGTCGCTGAAGCGGCCGGAGGCGATGACGCCGGGGGAGGTGTATGAACTGGACATCGAGATCGACTGCGCGTCGTGGCGATTCGAGAAGGGGCATCGCATCCGGCTGTCCGTGTGCAGCAGCGACTTCCCGAATCTCTGGCCGACGCCGAAGGCGGGGACGAACCGGGTGTATCGAGGGGCCGGCCATCTTTCGCGGCTGACGCTGCCGGTGGTCCCCCTTTCGACGGGGGAGGACCAGCCGGCCTTTCTTCCGGCGGAGCCGGCCACGCAGGCCTACCAGCTCTCGCCGGGGGAGGCGCCGTGGGAGATCGCGCAGGATTTGCTCAACGACCGGACGGTCCTGCGGACGCACACGCGGGGCGCGGGCCGGGCGAATCCGACGACGGAGATCGCGAGCGAGGCGAGGCTGGAGGTGAGTGTGTCCAACCGGGACCCGGCGGACGCAGTGGCCACGGGGAGACATCACCGGCGCATCGCGCGGGTGGACGGGGTGACGACGGTGGACACGAACTGCACGCTGCGGAGCACGGAGTCGGCGTTCCACGTGACGGTGGACCTGAACCTGACGTTCAACGGGCTGAGGCACTTTGCGCGGCGGTGGGTGAGGACGTTCAGGCGGGAGTTGTTGTGATGGTTTTTTCGCGTGTTTTCGTAGGGGCGAGGCATGCCTCGCCCCTGCTGTTCATCCTCGGAGCGATGACCATGAGCGATGCGGAATCCTCCGCGCCGTTTTACGCGGACAAGAAGAACCTGATGGTGTACCTGGACGGCAAGGGCAAGGCCCATCCGGTCAAGGCGGTTTCGGGCTGGAAGAAGCGGCGGGCGCACATCCTGACGAACATGCAGCAGGTGACGGGGATGATGCCCGACCGGGGCCGGCGCGTCCCTCTCGATGTCCAGGTGGAGGAGGAGGTCCGGCTGGAGCGGTTCACGCGGAAGAAGATCACCTTTGCCGCAGAGAAAGATGACCGGGTCCCTGCATATCTGTTCATTCCCCACGACCTGAAAGGAAAGGCCGCGGGGATGCTCTGTCTGCACCAGACGACGAAGATCGGCAAGGGGGAGCCGGCGGGCGTCGGCGGCCTTCCGAACCTCCACTACGCGCAGGAGCTGGCGGAAATGGGCTACGTGACGCTCGCGCCGGACTACCCCAACTACGGGGACTACCAGATAGACGTGTACGCGCGGGGCTACGTCAGCGCGACGATGAAGGGGGTCTGGAACCACATGCGGGCGGTGGACCTGTTGCAGTCTCTGCCGGAGGTGGACGGGGAGCGGATCGGGTGCATCGGGCACTCGCTGGGGGGGCACAATTCTCTGTACGTCGCGACGTTCGACGAGCGGATCAGGGTCGTGGTGACGAGTTGCGGGTTCAACTCGTTTTTCAAATACTATGGCGGGGACCTGACGGGCTGGAGCCACAAGGGGTACATGCCGCGCATCGCCGAGGTCTACGGCAAGGACCCTGCCAGAATGCCCTTTGACTTCACGGAGATCATCGGGGCGATGGCGCCCAGGGCGGTGTTCATCAACGCGCCGCAGAAGGACAGCAATTTTCTTACCGGGGTCGACGACTGCGTGGAGGCGGCGAAGCCCGTGTACGCGCTGTTTAAGGCGTCGGATAAGCTCGCGATCGTGCATCCCGACTGCGGGCACGACTTTCCGCCGGAGGTGCGGGAGGCGGCGTATCGGTTTGTGGATCGGGTGATGCAAAAGGGACGATGAAGCGATCGACGTGGATATGGGTATGCGCTCTGACGACGCTGATCGCGCCCGCGACAGGTACGACGCAGGACCGCCCTTCAGGAGGAGATGCCAGGATGTCTCTGCCCCCGATTCGCCGGGATCACCCGCGCCTCGGGTTCGCGCCCGGCGCAGTCAGGGCGAGGGTCGAGAAGTTCGGGCGCAACCCTCTGTGGCCGCCGCTCCGCGAGCGCGCAAGAAGCGGGCTGGCGACGGAGAGCGGCGACCCCGTCACCCTGATCAACGCCCTGCACTTCGGCGGCCTGCTGGCGCTGGCGGAGGGTGACTCTCAGGTCGTGCAGCGGTGCAATGCCCTGTGGGGGCGGCTGAACGGGGCGGTGGAGGCGGGGGCGTACCGGGTCTCCGATGACCTCCACAACGCCTTTCAGATGGTCGCCCTCGCGTTCGCCTACGACTGGTGCGCGCCATCCATGGGGCCCGAGCTGCGCCGCCGGTCGGCAGGGACGCTCGTGCGCCTCGCCGATTACACTTTGAAGACGTTCCCCGGCTACTTCGCCGAGGGGCGATACGCCGCGTTCAACAACCACTCGATCTGGAACCACGCGGGGCTGGGGCTGGTGGGGTTTGCCGCTTCTGGCGACCACCCCGACGCCGAACGCCACGCGGCTTATAGCTGGGGCCAGTTCCATCGCGTGATCTTTCCGATCTTCGACCGGTTCGTGGGCGGGGAGGGCATCTGGAACGAAGGGACGCACTACAACCACGTGGCCGACCGCCCGACGTTCCTCTGGATGGAGGGCGCGGGAACGGCGACGGGGCAGAGTCTATTCGACCGCCCGTGGGTGCGGGCTGTGCCCTATTTCTGGGTCTACCTGACGCGCGCGGACGGGACGATGACGATTCTGGGGGACTGGTTCGCGGGGCACGACCCTGTGGATGTGTTCAATCAGCTGGCGCGCTCGTTCTGGTCGGTGGCCAAGGCGGCGCAGGAGACGCAGGACCCGCATCTGCGGGCGTTCGCGGCGTGGGAGATGGCGCGCGCCAGGGAGATCGGGCAGGGGGGGCAGCACTCGCCGCTCAACGCGCTCTGGTTCGACCCGGACCTGCCTGAGAGACCTTTTGCCGAACTGCCGCCGAGCCGGCTGTTTCGGGGCTCAGCCGACGTGGGGGGCGGCGAGACGCTGGCGGTCCTGCGGAGCGGGTGGGGGGACGACGCGCGGCTGATCACGTTTTCGATGGGGGACTGGCTGGGGCATCACGACCACTACGACGCCAACAGCTTTACGGTCTATTATAAAGGGGACCTGGTTGTGGACCCGGGATACGGAGGCGAGGGGGATGTCTCGTGGCGGTTCTACCGCCGCACCAGCGCGCACAGTTCTATTCTGGTGGACGCGCCCGAGGCGGAGGCGGCTGAGGCCGAGGTCGTGCAACGGGGCTGGGGGTTCGACGGGGGGCAGCGGATTCCGCTGGTGAAGGATCGCCCTCGCAATGTCGAACAGTTTTTCCACGTGAAGAACCCGGAGTACCCCGAAAGCAGCCTGTTCGAGACGGGCGACTGCCTGGCGTTCGAGGCGCACGGGGATTATGACTATGTCGTCGGCGACGCGACGAAGGCCTACCACCGGGCGCAGTTGACGCGGTTCGTGCGGCACCTCGTCTATCTCAAGCCGGACGTGCTGATCATCTACGACGTCGTGGAGACCCCCGAGGGGTGCGTCCCGCGCTGGGTGATGCAGTGCGACCAGCGTCCGACGGTTGCGGACGGGCGCATTGTCGTGACCCACGGCGGACAGGTCCGGGCGCAGACGCTGCTGCCCGCCGCTGCGCCGGTGCGCGTGGAGCAGACGCCGGGACGGGTCTCCGGACGCGAGGTGGACGCGGGCAAGGCCGGGGCGGGCTTTCGCGTCGAGGTGTCGAGCGGGCCGGGGACGGAGCATCGTTTTCTGCACGTCTTGCAGATCACCGACCCGGACGACCGCGAGTATGCAGAGGCGTCGTGGCGGCGCGAGGGGGATGGTCTGCTCGTCACGGTGAAGCAGGCAGGGCCCGTGCGGGAGGTGAGGTTGAAGTGGGACGGCGAGGTGGGGGCGGTTGTGGACGTGGTGAAGTGAAGGGAGATTCCCACTTTTCAGGGAAGGGTGAGGCATGAAACGTGTCGTCATCATCGGCGGCGAGACCCACATTGCCGAGATCACGCAGTTGCACGGAAAGGGGCTCACGGTCGTCGGCGCGGCGGTCCGGAAGGACCAGTTTGAGATGGCCCGGCAGAAGTTCGGGGGGATGATTGTCGAGGACTATGTTCATGCGCTGGAGGAACTCAAGCCGGACATCGCCGCCGTGGCCAACGAGAACGACCGAAAGGCCGAGGTCGTGCAGGCCGCTCTCAAGAGGGGGATCGACGTGGTGGTTGACAAGCCCATCGCCATCCGGATGGAGGAGCAGGACGCGATTGAGGGGCTGCTGAGAGACCATCCGGAGCGCCGGCTACTGAATCTGCTGACGCTGCGAGGGCAGCCGGCCTGGCGCAGGTTCCGGGACGCGGTGGCCGCGGGGGAGGTGGGGATACCGGCGTTCTGCCACGTGCGCATGGCCGTGCAGCTCAAGCGGGCGCAGCGTCCGCCGTGGTTTCTGGATGTGCGCCGGTCGGGGGGGCTTTTCCTGGACCTGCTGATCCACGGCATCGACCAGGTGGAGTGGTGCACGGGCCGGAGGGTCGCGGCGATGACGGCCACGACGGGCAATCTGGGGCGCCCGGAGGACGCGCACCTGCGGGACCACGCGGCGGTCTTCTGCGGACTGGAGGGGGGAGGAAGCGCGGTCGTGGAGGGGCAGCGGATGCTGCCGGACACGAAGGGGAGCGACTACCGGATGATGCTGGCGGGGACGGAGGGGGTCATCGACCTGGTGATGGGCGCGGATGTGACGCTGACCAGCAGGACCGGCGCGGGGAAAGTGCTGACCGACCTTCCGGGGGCGCGGTCGGTCGTGGCGGACTGGCTGGAGGGCGGGGACCTGACGCCGCAGGCGGCCTCGCTGCGGGCCAACCGGCTGGCGATCCTGGCCACGCAGTCTGCGGAGCGGGGGGAGCGGGTCGTTGTTTGAGTTGTTTTTCCACTTTTCTTTGCTCGCCCAAAGAAAAGTGGGACAAAAGAAAGGGCGCTCGCTCAGGCGCCGCGAGGGGCTTGGCGCGCCGTACTCCGTTCCGTGAAGTAATCTGGGTTCTGTAGCAGGACGAGCCCCTTCCGCAGCCCCCCCGCGCACCTGCGGTGCGCTCGTACCCCATCGTGCCTGAACGAACATTCTGCTTGAAAGCCGGGACGGCGCGCCGTTTGTCGTTTAGACATGCCTGCTCCCCCTCTCCCTTCGGGAGGGCGGGGGTCAGTGGCCGGGAACAGTGGCCGGGGTTGCGACCTCATGGGAGCAACAGGTGGGGTGGACGGCCAGGAGCGTTTGGTGGGGTGGCCTCACGGGAGCGACAGGTGAGGTGGCGGGATGGGGGGGAGGGGTCGGTTTTGTCAGCGCGTCATCTTGCCTATATCTTGAGATAAACCGCCTGGGAGGAACTCATGTCTGTTAAGATCAAGAAGCAGATTCCTAAAGCGCAGGTTCCGTATTCCCGAAAGGAGCTGTTTGAGCCGGGGAAGCAGCGGACGTTCACGGGCGCGGCGCTAAAGGAGGTCGCGTTTCCGCTGGGGGGCATCGGGACGGGGACGATCAGCATAGGCGGGCGGGGCAACCTGCGGGACTGGGAGGTCTTCAACCGACCGGCGAAGGGGAAGGACCTGCCGATGACCTTTTTCGCGGTCTGGGCGAGGCCAAGGGGCGAGGCGGGCGTGGCCAGGATTCTGGAGCGGAAGTTGCTGCCGCCCTACACGCACGCGCGCGGGCACGGGATGGACCGGAGCAACTTGGGCGGGGTGGCGCGTCTGGAGGAGGCGGTGTTCCGGGGGGAATATCCGTTTGCCTTTGTCGATTTCAAGGACGCCGGGTTGCCGGTGCGCGCCCGGCTGGAGGCGTTCAACCCATTCATCCCGCTGAACGCGGACGACAGCTCGATTCCGGCCGCGATCTTTAACTGGACGTTCGAGAACCCGTCGTCGAGGCCGGTGGCGCTGTCGCTGCTGGCGACGATGACGAACCCGCTCGGCTGGCAGGACATCGGGATCGAGACGAAGCCGTTTCCGGGGAGGCTGAACCAGTTCCGGCAGGATGACCTGCTGCGGGGGCTCTGGTTCACGGCGCCGGAGCTGGGGGCCTTTGACCCGAACTTCGGCACGGCGGCGCTGGTCACGCCGTGGGGAGAGGTGGATGCGCAGACGCGGCTCTACCGGGGGGGCTGGTGGGACAGCGCGCACGTGCTGTGGGACGATTTCGCGGAGGACGGGCGGCTGGAGCCGCTGATCGAGAGCGAGTATCGGGCGGGGGAGAAGCCGACCGGGGGGACCGAGAGGGGCGAGGCCGGGGCGCTGGCCCTGCGGGCGACCGTGCCGGCCAGGGGGAAGGTGACGCTGCCGGTCTTGATCGCGTGGCATTTTCCCTACCTGAAGGCGTGGAGCGAAGGGGTCCCGGTGCGGACCTACGTGAGCGGGCTGTTCGCGGATGCGTGGGACGCGGCGCGCTACACGGCGCGGCATCTGCCGCGTCTGACGGAGGTGTCGCGGCGTTGGCACGGGACGGTCTTCCACAGCAGCCTGCCGCCTTATGTGATCGACGCGGTCACCAGCCAGGCGTCCATTATCCGGACGAACACCTGCATCCGTCTGGCGGACGGGCAGTTCTACGGATGGGAGGGGTGCAGCGACGACGTGGGCTGCTGCCACGGGACCTGCACGCACGTCTGGAACTACGAGCAGTCCCTGGCCTTTCTGTTCCCGGAGCTGGAGCGGGGCATCCGGCGGAACGAGTTTCTGAATTCGACGGATGCGAGAGGACACATGACGTTCCGGACGAGCATGCCGGCCAATGTGCGGATGCGGGGGTTTCATGCCTGTGGGGACGGGCAGATGGGCGCGATCATCCGGGCGTATCGGGACTGGCAGCTCAGCGGGGACGAGGCGTTTCTGCGGGAGGTCTGGCCGGGCCTCAAGCGGGCGCTGGAGTACGCCTGGACCGAGCCGAACGGATGGGACCCGGATAAGGATGGGGTGATGGAGGGGTGCCAGCACAACACCTACGACATCGAGTTCTACGGCCCGAACACGATGATGGGGGCGATGTACCTGGGCGCGCTGCGGGCGGGGGAGGAGATGGCGCGACATCTGGGCGAGGGGGAGAAGGCGCGGGAGTACCGGGCGGTCTACGAGAGCGGGCGGAAGAGGACGGAGGCGCTGCTCTGGAACGGGGAGTACTACGTCCAGAAGGTGGAGGTGATGCCGGGCCTGGAGGTACCGGAGCGTCTGCGGGGGCCGGCGGCGTGCGGGGAGGAGTGCGCGTGCAACGAGACACCGGACCCGAAGACGGCGGCTATGCAGGGGTTCGAGGTGAAGTACCAGTACGGGGAGGGATGTCTTTCAGATCAACTGCTGGGACAGTGGGCCTGCCACGTGGCGGGACTGGGCTACGTGCTCGATCCCAGGCGCGTGGGCAGGTCGGTGGAGAGCATCTTCCGGTACAACTTCCGCGGGCCCATCGGGGGGTTCAGCAACGTGCAACGGATTTATGCGCTCAACGACGAGGCGGGGCTGCTGCTCTGCTCCTGGCCGAGGGGGAATCGACCGAGGCTGCCGTTCGTGTACTCGGACGAGGTCTGGACGGGGATCGAGTACCACGTGGCCGCGCATCTGATTTATGAGGGACACGTGGCGGAGGGGCTGGCCGTGGTGAAGGGGGCGCGGGACCGGCACGACGGGGTGCGGCGAAATCCGTGGGACGAGTTCGAGTGCGGGCACCACTACGCGCGGGCGATGTCGAGCTGGTCGGTGCTGCTGGCGCTGTGCGGGTACCACTACTCGGCGGTGGAGGGCCGGATGCGGCTCGCGCCGAAGGTCTCGCCGGAGGACTTCCGGTGCGCGTTCACGACGGGGTCGGGGTGGGGGACGCTGTCTCAGAAGGTCGCGAAAGGCGCGCAGACGGTGGGGGTGGCGGTGGATTACGGGAAGGTCGCGCTGAGGAGTCTGGTGGCGCAGGGGAGCGGTGAGAAGGCGACGGCGAGGCTGGACGGCAGGGCGATTCCGGCGACGCGCCGGGCTGTGGAGAAGGGGATGGTTGAGGTGGCGCTGGAGGAGCGGGTGGAGGTGAAGGAAGGGCAGAGGCTGACGGTTACGCTGCGTTGAGGAGTGTATTCCAACTTTTCTTTGTTCGCGCAAAGAAAAGTTGGACAAAAGAAACGCGCCCCCTCAAACGCCGGGGGAGGCTTTGGCGCGCCGTACTTCGTTCAGGTTGTGTAATCTCGATCCTGTGGTAGTCCGAACCCCTTCCACCACTCACCCGCGCAGCAAAGCTGCGCTCGTACCCCATCGTGCCTGAACCGGCTCTCTGCTTGAAAGTCGGGACGGCGCGCCAGATTCTTTTTTTCCAAGGTGTTCGGCCATGATCGTAGACTTTGAGGTTCTCCATTTGGTCCTTATGACAATTGACGTTTAACGGGAATCGTTATGTATTGCTCAATGATCCGAACGTTCAAAGCCAGGGAAGCAGAGAGGCGAGCTATGAAAGGGAAAAAACTGGCGCCGGTCCATCCAGGAGAGGTCTTGCAGGAAGAATTTTTGAAGCCCATGGGGTTAAACCAGAATCGGCTTGCGCTTCAGATCGGCGTGCCTTCCCGCCGGATCAATGAAATTGTGCTTGGCAAGCGAGGGATCACGGCGGACACCGCGTTGCGGTTGGCGAGATACTTTGGAACATCTCCACAGTTCTGGCTAGGGTTACAGATGGATTATGATCTGGATGTGGCTACCGATGCCCTGACGGAACGTCTTGATCGAGAAGTGAGGACGCACTCGGAGCCGGTTGTTACGGTCAGACGTTAAACCGTCAGTGCTTTCTGAGAGAATCCTGGGACTGCGCAAGCCGTGCTTCCGGCGGATAGAATTGTTATGAAAACGTCCGACAGGTCAGACACCTTCCCCTGCCCCAAACAGACCTCTCCCCCGGCCCCTCTCCCGAGGAGGGTGGTGGGTCGCGACCTCATGGGAGCGACAGGTGGGGTGGAGGGGAGGTCCTTTCCCAGGTCTTTTTGTCGGAGCAAGTTGAAGACAGGGGAGAGAAAAGTCTGCTCCCCCTTCCCCCTCGGGGAAGGGGGCTGGGGGGTTAGGTCCGCCCTTACAATTCTCACCATATCGCTGATCTTCTCGAATGCCTGGGCCATCCGCCCATACACGCCGGTTCACCCTGACCCCGTCCTGGAGTCCTGGCGCTGGCGCTCCTTCCCGGAGCTGAACGGCCTGGGCCTGCGCTGCCTGGCCGAGGCGAAGGACAAGGCCATGTGGTTTGGGGTGGACGACGGCGCGCGGCGCTACGATGGCGTAAAGTGGACGGCCTACACGGAAAGGGACGGTTTGCTGGGTGCGCCGGTGCGCGTGCTCCTCGGCGCACGGGACGGCAGTGTCTACGCAGGCACGGCGATGGGCATCAGCCGGTTCAGCGATCGTACCTGGCAACAGGCATTCCCCCCGGAAGGGGACCCTTCGACCCATTCGACAAGCTCAGGGCAGGCAGGCTCAGGGCAAGCTCTACCCTGGCCCATCTACGATCTGTTGGAGGCGACGGACGGAAGCCTGTGGGCAGGCACCTCGTGGGGCGCATTGCACCTTGGTCGAGGCGGATCGACGGTCTTCACGACGCGGGAGATGGCCAACGCGCTGCGGGATCTGGCGCCTTACGTGCAGCTCTCCATCGTGCCGGACGAGGTGGCGCCAGCCTTGCCGTGGATCGAGGGGGTTGGAGTGGCGATCGAAGACGGAAAGTGGGGAGGGGTCGACAGGGGCAGCGTGTCCTGGGTCATCTGGGGACTTGCGCCCGATGGACCCGGACGGGGTGCCGGCCTGAAGGTGGGGGACCGGATCGTCGCCGTGGATGGCAATCCAGTGCCCGGCCCGCTGGCCGGAAGCGCGGAAACGTCCGTCAAACTGACGGTGCAACGCGCCGGACGTCCTGAATCACTCGACGTAACCGTGACACGTGAGCGGGTGGAGGGGACCTATCGGGCATTCCGGGTTTTCGATGTCCACGAAGACCGGGATGGGGCGATGTGGTTCGGGCTATATACAGGTGAGATTGTCCGCGGCGACCTCCGCGGGACGGGATCCGGGATCGCCCAGGAATGGCGAGCCTATACGGCCGAGGACGGTCTCGAGATAGGACAACAGCCACGCATTGCCCAGACTCGAGATGGAAGCGTCTGGACGATATCCGAAACCATCACCTCCGGAATCAACCGGTTCGACGGGAAACGCTGGACCAGCATCCCTCGTCGCCATATAGACACTTCAATCCTCGAGACCCAGGATGGTGCTCTATGGATTGGTAGAGAACCTGTACCCCTTGTGCTGAGAGATACAACGTGGACGGCATATGGTGGACTTTTTCAACGGATTCCATGGCACCGTCCTCGGCTCCTGGAGGCATCGGATAGCGCGGTCTGGATTGCGGGACTCGGCCAGGAGGCTGCGCGACTGGACTATCGGACATCACGTTGGACAACCTATGAGGGACTGACCTTTCAGTGTAGCACTCCTGACGGGGCGCAATGGTTCATCTCGAATGATGACGGTGTTGTGTCCTACGATGGCAGGACCTGGACCCGCCACGGCACGGAAGACGGTCTGATGGCGGCTCCATACCGGCTCATCGCTACGCGGCAAGGGGTGCTCTGGGCTGCCGGTTCTCACCACTTCAACGCGGCGACCGCTCGCTTTGATGGCAAGAGATGGCACTTGCAGACACACCCCCGTCTCTCGTGGGGCGTCGAGCCGGGTGTGGTCTACGAGGCGGCGGACGGCAGCCTCTGGTTCGGCGCAGGACAGGACACGGATCAGTTCCGCGAGCGAGGATATCTGGGCGGGGTTCTCAGGTACAATGGAGGAGGGTGGACGCATTACACCCCTCCCGACGTCGCGTGGTACGCCTATGGGATAGGCCAGTCCGCCGATGGCGCCATCTGGCTGGGAGGAGGCGACCTGCGGCGTTTTGACGGAGAAAAGTGGACCGTAGCCACGGAGCCTGAGGAACTGGCGGCTTCGTGGACCCACGTCCTCTACACGGCTCCGGACGGTGATCTGTGGATCGGAAGCCGGGCCTACGGCGTATTCCGGTATGACGGGAGGAAGTGGACCCGCTACGACGTGCGGGATGGGCTTGCAAGCAACAGCGTCACCCGACTCGGCGGAATTCTCCAGACAAAGGACTCCAGCATCTGGGTGGCAACAGAGGGAGGCGTCAGTCGGTTCAAGGCATCCTCCGCAAGAGGAGGAAGTATCTGGACTTCTCATGCCCTCCCCGCTATGAGCGATGCAGTTGCAGTTCTTCTCCAGCAATCACGGGACGGCGCTGTCTGGAACAGTGCCACATCGCGATGGTGGCTCCGCGACAAGCCAGGTGCTTCCCGGCCAAGAGGTTTCCCTCCCTTGTGTGCTGTTCGCTACGAGCCGGATACGCTTCCACCGGAAACCCGGCTGAATGTCTCCCTGGACAGAGTCTCCCAGCCCGGCAACACCGTTTTGTCGTGGGTCGGTGTAGACCCATGGTTTTCCGCTGCTGATGCGGAGGTACAGTACTCCCATCGTCTCGACGGCGGAGAATGGTCGCCGTTTTCGAAGGACACGCACAAGACCTTCTTCGAGCTCCCGAGTGGCAGGCACACCTTCGAAGTCAAGGCCCGCGACCGCGATTTCAACGAGGACCCCACGCCCGCCGCGGTGACGTTTACAGTGGTACCGCCGGTCTGGCGGCAGCCCTGGTTCATCGGCCTGATGGCCGTGCTGCTCGGCGCGATTGGCTTTCAGACAGGCCGGGTGGTCCGGCGGGACCGAAGGTTACAGGAGGCGAACACGGCGCTCTCCTCGGCGAACAGGGAGCTGTTCGGGGTCAACCGGGA
>Ga0156186_1427_pt1 | contig 24000 bp, 22 predicted proteins | sample RifCSPlowO2_12_FD_107839 | JGI IMG/M metagenome (GOLD analysis project Ga0156186, IMG submission 107839) | Candidatus Handelsmanbacteria bacterium RIFCSPLOWO2_12_FULL_64_10
TAATAGATCGTATAAACTCCTTGACATAACAGCGTCCATTGCTTATCTTTGAGTGTCCTGATCAGATGGATATGCTAGGTTCCCCGCCCGGCTCGTCATCTGAGCGTCAACTGCCTCAGCCACAGAGGCAGCGCAGGTTCTCTCCCCACTATTTTACCGATCCCCTTGTTTATCCCCTTTATTTGCAAACGGTTTTGTTGCGACTGCCGATCAGCCATCGGCTTTCCGTCACTCGTCACTGTTTTTCCCCCGGCCCTATCCCCTGCCGGTCGCCCGACCGTCTGCCCCCCTTGCAGGCGTAGCTCCTCTAAACTCCCCTCAACAGCCGTCAAACGGCAAACAGACCTCGCCCACCCCCATAAAACCCCCTCCCTCTCCCGCGGGAGAGGGAGGGGGTAACAAGGGCCTTTCCCCTTAGTCTGGGGGAGGGTGAGGTCTGCCATCTCACGTTCTTTTCGAGGATGCTCCTATGGGCTTCAGGCGAATCCGTATGGGCTGTGGCGCGGCCTTGCTAACGGCGCTCATAGCGGGTGTGGAACCTGCCCCGGCCCAGGTGCGCAACGCCATCAACCTGAGCCAGGGGGGCGCGGACATGGCCATCTCAGGGGCCTCGCCGGGCGCAGGGATGGGAGAGGCCGTGGCCGTGGGAGACCTCAACCGGGACGGCCTTGCGGACCTGATCGTCGGCGCGCCGGGGACGAACGCGAGCGGGAGGGTCAGGGCGGGCGCGGTCTATGTCGTCTACGGCCGGTCCGGCAGCCCCCCCTCGGTCGTCGACTTCGCGGACGCGACCCTCAGCACCACGGAGATCCTGGGCGGGGAGGCGGGCTGGGGTCTCGGGGCCTCTGTGGCCGTGGGAGACCTGAACGGAGACGGCTTCGCGGACCTCATCGCAGGCGCGCCCGACGCCTCGCCGGGCGGAAGGGCCGGGGCCGGGTCGGTCTTCGTCGTCTACGGCCGGTCCGGCAGCCTCCCGCAGAAGATGGACCTGACGGCGACCGACGACGGCGTGGCCCGGCTGGACGGCGAGGCCGCCGGAGACGGGTTCGGCAGGGCCGTGGCCGCCGGGAACGTGAACGGGGACGGCTTCGCAGACCTCATCGCAGGCGCGCCCGGCGCGGACCCCGGCGGTAAGACGAACGCCGGCCAGGCCTACCTCTACTACGGCGGAGCGACCCTGACCGAGCCCGTGCGCATCGCCGGCGGGGCGGCCGGGGACGGGCTCGGCAGCTCGGCTGGCGTCGGAGACCTTAACCGGGACGGCCTGGACGAGGCCGTCCTCGGCGCCCCGGATGCGACACCCGTGGGCGGGCCCGCCGCCGGCATCGTCTACGCCCTCGCGGGCCGCCCCACACCCCTCCCGGCCCGCCTCGACCTGGGGGCCAGCCCCGCCGGCCTCAGCCGGGTGATGGGGGACAGGCCCAGGGACCGGGCGGGCAGCGCCATAACTGTGGGGGATGTCAACGGGGATGGGGTCGGAGACCTGATCGTCGGCGCGCGACTGGCGGACCCGCCGGGCGGGTTCAACGCGGGCGCGGTCTACGTCATCTACGGTAAGACAGGGAACACGATCTCCGACGTGGACCTGAACGGCGCCCCGGCCGGCGTCACCCGCATCCTGGGGGAGCGGGCCAACGACCTGACGGGCCAGTCCGTCGCCGTCGGCGACCTGAATAAGGACGGGTTCGGGGACGTGACCCTCGGCGCGCCCGGATCGTTCCTGACCGACGACCGGGAGAGCGAGACCCCCGGCAAGGTCTTCGTGGTCTCCGGCCGGGCGGCCATGCCCCCGGTCATCGACCTGAGCGCCGGGCCGGGGATGGTCAGCCGGATCGTGGGGGCCAGCGCCTACCTCCCCAACACCGGGTCCAGCGACCGGACCGGGCAGTCCGTGGCCGCCGGCGACCTCAACGGGGACGGCTTCGCGGACCTCATCGCGGGCGCGCCCGGCGCAGACCCCGCCGGCCGTATCGACGCCGGGAAGGTCTACATGATCGTGGCCGGCCCCCGGCCCGACCTCCGGGTCGCCTCCGCCGGACTGACCTTCGGCAACGTCGTGGTCGGGCAGTCTAAACAGCTCACCGTGGCCGTCACGAACGCCGGGACCGCGACCCTGTTCATCAACACCCTCACCGTGAACACCCCGCAGTTCAGGGTCCAGCCGCCCGGCCCTTACGCCCTCAACGCGGGGGACAGCCTCCTCGTGGCCGTCACCTTCGCGCCCTCGGCGGCCGGCCCGCAGTCGGGGACCCTCACCCTCACCGCGAGCAACGACCCGGCGAAGGGGTTCGTCTCCCTCAGCCTGTCCGGCACAGGGGCGCAGCCCGACATCGACGCCCCCCCGTCCCTGTCGTTTGGCCGAGTGGCCCTCGGCGCCCCGGCGGTCTCCACGCTCCAGATCGCCAACCTGGGCGCCTCCGACCTCACGGTGAGAAAGATCACCGCGTCCGACTCGCAGTTCGTGGCCCAGCCCGACTCCATCCTCATCCCCGCAGGGGCCAAGCTGCGGGTGACGGTCATCTTCACGCCCAAGGTCCTCGGCGCGACCTCGGCCACGCTCAGGCTGCTCAGCGACGACCCGGACGAGGGGAGCGTCACCGTGGCCCTGACCGGCTCGGCGGCCTCCCCGCGCGCCGCCACGTCCGCCTCCAGGCTCTCCTTCGGGTCCGTGCTGATCGGCGCCTCGTTCGCGGTGAAACTCACCGTCTCCAACCTGGGCGACGCGGACCTGAGCGTCACCCGGCTGGCCTCGGACAGCCCCCAGTTCACCGTGTTCCCCACGGCCTTCACCGTCGGCCCCGGCAAGGCCCAGGACGTGACCGTCACCTTCACGCCCACGGCCTCCGGGCCACAGGCCGGCGCCCTGACGCTCAGCGCGAACGACCCGGTCAACCCGACACTCACCGTGGCCGTGGCCGGGGACGGCGGCAGGCAGCCCGCCATCGCCCTGTCCGCGACCCAGTTCAACTTCGGCGCGGTGGACGTCGGGGCCTGGCGAGACACGTCCCTCTACGTCTATAACCGGGGGGACGGCATCCTGGCCGTCACCTCCGTGACCCCCTCCGACACGCAGTTCGTCGCCCAGCCAGACTCCTTCACCGTGGCCGGGAAGGACAGCATAAAGGTCACCGTGCGGTTCTCCCCGAAGTCCGGCAAGGACCTCTCGGCGGCCCTGCTGATGACCAACAACGACCCCACCTCTCGGAGCGCCATCGTCACGCTGTCGGGCCGGGGCGTCCTGAGGGTGGCCTCCGCCGTCAGCGCCCCGTCCCTCGACTTCGGCGAGGTGGAGGTCGGGGCGCGAAAGACCCTGACGCTGACCGTCCACAGCCGGGGGAACGCCCCCCTCGTCGTAAGGGCCATCACCTCCAGCGACACGCAGTTCGTCGCCCGGCCAGACTCCTTCACCGTGGCCGGGGGAGACAGCGCCCGGATCGACATCTCCTTCTCGCCCGCCGCCCTGCGCGACGTGTCCGCGGCCCTCACGATCCTCACGAACGACTTCTCGCGGGGGGCCATCCCCGTCTCCCTCGCCGGAAGCGGCGCCAGGCCCCTGCGCCTCTCCCTCGACCTGAACCCGGCCAGCGGCGACCAAGGCGCGACCGCCGACACGGTGCAGGTGAAGTCCTGCTCGGCGTCCCTCGCCCTCTACGTCGCCAACGCCCTCAACCTGTCGGCCTTTCACATCACCCTGAAGCTCCCGGGACAGCTCCTGTTTAAGTCTTTCTCGGACGTGGGGGCCGGGGAGGACAACTTCCTCCGTTCGGCGGGGGGCGGACTCACCCTCTCGGCCTCCCAGACCGGGCCCAACACCGTGCGGGTGACCGGCGCCCTCTCCAACCCGACGCTCGCCACCGCGCCCGACGGCGGCGGTCTGCTCACCGTCCTGCAGTTTGACACCTTTAACCCCGCCGAGGGGTTTGCCAGGAGCGACTCCGCCCTCATCTCCGTCGAACAGGCGGTCTTCACGCGCCTCGTCAACGCAGGCCCCGACACCCTCAGGGACGCCGCCACGGCTAAGCTCATCTTCAGCGCCCTTTCAGGGGACGGCAACGCGGACGGGGTCGTCGACACAGAGGACTTTTTCACCCTGACCGCCGCATTCGGCGCGACAAAAGGGACGCCGGACTACAACCCCGTCTGCGACCTCAACCGGGACGGGGTGATCGACCTCACCGACTTCTTCATGTTTTCCGACCGGATGGGGACGCGGGTCGTATCCTGCCGGAAGCTAATGCCGTAAAAAAAGGGGAGCAAGGTAAAGCAGGGGCGTCTTCTCCTCCGCTCCCCTGCTCCCTTGCTCCCCTTCAGATCCGCTCGATCTCCCCCAGGGCGCCGCCCCATCAGCATGGGCGGCGCCTTTCTTTTCCTCACTTCTTCTCCATCATCTTTTTGAGGGCCTCTTTCTCCTTGTCGGAGAGGCTCTCGATGCTCTTTTTCTGACGTTTGGCCTCGGACTGGATGGACTTCTCCACCGCCTGCTCGAGGGAACTCGAAAAGTAAGCCGGGAGCTTCTCGATCAGGAGGACGACCAGGGAGCCGATCAGGCAGACGAGGGAGACCACGATGTAGAGTTTGAGATTACGGGGCCTCCGGCGTCGATGGGGATGATGGGAATGGGGATGGCGCCCCTGTGGGTGCGGGTCAGGCCTCACGGGGGCGGCGGGGATCTCCACAACCTCATGCCCCGGGGGGACATAGGCGGTATCCCTGGAAGAGTTGTCCGAAAAGCCAGCGGGCGCCGCCAGGGGGACCTCCGCCCGCGCATCCGGCGTCGCCGTCAGGGGTGGAGGAGAGGGCGCGGGCGCCTCGGCGGGAAGCCCCAGCGCCTCGTGGATGGCTGAGGTAAGCGTGTTGAGCTGGAAAGGCTTGGGCACAAACCCCCTGGCCCCTATCCGGCGCAGGGCCTCGATCCGCTGTTCGTCCAGATAGGCGGAGACGATGATCACGGGAATGGGCCGGGCCTGCTGCTGGATGAACTCCAGAACGGTGTCCCCCTGAACCGTGGGCATCTGGAGGTCCAGGAGGACGAGGTCCGGCGGACGGTGCGTGATCAGCTCAACGGCCTGGGTCCAGCGGGAGGTCGGGTGTGTCTCGAACCCGCACGACTGGAGGTAGGAATCCAGCAGTTCCAGAATCCCGGGCTCATCGTCGAGGATGAGAATGCGCTTGGAACGAACGGCGGTGTCCATAGAGCAAGCCGATTCAGGAGGGCGATCCAGTAACCCGCAGACAGTCGAAACCGGTCTGAAATTAAGCAATACGAGTCCAGTTGTCAACCGCGTAATTTTCGAGGCGCCTGGGGTCTTTCAGAATAGCGGAGACACGGTGTAGTTTGACCTTGACAAAAACGGGACGGACTCTTATTATTTTCTGGACCTGTGCCTGACCCTCCGTGCGTGCCGTGTCGGAAACCCTTCGTGGAGAGAGGAGATCATGGGATGATCTCTCGACGTGAAAGGATGATCCTGGAAGCCGTGGTGGACGCCTATGTCGAGGGCGGGGAGCCCGTGGGATCGCGAACGATCTCAAAGACGGGGCTGGGGATCAGCGCCGCCACGATCCGGAATACCATGTCCGACCTGGAGGAGAAGGGATTCGTCTACCAGCCCCATACCTCGGCAGGCCGGATCCCCACAGATCACGGGTACCGATACTACGTGGATCACCTGATGTCCTCCGGAACCCTCATGGAGGAGCAGGCGGAGAAGGTCCGGGATCAAATCCTGGCGCACATCCGGGAGGGGAACGTGGAGGACATCCTGGACCAGGTCTCGCGGGTGATCGCCGATGTCTCCCACCACCTCGGCCTGGCCCTGTCCCCTCGCTTTGAGCAGGGGACCTTTCGCCGGCTGGAGCTCGTCTCCTTGACCGACCGGCGGATCTTGCTGGTCCTGTCCATCCAGTCGGGCCTCGTCAGGACAATGGCCATCGAGGTGGACAGCCCCGTCGACCCGACCCAGCTCGCCGAGACGGCGCAGGCGCTCAACGAACGCCTCTCCGGCCTCACGGTGGGGGAGTTGAAAGAGTCGGCCCACGAACGCCTTCAGGAGGTCCGCAGGGGGGACCCGAAACTGCTCCGCCTGATGGTGGACGAGACGGTGGAGATGTTCTCCCAGAGCCACGGGGAGGACCTTCACATGGGCGGCGCCGGGAACATCTTCTTGCAGCCTGAGTTTCATCAGGACCGGCAGGCCCTGAGGGGCATTGTCAACGTCCTGGAGGCCAGGGACCCGATCGTCAACGTCCTGGAATCTCGCACGGAACAGGACGTAGTGGCGATCACCATCGGCAACGAGAACCGCTCGGTGCCCGAGATTCAGTCGTGCAGCGTGGTCACCTCCCCCTACAGGATCGGCACGGCGTCCGGTGTGGTGGGGGTCATCGGTCCCACCCGGATGCACTACCTCCGGGTCTCCTCCCTGGTGCGCTTTGTCGCCCGGCTCACCGAGGAACTGGTGAGGGAGAGGGCCTGAGAGACCTGACAGGTCGCAATTTTGAACGGAGCGTAACAGGTGGAGAAAGAAGTCGAGCAGGGAAAAGAGACGGAACAGATCGAGGAAGAGGGACAAAAGGACGCAGGCGCACAGACGGCCCTCTCGGCCGCTGAGGAGGAGGTCGCAGAAGATCCCATCCGGGAGTTGACCCTGGCCCTGGAGCGGGCGCAGGCGGAGGCGGCGGAGAGGCACGACCTCTACCTCCGAAAGGCCGCCGAATTCGAGAACTACCGCCGCAGACGGGACCGGGAATTCGAGGAGTTGGCCCGGACGGCCAGAGGAGAGTTGATCTCCCGGCTGCTCCCCATCCTGGAGAACTTTGAACGCGCCCTGAACCACGGTGAATCTGGCGAGCCCTCTGACGCCTACCGCAGGGGCGTGGAGATGATCGTCCAGCAGTTCAAGGAGGCGCTCAGGCGGGAGGGGCTGGAGCCCATCCAATCGGTGGGCCAGGCGTTCGACCCTCACCTCCACGAGGCCCTCATGCAGACCCACTCCGAGACCTACGAACCCGGCGTGGTCTGTGAGGAGATCGAGCGGGGATACCGCCTCGGAGAGCGCGTCCTCCGACACGCGAAGGTCGCGGTGAGCCTCGGAGCGCCGGGGCGGAAGGCGGAGGTCCAGGACACCCAGGTTCATAACGAGTGACAGGGGTCAAATGTCTAAACGCGACTATTATGAAGTCCTGGGGGTGGACCGCAAGGCCTCGACGGACGAGATCAAGAAGTCATATCGCAAGCAGGCGATGAAGAACCACCCGGACCGAAACCCGGGGGACAAGGAGGCGGAGGCCAGGTTCAAGGAGGCGGCCGAGGCCTACGAGGTGTTGAGCGATCCGCAGAAGAAACAGATTTACGATCAATACGGCCACGAGGGGCTGGGCGGGCCCTTCCAGAGCGGCGGGTTCCAGTGGTCGGACTTTTCCCACGCCTCGGACTTCAGCGACATCTTCGACAACCTGGACAGCATCTTCGGCGGAGGCATCTTCGGAAACCTGTTCGGCGGCAGGGGCGGCGGGCGACGGGGGCCGCAGCGAGGGGAGGACCTGAGGGTCTCCCTGGAGCTGACGCTGGAGGAGATCGCTAAGGGCGTCCAGAAAAAGATCAAGATCAACCGGCTCCATCCCTGCGAGGTCTGCCACGGCGCCGGGTCCAAAGGCGGGACCTCTGCGGCGACCTGTCCGACGTGCGGAGGGGTGGGGCAGGTCCGGCAGTCGACCCGGTCGATCTTCGGGCAGTTTGTGAACGTGACGACCTGTCCGACGTGCAGGGGCGAGGGGAAGGTGGTGAAGGACCCGTGCGGGGCCTGCGGGGGAGAGGGGAGGGTCCGGGGCGCGGCCACGCTGTCCGTGAGCATCCCGGCGGGGGTCTCCTCCGGGAACTACATCCCGATGCGGGGGCAGGGGAACGTGGGGCCTCGCGGGGGGCCGGCCGGGGACTGCATCGTGTTCATCGAGGAGAAGCCCCACGAACTGTTCGAGCGCCACGACAACGACGTGCTCTACGACCTGGCGGTCAGCTTCAGCCAGGCGGCGCTGGGCGACGAGGTCGAGGTCCCGACGCTGTCCGGGCGGGTGCGGATGAAGATCCCGCCCGGAACGCAGTCCGGGAAGATCTTCCGGCTGCGGGGAAAAGGGGTTCCGGAGGTCAACGGATACCAGGTCGGGGACCAGCTCGTGCGCGTCTCCGTCTGGACGCCGACGAGGCTGTCGAAGCGGGAGGAGGAACTCTTCCAGGAGCTCGCCAGGCTCGAAAACGGAAAGGTCCCGGCAGGCGGGAAGGGCCTCTTCGAGAAGATGAGAGAGGTGTTCGGATAACCCCGTAGCCGCAGGTCTCCGCCTGCGCCGCTCGGAATTCGACAGGGGCGACGGTCGGGTCGCCCCTGTTTTGTATCCCTCGCCTTCTCTCCGCGTGCCCTGCGCGCTCTGCGGTAAGGGGTTTTTCCTGGAGGTTCGCGCCGTGGCAATCGAATGGTGGTGGGGCGTGGCCGTCATCGGGCTCGGGGCGCTCTGGATACAGGTCATGCTGACCTACCGGCGCGAGGCGATCGCAGCGCAGCCGCACAAGGAACAGGTGCGGGTGGCCCTCGTGGAGGCGGAGGCGCATATCGAGGAGGCTCACAGGCAGACGGAGGCGGCCCAGGGGCGCATCGCGGAGATGCAGAAGTCGTTCGAGGCCCTGGACCAGAAGCGCAAAGAGGCCAGCGCCCGTCTGGAGCGCTACCAGATGATCCCGATCCCCTCCGGGGAGTTCCTGATGGGGAGCCAGAGCGGGCCGGAGCACGAGCAGCCGGAGCACCGCGTCCTCCTCAACTCCTACCTGATCGACCGCTTCCCCGTGACGAACGCGCAGTACAAACAGTTCGTGGATGTAACGGGCTACAAACCGCCCCTCCACTGGTCCGCCGGGACCTACCCCTTCGATCAGGCCGGCCATCCGGTCGTGAACGTGAGCTGGCAGGACGCCTGCGCCTACGCGGAGTGGTTCGGCAAGCGCCTCCCGACGGAGGCGGAGTGGGAGAAGGCGGCGCGGGGGACGGAGGGACAGACCTATCCCTGGGGGGACGCCTTCCAGAGGGACCGGCTGAACTGCGGGAACGACCCGGGTCACACGACGCCGGTGGACAAACACCCGGAGGGGGCCAGCCCCTACGGGGTGATGGACATGTGCGGAAACGTGTCGGAGTGGGTGGCGGACTGGTACGGCGAAGACGACTACCAGAACGCCCCGCTGGCCAACCCGACCGGGCCTGAGGCCGGCAAATACAAGGTCATCAAGGGCGGCTTCTTCGGGGAGACGATGGGAGGCGTGCGGGCCGCCTGCCGGGCCTTCTTTCCGCCGAACGCGGGCCGGGACAACATCGGCTTCCGGTGCGCCAGGACGCCGGGGGAGCAAAAGACGTAAGCGCTTGGAGGGCTTATCATGCGACTTAAAGACAGGGTGGCCATCGTGACCGGCGCAGGGTCCGGCATTGGCCGGGCCACGGCGGTCCTGATGGCGCGCGAAGGGGCGCGGGTCGTGGTCGTGGACATCGCGGACGGGGCGGGGCAGGAGACGGCGCGGATGATCCGGGGGGCCGGGGGAGATGCGGTCTACTGTCACGCCGACGTGGGGAAGGCCCAGGGCGCGCGAAAGATGGTGGCCGCGGCCGTCAGGGCCTGCGGTCGGCTCGACATCCTCCACAACAACGCCTTCTGGCACAGGACCGGGACCGTGGTCGACCTGGACGAACGGGACTGGGACCGGGCGCAGGACGTCTGCCTGAAGGCGATCTACCTCGGAGGCAAATACGCCATCCCGGAGATGCTCAAGACTGGGGGCGGGGCCATCGTCAACACCTCCTCCATCCACGCCCTGACCTCCTTCGGCCAGTGTTCGGCCTACGACGCGGCCAAGGCGGGCGTGCTGGGCCTGACGCGCACGATGGCCCTCGACTTCGGCCCGGAGGTCCGGGTGAACGCCGTGCTGCCGGGGGCCATCCAGACCCCCGCCTGGAAGGGGGCCACCCCTCAGGTCTTCCGCTGGTGGGCGGAGCGGACGCCGATGCGGCGGATGGGCCAGCCTGAAGACATCGCTAAGGCCGTCGTCTTTCTGGCCTCCGAGGACGCCTCCTTCATCACCGGCGAATGCCTGGTCGTGGACGGCGGGTGGACCATCCACGGACACGCGGGCCAGCCCGGCGCCAAGCCGCGCAAACGCAAGAAGTGAAGACCCCTCCCCCTACTCCCCCTCCCCCAGCGGGAGAGGGGGAGCAGGCCAGTCCAAACGATAAGGGCGCGACGCAGAAGGGCTAACCACCGGGGTTCAGGAGAGGTGTTAGGCCGCAGTGGAAACCTCTGGATGATCCGTCTTCTGGAGCAATGCCCTTGCGTCGCAGGGTGGTGGGTCGCGACCTCAACGGGAGCGACAGGTTGGGTGGTAGCCTCTCCGGCGCTTGAGGCCGACAGCGAAAGCTGTCGGAAGGGGTGGTGGTGGGGTGGATACCGTGCTTCTTTTGTCCAACTTTTCTTGCACGAGCAAGAAAAGTTGGAACCCTTGTGGAGAGGGGAGACGGGGATTTACCTTAACAAAGGACATCCTATGACAAAACGACGCTGCCTCATGATCGGCGCGGGCGGCATGGCCGGAGCCTGGATCAGGCGCTTTTACCCCAACTTCCGGGACCGGGCCGAGATCGTCGGGCTGGTGGACATCAAACCGGACATCCTGAAGGATGCGGGGGACTTCCTGAACCTCCCCCCCAGCCGTCGGTTCACCGACCTGCGGGCGGCGTTCCAGGCCGTCGACGCGGACTACTGCACCATCGTCATCCCCCCGGCTGCCCACCGGGACGCGGTGACCCTCGCCGTCGAGAGGAAGATGGACATCTTCAGCGAGAAACCCATCGCCGACACCTGGGACGCCTGCGTGGACATCTACCGGGCCGTCAAGCGCGCCGGCCTGAGGATGCTCGTCATCCAGAACTACCGCTACACCCCCCGGATGCTGACGATGCGGGAGGTCCTCCGGAGCGGCCGGCTGGGCCGCATCAACTACCTCATGGGCCGGTTCGCCGCCGACTACCGGAAATACGGGGCCTGGGGGGCGTTCCGCCACGAGATCCCGCATTCCCTGCTCGTGGAGGGGGCGGTCCACCACTTCGACATGCTCCGCAACCTCTCCGGGGCCGACTGCAAGACCGTCGCGGGGTGGGAGTGGAACCCGGCCTGGAGCAGCTTCAAGGGGGAGTGCAACAACCTCTACGTCCTGACGATGAGCAACGGCGTGCGGGCCTGTTACGAGGGATCGGGGACGGGGGCAGGGGTGCAGAACTCCTGGCACAAGGAGTACTACCGCGCCGAGTGCGAGGGCGGGGCCGTGGCCGTGGGCCGGGACGACGTCGTGCGGGTCTACGAACACAGGGCGGGGCAGGGGATGAGGATCGAGGAGGTCCCCTCCGTCCGCCCGGCCCACGAGGGGCACAACCACCTCATCCACGAGTGGCTGAACTGGCTGGACGGCGGCCCCCCGCCCGACACGGTCCTGGACGACAACCTCAAGAGCGTGGCAACGGTCTTCGGGGCCATCGAGGCGTCAAGGACGAACTCGGTGGTGGATGTGGAGAAGATGGTCGCGGAGGTGACCCTGTAGTAAGATGCGATGCCGACGATCCCTGCCCGAATGCCCATAACCTCCTCCTACTCCGCCACCACCCTGTCTCCTCCGCTGTTCTTGGCCTCATACAGCCGCGTGTCCGCTGCGCGCAGGAGTTCCTCGGCCAGACGCCCGGAGAGCCGTTCAAGCGCCGTCCGGTCCTCGTACAGCCGCACGTCCGCCATCCGAAGGAGCTCCTCGGCGGATGCAATGCCCGCGTCCTCCGGAAAAGTGGCCACGCCGACATTGATCGTGCCCCCCACACGATGGGCGCCGTCGTCGAAAGGGGTCTCTCCGATGCGACGTTGCAGCCGCTCCGCAAAAGTCTTGGCCCCGTAGTGGCCCGCCTGGGCCAGGAGAACGAGGAACTCATCCCCTCCGTAGCGGATCACGGCGTCCTCCTTGCGGATCACCTTCATGGCCCGGTCTGCGACCTCCCGGAGCACGAAATCCCCGAAGGCGTGGCCGTAGGTGTCATTGATCCCTTTGAACCGGTCGATGTCGAACATGGCGCACGAGAAGGTGTATCCGTGCCGCAGGGCCAGGGCCACCTTCTCCCTCAGGACCTTGTCCATGAACCGGCGGTTGTAGGCCCGCGTCAGCTCGTCGACCAGGGACAGCTCGGCCGCCTGGAGGTACTGTTTCCGGAGGGCCTCCTGCGCCTTTTTGACCCGGAGCAGGGCCCTGACGCGGGCGGACAGCTCCTTCGGGTGAACGGGCTTGATGAGGTACTCCACAGCCCCCAGCTCCAGCCCCTTCACCTTGGCCGCCAGGTCGTCCTGGGCGGACAGCAGAACGACCGGGGCCTCCACCTCTCGCCCCTCCTCCCGGAGCGCCCGGAGGACGTCGTAGCCGTCCACATCGGGCAGGCTCAGGCCGAGGATAATCAGATCGGGCTCGGCGGACCGGGCCGCAGCCAGCCCACCCGCCCCATCCCCGACGGCCACCACATCGCACCCATCCGCCTGGAGCGTCGCCCGGATGGACGACCGGATGCCCTCGTCGTCGTCGATGACAACTACCCTCGCCATGCGATCTCTCTTTCTTTCTCCGCGCGCTCTGTGTCCTCTGCGGTGAAGACTTTTTGTCTTACCGGTCCTTCCGGGGAGTCCGTCCGGGCGCTGTCTTCGACAGCCGGACACTGTCACTGGCCGGGGGCTGAGAGGGCCCTGCCGCAGCCCCCCCCAGATCGTAAGGCGCTTCGCTCAGGGGGACGCTGCCAGACAGCATGGTGCGGATCTGCTGATCCGTGGCCTTGAGGCGCTCCAGCGCCTGCGACAGCTTCTGGACCTTTTCAGCCTCCGCGCGCAGCCGGGCGTTTTCCGTCTGGAGCCTGTCCACGGCGTCTTCCCAGCCCTTCAACCGCAGGACCGACACCCCCCCGAACAGGCTGAGGCCCAGTCCGATCAAGGTCAGGATGAGCGCCGCCCTTATCGTGAGGGTGCTGACCTTGAATTCCCGCGTCCTGGACCCGTCGTCGGGGATGACGATGACGGAAAAATTTCTGCTGCGTCTTCGAGCCATGGATCACCTCTTGAACGCGCGGTCCGTCAGGACGTGGAGCAGGTCGGGCAGGCAGACGCCAGCAAGCGCGGTCAGGGCCAGATTCCAGTTCGCGGCCCGGAGATCGCGAAAGGACATCCGGATCTTCATGTCAAACAGGGCGTTCGCAGCCGCGACAACGACGTAGATCACGGCCGCCATGTAGAGGATTCGGGTCAGGGTCCCGGCGATCGGGGCGTGAGAGATGCCGCGATGCCGAAACAGGGCCGCGTAGGGCCGCCAGAAAAGCCTGAGGAGTCCCCAGTTCTTCGCGGAGACGTTGTCCTTGAGGTCGAGGTCCGGGGAGAGGAGAAACGTCCCGAACAGGTAGGAGATCGTGAAGACCGCGCTCTGTTCAACCAGCCGGTCGCGGCCGAACCGCTGGACGAGGTCGTCCCAGAAGTAGAGCGCCGCGGCCGCCATCAGGAGCAGAAAAAAAACGTCGATGCGAATGTGGGTCTTGCCGGAGGGCATGTCGCACTCTAGGGGTGCTCCCCTACGTCGAGGCCTGAAATGGTCCCCTCATGGATCTCGATCTCGTCCCGCTTTCGGATGCGGTCGATGAGGCCGTCGCGCAGGTCCACCACCCGATCAGAGGCCACCAGCATCTTGTGGTCGTGCGTGTTCGTCACGACGGTGGTCCCGTTCTCGGCGTTGAGATTCTTGAGGAGTTCGATGATCTCGGTGCCGGTCTTCAGGTCGAGGTTGCCGGTGGGCTCGTCGGCCAGGATCAGCGCAGGGTCGTTGGCGATGGCGCGCGCGATGGCCACGCGCTGCTGCTGCCCGCCCGACAGCTCAAAGGGTTTGTGATGAAGGCGCTCGCCTAAGCCCACCTGCTTGAGCTTGGCCGCCGCCTTCTCGGTGTACTCGGCCCTCGACATGCCCGCAAAGACCATCGGCAGGGCGACGTTTTCCAGGGCGGTCATCACCGGGATCAGGTTGAACGACTGAAAGATGTAGCCGATGTTGTGACATCGAAGGTAGGCGATCTGGCGCTGATCCAGAGTGCTCATGTCGACGCTGTGGATCAGGACGCGCCCCTGGCTCGGCCTGTCGAGAGCGCCGACCATGTTGAACAGGGTCGTCTTGCCCGACCCGGACGGCCCCATGATCGACAGGTACTCGCCCCGCTCGATAGCCAGGTTGATCCCCTTGAGGGCGTCCAGCCGGATGTCGCCCATGATATAGGTCTTCCAGACATTCTCGATCTCAACGATGGGTCTGCCGTTGGTGGTCTCTGCCATGTCTTCTCTCCTCACGCCTCACACCTCAAGTCTCAAGTCTCAAGCCTCAAAACCTCTCTCAGCCTCCGCGCAACGACCTTCTCCTCCCCCTCCTCTAAGGTCTGTGGGTTGACGTAGAGACCGCCCTTTCCGGACGCAGCCAGGCTGACGGCGGGGTCCCCGTCCATCAGGCGCCGGAGGACCTCGTCGCGAGTGATCTCAAGACGCCGTTCGTCCAATACGATCTCAGCTCGTGGCATAGGCTGGCCCGCCTCGCTGGGGAACGCCCGCCTGACCGTCAGACCGGGCAGGGCGCCGAACGCCTCGACGAGGTATTTCACCTGGCGCTCGTAGCGGTCGAGCAGGTCGCGCTCGTCCTGGGCCAGATACAGACGGAGGGCCACGAGCATGCCCACCATCTCCTCCTTGCCGACCTTCATGGGCCGCCCGATGAACGGGTGAGGCGGCCCGTTGAAGGCGCAGGCGTCGATCAGGTCCTTCCGGCCCAGGATCAGCCCCGCGCTCTGCGGCCCCCGCAACCCCTTCCCCCCGCTGAACAGGGCCAGGTCCGCCCCCATCCCCGTGATCGCCCAGAGATTGCTCACGGGCGGGACCTGCGCCGCCGCGTCCACGATCACCGGGACGCTTCGTTCTTTGGCGATGGCGATGGTGCGGTCGAACGGAATCAGCCCCCGCTCGGTCCAGTCCGGCCTCAGAAAATAGAGGACTGCGGCCGTCCGCTCACTCATCGCGCGCCGGAGGTCCTCCTCGGTCGTCCCCCCCTCGGTCCCGATCTCCACCAGGCGGACGCCCGTCTGGCGCACGGCGAAGTCGTAGCCCACGCGGCCCATCTTGTGGACGATGACCTCGTCCTTGAGGCCTTCGAGATGGGGGAGCCGCTCCCGCTTCTCCGGATCCAGGCCGGTGATGCAGGCGGCCGTGCTCAGGACAAGGGCCGCCGCGCACCCGGAGGAGACGTAGGCCGCCTCGTTGCGCGTCAGCCGGGCGATCTCCCGCCCGACCCGGCCCTGGAGCTCCACGATGTCCACGAACGCCTCCGACGCCTCGATCATCGCCTCGATCACCTGCCGGGGCATGATCGACCCGCCCAGCCGCGTCAGCGTGGCGTTGCCGTTCACAATCCGTTTGATCCCTAATTCGTCGTAGATGCCCATGGGAATAAGTGAGATGTGAAAGCCCCCCTTCCACCCCCTGCCCCCCCTCCCTCCCCCCACAGGTGGGAGGGCAGGGGTCGCGACCTCACGGGAGCGACAGGTTGGGTGGAGGAGGGGGAAACAAGGGCTTTGCCCCTTGAGACGGGGGAGGGCTGGGGGCCGTTTGACGTTTGACGTTTGACGTTTACGACTTCGACACCCGCTTGATCGTGCACCCGAACGCCTTCGTCCGCTCCACGGAGGCAGACTTGCCCGCCAGGACGGCGTCGAGGGCCGCGCGGAGGTCCTGCGACGACTTCTCCTTCTTCTGGTGCTGGTCGTCGTCGATGTAGCCATGATAGCGCAGGATGCCTTTGCTGTCGAGGAGATAGATCTCGGGAGTCACCTGCGCCCCGAAGCGGTCCGCGATGGCGTTGTTGGGGTCTTTCAGGACCGGGAACTTGAACCCGTTCTCCTCGGCGTGCTTGGCCACCTCTTCGGCAGGCTCCTGCTTGTTGGAGTTGATCCCGATGAACTGCACGCCCTTGCCCCGGTAATCGGCGTCCAGCCTGGCCATGCGCTCGTTGTAGGCGTTCGAGACCGGGCACCGGGTGGCGATGAACATGAGCACGATAGCCTTCTTGTCCTTGTAGTCGGACAGGGCGTGGTCCTTGCCGTTGTAGTCCTTCAGCTTGAAGCCCTCGACCTTCTTGCCAAGTTCCACCTCTGCCGAAGCAGTCCCCCACGCCAGCACGACGGCGGCGACAAGGGCGGATAATATCTTGAACATAAACTCCTCCTGTTACTGTTTTTCTTTGCGTTCTCTGCGCCCTCTGCGGTGAAGTCTTTGTTTCTGTCTCCTACGCAATTGCGATCCTCTGCCCCGACCGCGCGGAGCGGTAGGCGGCCTCCAGGACCTCCACGCAGCGGAGGCCGTCCAGGGGGCCGGAGAGCGGTTCGGCCCGGCCCCGGATGGCGTCGATGAAGTTCGCCACCGGCCCGGGGACCGGCGGCATGTCCTTCTCGGCGACGATGGTGGGGGCCTCGCCAGGCCGGATCGTCGTCAGCGAGAATGGCTGCCCCTCAACCAGAACGGTGGCCTTCGACCCGAAGTAGAGGCTGCGGACGCGCCGCCCCGGATGGCGGGTGTCCCCGACGTAGCAGATCGTGGCCTGCGCCCCGTTCTCCAGCGCGACCGTGACCGTCGTCCTCATGTCCACGACGGGGTCGTCCATGAAGGCGACCACGGACCGGGCGCGCAGGCCCGTGGCCCAGAGGAGTTCGCAGACCAGGTGCGGGCCACCGTCCATGAACCCCCCTCCGCCGTTGAGGGCCGGGTCGCCCCGGTAGAGGGTCGGGGGCACGACGCCGGGGATCTCTTTCGGCAAGGGGCCCCTGCCGAAGACCCACTCTGCATTGCCGGTCCAGGAGATCGAGACGGCCTCCAGGTCGCCAAAGGCCTCCGAGCGCACGACCTGCCGCAGGAGGTGACAGTGCGACCAGTAGGGGGGATTTTGAGCCACTAAGAGGACGCGCCCCTTCTCTTGAGACAGGGCGACGAGGTCGCGGGCCTCCGCCGATGAGACGGCCATCGGCTTCTCCAGCAGGACGTGAAGCCCCCGTTCGAGGGCGGCGCGGGCCTGCGCGTGGTGGAGGGCGTGTGGGGTGGTCACAAGGACGGCGTCCATCTCCACCTCCTCCAACATCCTCCGGTAATCCGTGAAGGTCCGGCAGACGCCGAAGTGGTCGGCCACGCGGCGGAGCTGGGCCGCGTCGCGGCGACAGAGGGCCGCGATCTCTGCCTCGGCGGAGGCGACGATGTCAGGCAGGTGACGGCGGGAGGCGAACCACCCGGCGCCCACGACGCCAACCCGAATTTTCGATGTGTCAGCCATGACAATCCCCGTCTAACATAGGCAATTTATCCAACTTCGACGGCAATGTCAAAGAGAAAAAATCGGTCACAGGTCACGGGTCTTTATCTATTTGACTCACGACTCGTGACTCGTGACTCACGACCGTTTTTAACGGATGTACACGAAGCCCCTGGGCGATGACGAGGGCCACGACGGACAGGCCCACCCCGATCGAGAAGATCGTCTCATAGCCGGTGGCCATCCAGAGATAGCCGCCCAACAGGGGCATGATGACCGCGGCGATGTGGTTCATGGTGACGGCCATGGAGAGGGTGGGCCTCAGGTCGCCGGGGTCCGCGATCTTGCTGATGTAGGTGTTGAGCGACATGGAGAGCAGGAAGAAGAAGGAGTCCACCACGTAGAGGGCGCAAAGGGCGACGGGGGTATGCAGGGTGGCGAACCCCAGAAAGACGAGCCCCATCTCGACGTAGTTGATCGTGAGGGCCGTCCGCTCCCCAAAGCGGTCGATGAACCGGCCCACGTAAGGCCCGAACAGAAAGCTGAGCGAACTGTTGATCAGGGCGAGGACGGCGACCTGTTGGACGCCCACGTGGTACACCCTGACGAGGGTGAACACGGCGAACGTGCCGAAGATCTGCCGGCGGCACCCGTCCAGCAGGTGGAGGGCGTAGAACAGGCCGTATCGCCGCTTCAGGATGAACCGGTCGAGGGTGTGGTGGCTGTGATCCCGATCCATCGCAAACAGGCCGAGCGCCCCGGCCGCGCCCACGGCGCCTGCCAGGGCGTACATCGTGGGATACCCCAGAGGCCTGGCTAAGAGATAGACCGTGCCGATGCCCAGGAGGGTGGCCACGGCCCCCACGCTGCGGACCTGGCCGAGCCTGCGCCCGCGCTCCTGCGCGTCCGCCATCCGGAGGTTGATGCCGTCGGCGAGGGGGTACCAGGTGTGGAACCCGACGCTCCAGACGAAGGAGCAGAGGATGAGGAGCGGGACGGTGGAGATCTGCGAGTAGCCGATGAACCCCGCGCCGAACAGCAGGAGAGAGAGGCCCGCCATGCGCGTCTCCGGACGCCGCGCGATCAGCCCGCCGATCAGCGCGCCCAGCAGCCCGGGCACCTCCCGGATGGACTCCAGGACGCCGAGGTGCTGAGGCTGGAGCCCGATGCGCTCCACCGCGAAGTTGTTGAAGACCGAGAAGTGGATGCCGAAAGTGAAGCTCGTGCAGAACACCCCGACGGCGAATAGGGTGAAGTTCCGTCTTTTCCTGTTCACTATTTTCCTTTGCGCCTCTCTTCACACTCTTGGCGTCTCCCTGGTGTCCCTGGCGACGAGGAAAAGAGCATACCACTTTCCCGGCGCGTTGTCAAGAAAAACCCTGATCGCTGAAGAGGCGCCAGGCCTGCTTTTCGCTTGACATCGCCTGTCCGTATGCGTATCATAGGCCGGGGTCGGTAGTCCAGGCCGAACCGTGAGGATGACATGGCAGAAGAACGCGGCGCAACATTGGTTGGAGGCGTAGAGGCTGAAATCCGGGGCCTCGTCAAAGACGTGGCCGAACTCAAGGGGGAGTTCCGGCAGATGGACAAGCGCATGTCCAACGTCGAGACGGCTATTAACGATCTCCGCAAGGATAACCGGCAGTCGTTTAATTGGATGGTTGGAATGTGGCTCACGACGATTCTGGCCATCATTTCTATGTCCCTGACCATCCTCTCCCGGCTTAAGTAGCGCCGTCCCCTTTCTCTGCACGTGGACCCGGTTGATAGCTTCTCCGGGGCTTGTTTCTCCAACATTACGTTAATATTTGGCCGTCCGCCGACAAGGGTACGTTCGATCATCTGAAAAACTACTGCCACACATCTTCATATTGCATACCCCCCCTGCTTCTTCGGAGGCAGGGCGCGAGGCCGTCTTCGGACGGCCTCTGCTTTTTGTGGGAGAGGGATCGTGAGGACCCAAAAAACAGGCAGAGTTACAGGGGTTCGACTTCCCCAGGTAACTCTGCCCGTTTCTATCGTGATAAATCAGGCGTTGAGAGGGACGTGTTGCAGCGCCTCATCGGTTCCGTAAGATCGCCCGGTATGCCTCCCCCTTTCGCACGTAGTCCGCCGCCCCCTCCCGCATGCGCCCCAGCATGCGACGGTCGTCCTCGTCGTCGCCGAGCGTCCGGATGACCTTGGCGGGGATGCCCACGGCCAGGGCGCGGTCGGGGATCTCCTGCCCCTCCTTGACGAGCGCGCCCGCGGCGACGAAGGCCTCCCGGCCCACCCTGGCGCCGTTCAGGACGACGGCCCCCATGCCGATGACGGCGTCATCCGCGACCGTGCACCCGTGCAGGATGGCGCGATGCCCGACCGTCACGCGATCCCCGACGATGCAGGGGAACCCGGCGTCCACGTGGAGGACCGCCCCGTCCTGCACGTTCGTCTCCCGCCCGACGACGACCCGGTCGTTGTCGCCGCGCAGCACGGCGTTGAACCAGATGGAGGACCGCTCGCCCACACGCACCCGCCCGATGACCCGGACGCCATCTGCCACGAAAACGCTCTCAGGCAACTCAGGCGAGACGCCGTCATAAGAGATGATGGTAGACATGAGGTGAGTAGTGGAACGTGAAACGACCTCACCCTCCCCCAGCCAGGGGGAGGGTGAGGTCATCTGACCTATTCCCTCTTCTCCTTCTTCGGCTTCTCCTTCACCGGCCCCAGAGTGAACTCCCCGCCGCTCTCCCCCCGGTTCCTCCCTCCACTCATAAGACCCGCCACGAACCCGGCTGCGCCCAGGATGGAGGAGGCCCACACGACATTCTGGCCGACGCTGGTGTCGGTCTGCCAGGCCGTGAGCGCCCCGATGAGCGCCCCGGTGAGCGCCCCGCTGAATGCCAGCTTCACGGCAGTGGCCATCATCCTGCCGCCCTTGATGTACGTGAACCGGATCTTGGAGACGTCGTCCTTCGGGATCTTCTGCGTCTCGGCGTCCGTCTCGACCAGGATGTTCTCCCCGTCGAAGGTCGGGATGACCTCCCCACGGACCCGCCCGCCGTCCTTGCGCGTCACGACGACGTTCGCCCGGCGCACGACGTGATAGAACGGGACCGTCTCCTCAAAGGCGGTCTTCTGGTCGGTGTAGAGGGGATACTGGGAGATGGAGTCCGACGAGGCGTCTCTGCCTCGAAGTCTGTAGGTCCCCCGGTTGATCTCCTCGAAGTGGTCGATGTAGTTCCGGATGTGCTTCAGGGTGTCCTTGTCCTTGATCCGGAGGGATCGGCTGCGCAGACGGTCGCCAAAACCGTAGGTGATCTTGACGGCCGCCGCGCTGTCAGGGAGCTGGATGAAAGTGGCGGACTTGAACCCGTCCACGGGGATCTGAATGATCTGTAAAAAGGGGGACTTGTAGATCGTCTCACCCTGAAAGATGCCGTAGTAATTGCGCTCGGTCAGGTCTATTTCGGGGCCGACCTTCTCGCTGACCACGATCACCCGCCCCTCGATGGGAGTGAGCCGGACAATGCTCCACCCCTCGTCCTGATCGACGCCGCCGCCGCTGACGATGGTGACGATGCCCCGGTTCTCTGCCTTCTTCTCTCCCTTTTCCCCGGCCTCCTCCGCGTATGCGACAGGGCCGTACAGGGTCGTCAACGTAAAGCTCAGGAGCGTCACTGCTGTCACTATCTTGTGGATGATCATGGCCGTCTCCTCCGTCAGGCGGGCAATGTACGCGAAACCGGGCGGGATGTCAAGGACAAAGCCTTTGCAATGCGACACGGGATGTTGTATTTTCCTTTGACGTTTCGGCCCCGAATCCGTTCCGGCCATTTTGTCTTCCTTTGCGTTTTTCTTTCCGCTCTCTGCGGTTCAAATGTGCTTTTTTCCGGAGGTGCTGCGTGAAGCGCGCGATCCTGGACACGGACCCCGGCGTGGACGACGCCCTGGCCATCCTGCTCGCCCTCGGGTCGCCCGAACTCGACCTCATCGGCGTCTCGACCGTGAGCGGCAACGTCGAACTCGCCCGCTGCGCCCGGAACGCCCTGCGCATCCTGCGGCTGACCGGACGCACAGACATCCCGGTCCACGCCGGGGCATCGCGCCCGCTCGTGCGGGAGCCGGTCCGGGCGGAGATGGTCCACGGCCAGGACGGCCTGGGAGACGCCGGCGTCCCGGACGCCGGACGGGAGGCGGACTCGGAGGATGCGGCCGGGTTCCTGGTGCGGTCGCTGAGGGCCGGGCCGGGGGCGATCACCCTGATCGCCACAGGGCCCCTCACGAACCTGGCGCTGGCCGAGCGGCAGTCGCCCGGTGTCCTGAGACAGGCGCGGGAGGTGATCGTGATGGGGGGGGCGGTGCGGGAGCAGGGGAACGCCACGCCCACCGGGGAGTTCAACTTCGTGGCCGACCCCCACGCCGCGTGGGAGGTCCTCCGCGCCGGGGCGAACCTCCTCCTCGTCCCCCTCGACGCGACCCACCGCTGCCTGCTGACGGAGGATGCCTTCCGGAGGCGCATCGCGCCCCTCCGGACGCCCGTGTCGGACTTCATCGTGCGGACCACGGCCCTCTGCCGGGCCTACATGAAGGGCGTCGAAGGGATTGAGGGCTTCCACCTCCACGACCCGCTCAGCGTGGGCGTGGGGATCGACCCGTCCTTTTGCGAAACAGAGGTCATGCGGCTGGACGTGGAGACGGAGGGGGCGCTCACCGCCGGGCAGGTCGTGGCCGACCGCCGTCAGTTCCTGGACGAGGGGCTTCTGAGCGGGTCAAACGTGCGGGTCTGCGTGGGCGTGGATCAGCGCCGGTTTGTGGAGTTCTTTCTGGAGAGAATCCTGTAGGGGCGAGGCATGCCTCGCCCCTATAAAAATGGCATCGTCTCCGAGCTACGGGGCAGAGACGATGTCATTCGCTACCGATCCAATCTTTCAACAGATGGGCTGGCCGGGCTGATGCAAACGGTTCCGATCTAATCAGGTAACCACGGCGGCCTCCCCGTATGATATATCCGCCGAAATTCCGCAGCATCCCAACTCACCAACTCGACCCCCCCTTTCCACACCCAGCAGGCCCACGTCCCAGGCGCCTCCGCAGGCGGTGTCCCCAGATGCCCCATCTCGACGAGGGCCTCTATACAGTAGCCTGAAATATCGGAGGAGAGGAAGCCGCGCATGGCCGGATACTGAGGTCTCAGCCCCTCGAAGCCCAGGTCGTCCAGCAGATCGTCCAGCCCCTGCAACCCCGGCTTTCGGGACTGTTCCACGACCTCCCGGCAGATGCGATCCACGACCGGGCAGAGCGTCCGATCCTCCGCCTCTGTGAAGGCCGGAACCGCGAGGCGCAGTTGATCGCCCTCCTGTACGACATAGCCCGCTGCGACCATCTCTGCGGCAACGGTTCGCGCGTCCTCCAGCCCCGTTTCGCCCTCGATCGTCTTCAGGTCTTTCGGCCCATCCACCAGCGCGTAGAGCGCCGGCCTTGTCCTCCGGTCCGGCCCAAAGACCCAGGGCTTTGTGACGGCCGGCGTCCAGAAGTGCCCCACCCCGCCGAGTTCGTCATAAGAGCTGTTGCATCCCGCCACCCATTTCGGTTTGGGAACGTCACAGGTCTGCCCGAAGAAAAACCAGCGGTTCCCGTCGGGCCGGATCGGCCGGCGAACCGTATACACCTCCGGATGCGCGCGGCGGATGCCGAGGTTGGCGAGAAAGACCGCCACCACGATCCAGCGCATATCCTCCCACTCGAACCCCTGCGCCTCGAACGGACACCGGACGAAGGCCCCTCGCGCCTCCGGGATGTGTCCGGCGATGATCTCCGCATCCCTCCTGCCAATGCCCCTCATCCATCCATGAAGGGACTCCTGGTCCTCCTTCTGGAGGATGAAAAAGTCCGCGACGTAGCGGTCTCCGTCCACCTGCCGGACAAGCTCCCCTTTGACGAGATCGGACAGGTGGTCGGCGACATAAATCCGGTCTGCCCCCACGGCGCTTGCCATCTCCCCCTCGGCCTTCGGCGATCTGGCGATCTGGATCAGGACCTGCTGCGCCAGCAGCGACCGCGTCAGGGTGAACGGATTGCACGACGCATTCCCCTTCTCTCCACACAGGGAGAACCTCAACGGCGGGTTTTCAGGCGCCCCCTGGCGTTCTTCCGCAGTCTCCGGCATGGTGATCAACTCCTCTCTCAATCCCAGGCGGCCCGAATAGAGCCGCTGTTTGATCGTGTTTTCCGGGACCCTTAGTCGTCCGGCGATCTCCTGGACCGACAGGCCGTCTAAGTAGAACATCTCCAGGGCCTTTCGGCCTTGCTCGCCGAGGTTTCTCAACGCCTTTTGAATCCCCTTGCGGCGCTCCGCTTCGAGCAGGGCCTCCTCCGGCCCCGAGAAGGGGTCCGGCGCTACCGAGGGGTCCTCTCGCTCATCCTCTATACACAGCCCTCCCAGGATCAACTGCCGCCGCTGCTCCCTCCGCCTCCATCCCAGACAGACCCGATGGGCCAGCGTCTCGAACCATCCCCAGAAGCGCCCCGGCTCCTTCAAAAAGGGGAGGGACTGATAGACATTGACCAGGACCTCCTGGGCCAGGTCCTCGGCC
>Ga0156186_1150_pt1 | contig 23764 bp, 26 predicted proteins | sample RifCSPlowO2_12_FD_107839 | JGI IMG/M metagenome (GOLD analysis project Ga0156186, IMG submission 107839) | Candidatus Handelsmanbacteria bacterium RIFCSPLOWO2_12_FULL_64_10
ATGCGCGGCGTCAGCTCCGACCCGCTCCCCACCGTGATGCCTAAGTAGAGCGCCTGATTGAACGAAATGTTCAAGGGCGTCCCGCTCCCCAAAATTGCGCTGAACGCCCCGCTCGTCGTCGTCACCGTCTGCGTCTCCGTCCAGAGCGCAGAGCCGCCCGACGCGACGCCGTAGAGCCGGAACGTGAGCGTCTGAGCGCCGTTGGGTACCGCCACGCCGTTGCCGTCCGTCAGGATGCCCTGATAGCCGATGGTGGCCGGGGCCTGTGCCTGAGCCGACGAAAAGGTCACGCCCCAAAACAGGGCGGCGAGAATCAAACGCTTTGCGAACATAGTTCCTCCTTTGGGTTCGGTCCTCAATTTGTATTTTTCACATCATCAAATGGCGACTGACGGCCCGGAATCGGTCGGTTTATTCATGCATCGCCCGATTCTGGGCCACATGGTACCAATTGTGTAATTCGTAAACAAAATGAACACAAAAAGCCGCACCCTTTCAGATGCGGCTTCATCCCCCTTGCCCCCGGCGCCACCACCATCCCCCTCGGCCCTCCCCGCTTCCACCCCCAGGCCGACTGATGGGTCACGATGTAGAAAAACGCAACATCGCGAATCTAATCAAACTCTCGCCGGAATGCAACTCCAAAATGTCCGATTTTTTGTCAATAGGATTTTGTGACAGACCTCACCCCCCCCCATCCCCCCTCCCTCTCCCACCGGGAGAGGGAGGGGGTAATAAGGGTCTTGCCCCCTGGTTGGGGGAGGGTGAGGTCTCACCTCGGCTCAATCACCTCTTTCCCCCCTAAATAGGGCCGCAGGACCTCCGGGATGACCACGCCCCCGTCCGCCCGCTGGTTGTTCTCCAGAATCGGAATCAGAATGCGCGGCGAGGCGATCACCGTGTTGTTGAGCGTGTGGACGAACCGCACGCGCCCCTCGGGGTCTCGATACCGCACGTTCAGCCGGCGGGCCTGGAACTCGTGGAACGTCGAGCAGGAGTGCGTCTCCCCGTAGCCGTTCCGCGACGGCATCCACGACTCGATGTCGTGTTTTCGGACCTGCCCCTGCCCCAGGTCCCCCGTGCACACGGCCACCACCCGGTAGGGGATGCCCAGGGCCTGCACGACCTCCTCCGCGTTGGCTAAGATCGCGTCGTGCCACCTCCGCGACTCCGCCTCGTCGTTGGCGCACACGACGACCTGCTCCACCTTCTCGAACAGGTGGATGCGATAGAGCCCGCGCGTGTCCTTGCCGTAGGTCCCGGCCTCCCGGCGGAAGCAGTCGGACAGCCCCACGAACTTCTTCGGCAGGTCTGCCTCGTTAAGCATCTCCTCGCAGTGGTAGGAGGTCAACGAGACCTCCGCCGTGCCCACCAGAAACGCCTCGTCCTTCTCCACGTGGTACGCTTGGTCGCGCCCCGTCGGAAAATACCCCGTCCCCACCATCGGGGCCTCATTCACTAAGACCGGCACGACCATCGGCACAAACCCCTTGCCCACCATCCGGTCCATCGCCAGGCGCAGGACCGCCCAGTGGAGCAGCGCCCCCTCGTTCTTGAGGATGTAGCTCCGGCTCCCGGCCAGCTTGACCCCGCGCGGGATGTCGATCAGGTCCAGCGCCTCGCCTAATTCCACGTGGTCCTTCGGCGTGAAGTCGAACGCCGGCGGCGTCCCCCACCGCCGCACCTCGGCGTTGTCCGCCTCCGTCTCGCCCAGCGGGACATCCCCCCCCGGCGGGTTGGGGACGGTCAGCAGCAGCGCGGAGATCTGCTCCTCCAGGGCCTTGTGCTCAGGCTCCAGGGCCTTGACCTCGTTGGAGACCTCCTTCATCCGGGCGATGGCCTTCTGCTTCTCCTCCCCCTGCAGCCTCGGCACCTGCTCCGACCCCCGGTTTCGCTCCGCCCGGAGGTTGTCTAAGCGCGTGCGCATCTCCCTGGCCCGTGCGTCTAAGGCGAGCAGGCCGTCGATGTCCGCGTCGATCCGCTTCTTCCGGGCCCCCTCTTTCACCAGATCGGGGTTCTCGCGGATAAATCTGAGATCAAGCATAAGAGCCTCGCGAAATCAAACAAACGGCAGAGCGCAAAGCGCAAAGCGAAACACCCCACGCTATGCGCCATTCGCTATGCGCTATGCGTCTCACTTACCCACTCTCTTTCCTGATCCTGACCAGCACAGACTGAATCTTCAGCGCCGAATCTTTGTCTAATTGTAAAAGGATGCGATGAATGGTGGCATCATCTAAGGGCGAGAGGGTGACGGCGGCCCGGCCGGGTTCCATCCGGGCGCACAGCCTGGCCAGATGGGCGATCTTCTGGTCCTCGACGGCCTTCTGCGCCTTCAGATGATGCTCCACCTCGGCCTTCAGCAGGTCCAGGTCCGCCTGCCCCCGCGCCGTCTCTCCGCCTGAGATGGGGTGTGGCGCAGATCCGGCGGACGAATCTGGCCCCCCACCTGCCGTATCGGCAGATGAAAGTGAAGCTAAAGCCTTCGCGGGTTGTGCCGATGATTCAGACAGGAGGGTGGCGGGACGCGACCTCATGGGAGCGTTAGGCGGGGCGGAAGGAGGCGGCCTGAACAGGGCGATCATCGTCCCCAGCACCACCCCGAAAGACAGGAACATAAAAATAACAAGCTGCGTAGGAGGACTGAATCTCATGGCGCATTAAAGTGTCACGTGGCGTATTAAAGTGTCACGGATGCCGCAGATTTGACGGAAAAAGGCGCCTCCAGGAAAGCCCTTTTCATAATATCGAGACAACCTTGATCTTTGTCAATAGAACATTTACCAATTGAAAACAAATAATTTAGGACTAAGTTCAAGAAAATTTCTCTGAATTTTGGCACAAATTTCGCTTTTAAATGGCCCTATAAAGGACTTCAACTGCCGGTCGCTCCTGACGGCCCCATCCCGAACCACGAAAGGGGTAATGCCATGCATCGCCGTGAGAAAGACCTCAAGGACCATCTCGCCTGCCTGGCCCTCCTGTATGCCATCAAGGGTCAGATCAAAAAGTCGGAGCATCTTCGAAGGATCGTCCGAAGAATAGAGCACATAGAGCAACCGATGCCGGCCCTCGCAGGGTAGAAGGTCGAATCTGGAACTCAAGAAATCAGGAACGGCTTTCCTGAGTTTCTGAGTTCCTGATTGTCCTTATTTGACCTTTGCCCACTCCCGCGGCCACGGCTAAGCAGAGGATTTCAGCCGCCGTGAACCAGAGGCGCGACAGCCACGCCGAAGGTGTGGCCACGGCCTCCGGCAGATGATGGCTCAGAAATTCGGCCAGGAAACTCTCGCGCACGCCGAGCCCTCCCGGCATCACCAGGACGAGAAGGCCCGCCGTGTAGGCCAGGGCGTGGATCGGAATCAGAGCCCACACGAGACGCAGAGAGATCGGGGTCAGAGAAAATATAAAGACGTAGAGAGATAGCCCATAACCGCACCAGCTCAGGGTATAGAGGCCTGTAATATAGAGAAGCTGACCGAAAGTCAATTCGATCCTGACAGGATCGCGCTTCAGCAGCCTGAGAATAAAATTGATCAGCCGTTCCAGAACCCGCGGATGAACCGCAAGCCCCCCTACGATAAGCAGACCGCCTGTCGAATAGGCCCACGCGGGGTCGATGTGCCGTCCCCCTTCTAACACCACGTAAAGGCCAAAAAGCCCTGCCGCCGACAGCGTGGAGAGTGCCTGACCCAGGACCACGCTCACCGCTGTGACCCGCTTCGGAATCCCCTCCCTCTCGCACAGATAGGCCATCCCTGTCACCTGCCACACCTTCCCCGGCACGTACCTCCCCAGGTTGGAGATGAACCAGATGCGCCACGCCTTCCTTATAGGCAGATCGTAACCCATCCGCCTCAGAATAGCCCCCCAGATCGGAGTCATCGCGCCCAGGACAGCGCAGAGCATCAGTGTGGCCAGCGCCAGGCGCGGGATGTCAAACCGCCAGGAATACCGGGTGACCTCCTGCCAGTTGCGGCTGAGGTCCCGAAAAAGGTAATAGAGGATGACCCCCAGGACCGCGACCTGAAGCGCCCGCCTTATGAGCTTCATGTTTATCAAAAGCCCTTTGTCCCTCTGCGCTCCTTGGCATCCTTGTCGTCTTGGCGGTTAGCTCTTTCCCGGATCGCCTCCGAGAATGTCCTTGCGGAGGCCCGAATGTCGAACCCCCTCCACACCTCGTCGGCCCTCTCCGACAGCGCGGCGCGGCCTCTCGCCAGGGCCTCCGAAATCGCCCCGGCGACCCCTTCTGGCGAGACAGTCCTGGCCACGACCCCTACGCCATATTCACGAATAATGGGGCCGAGATCCCCGACATCCGTCGCCGCCACCGGCGTGCCCACCTGCATGGCCTCGTGAAACACGACGGGCAGGCCCTCGCTGCGAGAGGGGATGACCAGCAGGTCGCACGCCTTCAGATGGGCGGCCACGCTCGCGCCGTCCGCGAACCCTTTGAAAAAGATGCGACCCTGCAGCCCCCTCGCCTCCACGTCGCGCTCCAGGGCCTTTCGCATGCCCCCGTCCCCGAGCACGTGCAGGTCCACGTCCGAGCCGTCCGCCGCAAGCCTGGCCACGGCCTGAACGAGCAGGTCGATCCCCTTCACCGGCTCTAAGCGACCGACAAACAGGAGATGCCGCCTCCCGGGGCCGAGGTCGAGGTCGAGGACGCCCGTCTTCGGGAGGAGGCGATTCGTCGGCATGAAGCCGGGGGTGTGGCCGGTGAGCGATTCCACGGCCCGGATCAGCCCCTGGCTGTTGGCAAACAGGAGATCGGCGTCCGCGAGGGCCTGCCTGACGACGCGCCTCAGGACCGGTTTCCGACCGTACACGTTCATGTCGGAGCCGAGGGACCAGACCGCGTAGGGCACGCCCGTCCGGGCGCGGGCGCGCCGGCAGAGGAAACCGCTGGGGATCGCCCAGGCGGCCAGGCAGAAGTCCACCCCCTCTGCGCGGATCAGGTCGATCAGGGCGGTGGTCCCCCGAAGGAACAGGTTCAGGACGGCGAGGACGGCGAGAGGGTCGTAGGGCTTCAACTCCCCGAGGCGTCTCTCGCCCCCGCGCCACGCGAAGGTCCGCACCCCCTCGGACTGGAGCAGAGGCGCAGTCCCCCGCATCTCCGGCGTCAGAACCAGGACGCGGTGCCCCTCCTGTCGAAGGGCATCGACAAAGTCCGGCAGGAAATTGCCGGGGACATCCCCTTCGCGGAGGGGATAGCCGTGCGTGACGATGCAGATGGTCATCTCTTCTTCAGGATTCGCTCTATCTTTTCAATCCGGTCATCGCAGTTTACGACGAGGTCTGCAAGAAAACCCGTCACGAAAAGCTGCAACCCGGACAGGATGAACATCACGGCCAGGGTGAAGATGGGGCGCTGCTGCGTCTGAATCGTCAGCCACAGATAGGCCAAGTACACGAACAGCGCGGCCCCCACCCCCATCAGGACGACCCCCAGGCCCCCGAAGAAGATCATCGGCTTCCGGCTGAAGACCGTCTGGAACTTCAGGGCGATGACGTCCAGAAAAGAGACCGGGATGCGCGACCACCCGAACTTGGAGTAGCCCCGCCGGCGGGGATAGCAGTTGGTCGGCACCTCCCCCACCCGGTAGCCCTTCTCTGCCGCCAGCATGTAGACGAACCGGTGCCAGTCCGAGCGGAGCGTCAGGTCCTCCATCACCTCCCGCGTGAACGCCTTCACCCAGTTCATGTCGTGGGCGTCCACGTCGAACAGCCAGCGGCAGACGGCGTTGTACACGCGGGAGGCAGGCTCCTTTCCGTCGGCCCTGCCCTGCCGCCAGCCCGCCACCATGTCGTAGCCCTCGTCCATCTTGCCCAGCAGCTTCGGGATGTCCTCCTCCGGGTCCGAGGTCAGGTCCGCGCAGAGGAACACGATCCGGTCCCCACGGGCGTGGGCAAACCCGGTCTTCATCGCCTCGGTCAGGCCGAGATTGCGGCGGTGCGGGATGACGCGGAGAAAAGGGTAGCGACGGGCCTCCTCCTCCGCCTCCCGCAGCGTGCCGTCCGTGCTCCCGTCGTCCACGAACACGACCTCCCCGTCGATCCCGCGATCCGAGAACGTCCGGGCAATCTTGTCGATCAGGACGGGGATGTTCCCCTCCTCATTATGAGCAGGGATAAACACTGTAACATCAGGTTTGGGAGATGTCATCTTAATGACCAGCCCATCTGAAAAGGGGCGCGGCGTCAAAATCCTAACCACCAGAGTTCGATAGAGATACCGGACATGCAGGGGGCACCAGACGCCGATCCGTCTGCTGGAGGTGCGGATTACGCCGCGCCCAGCCTCCCCGGCGCTTGAGGGGCGTCCTTCTTTGGTGCCACCTTTCTTGGACGAGCAAGAAAGGTGGCAATCTGGAAGTGGGATGCGGTGGAGGTTGTGAAGGTTTAAATACGAACGCGAAAGGGACGAAGGCCTCACCCTCGTCCCTCATCCGCCCCCGCCGGAGCCCGCGCCTCAACCTCTCTGTTCGATGGGAACGTACGGGACCCCCTGCGGGCCGGTGTACTCCCCCATCGGGCGGATGAGACGATTGTCAGCGTACTGCTCCAGGATATGGGCAGTCCAGCCCACCACCCGGCTGAGGGCAAAGACAGGGGTGAACAGGTCCGTGGGAATGCCCATATAATAGTATGTAGAGGCAGAGTAGAAATCGACGTTCGCGCAGATGCCCCGGGCCTTCATGCCGGAGGCGATCATCGCCTCTTCGACCCTTCGGGACATCTCGTACCACCTGGAGTCCCCGGTCTTCTGGGCGAGTTCCTGGGAGAACCGCCGGAGATGCGTGGCGCGCGGGTCCTCGGTCTTGTAGACCCGGTGGCCGAACCCGGGGACCTTCTCCTTGCGGGACATCATCCCCTGGACATATTCCTCCACCCGGTCAGGGGTCCCGATGGCCGAAAGGAGCCGGATCACCTGCTCGTTGGCCCCGCCGTGAAGGGACCCCTTGAGCGCGCCGATGGCCGAGGTGACCGCCGAATAGGCGTCGGACAGAGTGGCCGCCGTCACCCGCGCCGCAAAGGTGGAGGCGTTGAACTCGTGATCCGCGTGCAGGATGAGACAGGTGTCGAACATCCCGGCCACGGCCCTGTCCGGGATGCGGCCCGTCAGGATGTAGAGAAAATTGGCCGCGTGCCCGAGAGAGGGGTCGGACGGGATAGGATCTTGATGGTTCCGAAGCCTGTGGCTGTCGGCGATGATCGCCGGAAACTTGGCGGTCATCCGGATCGCCTTGCGGAGGCTGGCGTCGCGGGAGAGGTCCTCCGCCTCCGGGTCGCAAATGGCCAGGGCCGAGACCATCGTCCTGAGCGCCACCATAGGCGAGGCCTTCCTGGCAATCGCCTTCAGGAGCGTCTGGACCTCGGCGGGGAGCCTGCGCTCAGCCACGAACTTCTTGTTCAGGTCATTGAGCTGACTGCGGGTCGGGAGAGAGCCGAACCAGAGGAGATAGGCCGTCTCCTCAAACGAGGCGCGGCCGATCATGTCGTGGATGTCAATGCCCCGGTAGATCAACCGGCCCTGTCTCCCGTCGATGAGACAGAGGGCCGTGGTGCCGGCAACGACATCTTCCAGTCCTCGGCTGCTGGACATCTTTCAGGTCCTCTCTGAAACGGAAGAAACGACAACCGCCGAGGAGACCCGGCGTCGCCCCAGGCTCAAGAAGGTTAATTTACACAAAAACCCGGCGACGATCAATCGTTTTTCACGCAACGGACCGGGTTTATAAAAACCGCTTGCTTGCCCTTTTTGATTTTGTTAATTTTGTGATGCTATTGTTTATAACTCAGGAAAATCAATATATTTAAGAGTGAGGTCACAGGAAGTTGAAGACAGAGATCGTCATCAACGTAGCTTCAAACGAGAGCCGAATCGCCATCCTGGAGGACGGAAAGCTCGTCGAGATCCTGGTCGAACGCCCGGAGAAAGAGCGGATGGTCGGCGACATCTACAAGGGCGTCGTCAGCGCCGTCCTGCCGGGAATGCAGGCGGCGTTCATCGACATCGGGCAAGAAAAAAGCGCCTTCCTCCACGTGTCGGACATGGTCGACTCCCCGGAGTTTCTGTCCATGTTCGACGACGATTCAGACGAGGATGCGGATCCCCCCCCGAAGGGGCGCGGCGGGCGCTATCAGGTCCCGATCCAGGACATGCTCCAGAAGGGGCAGGACGTCCTCGTCCAGGTCACCAAAGAGCCGATCAGCACAAAGGGCCCCAGAGTGACGTCGGAGATCTCGCTGGCCGGACGGTTCATCGTGCTGGTGCCGAACGGCGAGAAGATCGGCGTCTCCAGAAAGATCACGAACTGGGAGGAGAAGCGCAGGCTGAAAGACCTCGTGCGGCAGTTCAAACCCAACGGCCACGGCATGATCATCCGGACCGTGGCCGGAGGGCGGGGAGAAAAGGAGCTGGTGAAGGACATCAAAGGCCTCGTCCGCCTGTGGGAACGGATTCATAAGGTGGCGCAGAAAGCGGCGTCCCCGGCGGTCGTCCACAAGGAGATGGGGATGACGTCGAGCCTGATCCGTGACCTCTTCAACGACGACGTGACGAGGGTCGTGGTCGATTCCAAGCACGAATACAAGCAGATCATGGCCTACCTCAAGTCGGTCTCCCCCCACCTGCGGGATCGGGTGGCCCTCTACAAGGAGAAAGACCCCATCTTCGACGCCTTCGGCGTCGAGAAAGAGATCGAAAAGTGCTACGACAGAAGGGTCTGGCTGAAGGGGGGCGGCAACATCGTCATCGACCACACCGAGGCCATGGTCGTCATCGACGTCAACTCGGCCAAGAACGTCGGCAGGGACAACGAGGAGGACAAGGCCCTGCGGGTCAACATCGAGGCCGCGCGGGAGGTCGCCCGCCAGATCCGGCTGCGGGACCTGGGCGGGATCATCGTGGTGGACTTCATCGACATGGCCATCGCCCGGAATCGCCGACGGGTGGAGGAGGAGTTCCAGACGGCCCTGCGAAGGGACCGGTCCAAGACGCACGTGTCGCAGCTCAGCGAGTTCGGCCTTATCCAGATGACCCGCCAGCGGGTGCGGCCAAGCCTCCTCTACACCTTCAGCGAGCCCTGCGCCCACTGCGGAGGGCTGGGCCGGGTGCAGGGCCGCGACACCATCGTGGCCCGCATCGAGCGGTGGCTGAGGCGGTCGCGGGCCGCGTCCCTGGAGCGCCGGCTGACCGTGCGCGTGCATCCGGCCGTCTACGAATACCTGATGGAGAACAAGGGAGAGCGCTTCAAGCTCATGCGAAAGGCCACCAGGGTATGGCTGAACGTGGAGAGCGACCCGACGCTCGCCGGCGACGACTATCGCGTCCACTCCCGAAGCCGTAACATCGACGTGACAGAGGAAGTTAAGACTTGACAAAAGAGGGGAGTTGTATTAGCTTTACACGCTTGTTTCGGCAATAACCCTGATCTCTTGAGGAGGACCGATGTACGCTGTTGTCAAAGTGGCCGGGGTGCAGGTCCGGGTGCAGGAAGGGGACCGCGTCCAGGTGCCCCGATTGCCTGCCGAGCCGGGGTCTCAGGTTCAACTCTCCGACGTGCTGCTCGTCTCAAACCAGGGCCAGGCGTCCATCGGCAGCCCGACCGTGGCCGGCGCCTCCGTGGAGGCGCGCGTGTCCTCGCACGGCCTGAGAGACAAGGTCATCGTCTTCAAGATGAAACGCCGGAAGAACTACCGGCGGAAGCGCGGCCACCGCCAGCCCTTTACCGAGTTGGAGATTCAGAAAATCGTCATGTAAGCATTTGGCCGGGGGCTTTGCCCCCGGCCAAATGCTTCAACTTTTGGAGTTTAACATGGCTCATAAAAAAGGCGTCGGCAGCTCCCGCAACGGGCGCGACAGCCACGGGCAGCGCCTCGGCGTCAAACGCTTCGGCGGAGAGCGCGTGACGGCGGGGAGCATCCTGGTCCGGCAGCGCGGGACGCGCATCTACCCCGGCCATAACGTGGCGCGCGGCGGGGACGACACCCTGTTTGCGCTGATCGACGGCGTGGTGACGTTCGAGCGCGTCGGCAAAGACAAGAAGAAGGTCAGCATCTACGCCTGAGGCGCAGAGCGCATAGCGCATAGCGTATGATATTTCACTTTGCGCCCTGCGCCCTGCGCTCTGCCTGCTGTGCGGAGGGGCCGTGAAAATCGCCGTCATCGGCGCCGGAAACGTGGGGGCCACGGTTGCCCAGCGGATCGCGGAGAGGGAGCTGGCCGAAGAGGTCGCGCTCATCGACGTGGTCGAGGGCATCCCTCAGGGGAAGGGCCTCGACCTGGCCCAGACAGGCCCCGTGGAGGGGTTTGACACCCGCGTGACAGGCGCCAACGACCTCGGCGCGGCGGCCCGGTCGGCCCTCGTCATCGTCACCGCAGGCATCGCCCGCAAGCCGGGCATGAGCCGGGACGACCTCCAGGCCACCAACGCCAGCATCGTCCGGTCGATCTGCGCAGAGACCGCCCGCATCGCCCCCGACGCGATCTTTCTCCTCGTCACGAACCCCCTGGACGCGATGTGCGCCGTAGCGCTGAAGGCCACCGGCCTCGACCCGCGGAGGGTGGTGGGAATGGCGGGGATTCTGGACACCGCCCGATTCCGGACATTCATCGCGATGGAACTGAAGGTCTCCGTCTCGGACGTGACGGCCCTCGTCCTGGGCGGTCACGGGGATGCCATGGTCCCCCTGTCCCGCTGTTCCTCCGTGGGCGGCATCCCCCTGACGGAGTTGCTCCCCCAGGAGAAGATCGACCGGATCGTCCAGCGGACGCGCGACGGCGGCGCGGAGATCGTGGGACACCTCAAGACCGGAAGCGCCTATTATGCCCCGTCCGCCGCCGTGACGGAGATGGCCGAGGCCATCCTCCGCAACAGGCGGCGCGTGCTCCCCTGTTCCGCCTACCTGACGGGACAGTACGGGCTCCGGGACCTGTTTCTGGGGGTCCCGGTGAAGCTCGGCGCAGGGGGCGTCCAGGACATCCTGGAGATTGGCCTTCAGCCCGATGAACGGGCGGCCCTCCATCGCTCGGCGGACGCGGTCCGCGCCAGCCTCGCCAGACTGGCGCCGTAGCGCCGATCCGACCTCCCCTCTCAGGGTCGTTGTGAGACGACCCTTTTTTATTTATATTAGCCCGTATGCCCGACCTCAAAGTGCTCATCGTGGACGACGAGCCCAGCCTTCTGGAGAGCATCCGCATCGGCCTGGACCTGAAAGGCTACGCCGTCTCCATGGCCTCGTCCGGCGAGGAGGCCGTCCGGAGGTGTCAGGAGGCGCCTTTCGACGTCGTGCTCCTGGACATGAAGATGCCCCGGATGGGCGGCCTCGACGTCCTGAAGCGCGTCAAGGAGGCCTCTCCGCGCCTGGTCGTCATCATGTTGACTGCGCACGGCAGCATCGAGGACGCCGTCGAGGCCGTGCGCCTGGGGGCTTACGATTTTCTGCTGAAGCCCTCGTCGCCGAACGCCATCGACCTCCGCATCCAGAAGGCCGTCGAACACCGGGACCTCTCCGTCGAAAATCTCCTGCTCCGTTCGCAGCTCCGGGAGAAGTACAGGTTCGATGAGATCGTCGGGAACAGCCCGGCCATGCAGGAGGTCTACGCCCTGATGGAGCGGGTCTGCGGAACCGAGAGCACCGTGTTGATCACCGGCGAGACGGGGACCGGCAAGGAACTCGTCGCACGGGCGCTCCACTACAACGGCCCCCGTTCGGACAAGCGGTTCTATGCCCTCCACTGCGCGGCGATCCCGGAGGAGCTGCTGGAGAGCGAGCTGTTCGGGCACGAGAAAGGGGCCTTCACCGGGGCGTTCTCTCAAAAGATCGGGGTGTTCGAGGCCGCCAGAGAAGGGACGCTCTTCCTGGACGAGGTCGGAGAGATGAGCCAGGCCGCCCAGGTCCGGCTGCTGCGGGTGCTTCAGGAGAGGGAGTTCTTTCGAGTGGGGTCTACGACCCCCATCAAGGCGGACGTGCGGCTGATCACCGCGACCAACCGACATCTCCGCCGGGAGGTTCAGGAGGGGCAATTCCGGCAGGACCTCTACTACCGCCTCAATGTGTTCGAGATCCACGTCCCCTCCCTTCGGGAGCGGCGGGACGACATCCCCCTCCTGAGCAATCACTTTCTGCGCAAATACCGCCATTTGCTGATGCGCGAGACCGCGCGAATCTCCGACGAGGCGATGCGCATCCTCGAACGCCACTCCTGGCCCGGCAACATCCGGGAGCTGGAAAACGCCCTTCAGCGGGCCTTATCCCTCTGCCAGAATGGGGAGATCACACCCAAAGACCTGCCCTCCTCCGTCCGGGAGACAGACCTCAGCGCCTCAGAGACAGACGATCTGATAACCTTTCCCGGCCCCCTCCGAGAAGCCCGGCAGGCATTCGAGAAGAGGTTCATCGAACACCTCCTCAAGCAGACGCGGGGGAACATCTCCATGGCCTCCCGAAAGGCCGGCATCGCCTGGCAGAACTTCCATCAGAAGATCAAGAAGTATCGCATCGACGCAAAAAAATTCGCCTCCGGATGAGATCGCATGGCCGATGAGGATGCCCAGCAAGCGCAGCCTGAGCCGAAGGCCGGCCTCCCCCTCCCCCTGATCATCGGGGTGGGCGCAGTCGTCCTGCTGGCCGCTGTCTACTTCTTCTTTCTCCGCTCCGAGCCGGCCGGGGACGAAGAGACAGCCCAGGTGGAGAAAAAAGAGGAGGAGGCCGAGGCGATCTACGAAGGCGTCGAACAGCTCGTCATCAACCCGAAAGACGCGCAGTTCAGCAAGTACCTGACGATCAAGATAGATCTCCTCGTGGCTAAAGAGGAGATCCTGGACGCGCTCAAGGAAAAACCCCTCTACAGGACGCAGATCGCCGACGCCCTCGTCGAACTCCTCAGCGACAAGACCATCGAAGACCTCGAAGGCCCCACCGCCAAAGACGACCTCAAGAAAGAGATCCTCCAGCGCCTCAACGCCCTGCTCGGCCCCGCCCTCTTGAAGGAGAAGGAGGCCGTCACCCAGGCCTTCCTGGACCTCTACTACGTCAACTACCTTATTCAATAAAATAGCGCGCCTCTCGTCCTGATCGGCGCGCTCGATGAGATCGGAGCGATACGCTGTGTCAGTTCGTCTCGTCTCCTGTCCTCAGTATCGACCCCTCTTTAAAATCCCTTTGTGATCCCCGTCACACATCCAGAAAATAACGATGAGCGCGGAACGAAAAGCAGAGAAGCCTTATGGTTTTACTTCATCGTTCTGCGTTCTGACTTCCGCCTTCAGTACGTCGCCCTCCCCCCGCTGATATCGTAGCACTGCCCCGTGACGAACGCGGCCTCGTCGGAGGCCAGGAAGTTGACCACGTTGGCCACCTCCTCCGGCCTCCCGAACCGGCCCATCGGCACCCGGCTCTTCATGTACTCCACGGTCTCCTGTGAGACCTGCTTCAGGATGTCCGTCTCGATCACCGCAGGGGCCACGCAGTTGACGTTAATGCCCACGGTCGCCACCTCCTTGGCCAGGCATTTTGTCAGACAGATTATCCCGGCCTTGGACGTGGAATAGGGGATCATGTTCGGGTTCCCCTCCTTCCCCGCGACCGACGCGATGGACACGATCTTCCCGGAGCGCCGCTGGATCATGTGCGGGATCACCGCCCGGCAGCAGAGGAAGACCCCTTTCAGGTTCACGGCCATCACGCTGTCCCAGTCCTGGTCCGTGACCTCCTGAATCGGGGCCGTGCGCCCCCCGATGCCCGCGTTGTTGACCAGGATGTCCACCCGCCCGAACGTGCCCAACACCTTCCTGACCATCTCCTCCGCATCCGCGCCGCTGGACACGTCCACCTGCACGGGCAGGGCCTGCCGGCCCAGGGCGCAGACCTCCCCCGCCACCCCCTCCGCCGCGGGGAAGTTCAGGTCCGCGACCGCCACGTGCGCCCCGGACTGCGCCAGCCGCAGCGCAATCGCCCGCCCGATCCCCTGCGCCGCGCCGGTCACGATCGCCATTTTATCGTCCAAACGTAGCATGAGAGATAGCTCCTTTCGATTCCGTTTGACAAACCCGCCAGGATCGGGTATCATTCAAAGAGGCGTCTGAGCGATTTCCGGCCTGAAGGAGGGGACGAGGATGAGCGTGTGCATCTCGGTCGACTACTACACCGACCCGATGTGTTCCTGGTCATGGGCGCTTCAGCCGGTCCTGGAGCGCATCTGGCGGGACTACAAGGATCGCGTCCGAATCCGGTACAGGATGTTGCCCATTTATGAGGACATCGGCCGGCATACCGACCCGAGGCACGGCGCCTGGGGGAGCGTCAGGGACCTGGCCGATCACTGGCGGGAGGTCGCGCAGCAGACCGGGGCCTGGATCGACCCCGGCCTCTGGCTGGAGGACCCCCCCGCGACCTGCTGGACCGCCTGTCGGGCCTACCACGCCGCGGCCCGGCAGGGCGAGGTCGTGGGAGAGCGATTCCTGCTGATGATGCGGGAGGCGTTCCTGAAGCGCCGGATAAACGTCGCGCGGACGGACAGGCTGGCCGAGCTGACGCGAGAGGCGGCCGGTCGGATGTGTCTCGACCCGGACCGCCTCCTGAGAGATGTGGAAGACCCCTGGACGCGGGAGGCCGTCGAGGAGGACCGCCGCGCAGCGGCCGAGGAGGGCATTCACGAACGCCCCGCCCTCGTCTTCGAGGGGGGGCACCGCCTCGTCTTCGGACCTTACCGGCTGTTTGCGGGCGTGATCGACGTGCTCCTCGAAGAAAAGGCCCAAAACCGGATCACCGCATGAGGATCACCGTCAACGGCGAAGAGCGCGCCATCCCCGAAGGCGTCAGCGTCGCGGAGCTTCTGAAGGCCCTGAACATCCCGAAGGTCGGGGTGGCCGTCGCCGTCAACTTCGAGGTGGTCCAGAGGCAGGCCCTGGAGGCGACGCGCATTCAGGAGGGTGACAGGGTCGAGATCATTCGCGCCGTGCAGGGCGGATGAAACATCGTGAAAGGAGTCGGTGAAATCATGGCCGATGAACTCATCCTGGGGGGAAAGACCTTCACCTCCCGGCTGATCGTGGGGACCGGAAAGGGCGTGCCGTTCCCGCTGGTCGGAAAAGCCATCGAGGCAAGCGGGGCGCAGATCGTGACCGTGGCCGTGCGGCGCGTGGACCTCAACGACACGTCCGAGGACTCGCTCCTGCGCCACGTCAGCCCGAAGCGCTACGCCTACCTGCCCAACACGGCGGGATGCTACACAGCCAAGGACGCCGTGCTGACCTGCGAACTGGCGCGGGAGGCGCTGGACACGAGCTTCGTCAAGCTGGAGGTGATCGGAGACCCGAAGACCCTGTTCCCCGACACCGCCGAACTCGTCGTGGCCGCGAAAGAGCTGGTGGCCAAAGGGTTCACCGTCCTCCCCTACTCGAACGACGACCCGGTGGTGGCCAAAAAACTGGAGGACGCCGGCTGCGCGGCAGTGATGCCCCTGGGCGCCCCCATCGGGTCCGGCCTGGGCATCCGAAACCCCTATAACATCCAGATCATCATGGAAACGGTGAAAATCCCGGTGATCGTGGATGCGGGCGTGGGCACCGCCTCGGACGCGGCGATTGCCATGGAGCTGGGGTGCGACGCCGTCCTGATGAACACCGGCATCTTCGGCGCCAGAGACCCGGTGAAGATGGCCACGGCCATGCGGCACGCCGTGGAGGCCGGACGATTGGCCTGGCAGGCCGGACGCATCCCGAAAAAACTCTACGCCACCGCGTCAAGCCCGCTGGAGGGCATGATAGAGCGCGCCGCGTAGTTATCGCCTTTTCCCGAACTGCGCCGCGAACAGGAAAAAATCGTCGAAGTCCACGCGCCCATCCCGACTCAGGTCGAACCTCGCCTCCCGCGACCCGAAGGAGTTGGCGAACAGAAAAAAGTCGTCGAAATCCACCCCGCCGTCGCCGTTAAAGTCCCCCGCGAGCGGTTGGCTCATCGCGCCCCGCTGGACGAACCCCGACGTCAGCCGGAGCCTCCCCGTCAAGGGGCCGGTCTGAACGCCTGAGCCGAGCGAGGTGGAGCGCAGACGAAGACGGCCCGGCCCGGCCATCACCCCCCCGCCCGCGTCCAGCAGGGCGCGGGTGACGCGCACATTCGGGGAGACCTGCGCCTCAGCGCCGGCGAACAGCAGGATCAACAGCCCTGCACACAGCTTCGAGAGTCTCATAGTGCGCCCTCACAAGTTTGTCCCACCCCTATATCATACCCATTTATATCCCCCCTCTGCAACAGAAAAATAGGCCGTTGGACGACATTCCTTATTCCCTTGACACCCTGTACCCCCTTTGGTATATTTTTCCCAAGCTCGAACCTTGACCAGGGACCATTGACCACTGACCACTGACCACTTTCGCTTCGAACTCCAGGCCCGCGACCCGGACACCGGGGCTCGCGCCGGGATACTCTACACCCCGCACGGGGAGGTGCCGACACCCGTCTTCATGCCTGTGGGCACGCAGGGGACGGTCAAGGCCCTCTGTCAGCAGGACCTCCGGAGCGCCGACGTCCGGATCATCCTCGGCAACACCTACCATCTCTACCTCAGACCGGGGGAGCGCCTCATTGCGGAGGCGGGGGGGCTTCACCGGTTCACCGGCTGGGACCGGGCCATCCTGACCGACAGCGGAGGGTTTCAGGTCCACAGCCTCGCCGCCCTCAGCAAGATCACCGAGGAGGGGGTGGTCTTCCGCTCTCACATCGACGGGTCGAGCCACCAGTTCACGCCCGAAAAAGCCATCGAGATAGAGCACGCCCTCGGCGCGGACATCATCATGGCCTTCGACGAATGCACCGCGCCCCTCTGCTCCTTCGACTACGCAAAGCAGGCCGGGGATCGAACCCTGAGATGGCTGCGGCGGTGCGTGGAGCGCCACGACGGCCTTGGCCGCCGGAGCGCCAGCGGGAGCGCCCAGGCCCTGTTCGGGATCGTGCAGGGGAGCGCCTACCCTGAACTGCGCGCGGCTTACGCAGACGCGACCGTCCGGTTCGACCTGCCCGGCTACGCCGTGGGCGGGACCGGCCTCGGAGAGCGCAAGGAGGACACCTGGACCGCCGTGGAGGTCGTGACCTCCCGCCTGCCGGAGGACAGGCCGCGATACCTGATGGGCATCGGCCTGCCGGAGGACCTGATCGACGGCGTGGCGCGCGGCATCGACATGTTCGACTGCGTGGTACCCACGCGAAACGCCCGGAACGGGACGGTCTTCACCCGGCGTGGCCGGATGAACTTCAAGAGCGCCGCCTGGGCGCGGGACTTTTCGCCCATCGACCCCGACTGCCGCTGCTACACCTGCCAGCACTACAGCCGGGCCTATCTCCGGCACCTCTACCACGCCGGAGAGATCACGGGACTGCGCCTGGCGACCCTCCACAGCGTCCATTTTTTCATGGACCTGATGCGGGACATGCGCTCGGCCATCCTCGCCGGACGCTTCGCCAAGTGGCGCACAGAATTTTTGAGTACTTATCGTTCAGACCCCTCCCCCCAACCCCCTCCCCCGAAGGGAGAGGGGGAGTAGCCTTGTCAAAACGACAAGAGGCGCGGCGTCAGAAACCCTCACCGCAGGCGTCCGGCAGAAGCAACCCACCTGCCGGGGGCACAAAATTTGGTGCGACCACTGAACGTCAAGGTTACGCCGCGCCAAGCCCCTCGCGGCGTCTGAGCGAGCGTGCTTCTTTTGTCCAACTTTTCTTGCACGAGCAAGAAAAGTTGGAAAACACTTTTCTTTGGAGGACCCTTGTTCGATTTCCTGGCCACCAGCGCTCACGCCATGGGCGGCAACGGAGGGGGATCCCCTTCCAGCGGCCCCTCCGGCCTGCTCGCCTCTTTCCTTCCGTTCTTCCTGATCATCCTGATCATGTATTTCCTGATCATCCGTCCCCAGGTCAAGCGTCAGCGCGAGCAGAAGGCGATGCTCGACACCCTGCAAAAAGGGGACCGGGTCGTCACGACAGGCGGCATCCACGGAACCGTGGCCGGGTTCAAGGAGAAGGAGGGCATCGTCATCCTGAAGGTCGCGGACAACATCAAGATCGAACTGTCAAAGGGGGCCGTGTCGCGGGTGGTGAAGGCCGGCGATAACAGGGCGGACAACGAGACCCCCGTCAAAACAGGCGAGTAAAAGGTGCGCCTGGTCTTTATGGGGACGCCCGACTTCGCGGTCCCGTCGTTGCATCGGCTGGCCCAGAGCGAACACCCCATCGTCGCCGTGGTGACCAGACCCGATGCCCCGCAGGGCAGGGGGAGGGCGTTCGCCCCCCCTCCGGTCAAGCTCACAGCCGATGCGTTTGGAATACCGGCCCTCCAGCCGGAGGTCCTGTCTGACCCCGGCTTTCTGGGCGCCCTGAAGGCGTACGCCGCGGACCTGTTCGTCGTGGTGGCCTTCCCGATCCTGCCCGTAGAGGTCTTGAAAATCCCCCGGCAGGGGTCCATCAACCTGCACGCCTCCCTCCTCCCCAGGTACCGGGGGGCCGCCCCGGTCCAGCGGGCGGTCATGGCCGGGGAGAAGGAGACCGGCCTGACCACCTTTCTCCTGACCCCGAAGATGGACGCCGGGGACATCCTGATGCAGCGGCGGGTGGAGATCGGCCCGGAGGAGACCGCCGGGGAACTGGCCGACCGGATGAAACGCATCGGAGCGGACCTGCTCGCAGAGACCGTGGACGGACTCGCCTCCGGTTCCCTCGCGCCGGTCCCGCAGCCCTCCGAAGGCGCGACAAAGGCCCCTAAACTGACCCGGGAGGATGGCCGCATCGACTGGTCACGGGATGCCGGAACCCTCCGCAACCTGATCCGGGGAACCAACCCCGAACCGGGGGCGTTTACGACATGGCGGGGAGGTCTCCTCAAAGTCCACCGCGCCGCCGTCGCCCCCCCTGCCCCCCCCGGACAGAGGGGTGAAATCGTGTCAGCGGACGCCGCAGACGGCGTGACCGTGGCGACGGCGGAGGGCGGGCTCCGGCTGACCGAGGTGCAGCTCCCCGGCAAGAGGCGCCTGACCGGAGCAGAGTGGGTGCGGGGGTATCGCCTGCAGGTTGGAGAAATGTTGGGGGTGTAGAAAAAATGGTCGGGGGGCGGGGAAAAACAAAAACAGCAGGAGGTGTTTTTCAGTGTTTCCATTTTTTGATCCGACCATGGTCCTGATCCTGCCTGCCCTGGCCCTGGCGCTCTGGGCGCAGTTCAGGGTCAAAAGTACGTTTGCGAAATACAGCGAGGTCCTGTCCCGCCGGGGGATGAGCGGGGCGCAGGTGGCCAATGCCATCCTGGAGCGCAACCACCTCGACGTGAGCGTGGAGCCTATCGAAGGGAGCCTGACGGACCACTACGACCCCCGCGACAGGACCCTGCGCCTGTCCGAGGACGTCTACGGCTCCCGGTCCATCGCGGCCCTCGGCGTGGCCGCCCACGAGACGGGGCACGCCATCCAGCATGCCCACCACTACCTGCCGCTGCAGCTCCGGAGCAACCTCGTGCCGGTCGCCAACTTCGGCTCAACCCTGGCCATGCCGCTCTTCCTGGTCGGCCTGTTCCTCCCGGCGGCCTCCTTCCTGATGGACATCGGAATCCTCCTGTTCACCTTTGCCGTCGTCTTTGCGCTCGTGACCCTGCCGGTGGAGTACAACGCCAGCAGCCGCGCCCTTCAGGTCCTATCCCAGCACGGTTACCTCGCACCCGACGAGATCGATTCGGCGCGCAAGGTCCTGAACGCGGCCGCCTGGACCTACGTGGCGTCCGCGGCCATGGCCATCCTCCAGCTCGTGCGCCTGCTCATCCTGCGAGGCCAGCGGGAGGACTAGGATTTGTAGTAAGGGCGACCGGCCGGTCGCCCCTACCTTCTCTGGGGAGGGGTGCGTGATGTACGACGTGGTGACGTTCGGGGAGGCGATGGTCCGGCTCTCTTCGCCCAACCACACGCGGTTGGAGCAGACGATGAGGCTGGATGTGAACGTGGGCGGCGGGGAATACAACGTGGCCGCGGCCTGTGCAAACCTGGGACTGAAGACAGCGTGGGTGTCGCGCCTGGTTGACAACTGGACCGGCCGGCTCATCCGGAACAAGGGCCGGGAACTGGGCATCGACACGTCCCGCATCGTCTGGGTGAAATTCGACGGCGTGGGAAGGGAGCGAAACGGGTTCTACCACCTGGAGATCGGCGTCGGACCACGCGCCAGCGCCGTGACCTACGACCGGGCCTACTCGGCCATCTCCAACGTGAAGCCGGGGGAGGTCCCGTGGAAGGCCATCTTCGACGGGACAAAGTGGTTCCACGTCAGCGGCATCACCCCCGCCCTGTCCGACTCGGCGGCAGCGGTGACCCTGGAGGCCCTCAAGGCCGCCAATGCCGCCGGCGTCACGACGAGCTACGACCTCAACTTTCGGTCCGCCCTCTGGTCCCCCCAGAAGGCCCAGGAGACCACGAAACAGTTCATGCCCTACGTCTCCGTCCTCATCGGCAACGAGGAGGACTTCGAGAAGGTCCTCGGCCTGAAGGCCGCCGGCACCACAGAGCATTTCGATGAACTCGACCCCGAAAGCTACAAGGACGTGGCCCGCAGGACCGTGTCCCTCTTCCCCAACATCCAGAAAGTGGGGACGACCCTCCGGGTGGCCACGAGCGGCCTGCTGAACGACTGGCGGACCCTGCTGTTCGACGGGAAGGAGTTCTACCTGTCGCGGGTCTACAAGGACCTGGAGATCGTGGACCGCGTGGGCGGCGGCGACAGCTTCTCCGCCGGACTGATCTACTCCCTCCTGAAGGGCAAGGGCCCCCAGGAGGCGGTGGACTTCGCCGGGGCCTTCTCCGCCCTGGCCCACACGTTCCCCGGAGACGTGAACTGGGCCACGGCCTCCGAGGCCGAAAAGATCATCAAGGGCGGCAGCGTTCGGATCAGCCGATGATAAAAGCAGTGATCAGTGGTCAGTGATCAGTGGTCAGACCTCACCCTCCCCCATCCTTGGCGAAAGGCCCTTATTGCCCCCTCCCTCTCCGTATACGGAGAGGGAGGGGGGTAGGGGGGGGGTGAGGTCTCATCACTCATCACTTTTTCTGGGAGGTGTGCCATGAGTGGGGTGCTGGATCGGATCATCGACTGTGGCGTGGTGGCAGTGCTGCGGGCGGACTCCTCGGCGGAGCTGCTGAACGTGGCGAGCGCCCTGCGAGAGGGCGGAGTGGTGGCCATCGAGGTGACGATGACCACGCCGGGGGCGCTCAAGGTCATCGAGGAGGCCGCGGCCAGGATGAAGGACTCGATCATCGGCGTCGGAACGGTGCTCGACCCGGAGACCGCGCGGGCCGCGATCCTGGCCGGGGCGGAATACATCGTCAGCCCCACGCTCCACCCCGGCGTCATCGAGATGGCCAGGCGTTACAGCAAGATTGTGATGCCCGGCGCGTTCACGCCCACGGAGATCCTGACCGCCTGGCAGGCCGGGGCCGACGTGGTCAAGGTCTTCCCGGCCTCCGTGGGCGGTCCCGCCTACTTCAAAGATGTGAAAGGCCCCCTGCCCCAGGTCCGGCTGATGCCCACGGGCGGCGTCGACCTGACCACGACCGGCGCGTTCATCAAGGCCGGCGCCTGCGCCGTCGGCGCGGGGAGCGCCATGGTCGACAAGAAGGCCGTGAGCGCCGGCAAGTTCGACCTGATCACCGAGACCGCGCGGAAGTTCGTGGAGGAGGTCCGCAAGGCCCGCCAGGGCTGAACCGGACCCGGATGCATCCCGTAGAGACGCCCCGATGGAGCGTCTCTACAACTTTTTGGGAGGGACATGCGGCGAACCACCCTTTTCCTGTTTCTTCTGTTGTCCGCCCTGCTGTTCGGCGCCCCTTTTTCCGCCAGCGCCCAGGTCGGAGGCTTCCTCCAGACGGCGACCCCGGCGGAGAGCATCCGCGTGGAGGTCCTGCAGGTCGATGATTTTTTGACCTCCGACTCCCTCTTCGCGGTCGCTCGCAGGCCCATCGAGACCGGCTGGAAGGCCACGGTGCAGGGGACGATCTCCTACCGGGACTACCAGGTGTTCGTCCTGGTCCACGCCCTCCTGTCCGACACCTGGATCGTGCAAAGCGCGGTCGCCCGCCCCAGCAAGACAGGGACATGGCGGACCACCTGCTACTTCGGCGCTGAGCGAAAGGGGCAGGACGAGGACTACGAGATTATCGCGGTCGCCTACCTCAAGCGGGACCAGTTCCGAACCGGCCAGCGCATCCCCGCCAACCAGTTTCCCCCGGCGGACATCCCCCAGTCCGACACGGTCCTCATCCGTCGCGTCCGCTCCCCTAGCCCATAAAAGCAGTCGCGGGTCACGAGTCCTGAGTCCTGAGCCGACCCCTCCTCTCCCTGCCACCCCACATATCTGTCATTCACGCCCCGGCCCGAATGACTTCCTTTCGCCTTTCGCCCTTCGCCCTTCTTCTGCTCCTCTCCGCGCTCTCCGCGTTCTGTGCGGTGAATGCCTTTGCCTTAGAAATCCCGGACAGCGCAGCCGTCGTCCCAGATACGTCAGCATCTCCACAACGCCCTCGGCTGACATCTCCGCGCGGAGCGGCGCTCCGGTCAGCGGCCCTGCCGGGGTGGGGGCAGTTCTATAACGGCAGACCGATCAAAGGCGGGATCATGGCCGCCGCCTATGCGACCTCCCTCGCCGGCATTGTCGTCCGGCAGCGGCAGCTCGACCGGGAGGCCCGGCAGCCGGGGTTCGACCCATCGCAACCCCGGCGCAACGCCTTTATCTTCACGACCCTCGGCCTCATGTTCTACAGCGCCGTGGATGCCTACGTGGACGCGCACCTGAACGACCACGTTCAGGCGGCCCTCGGCCCGACCCGGAGCGGCGACCTGGCCGTGCGCCTGGTCTTCCGGAGGATGCGATGAACGCCCTGCTCGCGCTCATTTTTCTGTGCGCCCTTCTGGCCAGGCCTGCCGCCGCTCAGAACCGGGCGCTGAAGCTGGACGGCGACGGCGACTATGTGCAACTCCCCGGCAACGTCTTCAACTCCCTGACGGAGGCGACGGTGGAGGCCTGGGTCCGCTGGGACGCCTTCAACTCCTCCTCTGCGTGGTTCTCCTACGGATCGCCCAGGGATCTGCAGGTCCTGAGCATCCATCATTATGCGAACACCCGGAACGTGCAGTTCATCATCTACGACGCCGGCCACAACTTCTACCACGCCCGCGCCTACAGCGATCTTCCCGCGGGACAGTGGTGTCACATGGCGGCCGTGTCCGGGCCGAGCGGCATGAAGCTGTATCTCAACGGCGGCCTGGCGGCCGAATGGGACTTTACGGGCAGCTTCGCATCTCTGGGCAGCGGCGCTGAGTTCTCCCTGGGCCGGGCAACCTCGAAGGAGAGTCGGGACCTTCGAGGCCAGTTGGACGAGGTGCGAGTCTGGTCAACCGCGCGCACGGAGGCCCAGATTCGCGCCACGATGTACCAGCGCCTCACCGGCCAGGAGCCGGGCCTGGTCGGGTTGTGGAACTTCGACGCCGGAGACGCCCGCGACCTCTCTCCCTCCGGTCATCACGGCCGGCTGATGGGGGACGCGACCTGCGTGGTGGCCGACCTCCCCAACGCCGTCCGGACGCCGGCCCGGTTGAGCGGCCGGGTGTTGGATGCGCAGGGGAAGACCCGCGTCGGGGTCACGATGAACCTCTACAACCTGAGTTTGAGAGATAGCGGTTTAAGATTTATGGGGGGCTAAGCCCAGCAGCAGCTAAGAGTTGTTGTGGTTTGAATTCC
>Ga0156186_1034_pt3 | contig 23572 bp, 15 predicted proteins | sample RifCSPlowO2_12_FD_107839 | JGI IMG/M metagenome (GOLD analysis project Ga0156186, IMG submission 107839) | Candidatus Handelsmanbacteria bacterium RIFCSPLOWO2_12_FULL_64_10
AAAGAACGGGTGATGGCCGCAATAGAGCACCGCCGGCCGGACCGGGTGCCGGTCTTCGACGGGTTCTGGGCCGGGTTCGCGCAGCGCTGGCGGCAGGAGAAGGGGCTGGATGCATCCGCCTCGATCACGGACTACTATGGGATCGACATCGCGATCTGCGTGGCTGACGAGACGCCCTACCCGTCGCGCAAGGCGACGCTGAGGGATGACGCGAGGGAGACGCTGGCGCGGGACGGGTACGGCCGGGTCGTGAGGTCCGTGAAGGGGGCGTTCTTCAGCGAGTACTCGGACTATCCGATCCAGTCGCCGGAGGATTTGGGCCGAAATCCGTTCGACCCGGTGGAGGCGGACAGCCGATACGAGGCGTTCCTGAAGGTCGTGACGGAGAACCGGCCCAAACGGTGCTGTTTCTGCAAGGTGGGGGGGCCGTACCTGCGGACGACGTTCATCCGGGGGGAGGAGCAGTTTCTGATGGACATCGCGGGGGACGCCGAGTTCGCAAAGGCGCTGGCCGACCGGATGGCGGACTTTCTGACGGGGGTCGGGCTGGAGTCCCTGCGGCGAGGAGACCTGTACGACACGGGCATCTGGGTCTACGACGACATCGCCTACAACCACAACCCGATGGTCTCTCCGGCGAGCTTTGAACGGGTCTTTCTGCCGGGCTACCGGAGAATGGTGCGGGCGTTCAAGGGGGCCGGGGCGAAAAAGGTCATCATGCACAGCGACGGGAACATCGGGCCGCTGTTAGACATGCTGATCGACGCCGGGATCGACGGGATCAACCCGGTGGAGCCGAAGGCGTCGATGGACCTGGTGCAGCTCAAGAGGCAGTACGGCGAGCGACTGGCGTTCATCGGGGGGATGTGCAACGCCCAGGTGCTGCCCCGGGGGACGCAGGGGGAGATCGTTCGCCAGACGCGGGAGATCTTAGAGGCCGGGCAGGAGGGCGGGGTGGTGATCGGGACGCACTCCATCGGGGATGACATCCCGGTGGCGCACTATGACTGGTACCACGAAGAGGTGATGCGTTTCAGGTGTGGATAAAGGTCGGCTTTTGTTTATTTTTATGCGGACACCCATTCATAGATTTCAAAGGAGCCTCTCATGGCACCCGTTACCGACTCCGCCCACGATATGCTGCACTCCGAGCGCCGGTCCTTAGACGCGATCTTCAGGCCGAGCCGCGTGGCCGTGATCGGGGCGACCGAGAAGGCCGGCAGCGTCGGGCGCACCATTCTCTGGAACCTGATCAGCAACCCCTTCGGCGGGACGGTGTTCCCCGTCAACCCGAAGCGGCCCAGCGTGCTGGGGATCAAGGCCTATCCCAACGTGGGGGCCCTGCCCGAGCCGGCGGACCTGGCGGTGGTGGTGACGCCTGCGGCCACGGTGCCGGGGATCATCGGGGAGTGCGCGGACGCGGGCGTGAAGGGGGCGATCGTCATCTCGGCGGGCTTCAAGGAGTGCGGGGCGGAGGGCGTGGAGATGGAGCGCCAGATCCTGGCGCAGGCGCGGCGGGGCCACGTGCGGGTGATCGGCCCCAACTGCTTAGGCGTGATGAGCCCGATCACGGGCCTCAACGCCACGTTCGCCAGCGCCATGGCCCGGCCGGGCAACGTGGGGTTCATCAGCCAGAGCGGGGCGCTCTGCACGGCCATTCTGGACTGGAGCTTCCGCACGGAGGTGGGGTTCAGCCACTTCATCTCCGTAGGCTCGATGGTGGACGTGGGGTGGGGGGACCTGATCGACTACCTGGGGGACGACGCGCGCACGCAGAGCATCGTCATCTACATGGAGTCCATCGGGGACGCGCGGGCGTTCCTGTCGGCGGCGCGGGAGGTGGCGCTGACCAAGCCGATCATCGTGATCAAGGCCGGGCGCACGGCGCAGGCGGCGCAGGCGGCGGCCTCGCACACCGGGGCGCTCACGGGCAGCGACGACGCCCTGGACGCGGCCTTCCGGCGGTGCGGGGTGCTGCGCGTCAGCACCATCGCGGAGCTGTTCTACATGGCCGAGGTGCTGGCCAAGCAGCCGAGGCCCAAGGGGCCGCGCCTGACCATCCTGACCAACGCGGGGGGGCCGGGGGTGCTGGCCACGGACGCGCTGATCACCAGCGGCGGGGAGCTGGCGAGGCCCTCGGAGGGGACGGTGGAGGCGCTCAACGGGCTTCTCCCGCCCCACTGGAGCCACAACAATCCGATCGACATTTTAGGGGATGCGGATCCGGAGCGCTACGCGAAGGCGCTGGAGATCGCGGCGCAGGACCCGAACAGTGACGGCCTGCTGGTCGTCCTGACGCCGCAGGACATGACCGACCCGACGCAGACCGCCGAGCGGCTGAAGCCCTACGCGAAGTCCACGGGCAAGCCGATCCTGGCGAGCTGGATGGGGGGGGCCAACGTGGCGGCGGGGGAGATGATCCTGAATCGCGCGAACATCCCGAGCTTCCCCTACCCGGACACCGCCGCGCGCGTGTTCACCTACATGTGGCGCTACTCCTACAACCTGCGCAGCCTCTATGAGACCCCTGCGCTGGCGGGGGACGCGGACGAGAGGGCGCCGGACCGGGCGCGGGCCGAGGAGATGATCCAGGCGGTTCGCAGGTCCGGCCGGGCGATCCTGACGGAGGTGGAGTCCAAGCAGCTCTTAGCCGCGTACGGCATCCCGACGGTGGAGACGCGGGTCGCGCTGGACGAGGCGGATGCCGTGCGGTGCGCGGAGGGGATCGGCTACCCGGTGGTGCTCAAGCTCTTCTCCGAGACCCTCACGCACAAGACCGACGTGGGGGGGGTGCGGCTGAACCTGTGCGACGCCGGGGCGGTGCGCGACGCCTTCCGGGGGATCGAGGCCTCGGTGCGGGAACGGGCCGGGGCCGGGCACTTCTTAGGGGTGACGGTGCAGCCGATGGTCAAGCTGGAGGGCTACGAGTTGATCGTGGGGAGCAGCTTAGACCCGCAGTTTGGGCCGGTGCTGCTGTTCGGGTCGGGTGGGCAGCTCGTGGAGGTGTTCCGGGACCGGGCGCTGGCGCTCCCGCCCCTCAACACCACGCTGGCCAGGCGGATGATGGAGCAGACCCGCATCTTCCGGGCGCTCCAGGGGGTGCGGGGACGCCCGGGGGTGGACCTCGCGGCGATCGAGCAGGTCCTGGTCCGGTTCAGCCAGCTCGCGGCCGAACAGCGCTGGATCAAGGAGGTCGACATCAACCCCCTGCTGGCCTCTCCGGGGCGGCTGCTCGCCTTAGACGCGCGCGTGGTCGTGCACGGGCCGGAGGTGGACGAGGGGGACCTGCCCCGGCCCCCCATCCGTCCCTATCCGATCCAGTACGTCCAGTCGTGGACCATGAAGGACGGCGCCAGCGTCACCCTCCGGCCCATCCGGCCGGAGGACGAGCCGCTGATCGTCAAGTTTCACGAGACCCTGTCGGAGCGGAGCGTCTACTTCCGCTACTTCCACGCGATGAAGCTGAGCCAGAGGGTCTCTCACGAGCGGCTGACGCGGATCTGTTTCATCGACTACGACCGGGAGATGGCGCTGGTGGCGGAGCGCAAAAACCCGGAGACGGGGGCGCGCGAGGTCGTGGGCGTGGGCCGGCTGACCAAGCTGCGCGGGGCGGACGAGGCGGAGTTCGCCATCCTGGTCAGCGACGCGTTCCAGGGCCGGGGGCTGGGCACCGAGCTGCTGCGCGTGCTCCTCCGAGTCGGGCGCGACGAGCGCCTCCGGCGCATCACTGCCATCATTCTCCCCGAAAACCGCGACATGCAGCGCGTCTCCGAGCGGCTCGGCTTCCGGCTCCGGCACGTGCCCGAGGAGCAGGTGGTGAGGGCGGAGATGGAGCTGTAAAAAAAACCGCATTTTTTTCTTGACAGAAGGTCGTCGGAATCTTATATTAGAAAAAAAGACCTTTTTATCTTTTATCTGTCTGAAACGATATGCTTCTTTCTCGCGCCTGCACATACGGCGTCCGGGCGGTCCTCTTCCTGGCGACCCGGACCGACACCCATCCCGTCCTGGTGAAGGACATCGCCAGGCGTCTCGGTATCCCGTTTCACTTCCTGGGCAAGATCGTCCAGGAGATGGTGAAGGCGGGGGTGCTGGTTTCTTACAAGGGGCGGAACGGAGGGGTGGCCTTAGCCAGGCCGACGAACCAGATCAAGGTGCGGGAGGTCGTGGAGGCCATCGACGGGCCGGACCTGCTGAAGGGGTGTGTGCTGGGGCTGCCGGAGTGCTCCGGGGACCATCCGTGTCCCCTCCACGATGGGTGGTCGGGAATCCGGGAGGAGATCGAGACGATGCTGGGCGATCGGAGCGTGGCCGAGATGATGAATGGCCTGGCGGAGCGGGTGCTCAGGCCCAATACGTTGAATGTGTTAGAGGCGTAGATAGCGACCTTATAGATGCTCTGTCTATTTTTTGGTCAATAAAAAGATAAAATACTCTTTTTTCTGTTTATCTTTCGCCCCTGTTCGTCATTCATCGCTGACTGCTCGTTCTTCAGAAGAGGAGGCGTCATCATGAAGATGTTCTGGACGCAGACCGTCGCAACAGGGTTGCTCCTGACCGTCTGCGCAACCGGTGATGGGGAGTCGCCCCGGCCCGCAGCGGTTGCGGCTGCGGTGGCCGGCGCGCCAAGCATCGCCACGATCTCCGGCCAGCCCGCTCCGGCGACCTGGGCGCCGACGGCGATCCTGCCCGCCACGCCGGAACTGCTGGCGCTGGGCAAGGCGACCTACGAGAAGCAGTGTGTGGCCTGTCACGGGCCTCAGGGCAGGGGGGACGGGGAGGCGGCCTACCTGCTGTATCCGAGGCCCAGGGACTTCGTGACCGCGAAGTACCGGCTGATCTCCACGTGGGACGGTATCCCGACGGACGAGGACCTCTTCCGCACGATCTCGCGGGGGATGCCGGGGTCGGCCATGCCCTCCTGGGCGCACCTGCCGGAGCGGACGCGGTGGGGCCTCGTGCATTACATCAAGACGTTCGCGGAGACGCCGATCTCCGTCCGTCCGGACAAGGACCCGAACAGGGTGGAGGGTCTCCCCGGCGAGGGGGTGCTCCGCGTCCCGCCGGAGCCGCCTTATACGCCCGAGGCCCGGACGCGCGCGGACTCCCTGTTCGCGGACGGGTGCGCGGGCTGCCACGGGAGGACGGCGAGGGGGGACGGGGCGCAGAAGCAGATCGACGAGAAGGGGCTGCCCACGCGCCCGCGCGACCTGACCATCGGGGTGTTCAAGGGGGACCCGGCCCCGGAGTCGGTCTACCGCCGGATCGTGGCCGGGCTGCCCGGCACGCCCATGCCGATGAGCGACTACCTGCACGGGGACGACGCCTGGTACCTCGTCCACTACGTCCGCTCCCTGTCGAGCGACGAGCAGCGCGCCCGCGTGGAGATGAAGCGGTTCGAGGTCGAGGCGAGGCGCGTCTCCGGGGTCCCCGAACACCCGGACGACGGGGTCTGGCGGGGCGCCCGGCCCGTGAACATCCACCTGATGCCCCTCTGGTGGCGGACGGACCGGCCGGAGGAGGTCACGGTGCGGGCGCTGCACGACGGGAAGGAGATCGCCCTGCTCTTAGTCTGGGCGGACGCGACTCAGGACCAGACGGCCGTGCGGCCGCAGGACTTCCGGGACGCGGCGGCGGTGGAGTTCTCGCTGGCGCCCGATCCCCCGTTCTTCGCGATGGGGGCGAAGGGGGAGTTCGTGAACATCTGGATGTGGAAGGCGGAGCGGCAGGCGGACCTGGAGCCGGCGTTCCAGGACCTCGAAAAGGTCTACCCGAACATCGGCATCGACTCCTACCCCAACCTCCTCCGCTCACCGCTGGAGCAGCCCATGCGGAACGCGCTGACATTGCAGTCCGACACGACGTTCGTGACGGCGTGGGGGGCGGGGAACATCGTGGCCGACCCGACGCGCAAAAGCCCGGCGGAGGACCTGCGGGCGCAGGGGTTCGGGACGCTGAAGGCCCGGCCCCGCGTGGATCAGACGGTGCAGGCGACGGGGACCTACGGGATGGACACCTACCGGGTGGTCTTCCGGAGGGCGCTCGCGCCCAACGGCCCGGAGGCCGTGGCGCTGAGGCCGGGGACGACCGTATCCGTGGCCTTTGCGGTCTGGAACGGGAGCGCCGGGGACCGGGACGGGAAGAAGTCGGTGACGATCTGGCAGGATTTGAAGATTGCGCCTTGACCGCCAAGCCGCCAAGAACGCCAAGAAAGACAGGGGAGAGAATATCATGTCTGACTCACCACTTCACGGCGATGAATCGCTGCGCTACAGCACTCAGCACTCGTCACTGCTTCTGCCCCGGCGGGACTTTTTGCGCTGGCTGGGCATCGGGACCGGGGGCGCGGCCCTGAGCACCCTGGGGACGCCGCTGCACCTGCTGGCCTCGGCGGACCCGGACCAGAACCCGCTGGCCGGGGCTGTGGACCGCGACTGGGAGAAGATCTACCGGGACCAGTACCGGTATGACCGGACGTTCGACTGGGTCTGCTCGCCCAACGACACGCACGCGTGCCGGGTGCGGGCCTACGTCCGGAACGGCATCGTGACGCGCATGGGGGCCACCTACGACTACCAGGACTACGCGGACCTCTACGGCAACCACGCCACGTCCAACTGGAACCCCCGGCAGTGCGCCAAGGGCTACACGTTCCATCGCGTGCTCTACGGGCCCTACCGGCTGCGCCACCCGATCGTGCGCAAGGGGTGGAAGGCCTGGGCGGACGCGGGGTTCCCGGAGTTGACGCCGGAGCTGAAGAGCAAGTATATGTTCGACAGCCGGGGGCAGGACGAGTTCGTGCAGATCTCGTGGGAGGATGCGTTCCAGAACATCGCGAAGGCGCTCGTGGCCATCTCGACGCGCTACAGCGGGGAGGAGGGCAAGAGGCGGCTGCTGGCGCAGGGCTACCAGCCGGAGATGGTGGAGGAGACGGGGGGCGCGGGGACGCGCACGATCAAGATGCGGGGGGGGATGGGGCTGCTGGGGGTGATCGGGAAGTACGGGATGTACCGCCTGAACAACTCCTTAGCCCTGCTGGACGCGAAGATTCGAGGCGTAGGCCACGACGAGGCGAAGGCCGGGCGGAACTTCTCCAACTACACCTGGCACGGGGACCAGGCGCCGGGCCACCCCTGGGTGCACGGGCTCCAGGCGTCGGACTGCGACTTCAACGACCTGCGCTACTCCAAGCTGATCATCATGGACGGGAAGAACCTGGTGGAGAACAAGCTGACGGACTCCCACTGGTTCATCGAGTGCATGGAGCGGGGGGCGAAGATCGTGGTGATCGCGCCGGAGTACGGGCCGCCGTCCACGAAGGCGGACTACTGGATCCCCATCCGGCCGCAGACGGACGCGGCGCTCTGGCTGGGCGTGACGCGGCTGATGATCGACCAGAAACAGTACGACGAGGCGTTCGTCAAGCGGTTCACGGACTTCCCGCTGCTGGTGCGGACGGACAATCTCAAGCGCCTGCGGGCGGCGGAGGTGTTCCCGAACTATAAGACGACGCTCTCCCCGGACGGGCCGTCGGTGAAGGTGCAGGGGCTCAAGCCGGAGCAGCACGAGAAGCTGGGGGACTTCGTGATCTGGGACGAGGGGCTGAAGGGGCCGCGCGCGGTCACCCGCGACGACGTGGGAGAGCAGATGGCCAAGAAGGGGTTCGCGCCGGCCCTGGAGGGGACGTTCAGGGTCAAGCTGGTAGATGGGAAGGAGGCCGAGGTCGCGACGCTCTGGACGCTCTACCAGACCCACCTCAAGGACTATGACCTGGACACGGTCTGCGAGATCACGCAGGCCCCGAAGGACCTGATTGTGCAGCTCGCCCAGGACATCGCGACGATGAGGCCGGCGGCCATCCATCAGGGGGAGGGGATCAACCACTGGTTCCACGCCACGGAGATGAACCGCGCGGCCTACCTGCCGCTGATGCTGACGGGGAACATCGGCCAGCCGGGCGCGGGCTGCCACACCTGGGCGGGGAACTACAAGGCCGCGCTGTTCCAGGGGTCGCCGTGGACGGGTCCCGGGTTCAAGGGGTGGGTGGCCGAGGACCCGTTCGAGCCCAACCTGGACCCGAACGCGCACGGGAGGGACGTGAAGGCGCACGCCTACACGAAGGACGAGGAGCCGGCCTACTGGAACCACGGTGATCAGGCGCTGATCGTGGAGACGCCCAAGTTCGGGCGGAGGAACTTCACGGGCCAGACGCACATGCCGACGCCCACCAAGGCGATCCTGTTCTCGAACGTGAACCTGATCAACAACGCCAAGTGGGCCTACGGGATGATCAAGAACGTCAACCCGAACGTGGAGATGATCGTCTCGATCGACATCCAGATGACGGCGTCCATCGAGTACTCGGACCTGGCCCTGCCGGCCAACTCCTGGCTGGAGTTCGAGGGGCTGGAGATCACGGCGTCCTGCTCGAACCCCTTCCTGCAGGTCTGGAAGGGGGGCATCCCGCCGGTGTTCGACAGCAGGGATGATCTGATGATCCTGGCGGGCATCGCAAACGCGCTGACGGAGGTCACGGGGGACGGGCGGTTCCACGACTACTTCAAGTTCGCGCTGGAGGGGAAACGGGAGGTCTACATCCAGCGGCTGTTAGACACGTCCACGACCACGGCGGGCTACAAGCTGGGGGACGTCATGGCCGGGAAGTACGGGCCGCCCGGCGGCTGCCTGATGCTGTTCCGGACCTATCCCCGCATCCCGTTCTACGAGCAGGTGCACGACAGCGAGCCGTTCCACACGGACACGGGGCGGATGCACGCCTACAGCGACGACCCCACGGCCATCGAGTGCGGGGAGAACTTCATCGTCCACCGGGAGGGGCCGGAGGCCACGCCCTACCTCCCGAACGTCATCGTCAGCTCCAACCCTCTCGTAAGGCCGGAGGACTTCGGCATCCCGCTGACGGCCGAGCACTGGGACGAGCGGACGATCCGGAACGTCAAGATGCCCTGGGCGAAGGCGAAGATGACGAAGAACTTCCTCTGGGAGAAGGGGTTCCAGTTCTACTGTCTGACGCCCAAGACGCGGCACCGGGTGCACAGCGGCTGGTCCAACGTGGACTGGCACATGCTCTACGACTCCAACTTCGGGGACCCCTACCGGCTGGACAAGCGGGCCCCGTGCGTGGGCGAACACCAGCTCCACATGAACCCGCAGGCGGCGCGCGACCTGGGAATCAACGACGGGGACTACGTCTATCTGGACGCCAACCCGGCGGACCGGCCCTACTTGGGCGCCAGGCCGGACGACCCGTTCTACCGGGTGGCCAGGTGCATGCTCCGGGTGAAGTACAACCACGCCTACCCCTACAACATCGTGATGATGAAGCACGCGCCATTCATCGCCACGGAGAAGAGCGTAAAGGCGCACGAGACGCGGCCGGACGGGCGGGCCCTGTCGGAGAACACGGGCTACCAGGCCAACCTGCGCTACGGGTCTCAGCAGTCGATCACGCGCAACTGGCACATGCCGATGCACCAGACCGACACCCTGTTCCACAAGGCCAAGGTCATGATGGGGTTCATCTTCGGGGGGGAGGCGGACAACCATGCCGTCAACACGGTGCCCAAGGAGACCCTGGTGCGGGTCACCAAGGCCGAGGACGGGGGGATGGGCGGGAAGGGGGTCTGGGCCGTGGCCACGACGGGCTACACCCCGGACAACGAGGGCGAGTTCATGAAGCGCTACCTGGCCGGGGAGTTGATCAAGAGGAGTTCGTGATTTTGCGTAGGGGCGCGGCATGCCGCGCCCCTACAGAACCATAGAAAGGATCTCCATGCCTTACACCGACCCCGATCCCACCGACCCCTCGATCCTCATCGGCGTGGGCCTGAGCGTGGACGCGGACGCGACGACGGACATGGCCTACGTCTTCGCCGAGGAGTTCGCCCGGATGGGCTACGACGCGGAGGGGCTGATGCGCCTGTTCCGGGACCCTTTCTACGCCGGGGCGCACGACGCCTACCAACGGCTCGGCGAGGCCGAGGCGCGGCGGATCGCCGAGGAGTGCGCCGGGGTGTGGGGCAGCCTCCGGGTTGCGGTGCAGGACAGTGAAGAAGATGAGGAGGAGATGATTCAGATTGAGGGGACCTAACCCCCCGGCATTCCTGAAGGAAGGGGGAGATATAAGGAGCCTGACCATGCCGCAAGTCTACAACTGGCATCTCGGCCGCGACATGAGCTACCCCTACGAGGGGGCGTACCCGGAGCGGCAGTTCGCCTTCGTGTTCAACATCAACCGGTGCATCGCCTGCCAGTCGTGCACGATGGCCTGCAAGTCCACCTGGACGTTCAGCAAGGGGCAGGAGCACATGTGGTGGGCCAACGTGGAGACGAAGCCCTACGGGGGCTACCCGATGTTCTGGGATATGAAGGCCCTGGAGATGCTCGACAAGGCCAACCCGGACGGACAGACCTGGTCCGGGGAGGTGGACAGGGAGGCCCGGCAGCCCTACGGACAGTTCGACGGGCAGACGATCTTCGAGGCCGCGGAGAAGAACCTGAACCCCGACAGCGCCCGCGTGTTGGGGTATCTGCCGACGGACGAGGAGTGGAACTCCCCGAACCTCTACGAGGACAACCCGGTGGGCAAGCGGGGCGTCCGGTATGAGTTCGACAAGACGGGGGAGCAGCTGCCCGCGCACAAGACCTGGTTCTTCTACTTAGCCCGCATCTGCAACCACTGCTCCTACCCGGCGTGCCTGGCGGCCTGCCCCCGCAAGGCGATCTACAAGCGGCCGGAGGACGGCATCGTGCTGTTAGACCAGAAGGAGTGCCGGGGCTACCGGAAGTGCGTGGAGGCGTGTCCTTACAAGAAGACGATGTACCGGGGGAACACGCGCACGTCGGAGAAGTGCATCGCGTGCTACCCGCGCGTGGAGGGGACGGACCCGGAGAGCGGGGGGCAGCCGATGGAGACGCGCTGCATGGCCGCGTGCATCGGGCAGATGCGCATGCAGGGGCTGGTGAAGATGAGCAAGGACGGGACGTGGGCGGAGGACCGGCAGAACCCGATCTACTACATGGTCCACGTGGCGAAGGTGGCCCTGCCCCTGTATCCGCAGTTCGGGACGGAGCCGAACGGCTACTACATCCCGCCCCGGTGGGTGCCCAGGGACTACCTGCGGCAGATGTTCGGGCCGGGGGTGGACCTGGCCATCGAGCGGTACACGAACCCCGACCGGGAGATGCTGGCCGTGCTCCAGCTCTTCAGGAGGTCCAACCGGATCATCTTCCGCTACGAGATCGAGGAGGGGCCGAAGGTCTACGAGGGGACGCTGCGGGGGAGGCCGATCACGATCTACAACGACACGGTGATCGCCTTCGGCAAGGATGGGAAGGAGATCTTCCGGACGAAGGTGGAGGAGCCGATCCACGTGAGGCCGGCGAAGCACGCGAATTCGATATGAAAAGCAGACCTAACCCCCTAACCCCCTTCCCCGGAGGGGAAGGGGGAACAGGCTGTACTTCCCCCCTCTCCCTCTGGGGGAGGGGACGGGGGAGGGGTCTCATGGAGGATATCATGGACATATCTGCTACAGTTGATTCGGTGGATCTCGCGCTTTGTCGCAGCGCGCTCTACGAGGCGCTGGCGCTGGGGTTCCGGCCCTCCACGCGGGAGACGGTCGCACGCCTGGCCTCCGCCGAGGGGGCAGTGGCGCTGGCCGACGCCGCTGCCGTGATCGACGGTGGGCTTGCAGAACGCGCGCGGGACCTGGCTGCGCCGGGGGGGGCGTCGGATCCTGAGGCGCTGACCGCGTCCTACCGGCGGCTGTTCGGGCACACGGCGCGCAGTCCCGTCTCTCCTTACGAGACGGAGTACGGACAGGACGCCCTGTTCCAGCAGCCGCAGGAGATGGGGGACCTGGGCGGATTTCTGAAGGCGTTCGGGCTGACGCTCAGGGCGGAGGCGCACGAACGGATCGACCACGTGAGCTGCGAGTGCGAGTTCCTGGCCTTCCTCTGCCGCAAGGAGGCCTACGCCCTGACCCGAGGGGACGAGGCAATGGCCGGGGAGACGCGGAGGGCGGGCCGGCTGTTCCTGCGGGATCACCTCGGACGCTTTGGCCCGGCGTTTGCGCGAAGGCTCACGCAAGAGGACGCGGGCGGCTTCTATGGGGCCTTAGGGGGGCTCTGCCTGGCCTTCTTAGCCGCCGAGTGCGCCCGGCTCCGGGTCCCCGCCGGCTCCGAGTTCCTCCAGCTCCGCGCCGTGGACTTAGACGACGCGCCGATGGCCTGTGGGACGGGGCAGGAGTTGCTGAATATCGAGGGGGCGACGGATGACGACAGAGCATGATGCCTTGCGCGTGGACTACGACGCCCGGCTCGTGGAGGAGGCCGTGCTGCGCGCCCTGCGGGGACGGCCCGACGAATGGTCCTTTCACGAGGGGCGCGACCGGCTCTATGAGATCGCGGATGTCGAGGAGCGGGACGCGGCGTTCCGGGAGCTCCACGGGGCCTGGTTCGTGCGCCTGGGGCTGGACCGGCCCGTCCGCCATGCCCTCGACGAGCGTCCGTGTCTGAAGACCTCCGTGGGACGCTGCGCGGTGACGGCGGCCCGCTCGAAGAAGGACGAGGGGGCGGACCTGTTCGTCAGCCCGGCGGAGGCAGGGCAGAGCGAGGCGGATCGCCGGTCCATCGGCATCCAGGTCCGCCCCGAGGGCCTGCTGGAGCCCGACCGGCTGCTGGACCTCCTGAGGCATGAACTCCTTCATGTGGAGGACATGCTCGATCCGCACTTCGGCTATGAGCCTGTCCTTCCCCGCTCGGAGGTCGGCCCGTCGTACGACCGCCTGCTGCAGGACCGCTACCGCGCCCTCTGGGACGCGACGATCGACGGCCGGCTCCTGCGGGCGGGCGTGGCCTCCGGGGCTGTCCGGGACCGCTGCCTGCGGGACTTCGCCGGTGCGTTTCCGGCCTTCGGGGAACGGACGCCGGAGGTGTTCAGCCGGTTTTTCGACGGGGCGTCTCCCACCCACGCCGACCTGGTGGCCTTTGCCCTGAACCCCGATGCCCACCTGGACCGGTCTCACGCCTTGCGCCGGGGGACCCGCTGTCCGGTCTGCGGTTTCCCGACCTACGACCTCGAACCGGCGCCGGAGCGTCTGCCCCAGGACTTTGTCACACGGGTGACGGAAGATTTTCCCGACTGGTGTCCCGCCCAGGGGATCTGCCGCCAGTGCGCGGACCTCTACCGGGCCCGCCCCCTCTCCGAATCCGCAGCAGCCCTCCTGCCAAAGAGCGCATAGCGCATAGCGTCGAAGACTCATGGGTTTTACGCTCCACCCTCCCAACGATTCACAGGCCACCCAACCTAACGCTCCCATGAGGCCACCCAACCTGTTGCTCCCATGAGGTCGCAACCCCGGCCACTGTTCCCTGCCCTGTTCCACCGCCCTGCTTTGCACTTTGCGCTCTGCCGTTCTCCCTTTCGTTCTTTTCCCTGTTGTGGGACACGAACGTCTCACGGGTGCGACATCCCCCTCTCGTTTTTCCCGTTAGAGGCCCTCTTTCTCACGGTCTTTTTCGTTTATAATCTCTTTTTTTTCAATAAATAACACCTAAAGTTCTACATCGGAATTTTTCTGGCACAGGATTTGTGTGATGAAATTTCAATCATGATCCCTTGATCTGTTGATCAGGAGGGATCGGGATGGGTTTTCCCGGTCCGACGCTGGCGTCGGACGGCGGCATTCACAGGCGTTGGAATGGCTTCCGATGAACACAACGGCCCTTGTCTTCGAGAATCAGACGGCCTCCGGAGGGCGCGTCCGTATCTGGCGTTATACAGACGGGCGGTTTCTGCTCGAGTATATCAAGCCCGACGGGAAGGCGACCATGGTGTTCTGCCCGACCTTCGAGGAGGCGCTGAGCCTCTGGTGCCACCTCGAGAACGGGGGGCGTCCGTCGCTGCCGGATGGGCCGGAGAATCTCAAGGATGGGGGATGAGGGCAGCGTGGGGTGTCAGGAGGGGGGGAATTATCAGCGTCGGGTTTTGACGCTGTCATCATAGATGGAGGGTGGGCGGTCATGGGCGAGTTCTACGAGGTGGCTTTCAAGCGGGAGTGCAAGGGCCTCTTTGAGGACGCCGGCCAGGGCGGAATAAATGTCGGAGATTACGTGGTGGTCGCGTCGGAGCAGGGGGAGGAGATCGGGCAGGTGACGCAGAAGGGGGACCTGACCGAGCTGAAGGGGAAGGGGAGGGAGGTGGGCCGGGTGGTGCGGCGGGCCACACCTGAGGACGTCGAACAGCTCCAGGAGCGCCGGCGGAAGGAGGCCGAGGCGCTGCTGGTGTGCCGGCAGAAGGTCGTCAAGCACAACCTGAAGATGAAGCCTTTAGACGTGGAATACGAATATGACGGGAGCCGGATCACGTTCTATTTCACGGCGAACGGGCGCATCGACTTCCGAGAGCTGGTCAAGGACCTGGCCCGCACCTACCGCACCCGGATCGAGTTGAGGCAGATCGGGTTTCGCGTGGAGACCAAGCGGATGGGGGGGTTCGGGATATGCGGGCGGTCGCTCTGCTGCGCGGCGTTCATCCAGAAACCCTCGCCCGTGCCCATTCAGGTGGCGCGGGACCAGGCCCTTTCCCAGAACGCCTCCAAGCTGACCGGGGTGTGCGGCCAGTTGAAGTGCTGTCTGACCTTCGAGCAGGCGCCCGGCGGGGAGAGATGCGAACAGGCCCCCGGGGCAGGCTGCGCGTCCTGTTGTCGCGGCTCCGCCACGGAGGGCGACGGCGTCCTTCGGCAGATCCTTCAGGCGCAGGACGAAGAGGAGGGGCCTGAGGAGTTGCCGCTGGTCGAGGCGCAGGGGGCGCAGGCGAATGAGGTAGAAGTGAGATAAAAGGAGGTTTCACGTGGTTTCGTCCGGCGCGATTCATACAGGTTCTCCAATGCCGCGCAATCCCGATCTCGCGCACCGGGGCAAGCCGGCTTTCTTAGACGTCGATTTCAACGTCTCGCCGTTCCTCGTGATCTGGGAGGTGACGCGGGCGTGCGACCTGGCCTGCATCCACTGCCGGGCCGAGGCGCAGCCCCGCCGGCATCCCCTCGAGCTCACGCGGGAGGAGGGGTTCCGGCTGCTCGCCCAGGTCCGGGCGTTCGGCAGGCCCCTCTGCGTGCTGACAGGCGGGGACCCGATGAAGCGGCCCGAGGTCCTGGACTTCGTCCGACACGGGGACCGGCTCGGCCTCCGTATGGCGCTCACGCCCAGCGGCACGGGGCTGATGACGCAGGGGGTCGTGCGGGCGCTGCAAGAGGCGGGGCTGTCCCGGCTGGCGATCAGCTTAGACGGGTCGACGGCGGAGGTCCACGACGCCTTCCGGCAGGTGCGCGGGTCCTACGGGTGGACGATGGACTGCATCGCGCACGCCCACGAGGCCGGGCTGCCGGTGCAGGTCAACACGACGATCACGCGCCACAACTTAGCCGACTTTGACGGGCTGGTCCGGAAGATGATCGACCTGAAGATCGTCCTCTGGAGCGTCTTCTTCCTGGTGCCCACGGGCCGGGGGCAGGAGAGGGACGAGGTGACCGCCGCGGAGTACGAATGGGTCTTCAACCGGCTCTACGACCTGTCGAAGTCCGCGCCGTTCGACATCAAGACCACGGCCGCGCCCCACTACCGGCGCGTCGTGCTCCGGCGGATGAAGGCGGATCGGCAGGGGGGAGAGGGGCGGACCGGTCCGGCGATGGGGCCGGGGTTCCACGCGGGGAGGGATCAGATCGGGCGGGCCGCCAAGGGGGTGAACGACGGGGACGGGTTCGTGTTCATCTCCCACACGGGGGAGGTCTATCCCAGCGGCTTTCTGCCGGTGTCCGGGGGGAACGTGCGCCGGGAGAGTCTCGTGGAGATCTACCGGAACTCGCCCCTGTTCAGGACGCTTCGGGACCGCGACCTGCTCAAGGGGAAGTGCGGCGCGTGTGAATACAAAAACGTGTGCGGGGGGTCGCGGGCGCGGGCCTACGCCGTGACCGGGGACTATATGGAGTCGGACCCTTACTGCGCCTACGTGCCCAAGGGGGCGGAGCAATACGCGAACATCATCAGATAAGGTTTTCCATGACACCAAGAGAACGCTACCTCGAATCCCTCCTGTTCGGGAGGCCCGACAAGTTCACCCTCACACCGGGACATCCGAGAGAGTCCACGCTGGAGACGTGGCGGCAGCAGGGCCTGCCCGAAGGGGCAGACTACTACGAGACCGCGCTGGGCCTGCTGGGCCTGAAGCCGGAGCCGAAACGCAAGATGCCGGGACTGGACGTCTCCTTCAAGATGATGCCGCAGTTCGAGGAGAAGGTCCTGGAGCACCGGGACGGGCACTACGTGGTCCAGGACTGGATGGGGGCGGTCACGGAGATCTCGGACCGCTTCGACTACACCTACATCCGGTCGGCGAAGGACTTCGTCACGCGCAAGTGGCACAAGTTCCCGGTGGAGAGCCGGAAGGACTGGGAGGACATGGCCTGGCGCTACGACCCGAAGACGCCGGGCCGGCATCCGGGGGACTTAGACGCGCGGTGCGCGGCGCTGAAGGACCGGGACGATGTCCTCCGCATCCACTTCAACGGCCCCTTCTGGCAGCTCCGAGAGTGGGTCGGCATGGAGAATCTCTGCACGATGATGATCGACGACCCGGATTTCGTGCAGGAGATGATCGACTTCTGGATCGACTTCGCGTCCAGGACGATGGCCCCGGTCTTGGAGCGGGTGGCCCCGGACCAGGTGGGGTTCTCCGAGGACATGGCCTACAAGGCCCACAGCATGATCTCCCCGGCCATGGTCCGGCGGTTCCTGGTCCCGGCCTACGAGCGGTGGGTCCCGGAGATCCGGGCCAGCGGGTGCGAGCTGATCTTCATGGACTCGGACGGGCACATCGGCGAGCTGATCCCGATCTGGATCGAGTCCGGCATCAACTGCTGCGGCCCGGTGGAGGTGGCGGCGGGGAACGACATCGTGGCCTACCGGCGGGCGTTCGGAAAAAAGATGGCCTATCTCGGGGGGATCGACAAACGGGCCATGGCCAGGGGGGGGAAGGTGATGGAGGAGGAGGTCCTGCGGGTGGTCCCTCCCCTGCTCAAGGAGGGGGGCGTCATCCCCGGCTGCGACCACGGGGTCCCGCCCGACATCTCCTGGCCGGACTATGTCGCGTACGCGCGGCTGCTGGCCAGGCTGACCGGTTGGTTGTGAGGAGGGATATGACTCCGCGACAGCGCGCGTTCAATGCCATCGCCCGCAAACCGGTGGACCGGCTCCCATTCAGCACTTACAACTGCCACCCGTTTGCGTGGGGGTCTCACCGGGGCGCGCCGGGCTACGGGCCGATCCTTGAGAAGATCGGCAGCACGTCCGTCGCGTGCCTCTGCAAGGTGTCCGCCAGGGCGGTCCGGGATGCCTCTGACTCCGAGTCCCACGACCGCGTGGAAGGGACGGACACCTACACCACCGTCACGTGGCACACGCCCCTGGGGCCGCTGACCCGCGTCACGCGCAAGCCGGCGGACCAGCCCGGCATGTGCGTCAAGCACTACCTGTCGGATGCGCGCGACGTGGAGCGGTACCTGAGCGTGCCCTACGTCCCGGCCCGGTGGGACGTGGCGACCGCCGTGGCCCACGCGCAGGAGGCGGGGGAGAAGGGGGTGGCGTACCTCTCCTACAGCGACCCCTTCTACGAGGTGTCGGAGCTGTTCGATCAGGAGGACTTCGCGATCCGCACGGCCACGGAGTTCGATTTCATCCGGTCGCTGGTAGACTTCAGGTTCGAGCGGGTCTTCAACGATCTGAAGCTGCTCTTAGAGGCCCTTCGGCCTTTTGAGACGCCGTTCCTGTTCTACACCGCCGGGCCCGAGCGGGCCACGCCGCCCCTGCTGTCGCCGGAGGTGTTCCGGCGGCTCGTGGTCCCCTACCACCGGCGGCTCGTGGGCCTGATCCATGAGTATGGCTACCCGGTGAGCCTGCACTGCCACGGCCGGGTGCGGGGGGTGTTCCCCCACATCCTGGCGTGCGGGTTCGATGTCCTGGAGCCGCTGGAGCCGCCGCCGCAGGGGGACATCGACCTCAAAGGGCTGCGGGAGGCCGCGGGGGATCGGATCGCCCTGATGGGTTATGTTCAGGATCAGGACTTTTACCTGTTGACCGAGGGGGAGATGCGGGGCCGGGTGCGGGAGATCGCGGCGCTCGTCGGAAGAGACACGGGCACCATCTGCCTGCCGACGGCCACGCCGTTTCAGCACCCGCCCACGGCCACGTACGTGGCCAACTATGTCGCCTTTTTAGACGAGGCGGAGAAGGCCGGGGGTTTATAGATCGCTGTACATGAGCACATCTTCCGATAGGATCACCTCTCACGCAGAATTCCACGTCTCATTCGTCTACGCGGCGCTGGCCATCGCCCTGACCGCCGGGTTCGGGTACGCCGCCGTCCTGGCCTTTCTGATCGGGTTCGACCTGCCGCTGGGGGACTGGCTGGTCTCCGCCCTCCAGGCGCACGGGCACGCGCAGCTCCGGGGGTGGGCCGGCCTCTTCATCATCGGCGTCAGCCTCCACTTCATCCCGCGCATGACCGGCGCGCCTCTCCGGTTCCCCCGCCTGCTCCCGTGGATATGCGGGCTGCTGTCTGTGGGGATCGGCCTGCGCTCCGTGGCGCAGCCCCTGCTGGACGTGTACGCTGGCGGGGCGGTTCGGCCTGCGCTCCGCTGGGGAATGGGGATCGCGGCGCTGATGGAGGCCGCGGGCGTGGGGTTTTATCTCCTGTTGCTCGTCACCACGATGCGGCGCTCCGGGGCGGACCGGCAGGCCATCCGCCCGGTGCGGCCTTTCCTCATCACGGCGCTCATCGGATGGGGGCTGTCCACGCTCCTCGTGACGTGCCTCTCCCTGGGCGCTGCCCTCGGCGACCGCCAGGTCCTGGACCTGGCCTGGAACCGCTTCGGGGCGGATCTCTACCTCGGCCTCGTCCTGCTGCCGGTGGGCATGGCCTTCTCCGTCCGGACCTTTCCGCTCTACCTCCGCCTGCCCGCGCCCCGCTGGCCCGTCCGCCTCGTCGCGGGCCTCTACCTCTTCGGCTTCGCGCTGGAGAGGCTTCCTGAACTGCTGAGTCTTACAGGTCTCCTTTCGTCCGACGGGGGGATCAGGACGCCGCTCTCCGGCGCGGGCCGGGGGGTCAAGGGGGCGGCGCTGATCTGGTTCGTGTGGGAGCTGGACATCCTGCTGCGGAGGAAGGCGCCCTGGACCGTGGAGCGCGTCGGGGAGCCGGCGCCGGACAGAAAAAAGACGCGGGAGGGGCTGCCGGACTACGGGGAGTTCGGGCGGTTTGAGCGGCTGCTCTACGCGGCCTACGTCTGGCTGTTCGTGGCCGCCGGGCTGGACGTGGGGGGCGGGGTCACGATGATGCTGAAGGGGGCGCTTCCGGTCCACGCGGACGCGGTCCGGCACGCCTACTTAGCGGGGTTTATCTCGCTGCTGATCTTCGGCATGGCCCCGCGCATGATCCCGGGGTTTGTCCACGTGCGGAGGCTGGCCCTCCCCGGCCTGGTGGATGTGACCTTCTACCTGGCCGGGGGCGCGGCGCTCTGCCGGGTCCTCCCGCTCCTGCTGCCGGGGGATCTCATCGGGCGCTTTCCGCTCCTGGCCCAGGGATCGACGTATGCGTTCGGGTTGTCCGGGATATTGGGCTGGACCGCCGCCGCCGCGCTCGCGTGGAATCTGGTGAAGAGCGTGGGGTCGGGGGGCGGGGATCGGACCTGAGAATGACGAAGTGCGAAGTGCGAAGTGCGAATGACAACATTCGACATTCGACATTCGACATTCGTAATTCGACCTTCGACAAGGAGGCGACATGAGCGAATCGAGAGCAATTGTGAGGGTTGACCGTCCGGCCGAGTGGCGGGCGCGGCTGGCGATTCTGGTCTCCGGGCTGCTGGTCTTTGAGACGCTGACGGGGCTGGCGATCTACCTGCTGCCGTTCAGTCTCCCGAACCAGTTCATGGCGCTGGTCCACACGGCGGCGGGGCTGGTCTTCGTGATCCCTTACGCCTGGTATCAGTCGCGCCACTGGCTCCTCTACCGCCGCGCGGCCATGACGCACGTGAAGCTGACGGGCTACCTGTCGCTGGCGGCCACGGCGGTCTGCGGGGTCTCCGGGGTCGTGCTGACGTGGCAGGCCGTCTTCTCCAGGCGCATCAGCTATGCGTGGGACCTGGCCCACGTCCTCAGCACCTTCGCGCTGGTCGCCTTCGCGCTGCCGCACGTCGTGGCGCTGGTCCTTCGGGACCGGAGACCCCTCACCCCCCGACCCCCTCTCCCCGACAAGCAGGGAGAGGGGGGGCGAATCACGGACCACGAGTCACGAACCACGGTGGTTGCGGCGGAGCGGCGGTTCGGGTGGGGCGTCCTGGGCGTGACGACCGTCCTGTTCGCCGGCGTGGGGCTGTGGGCCTACGCCTATGAGCCAGTGCAGTTCCGCAACGCCTTTCCGCCGGACTACAGCTTCAAGTACGGCGCGAACCGCCCCTTCGCGCCGAGCCTGGCCAAGACGGCGACGGGCGGGGCGTTCGACGCCCGCTCTCTGTCGGACTCCCGGTCGTGCGGGACCTCCGGCTGCCACGAGGAGATCGTGCGGGAGTGGGAGCCGAGCGCTCACCGGTATGCGGCCTTAGACGCGGCGTTCCAGGCCGTGCAGAAGGTCATGGGGAAGCAGAACGGGCCGGAGTCCACGCGCTACTGCGGGGGGTGCCACGACCCGATCTCCCTGTTCTCCGGGACGAAGAACATCTTCACCGAGGACCTGACGGCGCTGACGGGGTATCAGGAGGGGGTCTCCTGCATCGTCTGTCATGCCATCAAGGAGACGGACGTCAAGGGAAACGCCAACTACACCCTTGCGCAGCCGAGGCGCTACGCCTACGAGCTGAAGGAGGGGGAGGCAGCGCGGTTCCTCCGGGACTTCCTGATTCGGGCCTATCCGAGGCATCACGTCGAGAGCCTGAGCCACCGGCTGTTCAAGAGCCCGGAGTTCTGCGCGGCGTGTCACAAGCAGTTCGTGGACCAGGAGGTCAACAAGGTCGGCTGGGTGCAGCTCCAGAACCAGTACGACAACTGGCGCAAGAGCCGGTGGAACCATCCGGGGGACGCCCGCAGGACCGTGGAGTGCCGGGAGTGCCACATGCCCCTGGTGGGGAACTCCCAGGAACCGGCGAGCGGAGACGCGCTGGACTACAACCGCTCCCCGGATGACGGGAAGCACCGGAGCCACCGCTTTTTAGGGGCCAACCAGTTCATCCCGGTCGCGCAGAAGCTCCCCGGAGGGGCGGAACACGTGGCCCTGACGGAAAAGTGGCTGCGGGGGGAGGTGGAGATCCCGGAGATCGCCCACAAGTGGACGCAGGGGCGGGCCGTGCCGATCGAGTTGATCGCGCCGGAGCGGGTCGCGCCGGGGGCGCCGGTGGACCTCAAGGTCGTGATCACGAGCAACAAGGTGGGGCACGACTTCCCGACGGGGCCGTTAGACATCATCCAGTCGTGGGTGGAGCTGATCGTGAAGGACGGCGGGGGGAATGTGGTCTACAAATCGGGGACGCTGGACGACCGGCACTTCATCGAGCCGGGGTCGTTCATCTTCAAGGCGGAGCCGGTGGACCAGTACGGGAACCTGATCGACCGGCACAACCTCTGGGAGATGGTGGGGGTGCGCTTCCGGCGGTCGCTGTTCCCCGGCTTCTCGGACGTGGCCGAGTACTCCTTCCCCTGCCCGGCGGCCTTTCGGGCGGACGGGCGGGCGAGGCCGTCGGAGGAGAGGTTCCAGTTCAAAGCCCCTCAGGATGGGGCCGGGAGACTCCACGTACAGGCGAAGCTCCAGTACCGGAAGATCGACCAGTTCCTCCTGAACTTCCTCATGGGCGAGAAGTCGGGCCTGACGACGCCCGTGACGACGATTTCGCAGGACGCGAAGACGATCCAGGTGAGCGGTGGCTAAGGGCTGGACGAGACGCAAGCGGCTCATCGCCCGCACGGCGATGGTCTGCGCCTCTCTGGCGCTGGTCGCCGCGGGGACGGTCCTCCTGAAGCGCCCGCCGGAAAAGTACGTGCCGGGGGAGCGGATGGCGGGGCTGACGGAGACGCTGTCCCGCCCCGTCCCGCCGGACTATCCCCGCGTGACGTTTGTGGATGCCTCGCAGGCGGCGGGGGTCGATTTCAGGCATTTCCACGGGACGCGCTCGACGCAACTGCCGGAGGACATGGGGTCCGGGGCCGCGTGGGGGGACTATGACGGCGACGGCTGGCTGGACCTCTACGTCGTGAACGAGGCCGGGCCGCTGACGATGACGCCGCAGGAGGTCGCGACCTCGCCGGCGCACAACGTCCTCTACCACAACAACGAGGACGGGACGTTCGCGGACGTGACCGCGAAGGCCGGGGTGGGCCACCGGGGGTGCGGCATGGGCGCGGCGTGGGGGGACTACGACAACGACGGACGCCCGGACCTGTTCGTGACGAACTACGGGGAGAATGTCCTCTATCGCAACAACGGGGACGGGACGTTCATCGACGTGTCCAAGACAGCGGGCGTCGCCGGGACGAAGGGGTTCTGGACCGGGGCCGTGTGGGGGGACTACAATCGCGACGGGTTTCTGGACCTCTACGTCTGCGGCTACGTGCAGTACCGCTACGACCCGGCGAACATCCGGGCGAAGACGCAGCAGTACGCCTCCCTCGTGCCCGCCTCCCTGAATCCATCGACGTATAAGCCGGAGCGCAACCTGCTCTATCGGAATGACGGAGATGGGACTTTCACGGAGGTGGCGAGGTCTGCGGGCGTGGAGAACCTCACAGGGCGGAGTCTGTCTGCCTCGTGGGGGGACTTCGACGGCGACGGGTGGCCCGACCTCTACGTGGCGAACGACGTGTCGGACAACGCGATGTACCGCAACCGGGGGGACGGGACGTTCGAGAACGTCAGTCACAGCGCGTGGGTGGCCGACTACCGGGGCGCGATGGGCCTGGCCGTGGGGGACTGGGATGAGGATGAGGACATAGACATCTTCATCACGCACTGGATCGCCCAGGAGAATGCGCTCTACAACAACATGAAGAGCGAATATGCCGGCGTCGGCGCGAAGAGCGGGGGGGCGATGCGTTTCGTGGACGTGGCCGACCGGTTCGGGCTGGGGCAGGTCGCCCTGGACTACGTCGGTTGGGGGACGGCCTTTACGGACTATGACAACGACGGACGCCCGGACCTCTTCGTGGTCAACGGGAGCACCTTTCAGCGGGAGGACGACCCCTCCCTCCTCGTTTCGATGAGGGGTCTCCTCTTCTGGAACAGGGGACCAGAGGAGGGCTTCTTTGAGGTCGGCGCGGTCAGCGGGGAGGTCTTCCGGCGCGAGGTCGTGGGCCGGGGCCTGGCCGTGGGGGACTACGACAACGACGGCGACCCGGACGCCTTCGTCGTGGTCAACGGCGGGGCGGGGATGCTCCTGCGCAACGATGGTTCGACGGGGCTCACCACAGGGGGGAGAGACCGGAACCGCTGGTTGAAGGTGAGGCTGGTGGGAGG
>Ga0156186_1440_pt1 | contig 23509 bp, 17 predicted proteins | sample RifCSPlowO2_12_FD_107839 | JGI IMG/M metagenome (GOLD analysis project Ga0156186, IMG submission 107839) | Candidatus Handelsmanbacteria bacterium RIFCSPLOWO2_12_FULL_64_10
CGCCGCATCCTGTCCAACGCCGCCGCCGCCGTCTGCGGCATGGTCGGCGCCCCCCCGCCCGAGGCCGGGACGGATAAACCCCTGATCACCGCCACCATGTTCGGCGTCACCACCCCCTGCGTGACCAGGGCCCGGAAGGTCCTCGAAGAGAGCGGCTACGAGGTCCTCGTCTTCCACGCCACCGGCTCCGGGGGCCGGGCGATGGAGGACCTGATCGCCGACGGTTTTATCGCGGGCGTCCTGGACATCACCACCACGGAGCTGGCCGACGAACTCGTGGGCGGCGTCCTGAGCGCCGGCCCCCACCGCCTCGAGGCCGCCGGGGCGCGGGGCGTCCCCCAGGTCGTCTGCCCCGGCGCGGTGGACATGGTCAACTTCGGCCCGATGGACACCGTCCCCGACAGATTCCGAAACCGGAACCTCTACGTCCACAACCCGACGATCACGCTCATGCGCACCACCGTCGAAGAGTGCGCGGCCCTGGGGCGCATCACCGCCGAGAAGCTGAACCGCGCGAAAGGCCCCGTCGCCGTCCTCCTCCCCCTGAAGGGCGTCTCCGCCATCGACGCGGAGGGCGGTCCATTTCACGCCCCCGACGCCGACGCCGCCTACATCCGGGCGCTCAAGGATACCCTCGACCCGCGCATCCCGCTCGTCGAACTCGACGCCCACATCAACGACGACGCCTTCGCGCAGAAGGCCGCAGACCTGCTGCTGGAGATGCTGAAGACCTGATGAGACCCCTCCCCCCGTCCCCCTCCCCCAGAGGGAGAGGGGGAGCAGCCTTGTCAAGACAACTAATGGCGCGACGCCAGAAACCCTCACCACCGAAGCCCAGCAGAAGCACCCCACCTGCCGGGGGCACAACATTCGGTGCGACCCCTGAACGTTGAGGTTGCGTCGCGCCCAGCCCCTCCGGCGCCTGAGGAGTGCCCTTTCTTTTGTCCAACTTTTCTTTGGGCAAGCAAAGAAAAGTTGGAGTGCGTCTCAAAAAATCTTATGCCCTCGCCGCCAGATCGCTGCACCCCGGCGCGTCCGCCTGCTTCCTGGCCACCTCGATCAGCCAGGCCGGGAAGCCCCCCTTCGCGTCCTGCTTGGCCAGGGCGAACAGCTCATTCACCACGCCGGTGTTCTCCTGCGCCACGTTCCGGGCGAACGGCTCTGGCGCCTTCAGGTCGTGCAGCAGCACACCGGTCCCGTCCACTTTGCAGTTGAACCACCACCGGCCCGTGATCACCGTCGGCGTGCTCCCCCAGGCCACGGTCACGTGGTCGCGGGACCCCGGCCTGCCGGCCAGGGCATCGTCCAGGAACGGCCTGCCGTCCATCTCCGCAGGCAACGGCGCCCCGGCGGCCTTCAGGATCGTGGCCGAGACGTCGATGTGCTGCGCGAACACGTCGCTCGTCTTCCCGGCGTGCTCCCCGCCCGGAAACCGGACCATCAGCGCCACGTCGAACACCTCCGGCCTCGACGGATAGCCCCGCTTGCCGATGAAGTCTCCGTCTCCGATGGAGTGCCCGTGGTCCGACACGAAGACCACCATCGTGTCCTCCAGCAGCCCCAGCACGCGCAGACTCTCCATAAAGTAGCCGAACCACCGGTCGCACAGCGTGACCGCCCCGCTGTAGTTCGCCCGCGTCCGCGTCAGCAGCGCCCGGTCGAGCTGCGAGGTGTTGGCGTATCCGGACTTGACCTGCTCCTGCCCCTCCTCCTTCGAGTACATCCTCCGGTAGTGCGGGGGGACCAGCCAGGGCTCGTGCGGGTCGAACGACTCCACCGTCAAAAAGAACTTCTCCGCGTCCTGGTTCTGCTCCAGCCAGAGCGCGGCCTCCTTCAGCACGCGCGGGGCGAAGTAGTCCTCCTCCCTCGTCCGGTCGTGCAGGTTCATGATGCACTGCTGGATGAACCGCACCGTGCGCTCGTTCTGCATCTCTCTCGGCAGATAGTGATCGAGCTGCGCCTGCGTCAGCCTCGGCCCGGAGCGCTGCGGGTCCATCTCCTGCCCGCGCAGGAACGTCCACTGGTCGAACCCCCGCCAGAAGTTCTTGGACGGCTTGAACTGGTGGTACACGTCCGAGATCAGCGCCGTGCGGTAGCCCGCCTCCCGCAGCAGCTCGGCCAGCGTGTCCTGGTCCTCGGGAATCGGCCCCCAGCCCGGCGCGCCCACGAAGTCCCCCTTCAGCCGGAAGTCCGCGTGGTGGAACGGGTACACGCGCCGCCCGGTGTAGAGCGCCCGCCGCGCTGGCAGGGTGGGCAGCGCCTCGGGGTAGGTCCGCGTCATGACCAGCGACTGCTTCGCGAAGGCGTCGAAGTGCGGCGTCTGCACCTCTCCCCACGGCGGCGACCCGTAGACGCCCACACAGTCCTTGCGCAGCGTGTCGAAGATGACTAAAATAATATTCATGCTGGCCTCCTTGCGCGGAGATAAATCTCCGCGCTAAAAGATGTTGTAGGGGCGAGGCATGCCTCGCCCCTACAGCGGACTTCTTAGAGGTAGTGCGGGAATTCATTCCCGCGCCTGCGCAAGTTAACACTGTTAGGCCGAGAAGTCAAAAGGAGATTTCCACGCCGTGCCTTCCATCCCTGTCATCCCTCCTCGGGACGGCGAGCGAGTCGCCTTTTTCGCGGACCGCTCCATGCTCGACCTCGACCTGCTACCGCTGGACGAGGGGCTGAGGGCCGTGCTGCCGGGGGGCGGGGACTGCGCCGTCACGATGCTCGACGAGGAGGGCCTAGAATACCCGATGACCGTCAACGGCGATGAAGGCTACCTCGCCGGGAAAGGCGTGCGCGAGTTCCTCAACCGGCATCCGGGAAATCGGTTCAGCATCGAGGTCATAGACCGCGAAAAGAGCCGTTACCGCATCGGCGGATGGTCCCCGGTGGAATCTGTCCTGGCCGACCCGCTCGGCGACCCCTTCATCGCGTTCGACCTGGAAAACATCTCTGTGCTGGAGCGCCTGACCTCCGGCCTGTTTGAACCCTCGACACTCCACGACCTCAACCGGCAGGCCCAGGGCATGTCCGCGCACCTCGGCTTCGAGACCCTCCTCTCCCCCGACGTGGCGCAGGGCATCGTCCTCTATCCCCACCAGTTGAACGCCGTGTCCGCGGCGGTCCGGCGCTTCCGGGGCCGCGCCCTGCTGTGCGACGAGGTGGGCCTGGGCAAGACCATCGAGGCGGGGATGGCCCTGCTGGAGTACCTGCTGCGGGGGATGGCCCGGAAGGTCCTCATCCTGACCCCCCCCTCCCTCACGCAGCAGTGGCAGGAGGAGATGGGGCGCAAGTTCAACCTCGACTTCGTCCTGAGCGACAGCGAGGAATTCCGGGGCGCGGGCGAAGAGGCGTGGACGAGGTTCGACCGGGTGATCGCCTCCATCCACACGGCCAAGCGGCAGCCACACGCCGACCGCATCCGGGAGATCTACTACGACATGGTGATCGTGGACGAGGCCCACCACCTCCGCAACCGCGCCTCCGTCGCCCACAAGTTCGTGGACGCCCTGCAGAAGCGCTACATCCTGCTCCTGACCGCCACACCCGTGCAGAACGACCTCTCGGAGCTGTTCAACCTGATCACCCTCCTCAAGCCCGGCCACCTGAGCACCTCCTACGCCTTCACGCGCGACTTCGTCACGCGGGGCGACCGGATGACGCCCAAGAACCTGCCCCGTCTCCGGGGTCTGCTCGCAGACGTGATGATCCGCAACCGGCGGGCCACCGTCGACCTGAAACTCCCCCGCCGCATCGCCCGCACCATCCACGTGGACCTGACGCCGGAGGAGCGCGCCCTCTACCGGGGCATCACGGACTACGTCCGGTCCTCCTATAACCGTCAGGACAAAGGGAGGCGCAGCAGCCCCCTCGTCCTCTGGACGCTCCAGCAGGAGGTCGGCAGCAGCGTGGCCGCCACCCTCTCCACGCTCGAAAAAGTCGCTCAGGGGTCAAAAGGAGACAACCAGGAGGTCCAGCAGTTGGTCGCTCTATCTCGCGCCGTCAGGCGGCAGGCCAAGCCGGAGGCCGCCCTCGACGTCATCTCGGCCTACGGGGACAAGATCATCGTCTTCACCCGGTTCCGGGAGACGCAGGAACTCCTGGATCGCGCGCTTCGGGAGGCGGGGTTCGAGACGGCGCTGTTCCACGGGCAGATGCGCCGCGTCGAGAAGGAGGAGGAGATCCGCCGGTTTTCAGAGACGGCCCAGGTACTCGTCAGCACGGAGTCGGGGGGGGAGGGTCGAAACCTCCAGTTCTGCAACGCCATCCTCAACTACGACCTCCCCTGGAACCCCATGCGCATCGAGCAGCGCATCGGGCGGGTGCACCGTGTGGGCCAGACGCGGGACGTCCACGTCTTCAACCTCTCCGCGCGGGACACGATCGAGGCCCACATCCTGGACATCCTGGACGCCAAGATCAACATGTTCGAGCTGGTCGTCGGGGAGATCGACATGATCCTGGGCAACCTGAGCGACGAGCGGGAGTTCGAGGAGATCGTCATGGACATCCTCCTCACCTCCCTGTCCGAGTCCGACCTGCGGGATCGGATGGGGGCCCTGGGCGATCAGATGGTCGAGGCCCGTCAGGAGTACATCCGGGTGCGGGACTACGAGGAGAAACTGTTCGGGGCGCTGGAGACCGCCGATGGCAAGCCGTAGACCGGAGGACCTGCGGACCTTCGTGGTAGGGTGCATAGAGGCCGCCGGAGGGGTCGTGGAGTTCCCCGAATACGGCCTGGCCGAGGCCCTCCTCCCCGACTCGGCCGCCCCCACGTTCGGCGGACGGCCCTTCCTCCGAATCGCCTTCGACCCGGAGGTCGCCCGCGAGCGCCCGGACGCGGAACTGGCCGTCTACGGCAGTGAGTTCCTGGACCGGCTGGTCAGCCAGGCCACACAGTCTGGCCTGGCGACCGTCCGATACCTCCACGTGGACCGCCTGGAGGTCACGCGCCCTGCCGAACGCCTGACAGAACAGTTCCAGTTCGTCAATTGCAGGCCCTCCCTCGATTACAGCGCCATCCGGGGTTTCAGCTATCTCCTGTTTCATTTCAAGCTGGTTTACCTGACCGACGAGCGCGAGGAGACGTTCCATTCCGTCCTCGTCAACCTGAACACCAACCGTCCCGTGGAGGACGCAGAGAGATTTCTTCACACGGCGATCCCTGCCCCATCCCGTCCCATCGTCTGCCCGGAGGGGCCTGCCTGCTCCGTCCCGGCGGCCTACCGGACCGCGTGCGTCTTCCTCAAGAGGCAGGCGGACCGAACGTTCCGGGCCAAACAGGAGGAGAGCCGCCGTCAACTGGAGACGGACCTCCGACGCATCGACGCCTACTACAACGACCTCAGGGAAGAGACCGAGCGCCGGATGGAGCGCTCCGGAGACCCCGACCGCGCTGACGCCCTGCGGCATCGCATCCAGGCTTATGAGGTGGAGCGGGAGCGCCGGAAAAAGGAACTGGAGGACAAGTACTCGCTCCGCCTCCAGGTCCGCCTGACGAGCGCCGCCCTCTACGCCCAGCCGAAAATCATCCACTTTGTTCGCGTCACCCACCGCGACCGATGGTTCCCCGTACAGTTCGTCTGGGATCCCCTGCTCAAGACCTTCGAGCCGCCCCTGTGTGACCTCTGCGGGGAGGAGCTTCGCACCATCGCCTTCGACAAGAACGGTCAGATCGCCTGCTGGGGCAAGGGGCCCAAAACGTAGGGGCGGTTCGCGAACCGCCCCTACAGATGATTGACCAACCCTGGAGGTCCTCATGAAAATCCTTCTCAACACCTCGCTCCCCGACGACCAGCTCGCCCTCATCCGCGCCGTCTCCCCGGCCGTGGAGGTCCTCATCCCCGGCGACCGGAAGAAGGCCCTCGACCTGATGCCGGAGGCCGAGGTCGTGTTCGGGGGGTTCAACCGGGAGATGTTCGTCCGGGGGGAGAGACTCCGCTGGGTGCAGGTGGAGAGCGCCGGCGTGGACGGCATCCTGTTCCGGGAGTTCGTCGAGAGCGACGTGATCCTCACCAGCTCCAAGGGCCACGTCGGCATCGCCCTGGCCGAGCAGGCGATGGCCCTTCTTCTATCGCTCACGCGGGGCGTCGCCTACGCCTTCCGGCATCCGACCTGGTCCTCCGGCGGCCCCATCCGGCGGATGATGTGGGAGCTGACGGACATGACCATGGGCATCCTCGGCCTGGGCGGAACAGGCATTGAGCTGGCGAAGCGCGCCCACGCCTTCGGCATGCGCGTGATTGCCCTGGACCCGGAGGACATAGCCCCGCCCCCCGGCGTGGAGGCCGTCTACGGGATGGACCGGCTGAACGACCTCCTGTCCGCGTCCGACGTGGTCGCCGTCTGCGCCCCCCTCGCCCCCCAGACCGAGGGCCTGCTCAACCTGAGCGCCTTCCGCCGGATGAAGCGCACCGCCCTGTTGATCAACGTCACGCGCGGCCGCATCGTGGACGGCGACGCCCTGATGCAGGCCCTGGAGCAGAGACTCATCGCCGGCGCCGGCCTCGACGTGGTCCCGTGGGAGCCCCTTCCCGACGACCACCCCCTCTGGCGGATGGAGAACGTGGTCATCACCCCCCACGTGGCCGGCGGGTCCCCCCACCGCGTCCGCCGCAACGTGGCCCTCTTCTGCGAGAACCTGAGACGCCTGCTGGCCGGCCAGCCCCTGACAAGCGTGATTGATAAGAGGAAAGGATATTAAGACCTCTCCCCCGGCCCCTCTCCCAGAGGGAGAGGGGAGGTCTTTGTGCAGGTCTTTTTCCTGGAGAAAGATGGAAAAGACTGTGTCTTCCCCCTTCCCCTCTGGGGAAGGGGGACTGAGGGGGATAGGTCACTTCACCTCATTATACACCTTCTTCATCGCCGCCATCTTCCCCTCGTCCTGGGCCACGGACCCGAGCGTGAACATCATCACCCCCGTGGACTTCCCGGCCAGGCCGTAGCGCAGGACCTTCTCGAACTCCTCCGGCTCGATGCGCGGCTCGTCGTGCGCCTGCACGATCGGCAGAAGGCGCGGGAACCGGTCTGGCGCGGTCTGGACCTCCACCCTCCGGCTGAACCACTCCACATAGTCCCGCACCCACTCGGGCGGCATGCCGCACCGCCCGTGGTAGACCATCGGCGAGAACACGTCCACCACCTTCGCGAGCCGGTCCAGGTCCAGCCCCAGGCACCGCCGGCGCACGTTGCCCAGCTCGTCGTCCCGCCACGGGGCCTGGTAGTTCCCCAGCAGCGCGTTGGGCCGGAGGGACTTGACGATCCCCCGGATATCCGTCGCCCAGTCCACGATCACGGAGCAGCGCCAGTCCTCCCACGCCTTCGCGTGATGGCCCAGGATGTCCTTCGCCTTCTCCTCCGTCGTCTCCCCTCTGGGCGCGATGCCCGTCGCCTTCTGAAAGGCGTCCAGGCACGAGGCGTTGAAACAGGTCTTCTGGAACACCGGGTAGGGGTCCTCGAACTGCGCGTGCCAGTGGAGGTAGTCCATCCAGACCCCGGCTATGTCGTACTTCGTCAACAGGTCCCGTAAAGCCTGCATCCGGGACTCCCGAAACGCCTGATTCGTCGGACACGCCCCCATAAACCAGGTGGCCGCCGGCGCCCGCTCCCCCTTCTCGTTGATCGGGTGCGCGTCCGGGTGCTGCTCCACCCACCCCTTGCCGTTCAGCGTGGCGAACTCCGCGTAGACCTGGCACCCCTCGGCCTTCGCGCGGGCGATCAGGTCCTCCGTGATGCTCCCATAGTGGACGAAGATCGCATTCACCCCGTAGTCGTCCAGCCTCCCACCTTTATCCCAGAACGCCTTCGGATGCGCGTAAGTCCCTCGAATCAGCACGGCCTTGCCTCCCTCTGAGATTTTGGATTGTGCCATGCCCTCCTGCGCCACCACAAGCAGGAGAACCGCGATAAGAACCCTGTATCTCACGTTTGACATTTTATCCCTCCGGCCTGTCCGGCAGTTCTGCTGCCTCCCGGATGCGATGCGCATGCTCAAAAAGCCGCTTGAAAAGCCCCGCCGTGCGCCGCCGCGCCTCGTCCTCCCGGACCTCCACGAACAGGGGGCCGCGCGTGATCTGATGGGTCGCCCACGCCCAGAGAAAACCGGCGTAGGAGATGCGCGGGCTGAACAGCGCGGGGATCTCCCGGTGGTTGGACAGCCTGCGGGTCTCCGGGTCCATATCCACCTGATGGATGTGGTAGCCCAGGATGCGGCGTCCGAGCCGGGCGTACCAGTCGCCCAGAGGCTGCAGGTTGTCCAGGTCCCCCCCGTTGTTCCGGGCGTGCCCCACGTCGAGATGGGCCCCCACGGCCGCGTTCGGCCCCAGCCGCCGGGCCACTGCGTCGATCCAGCGGAGGTATTCGTCGATCCGGGTCGCGAACTCCCTGCGGGGGGAATCCATCGGCGTGTCCGACGGGTTGTGGATGTTCTCAACGGCGACCCGGACCCCTGCGCTCACAGGCCCCCGGAACAGCCGGCCGCAGGCCTCCTCGAACGCCCCGTAGAGCGCGGTGGGCCGGAATCCTCCATCCCCCCGCCGTTCCATCTCCCAGGCCGGCGCGTGGGGGACGTGCACGGTGAGGTGATCCACCCCCAGTTCGAGGGCGCACGCCAGGTTCTCCCGGAGCGCATCCTCCCCGACGATCCGGCCCTCCCCCGGCGCCCACGCCAGGTTGGGGAGGTGGTAGGAGAGATAGAGCGGGCCCCGGTCGCGCAGCCGCCGGAGCGCCTCCAAGAGGGCCTTTCGCGAGAAGTCCAGGTCCCTCGGGCGAAGCTCTAAGCAGGAGAGGCCGAACGCGAGGGTCTCCCCGGCGGCCTTCACAGGATCGCCGTGGATCGACCAGCCCACCGGCGAAATCCCGTCCGGGAGGTCCGCCGGGAGCAGCCGGATGGCCGGGGACCAGGGGATGAACCGCTCCGACCACGCGCCGGGCCTCTCGCTCTCGAAAAGGCTGAGGCCGGGCAGATCGCCGGAGGCCTTGTCCGGGTCCAGCCCCCGGCAGACGACCTCCGGGCAGCCGTCCACGCGCCGCGTGCGATGAGAGTGGATGTGCCCGGCGGCCAGGAGTTCCACGCGATGCCGGGAGAGCCACTGCCCCATCCACGCCCTGCTCTCCCGGTCCAGCTTATCGACCGGGTAGTGCGTGATGACCACCCGGCGCTCGACGGCGGAATGTTCGGAGACGACCCGGTCCAGCCACGCCCGCTCCCCTGCGGGCAGCGCCCCGGCCGAGGTGTCCGGCAGGAGGACCAGCAGGTCCCCTCTCAGGGCATGCCGTCGCTCAGGGGTCAGCAGGTCCTTCAGAAGGGACAGCGCCTCCGGCCGGCGCAACTCGGCGTTGCCGGGCGTGAACAGGACGGGGACCTCCACCCGGTGGATGGCCCCCAGAAACCGGGCCGTCGCCCCTGCCGCGCCGAACGTCGTGACATCCCCGCCCACGGCCAGGAAATCGGGCCGATCGCGGTTGACCCGATCCACGGCCCATTGCAGGGCGTGGTACGCCGCCGTGTCCGTCCGGTCTGACAGATGGAGGTCCGCCAGCAGGATGAAGCGATGCGTGATCGTTTTGCTTTTCACGTCTGCCGTCTGCCGTTTCACGTTTGCCGTTTCACGTCCACCCCGGCGTCCGGATCGTGTCCGCAATGGCCAGCGCCCTCTTCAGATCCTCCTCCGCGAGGGGCGGGACATCCGGCGCCGCCGCGTTCTGCTCGATCTGCTCCCGGCTCTTGGCCCCGGCGATCACACACGACACGCCCGGATGGTCCAGCACAAACCGGAGCGCCGCCTGCGTCATCGTCCTCCCCGTGCCCTCGGACAGAAAGTTGAGATGCGGGAGCTTCTTCAGCGCATCTATGGACTCCGGCTTCTGGTAGCGCTCGTAGCGCACGTCGTTCTCCGGGACCCTCGCCGCGTTGGGGCCGGCGTACTTGCCCGTCAGCATCCCCTTGGCTAAGGGCACGCGGATGAGCGTCCCGATATTCTCCTGCCGAGACCAGTGGAGCAGGTCGCCCGCCTCCCGCTCCAGCAGGTTGTAGCCGATCTGCAAGACGTGAATCGGACCGTAGGCCCTGAGCCGGTCGATGGCCGCCCGGTCATTCGTGGAGATCCCATACCACCGCACCTTGCCCTGTCGCCTCAGCTCCGCCAGGGCCTCCATCACCGCCCCCTCCGTCGCCCGGTGCGGAATGGCGTGAAGCTGATACACGTCGATGGCGTCCGTCTGCATCCGCCGGAGGCTCGCCTCCGCCGCAGACAGAATCCGCTGCCGGGCCGCCTTCAGGTCCGGCTGCGCCGCGTCGATCCCCTGGTTGGTGCTCACCTTCGTGGCGACGACCCATCTGCCCCGCCTCCCCTTCAACGCCTCCCCCACCACCGCCTCGCTGTGCCCCTGCCCGTAGGACTCGGCGGTGTCGATCAGGTTGACCCCCAGCTCCTCCGCCCGGTGGATGAGGGCGATGGACTCCCTGTCGTCCGTGCCGGACCACCCCTGGAGCGTCCCGTCCGGCCGCCTCCACATGCCGGACAGCGGAAACGCCCCGATGCCGACCTCCGAGACCTTCAGCCCGGTCTGGCCGAGCGTGCGGTATTTCATGATGACCTCCCTTGCATGAGGGCAGCCTGTCCGTAAACGAACAGGCTGCCTCTCGAATCAAGCCCCGTCCAACGGGGCTTACAACTTCGTGATGCAGGCATCGAACCGGTCAACCGTCTCCGCAACATGCTAACCCAATCCCCCCAGGCTGTCAACCAAAATCGCGCGAGCGGACCCCAACGAAAAGGCCCCGGAGGGTGGTCCGCCGGGGCTTTGAGGGTATCACACGATCAAGTCATGAGCGAGCGACTTTAGCCGATCCGCTTCAGAGGCTTGCCGGGGAGCGAAGAGACCCGCACCTCTTCCTGTGACGCCGGCCCTTCACTCCCGGCACGGCCCCTCTGTGACTTCAACACCACGTCCACATCGTAGTCGAGAATCCGGAGCAGGGTCAGCAACTGCCGCATGGACTTCCGATAGTTGGTCTGATCGAGCAACCTGTAAAACTGCGCAGGAGAAGTGCCCAGCCTGCGGATCAACTCTCGTGTGCTCAACTTCGACTTCCGGATGGCCTCCTGCGCGCAGAGCGTCAGGTTATAGAGGAGCATGTCCGCCATGTGCGCCGGGTCCCGGTTGTATTCCAGCACATGGTCTATGTGTACGGCCCCTTCATCCCCCGATACCAGTTTGTAGACAAACCCTTCCCTGCCCATCTCGTCGTCCACGCGCACGCTGACGACGCCGTTCTCCCGCGTGGGCGTTGGGCGGACCACCGCGTAGGGGAACACATAGCGGCCTCCGCGCGTGTCCACCTCAAACGCCTTCCTGCGGTTGTTGGGCAATACCCTGGTGATCTTCACAGCCTGCCCTCGTTTCGTAAGTCCTCGATGTATCGAAGAATCTGTTGTGTCGCGCGCCCCTTCATCGGTTTGTTGTGCTCCAGGTCCCACTTCACGATGAGCTTTCCGTCCCGATAGACGTGAACGTGTCGCGGGGGGTGATCCCCCTCCCAGAACACAAAGATGAAATTGCCCCGGCGTATCTTGCCCATGCTAAATGCTACCTTATAAGGTAACGATTGTCAAGGGCCTTTTTGCCCATGCAGGAGGGCGTCTCGCTTCGCGGCATGGGCAGTTGCCCTGGTCGTCAAACCGACCAGATTGCAAGACCGCCCTCTGCAAACCTCAAAGCCGACCTCCCGAATCGATATTCCGTCTGCTTGGGCTTCCCCTTCACGCGCACGGTGATCTCCCGTATGCCCCGCGCCGAATCTGTCTCGGGAATCAGCCGCAGTCTGACCTCAGGTCCGTCCAGCAGGATCGCATCCCCTTCTCTGCTGGAACGGTAACCCAGCGGCTGACAAAGCTCCACGAACCTTGTCGCCGTGGCGTTTTCGAGGGCCATCGTGAGCCCCACCACATCCTGCAGATAGGGCCGGGCATGGGACTTCTTCAGTACTGCGGCATACCGTTGCAGGATTTGCCTCCGGCTGATGCCTGAATTCCGTCCCCCGGCCACGGGATTCCACTCCTCCAGAAAACGGGGGTGATATTCCATCATCCAGCAACTGAGGCCCGAGCTGGAGGGTGGATTCCGGGGCACGGCCATAAAAAACCAGGGGACCTGCGCACCCTTGAATTGGCGGGTGATGGGCTGGGGCAGGATCGTGAACTGAGAATCCGGGGCCTTTTCTATCGCTTGCAGCGCGCCGGGTTGATCCACGCCAAAGGCGACGCCCGTATCGCCCACGCGACGCCCAGACTCCTGGGCAACGTCAAAGAACTCAAAATAGGTGTCGACGCCATAAAAATACACCCCCGTGTACGTCCTGTCCGTCCGCACGGTGGTCCGCTGTTCCGACACGGCGAAATGCGCCCTGAGGAAGTCGTCCGCCTCTATGGCTTTGTAAGTCGCAGAATCGACGACCACATAGAAGTGATTGAGAGGAACGGAGAAAGAGATTTCCATGTTTCTCTCCCCATTTAGGGTTTTGGGTTGCGATGTGATCCAGATCACATTTTTCTGCAGGTTCAGGGTTTATCTTAGGGGAGAATCATCGAAGATATAGTTCTACTGGTTAAATCGGGGGGAGTTATGGGCAATTTGAGGAAAATAAACCCACGGTTTGAAGTCATCGACCTCGTGGATGATGAAACCCGCATCTAAACCGACAGATGCGGGTTTCTCTTTTTTCAGGTCGATGCGTTGCGACTGAACGTGGAGTATGCCCCTGTTCAGGTCGGGTGAATGCGCATACCCCGGTGAAAAGATGACCTGTGGACTATGGACTATGTGGCGCTGCAAGTGGCGGTTATCGCCGTGTTATCCCCGGTCCTCCTCCCTGTAAGGATTCTGTATCTCCTCTCGACATCCCACATCCAGCTAACGGCTACCCTCTTAAATCTGATGACCGTCATCGTTGGGGCGCTCCGGTTTACGCCGATCCTCCCACCGTCTCATCACGGGTTTTTGACCTTTCTCTTCGTCTTTTTTCTGATCCTTGCCCTTGTGGCCGATGCGCAATGGGGGAGGAAGTTCCTGACTTCAAAAATAAAAGCAAAGAAGGCCCCGATCCGGCGAGTCAAAATTGAATCTCAAAATGCCTGGGTGGTCCATAAAAGCCCCGGTGAAAAGAGGGCCTACCGGGTCCCAAAACTCTTTCTTGAAAAGCATAACGACTATCTCTGGTCAGATTTGAAGTTTCGGATCACCCATGACCAGGATACCGAACCGATTGAGGGCGTGTTCACCATAAACGAAAAATTCTACATTATACTCCCCGAAGTCCTCCTCGTCAGGCTGCAAAAAAGCAAGAGGATTCGTTTTGAGATCGTGGAATAGAACTTCACTAAAGCCACTTCCTCCAGGATTTGCTTCCTGTGGTCTCCACAACCCAGTTCACATAGGGTTGATAAGCCATGTATAAAGGCAAAGCGATGATCGAGGGAACTTCATAACTGTGCAGGTCGGCGACGCGTTGCATGAGGGCCGGGAGGTGGAATTGAACTGTCTTAAAGACGACAATCGCTTCGGACTGATCTTCGACCTTTCCCTTCCAGTGGTAGAAGGACCGGACCTGGCCCACGACGTTTGCGCTGGCGGCCAGGCGTTCCCGGACGACGGTCTGACCGATCTTGATGGCCTCCTCCTGGGAGCTGGCGTTGACGAGGACGCAGACCACCCCTTTCGTCATTGCCTTCCGCCCCACCACATCGATGGTCGCCCGCAGGACCAGCAACGCCACGACGATGGCCACGCCCATTACCGCGTTGACCACGACATCCTGGGCTATGACGGCCAGGAGGATGCCGTTTATGAATGGATAAATGATCATCTCATCCCCCCTTCTCCCGGCAGGTCCACGAGCACCTGCGGCGCCCCGCGCATGGGGGAGCAGATGCCCTTGCCCACCCCCCGGTGGGCCTTCGGGAGACGCCCGGCCATGGCCGACTGCACGCCGGCGGCGAGGACCTCCCGGAGCCGCTCCTTCCCGGAGAACTGGAAGGCCGTCGCGACCCCCTTCAGGATGCGCATGTCCGCGCCGCCGCCCACCGAGGACAGGGGACACGAGGTGTAGTGAAAGGCGCTCTTTTCAGGCGCCCACATGGCGTCGATGCAGTAGTCCGCCGCCCGCACGATCGCATCCCTGACGCGCCTCTCCCCCGTGGCCTCATAGTAGCGCTTGAGCCCCACCATGAGGATGCCGACCATGAACCCGGCGTTGCCCGTGTGCCGGGGCGGGAGGCAGTGGCAGTGTCCGGGGACCATCAGGCGCTCCCACCCCCCCGACGGGCGCTGCCGCTCCAGCACCCGGTCCACGACGATCCGGGCCGCGTTCAGGTAGACCCGCCGGCCCGTGGCCCGGTAGGCCGCGGACAGGTGGATCAGGGGCCAGCCGCAGTTGCGACAGTTCGTGAAGTCGTAGTCGTTGACCATCTCCCCCGCCATCAGGCCGCTGGTCTTCATCGCCCCCTCTATGGAGCGGGGGTCCCCGGACAGGAGATGGTGGAGGAAGAGCCCCTCCACCCAGGTGTGGGACGGGCTCCAGCGCCCGCCGAAAATGGCCCGTTCCCGGTAGCCGTCCGGGTAGTAGCCCCCCACGTGCCCGACACAGTGCGTGTACTGCTCCCCGGCCGCCTTCGGGTTCGGGCTGTGGTGACAGGTGTCCACGTCCACCAGGTGCCGGGCCGCCTCCTCCGCCCAGGTGTAGAAGGCCGGGTCCCCGCCCCGCAGGTATTCCTGAAGAAAGCACCAGGAGGCGTCGTACTCCAGATTTCCCCAGTTGTAGGTCCGCTCCCCGAACCAGTCCCCGTAGTTGAGCATCCCGTAGGCGCGCGACTCCTCCCGGTCCGCCGCGTAGGCCTCGCGCGCGGCCTCCACCCACGCCTCGTAGGGCGGAACCGGGGACCTCTCCCTGGACGGCAGCCGGGTGACGGCGCGACTCCGGTTGAAGGTCTCCGGCGACACGCTGAACAGCGGCGGGGACTGGACGTTCTCGTGGAACCCCTGAGGGGCCGTCGCCCCGCCGGGCCGGAAGTGGAACCAGACCTCGTGCGTGCGCGAGACCCCGTGCTTGAGCTTGTAGCGCCCGTCCAGCAGGTAGTAGTAGAGCCGGTCCTCCAGCTCGCCCCCCCTCGGATAGTCGTCCTTGCCCAGCGGAGGACAGACCTCAAACGTGATCCCCCCCCTGTCCAGGCCGATCCCTTTGGGGTAGTTCTGCCAGAAGTCGCGCACGGCCAGGGCGACGCCGGCCTCCTTTCCGGCCAGGTCCAGGCTGCCCTCCGCGCGTCTGCCCCGCGCGACCACACGTCCCCCCTGCGCGACCGCGTAGCGGTCGTCGTGCGTCTGCCGCAGGCAGACCGGCTGCGCGTTCAGCGACCCGACCCGGCGTCCCCCGGCCTCTCCCGCAGGGTCTGCCCCCACGTCCAGATCGGCCCGCAGCCTCAGCTCCCGGATGCCCGTGAACTCCGCGTCGATCCGGTCGTTCTCGAAGGTGTGGAGGACGCGCAGGGCGCCGCTCCCCCGGAAGAGATGCGCCCGGAAGACCGACCTGAAAAGGGCCTTTCCCCGCGACCGGTGCCTCACGTCGATGCGGATGCACACCCGCTCCGGCCCGGCCTCCTCCAGCGTCACCGCGTCGGGTCTGCCTGAGACATACCGCGTCCCGTCCCCCGCGACCAGCGTCACCGCCGGGGCAGGCATGGAGAAGGTGATCCGGCGGTACGTCCCATCCGCCTGCCTCAAAGAGACGATGCCGGGGAAGACGGCGCTCCCCTTTGGAAATTCCACCCGGATCGGGCCGGTGTTCACGACAATGCCCGTCCGGGACTGCGCCACGTCGAGCGGAGCGCCGGGTTGCGCACGGGCCACGTCGCGTCCGTATTCGACCGTGTACCCGCTCCCTCCGTGACTCTGAAAATCCAGCAGCGCCCAGCGCACGGAGTCGTCCGGCCAGCGCGCCAGCGTCCGGGTCTGAAGCGGCATCTCGGCGCGGCGTCTTCCGACGAGACGGATTTCAGCGTCGCTGCCGAGCGCCCCCTGCGGGAACGGGACGCCCACGGAGACGGGCCAGGGGCCGGGGCCAGGGGCCGGACGCCTCAGAAGAAGTGGAAAACGGGCCTTACCAGTGCGGCTCTGAGCAGCGGCCAGGTCGGTCCGGAACGTCCCGGCATAAACGGCCTTCAGCCGCCCGGTCCGGTCCTTCATCTGGACCTCGTAGCCGTAGGCCCGGCCCAGCTCCAGCCCCTCCAGCACGACCTCGTGGTTGCAGAGAGGCCCGGCGACCCGAACTTTGTCTGCCTTCTGCCTTCTGCCTTCTGCCTTCTGTTCTTCCATCCCCCATCGCACCTGCCCGGACGCGGGTCGGTTCGTGATCCACGTGAGGCAGGCCCGCGCGCCTCCATCGGCGTGTCGGACGTCCACGTGAGGAGAGCGGATGTCGAGTCGGGGTTCCATCGGACGGGGGCGCTTCGGGAGGAGGACCAGGTTTTCGACCCGGCAGGGGCCGTCCGTCGGGGCCGTGACGAGGCGGATGGGCTCGCCCCCCCGGAACGGAAACCCCTCCGGGGCCACGAACAGGTGTACCCGGTTGTCCGGGTCCGGGTGGCGGGCCAGGGCGACCTGCCGGTGGCCGATGTAGACCTCGATGGGCTCGTCATACCCGGCGACGGTGTACATCGTGAAACCAAGATAGAACTTCCCGGAGGGGTAGACCGTGTCCCGGAGCGCGCTCACGAGCCGGGCGCGGCAGACCGAGGCCGGGCGGTAGATCGAGGCATTGGCGTACTCCGTGAACGTGTCGTTCACGAACCCGTCTAACCGGCAGGCGTAGGCCGGGATCACGACCGCGCCTTTCTGCCTCAGAAGCCTTTGAATGAGGGCGTCGCCGGAGACGATGAGGGCGTCGGGGACAGCAGTGTTGAGCGGCATGGCGGTCCTCCCGGTCTAAAATGGATGTGCATCGAATGTCCTGGCGACATGCTAAACCAATTGCCTGAGCGTGTCAACAAAAAATCGCGTGAACGGACCCAAATAAAAGGCCCCGGAGGGCAGCCCTCCGGGGCCTCGGCGCGACGACCTCCGGCTTCCTACTTCAACAGCAACATCTTCTCGGTCTTCACCAATCCCTTGCTCTCGAACCGGTAGAGATACAGGCCGCTGGACACCGGCCGCCCGGCGTCGTCTCTCCCATCCCACGTCACCCGGTAATACCCCGCCTCCTGACGCCCCTGCGCCAGCGCCCGCACCTGCTGGCCCAGGATGTTGTAGACCACCAGCCGCACGTCCGATGCCTCCGGCAGCGCGTAGCGGATGGTCGTGGCCGGGTTGAAGGGATTGGGGTAGTTCGGGTCGATTCCGAACGACTCAGGAACTTCTTCCAAGCCGGACAGGGCCATCTTGGCCGCCTTCTTCCCCTGGTCGTGCCCCACCGTGACCGCGGCGCTGACCGAAGCAGTGTTGTTTGACCTGTCCGTCGCCGTTGCGGTGATCGTGTAAATGCGGCCGCTCCCTTTCCCGCTGCGCTCCGCCCGCACCCAGACATCGAAGGTCCCGTTGCCATTATTCACCACATTCCAGTCCGGCGCCATGTCCCCATCCCCAAGCCCGTTGACCGGTTCATTGCTCGCCACAGCCACACTCAGCGTGGGCGAGGGATCGCGGTCATCCTTTGCAGAGATGCCCTTTGCGACGAGAACCATCTTATGATTGGGCGGCCAGAGTGTGATCGGATTTATCTTCAGAGTGATTTCAGGCGGTGTTGTATCTACAACAAACGTGATCGAAAATAGCGTCCCACTTGTCCCTGCATAGACGTTCTGTGGGCTTTGTGGGTCTACCGCAAGAGATAAAATTGACAGATTCGTCAACCCTACATTAGCGGCTATCCAGGAGTTCCCACCATCCGTGCTCTGGAATACACCTCCGCCTGTTCCCGCGTAAAGGGTTTGGGGATTTGAAGGGTCTAAGGCAATGTCCCGGACAGACAAACTCGTCAAACCTGTATTAATTGCTGTCCAGGAACCCTCTCCATTCGTTGTCTTAAATATACCTCCATCTGTCCCGACATAGATGGTTTGCGAGCTTGAGGGGTCTATAGTAAGAGATAGGACGGACAGATTTGTCAGCCCGGAGTTGATCGCTGTCCAGGAAGCCCCTCCATTCGTGGTTTTAAAAACCCCTCCCCCGCTTGTCCCTGCGTAGATAATCTGAGAGTTTGAGAAATCTATCACTATAGCATTGACCCCGGTACTTGGAAGCCCTGTGCTAGATACTGTCCACGAATTACCACCATTTGTGCTCTTGAACACACTGCCTGACGGTGGGGGCGCTCCCGGCAATGAAGGGGAAGGAAATGTTCCCGCGTAGAGAATTTGGGAGTTCGACGGGTCTATGGCGAGGGATAGAACAACTGGAAGCGGAGATCCAGGAGGAGGTGGACTACCGGGAGGGGGCGAAGGTGGCATCGGTGCTATCCCTGAATTAATCGCTGTCCAGGAAGCCCCTCCGTTTGTGGTTTTGAAGGCTCCTCCTCCCAACGTCCCCGCGTAAATGGTCTGTGGATTCGATGGATCTATGGCGATGGCAAAGGGGTACTTAACAGTCAATCCTGAATTAATAGGTACCCAGGAATTACCACCATCTGTGCTCTTGAACATACCTACGCTTGTCCCCGCGTAGACAATTTGAGGGTTAGAAAGATCTATTGCAAGGGCTTGGACGGCTAAATCGCTTAATCCCGAATTGACTGCGGTCCAGAAGTTTCCTCCATTCGTCGTTTTGAAAATACCGCCAAATGTCCCGACATAGACCGTCTGTGAGTTTTGAGGGTCTATCGCGAGGGCTTGGATTTGGAGCATATCTCCTAACCCTGAATTAATCGTTGTCCAGGAAGCCCCTCCGTTTGTGGTTTTGAAAATGCCGCCGAACACTCCTGCATAGATAGTTTGAGGATCCGAAGGGGCTATCGCAATGTTTGATGGGTTTATTATTAAGTTTACACGCGCCCACGATTCCCCACCATTTGTACTTTTGAAAATTCCTCCGCTGGTTCCTGCATAGACTATTTGTGAGTTTGAAGGGTCTACGGCAAGGGTATTGACATTAAAATTGAACCCTGCGCTAGACGTTACCCAAACTCCACCGCCATTCGTGCTCTTGAATATACCTGCTCCTGTCCCTAAGTACAGAGTCTGCGGGCTTGAAGGGTCTACGGCAAGAGTGTTGTAATTTGAGCTTGGCAGGCCTGCGTTAGAAGCCGTCCACGAATTACCGCCATTTATGCTCTTGTACACGCCGCTTGGTGGAGGTGGGCTCCCTGGCAGATACAAAGCAGCTGTCACCGCATAGATAGTCTGAGAATTTATTGGATCAATAGCAAGGGCACGAATAGATGCTCCTGATAGTCCTATGTTAATGGCTGTCCACGAGTTACCGCCATTTGGACTTTTGAACACACCCCCAAACTCACCGACGTAGATTGTTTGAGGGTTTAAAGGATCAATTACAAGGGACTGAATTGGTGCGGTCACTAATCCTGAGTTCATCGCTGTCCAGGATGCCCCTCCATTCATGCTTTTGAACACGCCATTGTTATTTGTTCCAGCGTAGATAACCTGTGGATTCGAAGGGTCTACAGCAAGGGCTCCAACAAATCCTCCATAGGGGCCATTAGTTGTCCAGACATTGATGCCGGCCCAGGCCCCACCGGCAGCACTCAATAGCGCGATGATCAACAGAACAGATAAACGAATAAAGAACGCCGGGTGCGTCAAGTGTATCTGAACAACGGCATTGGGTCGTGCGAACATCTTTACCATAACATTATCCTCCTACACATCTGAAACGCAAAGGCCCATCCTGTTCACCCCTGTGGGGCGACCAGATGGGCCTTGCCAAACCCTCTCGACCTGCCTGCCGCAGCAGCAGCATTTGACGCAGGATAGGATCGAATTCTGTAGGTTCGTCCTTGCCGCTTCACGTCAGGCCCCCTCCCAACTCCTGAAACGTCTCCACACAGAAACGTCTTCCCATCCAGAAGCGACTTACCAGCAACACGGGCAAAATACGCAAACCGTCGCGCCCCGTCAAGCAAAAAATCGCAGACAAACGGACGATAGCCGCCCGTTGACTTCAGGTAAGATTTATCGTAACTTTCAGAAAGAGAATGCAAAACTACATAAGTCCGATAAAACTCCTGCATACCGACCGGCTGCAGGATAAGCGCAGGAGGGACCGTCATGCAAAGTATAAAACTACGCTCCCACGTGGGCCACGATGGAATACTCAACCTCCGTGTCCCGGTGGGTCTGTCAGAAACGGATGTGGAAGTGGTCGTAGTGGTCCAAGACCTTTCACAGAGGACTTCTTCCTCGACCCCTGAGTCCCTGGGCTGGCCTTCTAACTTTTTTGAACAGACTTTTGGTTGCTTTAAGGATGAGCCTTTGGAACGTGGCGAACAGGGAGAATACGAAAGCCGGGATCAACTTCGATGACCTATCTTCTGGATACCAATACGTGCATCGGCTATCTGAACGGTCGATCTGTCGGAGTCTTACAGCGTTTACAAACCCTATCGTCGCAGGACGTCGCCGTATGCGCAATCGTCAAAGCCGAACTGTTTTACGGAGCAATGAGGAGCATCCACCCCGACCAGTCCCTCGCCAAGCAGCAGAGATTCCTGAATCGCTTCACATCTCTTCCATTCGATGATCGGTGTGCAGAGATCTGGTGATCGGAAAGACGAGTCCACCCCCAATGACCACCCTCCTCGACCTCCTCCCCGAGATGCGCCGGCTCGGCGACCGGGAGGCCGTCCGCTCCTTCGACGGCCTTCGGACCCACAAACTCTCCTACCGGCGCCTCCACGCCCGCATCGGCGGCTTCGTCCGCGAACTCGACCGGAGGGGCTTTCAGAAAGGGGACCGCCTCCTGCTCTGGGGAGAGAACCGGCCCGAGTGGGTCATCGCCTTCTATGGGTGTCTGGCGCGGGGCGTGGAGGTGGTGCCGGTCGACTTCCACACCTCGGACCGGCTCGTCCGGCGCGTGCAGCAGGAGGTGGGGGCCAGGCTCCTGGTCTTTGGCCAGGCTGTCGACCCGGAAGGCATCGAAATTGAGCGGCTCTCCTTCGAGGAGATGGAGGCCCTCGGCGAAGACGACGCCTTCCAGGTCAGCGCCGTCTCCCCCGACGACGTCGTGGAGATCGTCTACACCTCCGGCACGACCGGAGAGCCCAAAGGGGTCGTCCACCGGCACCGGAACATCTGCGCCAACCTCCGCCACTTCAAGCCGGAGATCGACCGCTACAAAAAAGTCATCCGCCCCCTCCAGCCCATCCGCATCCTGGACCTGCTCCCCCTCAGCCACATGTTCGGCCAGTCCCTGGGCCTGTTCATCCCCCTGCTCGTCGGAGGGGCTGCGGTCTTCACGCGCGACCTGGGCGCCGGCGCAATCATCGAGGCCGTCCGCCGCGAGCGCGTCTCCTTCCTCGCCTCCGTCCCCCGCCTGCTCCAGAACCTGCAAAACGAGGTGACGCGGAGATTCGACCTCCCTCCGGCGCCGTCCCAAAAAGAGTCGGGCCTCCTCCGGCGCTGGTGGCGCTACCGGGGTGTACACGCGGCGTTCGGGTGGAAGTTCTGGGGGTTCGTCGTGGGGGGCGCTCAGGTCGATCCCGACCTGGAGGCCTTCTGGTCCCGCCTCGGCCTCCTGGTCGTCCAGGGCTACGGCCTGACCGAGACCAGCCCGGTGGTGGCCGTCAACCACCCGTTTCGCGCGCGCCGGGGAACGCTGGGAAAGGCGGTGAGAGGGCTGGAGGTCCGGCTTGCCCCGGACGGCGAGATCCTGGTCCGGGGCGAGAGCGTCGTGTCGGAGGTCCTGGGGCCGGGCGGAAAGGCGGAGCGAGTCTCCGAGGACGGCTGGTTTCACACGGGGGACATCGGGGAGATGGACGAAGAGGGCCGCCTCTACTACAGGGGGCGGAAGAAGGACGTGATCGTCACCTCCAGCGGCCTCAACGTCCATCCGCAGGACGTGGAGGCCGCCCTGAACCGGCTCCCGGAGGTCCGGGAGGGCGTCGTAATCGGCCTCCGCAGGAACGGGGAGGAGCAGGTCCACGCCGCGCTCCTCCTGCGGGACCCCTCTGCGGACCCTGAAAGGCTCATCCAGCAGGCCAATCAAGACCTGGAGCCCCACCAGCGCATCCGCACCTGGTCCCTCTGGCCCGACGACGACTTCCCCCGGACGCCCTCCACCCTGAAGGTACGGCGACGGGAGGTGGCGGATCGCCTTGCGACAGGTCGGAGTCAAGCCGCAGACACACAGAAAGGCGGGGCGGCCAGCCTGGAGGACATCCTCGCCCGGACGGCGGGCAGAGCGGCGTCCGACATCAAAGAGGACCACCGCCTCGTCAAAGACCTCGGCCTCTCCTCCCTGGAGCGCGTCGACCTCCTCTCCGAGTTGGAGGGCCGGTATCAGATCGAGCTGGACGAGGAGACCTTCACCCGCATCGCCACCGTGGGAGAGCTGAAGGCGTGGCTGGGTCAGACGGCAAATGGCAAACGACAAACGGACCTCACCCACCCCCTGACCCCCTCCCTCTCCGCACGCGGAGAGGGAGGGGGTACTCAGGGACTTTCCCCTTTGCTGGGGGAGGGTGAGGTCTCACGCCTCAACCTCCCCCGCTGGGCCTGGTCTCTCCCCATCCGCTGGGCGCGCCTCGCCGCGCTTCAGGCCGTGCTCCTGCCGGCCTTCCGGCGCTTCACGCGCCTGTCCGTCGAGGGCGTCGAGCATCTTGAGGGCATTCAGCCGCCCCTCCTCTTTGCGGCCAACCACACCAGCCACTTCGACACCCCCGTCCTCCTCGCGGCCCTCCCCTTCCGGTGGCGCAGACGCCTCGCCCCGGCCATGATGCAGGAGTACTTCCGCGCCCACTTCCAGCCCGAAGGCTTCTCCCTGCGACAGAGGCTCTGGGGCGCGATCCAGTACCTCATCGCCTGCGGCCTGTTCAGCGGCTACCCCCTCCCCCGGGAGATGGGCGGCGTGCGCCGGGCGCTCCAGTACACGGGCGAACTGATCGACCGGGGCCTCTGCCCCCTGGTCTACCCGGAGGGCCGGCGCTCCCCGGACGGGCGCCTGGGCGCTTTCAGGCCCGGCGTCGGCCTGATGGCCGTGCGCCTGCGCGTCCCTGTGGTCCCGGTCCACATCAGCGGCCTGTTCGAGGTCTTCTCGATCCACCACAGATGGCCCCGTCCCGGCCGCGTGCGCGTGCGGATCGGCCCCCCGCTCGACCTCAGGGACGTGCAGGACTACCAGGAGGCCGCGCGGGGGGTCGAGGAGGCGGTCCGGGCGCTGGCCCTCGCCCCGGCTCGCTAACGCTCGCCACCCCTCTCCCAGCCAGAAGTGCGAAGTGCGAATTACGAAGTGCGACCCCTCCCCAGCCCTCCCCTGAAGGGGAGGGAGCTATCCTCCCCCCTTCAGGGGGGATAAGAGG
>Ga0156186_1312_pt1 | contig 23432 bp, 15 predicted proteins | sample RifCSPlowO2_12_FD_107839 | JGI IMG/M metagenome (GOLD analysis project Ga0156186, IMG submission 107839) | Candidatus Handelsmanbacteria bacterium RIFCSPLOWO2_12_FULL_64_10
CCGCTCTGGGTTATCAAGCATATATTATAACGCGTAAAGGTCTCAGAAAATATGGACCTTCTGAGCGGAGTGAGACCCTGAACATGTTCTTTGTCAAAGAAGGTAAAACCGATGACAGACACGGCTGAGGGGGGATAAGGAGTTATATGGCTTCAGACAGACAGATCCTGGTGACGGGCGGCCTGGGATTCGTCGGCTCCCATCTCGTGGATGCCCTGATTCAGCGAGGGCACCGGGTGCGGGTCTTCGACAATCTCGACCCGCAGGTTCACTCGATCGGCGACCTGCCGGCACACACCCACCCTGACGCAGAGGTCCAGCGGGGGGACGTCCGGGACCCCGACGCCTTGAAGAGGGCACTAGACGGCGTGGAGGTCGTCTTTCACGAGGCCGCCGTCGTGGGGGTGGGACAGTCTCAGTACGAGGTTCGGCGCTACGTGGACGCCAACGTGATGGGGACGGCCAACCTGCTCGATCTGCTCGTGAACGCGCCCAACAGGGTCGAAAAGCTTATTGTCGCCGCCTCCATGAGCAGTTATGGCGAGGGGATGTACGACTGCGCGTCCTGCGGCCCAGCCCGGCCCGATCTGCGGCCGGAGGCCCAACTCGCGGCGGGCGACTGGGAGGTTCGCTGCCCTACGTGTGGCGCCCCCATGTCCCCGCGCCCCATCGAGGAGACGGCGGAGCGGCGGCCCAATTCCATCTACGCCATCACCAAGATGAACCAGGAGGACATGGCCCTGAACATCGGCCGGACCTACGGCATCCCTGCCGTGGCGCTCCGATACTTCAACATCTACGGCCCACGGCAGTCCCTTTCCAATCCCTATACGGGCGTGGCGGCCATCTTCATGAGCCGGATCAAAAACGACCGGTCTCCCGTGGTCTACGAGGACGGCCAGCAGGCCCGCGATTTCGTGTCCGTGCACGACGTCGTGCAGGCCAACCTGCTAGCGATGGAGCGGAGGGAGGCGGACGGCCAGGCGTTTAATGTGGGGACCGGTGTGCCGCTCACCATTCAGCAGGTCGCCGTGACGCTGGCGGGGCTCTACGACAAACCGATTCAGCCGGAGATCACCCGACGGTTTCGGAAGGGGGACATCCGGCACTGCATCGCCGACATCAGCAAGGCCGGGCGGCTGCTGGGGTATGCCCCCCGCGTCACCTTCCAGGATGGGATGGCCGAACTGATCGAGTGGTCGAAGGGGGCAGAGGCAGTGGATCGCTTTGAACAGGCCGCCTCGGAGCTGGCCAGGCGGAGACTGGCGTGAGTGTCTCCTGCGCGGAAGACTGGCTGCGAGACGCCGTCGTCCTCCAGGTGGCCCACGTCACGGAGACCTACGGCCCTGTCCAGGCCCTCACAGACTACCTGCGGCGGCGCTGTCGGAGGCTGGGGACGGTTGAGCACCCCTTCCTGAACAGCCGCATTCCATCCTCGGCCCTGACGGTCTACGACCGGGGCAGAGAGGGAGTGGTCTGCGCTGAGGCCTCCAAGGGAAGGTCGGAGGTCCGCCAGTACGTCAGGGACCTTGTCCTCACCCTCCGCTTCGCTTTAAAGTTTGGAAGCCGGGTCGATCTCTACGTCGGCATGAACAGCCTGGACACCCTGCCGGGGCTCCTCCTGCGTGCCGTGGGCAGGGTTCAGGCCGTCCTCTTCTACACCGTAGATTATGCCGAACGACGGTTCGAGAACGCCTGGCTCAACCGGGTTTACAAATTCCTCGACCGTTTTTGCGTCCGCCACGCCGACGCCGTGTTCAGCAACACCCGGCGTGTGATGGCCGTGCGGCGGGCTTTGGGGCTGCCCGACGCGAGGAACGTCCGGCTGCCCAACGGCGTCCATCTGCGGAACATCCCCCCCCTGCGCGACGGCGGGCCGACCCGTCTGATCTACGTGGGCCGGCTCACCGAGACGCACGGCCTCCAGACCGTCCTCGGGGCGGTTCTGGAGGAGGCGGCCGAGTTTCCCGAACTCCGGGTGCTCGTCGCAGGGTCAGGTCCTTACGAGGAGAATCTGAGACGGCAGGTCGCAGAGCGGTCTCTGACGGACCGATTCAGTCTTTTAGGAGCCGTGCCTAACCGGGAGGTGTTGCTGCTGCTGAGCGAAGGCGGAATCGGCCTTGCCCCTTACACGCTGGACGAGGACTATGTCCGCTACTGCGACCCGGTGAAGGTCAAGGAGTACCTCGCCTGCGGGTGTCCTGTCCTGGTCAGCGACGTGCCGGAGGTGGCGGAGGAGGTTGCTCGATGCGACGCCGGCCTCGTCTATCGGGACGCCCGCGAACTCAGGGCCCAGCTCCGCCGACTGCTGTCCGACCGGGCGCTCTATGACAGACTGAGGCGGAATGCCATCGGGATGGGCCGTCGCTACGACTGGGATCGCATCTTTGACGGGGCGTTCCAGGAATGCTTCCACGCCATTTTTACAGATTGGAGCAGAGGCCGTCGCCCTGAGCGGGGGGGCTGTCAACTTCCCCTGGGGAGGGTTAAGGGAGGACGCCGATTTGATTTCCTCAAAGATGTCCGACAAATCGGAAACGGCGTGAAATCTGGGAGGGGAGATGACAAGATGACAAGTTTTTTAATTCAATGGCTGTTTAGAATAGGGACCAATTCGCTTTTTCCCCGGAGATGCCAAGATTTTTTAATGAGGACCTCTTTAGTCAGACTGATATACGGAAAGGTATCCAAAATTGTGTTTTCAAAAATAGGGTTAAGGGAGGGAAATGGCGTCGTTGTGATCCCTCAAACTGGGATTCTTCATAATCTGAATTTGAAGTTTTATATCGAACAAGACATGATCACAGCGATAGGCTTGCGAAATGGGAATGCTTTTGGTAAAGATATAGACATTTTCGGTAAACTTTTGAAGGCCGGCTACAATGTGATCGATATTGGAGCGAACATTGGCGTGTATTCAGTCGTTGCATCTAAAATAGTGGGTGAGAGCGGAAAAGTTTATAGTTTTGAGCCGGTTAAATTAAACTATAAAATGCTCCTAAAAAACATGGACATAAACGATGTTAAAAATATCGTTCCTGTAGAAAAAGCGGCCGGAGAAAAAAGCGGGAAACTCAGATTGTATTTGAAAGAGTTTAGCTGTACAACGCCCTCTATAACGAAAGTTGGCGATAAATTTGAGGACATCGATGTGGTATCATTAGATGAACATTTTGCGCATCAAGACGTGAATATCGACTTGGTAAAAGTAGATGTCGAGGGCGCTGAACTTTCTGTCATTAATGGGATGAAGGACCTTATATCAAAGAACAAGAATATGATGATCTATGTGGAGTTCACCCCAAGATTACTGGAGAAATGTGGAAAGGAACCCAGCGTTTTCTTGAAACAATTATCTGAAGTTTTTGGTTATATGTATCTTGTAAATGAAAAAGAAGACAGAATTGAAAGGATAAACTATAACGATAGACAGTCATTGGATCGGTTGTATGATATTCTTGAAGACACAGTTTTTTGTAACTTGATTTTATCCAGTGGACAAGCAGTAAATTTATAAGTCTTGCCGTGTCGATCAAGGCAGCCGTCTCTGCCTGATCGTTTGAAAAGACTCGGTCCCTTGCACGGAGACATCCGGCTGGGCTTGGACACGTCGATGCCGACAAACACCACGCTGATGCTACATTTCACAGACCCTTCGGAAACCGACGCTGAGAACAGGGATCCTGCCTCCTCTCCGCTGATCTCGGCCGTCGTCGTGACGTGGAACCGGAAGCAGGAGGTGATCGCCTGCCTGAGTTCCCTCCTGAATTCCATCTATCCGCACCTTGAGGTCATCGTTGTGGACAATGGGTCGACTGACGGCACCGCGGAGGAGGTCGAGCGGAGGTTCCCTCAAGTCGTTCTGGTGAAGAACGACAAAAATCAGATGGCCGCCGGCGGCCGGAACGCGGGCCTTGCCCGCGCCAGGGGGGACTATCTGTTTTTCGTGGACAGCGATAATATCGTGGATCGAGACGCTGTCTCCAGGCTCTATGAGGTGATCTCATCAGAAAAAGACATCGGCCTGGTCGGTCCCAAGATGTATTATCTCGAAGATCCCAACCGGATCTGGTACGCCGGCGCGACCATCAACTACACGACGAGCAAGACCGCCTACATCGGCAGCGGCGACATCGACGCGGGGCAGCACGATCAGATCCGGGAGGTGGACCACATCCCCAACGCATTCATGGTGAGCCGGGAGGTCGTGAATCGCATCGGCGGGTTTGAGGAGCGTTACGGGATCATGTATGAAGAGTCGGACTTCGCGTGCAGGGCTAGACGGGATGGGTTCAAGTCCCTTTTGGTCCCCGACGCAAAGGTCTGGCACAACATACGGCGCACCTCCCAGGCCGACAACCCCCTGCGCGGGTTCGGGATGGAGTCCAGCGACAGGGCCTACCGGCACGCCCGAAATCGGATCCTGTTTATGAAAAGGAACGCGAGTCGTCGCAACTATCTCATCTTCGCCTCGTGCGTGTTGCCCCTCTTCGTCCTGTATTATGCAGGCATCATCTCCTTTTATGGAGATGCGGAGACCCTGACAAGCTACGTGCGGGGCGTCTGGGATGGCCTCTGGGAGGGAGATCGGGATTGTGGGGATAACGTTTGAACGTTCGAACGTTTGAACGTTAACACGAATACTGAAAGAGGTATGCATGGGCGGTCCCTTATGCAGCATCATCGTGCTGAATTACAACGGAAAATCCTATCTGCAAGACTGTTTGAGCTCTCTGCTGAAGCAGCGCTATCGCCCGTTTGAGGTCGTCCTGGTAGACAACGCCTCCACCGATGGCAGCGCCGAGTTCGTCCGGCGTCAGTTTCCCGATGTCAAGGTCGTTCAAAACGCCAACAACGCCGGCTTCGCGGAGGGCAACAACATCGGCGCGCGCAACGCAACCGGCGACCTCCTGATCTTCCTGAACAACGACACCGAGGTCCCCCCCGACTGGCTGGAACGCCTTGTCTCCGGTGCCTATTCCGATGACGCCATCGGGGTATGCGGGGCGATGACGCTCCGGTTTGACCAGCGAGACACCATCGACCTTCTGGGATTCACGCTGGATCGCTACGGCTTTCCGGCGCTGATCGCCCGTGGGGAGAAGGACGAGGGGCAGTATGCTCAGGTCCAGGACGTGTTCATCCTGGGGGCCTGTCTGGCGATCAAACGGGGGGTGGCGGACCGGATCGGTCTGTTCGACCCGAAGTATTTCATGCTCTCCGAGGACATCGACCTCTGCTGGCGCGCGCAGGTGGCCGGGCATCGGACCGTCGTGGCCCCCTTTGCAAAGGTCTATCACAAGGTCGCCGGTTCAGAGATGGGGACGTGGAAGCGCGCCCGCACCCGCTATCTCAGCGAGCGGAATACCATCCGGAGTCTCCTCAAGAACTATGCCGGCGCGACGCTTCTCCGCATCCTCCCGGTCTACAGCGTGATGCTGATGCTGGAGATGGGCTACTGGCTGGCCATGGGCCGGCCTGCCGTGACGTGGGCTGTGGTGCGCGCCGTAGGCTGGAACCTCCGGAACCTGCCCGATACCTGGCGGGAGCACAGACGCGTTCAGGGGCTCCGGGCTGTGAGCGATGCCGTAATTTTTCAAGGTATGGATCCCTCCAGCAACAAGTTCGGGCTGCTCTGGGAGCAGGTCACAGGGCTGTTCGGCAAGAGACGGATACCAGCGACCTGAAGAGGCCCATCATCTCCTCAATGATTTGAGAACTTCTATACCATGGGCGTTGCATCCAAGAGACAGGGAGGGGGGGGTCGAAAGCGCTCGGCCGCTCCGAGGGGTGTCCCTTCATCCGCGCCCCAGAGGTCGAATCTCTGGGTTCGTCTGTGCGCCGCTCCAGGCCACCGCTGCGCCCTCCTCCTGTTCGGCGTGCTGACGCTCTTGGCGACCCATCCGCTGATCTTTCGAATCGCAAGCAGCACCTATGGCCGATTCGACCACGTCTCCTCGGATGGTTTCGGCATCATCGGCCGGGGCTTTTGGTGGACGAAGTTCGCCGTCTGGAACCTCGGCCTGTTTCCCACCCACAACCCCTACGCAGCCGCCCCCTATGGGCAGTTCCAGGGGCCGTGGGCGGACCTGCTGGCCCTGTTCGCCCTCCCGTTGAGCATCCTGATCGGGCCACTGGCCGCCTACAACGTTTTCATCCTGTTCGGGATCTTCGCGTCGGGCATCGCAGCCTATCTTCTGGGGCGCCATCTGACCGGGAGCCGGCAGGCCGGGGCCGTCTGCGGGATCGTCTATGGGTTCAACTCCAACGCCCTCATTCTCCCCTACACGCAACTCAACGCGGCCTATATCCAGTGGCTCCCGTTTTACCTCCTGGCCCTTATCCGGTTTGTGGAGGCCCGGACGTGGAGGAACCTTCTCCTCCTGTGCGCGGCGGCCCTCCTCAACGGAGTGGCTTCTTTCCCTTACTATCTGATCTTCCTCCCTCTCCTCACGGTCCTGTTCTTCGCCGTGGAGGGCGTGGCCTTCCTCAGATCGGTCCAGGGGGAGCGCAGCGTGCTTGAGGCGCTGGACGTCAGAGGAAGGATAGAGGATCTCAAGAAGCTCCTGGCCGGAGGGGGGATCGTGCTGGCTTTCTTACTCCCGTTCTATTACGTTTTCGTGGGCGGATCGGCGGTCGTCCAGTCCGGGGCGCGGGATATCCGGATGCAGGCCGAGCTGGCACTCAAGCCCGGGGACTATCTCTTCCCGGCCCACAACAGCGCCCTGTTCGGGGAATGGGCTCAGGCGACCTATTGGAGGGAGAGAGACCTGAACTGGAACTCCGCCGCCGCCTACATCGGTTATCCCGCCCTAGCCCTGGCCGTTTACGGGTTATACCGTCGCCGGGACCGTCGGACGGCCTTCTTTGCCCTTCTGGCTGTCTTCGCGTTTCTGACCACGACCGGAACCACCATCGACCTCCTGGGGCTACGCCTCCCCGGCCCGGCCCTCCTCCTCCACATGATCGGGCCGTTCGCCCGACGTATCCTGATCTACAAGGTCTTCGTCCAGCTCGCCGTGGCGGCCCTGGCCGGGATCGGCGCTCACGCCTTGCTCTCTCGCGTGTCCAACCCGGACCGATGCGGGCTGGCCGTCGCGGCTATCTGCGCGGCGATGATGGTGGAGTACAGCATCATCCCTCCCCTCCAGAGCACGGACCTCTCCCAGTCCCCCTCTGTGTACACGTGGCTGGCGGACCAGCCGGGGGACATCACCGTGGTGGAGTACCCCCTCAAGCGGAACAATGGGAATGGCTACCAGGGCTATCTTTTTTACCAGATGATCCACAGGAAGCCACTCTTTAACGGCGACGTCAATCAATCTTACATTCCGGCGCAGTATCGGGCCTTCTGGAAGGACATGGAGGTGCCCGCGGCCATCTCGGACTACAACAATCAGGCGCTTCTCAGGCATTTTGGCGTCAAGTATGTGATTGCGCACCCCAGAGTCCAGACGCGCACGGTGATCTTCCGGTCGCTACCCCAGCCTGACCTGTCCCGCTGCGCGGGGCTGCGGCTTGTGCGCAAGTCGACGGACAGCGCGGAGATGTTCGGAGACGCCCCGACCGATTATATCTACGCCGACGTGTACGAGGTCGTGGCGGAGCCTGCCACGGCGATGCTGGTGTGGGACTATCAGAGCCCTTATCTCCCCCACAGCGGAGTGTATCAGGAGGAGAAGAAGGGGTTCTATCCCCCGGAGGTTTTGGACGACGGCAATGGATGGCGGATGATGCGCAACGACGGGGAGATCAAGATCATCAACCTTCTGCGAACAGAGCAGCGGGTCGATATCGCCTTCGCCGCGATCAGCCCGGCCGGTTCGAAGACGCTCCAGGCTGTGGTCGATGGGCGGCCAATCGCCCAATTCCGCCTGGATGGGACTCCCCAGCGGATTACAATCTCTGATGTGGCGCTTTTTCCGGAGGAGGAGCGTGTCCTGAGACTTCACGCCATCGAGGGGGCGGAGCATCTCCCGAACGGCCTGGAGATCAGCGCTGCGTTCAGTGATTTCCACGTCTCCGGCCGGGCAAAACCGTAAAATGATCCCGCCGGAGTTGTTCCCCCGGATGAAGCCGACCATCGTCTACGAGATGAGAAAAAATGCATAATTCAACCGCAAAAAAAAAGGCGTTGATCACCGGCATCACCGGCCAGGACGGGTCCTACCTCGCGGAATTCCTGCTGCAGAAGGGCTACGAGGTTCACGGCGCCGTCCGGCGCGTGGCCTTCGAGGACCCCGATCACCGCCTGGGCCGGATCAAGCACGTCCTCCCGGAGGTCGTGCTCCACGCCGCCTCCCTGGAGAGCTTTCCGAGCGTCTTCAAGGTGTTTCGCGACGTGCAGCCGGACGAATGCTACCACCTGGCCGCGCAGAGCTTCGTGAGCTACTCGTTCGAGGACGAGTTCTCCACCCTCAACACCAACATCAACGGCACCCACTTCGTCCTCTCCGCACTCAGGGAGGGGACGCCCGGCTGCCGCTTCTACTTCGCGGGATCGAGCGAGATGTTCGGCAAGGTAGCTGCTACCCCCCAAAACGAGGAGACCCGCTTCCACCCCAGGTCTGCCTACGGCATCTCCAAGGTGGCGGGCTACGAACTCACCCGAAACTACCGGGAGACCTACGACATACACGCCTCCGCCGGCATCCTCTACAACCACGAATCCCCCCGCCGCGGGCACGAGTTCGTCACCCGGAAGATCACCTCCCACGCCGCCAGGATCAAACGGGGACTGTCCAGAGAACTGCGCCTGGGCAACCTGGAGGCCAGGCGGGACTGGGGGCACGCGCGCGAATACGTCAAGGCGATGTGGATGATGCTCCAGCAGGACACGCCCGACGACTACGTCATCGCGACCGGGGAGTCCCACTCGGTCAGAGACTTCGCCGAACGGGCCTTCGTCTGCGCTGGCCTGGACTACCGGGACTATGTGGTCATCGACCCGCAGCTCTTCAGGCCGGCGGAGGTGGAGACCCTGCAGGGGGACGCCACGAAGGCCAGGGAGCGGCTCGGCTGGAGCTACAATCTCACCTTCGACGACCTGATCCGGGAGATGGTGGAGGCGGACCTCGCCGCGCAAGGCTGAAGGTCCCTGAACGTATCGTATCATCTGACGTGAATTGAGTGAGGTTAAAAAACGGGTTATTGCCAGACCTCGCCCCGTGATAGGGCTTGGCGATAACCCCTTTTTGTTTTCCCCTTGAGCTAAAAATATGCTTGACATAAAATATTAAATATATATATTAGTCACAATCACATATATATCAGCTATAATCAAGACAAGCATAACACCTTCGCAAAGAGGAGATCAACATGATGTTGAAAAATCGTTCTTTGCGCACGCGAGCCGTGGGCCTAACGCTTTTCGTGTTCTTCGCATCCTTCGTATTTTTGCCTTCCGCTGCCTGGGGGCAGGACCTTCCGACTACGGGATCTCTTGCCAACACGAAGATCGCCTTCAGCTCACTCCGCGACGGCAACCACGAAATCTACGTGATGAATGCAGACGGAACTGCCCAGACCCGACTGACCAGCAACACCGCCCTGGACCAGGTCCCCGTCTGGTCGCCCGACGGCTCAAAGCTCCTCTTTTACTCGGAGCGAGATGGCAACTCCGAAATTTACACCATGAACGCCGACGGAACAGATCCGACCCGCCTGACCAACAACCTGGCCGGGGAGTATAACGCAGATTGGTCGCCCGACGGAGGCAAGATCGCCTTCCGGTCAGATCGGGACGGGAACCCGGAGATCTACGCCATGAACGCCGATGGGTCCAACCAGATACGCCTGACCAACCATTCGGCCTTCGACACCGGCCCCTCCTGGTCGCCCGACGGAGGCAAGATCGCCTTTCAAACCACCCGCGACGGCAACTGGGACGTCTACGTGATGAACGCAGACGGGTCCAACCCGACCCGCATGACCCCCTCCCCTTCAGCAGACCACTACCCCCACTGGTCGCCCGACGGGACCAGGATCGTGTTTAACTCGGATCTCGATGGCAGCCTCGACATCTACGTGATGAACGCAGACGGGTCTGCCCGGACCCGACTGACCAGCAATCCCGCTGTCGATCAGGGCCCGACCTGGTCGCCCGATGGGACCAAGATCGTGTTCAGTTCGAGCCGGGACGGCAACCTCGAAATCTACGCCATGAACGCGGATGGGTCTGCCCAGACCCGGCTCACCAGCAATGCCATTGAGGACAACTCCCCCTCCTGGTCGCCGTTCCTGACCTCCGGGCCGGTCTCCTCGCCAGCCATCTCTCTGTCCTCGACCTTCCTCTCCTTCGGCAACGTCAATGTGGAATCCTCCAGTGTGCAGATGTTCACGGTCTCCAACACCGGCACGGCTACGCTGTCGGTGGACACGATCACCTCCAGCAATGGGATGTTCACCGTCAGCCCCACCTCCTTCACGCTGGCGGCCCCGGTAGGTACCATCTCAACCAGCCAGAATGTCACCGTCACCTTTACGCCCACGAAGGTGGGCTGGGAGCGGGCCACACTGACCCTTTCTCACAATGCGTCAGGCAGTCCCTCTACAGTCACGGCCAGCGGCATCGGAAGGATCAACCCACCCACAGGATCGTTGGCCAACACAAAAATCGCCTTCGACTCCGACCGGGACGGCAACCGGGAAGTCTACATGATGAACACCGATGGGTCCAATCAGACCCGGCTGACCAGCAACGGAGTGGACGATGCCAATTTGACCTGGTCGCCGGATGGGACCAGAATCGCCTTTACCTCCCAGCGCGACGGCAACGGAGAGGTCTACAGCATGAACGCCGATGGGACGGGTCAGACCAACCTGACCCATAACGGGGCCGCGGACGACTGGCCCTCCTGGTCCCCCGACGGGAGCAAGATCGCGTTCTATTCGAATCGCGACGGCAATTATGAAATCTACACCATGAACGCCGATGGGTCCAACCAGACCCGCATCACCCATCACAGTGCGTCGGACCAGGACCCATTCTGGTCCCCGGATGGCAGCAAAATCGCCTTTCAGTCGAACCGGGATGGCAACATGGAGATCTACGTCATGAACGCCGATGGGTCCAGTCCGGTGAGACTGACCAGCAACGGGGCCTCCGACACCTGGTCTTCCTGGTCTCCCGACGGGACCAAAATCGCGTTTCGATCCACTCGCGACGGCAACTATGAAATCTACACCATGAACGCCGACGGGTCCAATCAGACCCGCATCACCCATAATCCCGCGGCCGAACAGAGCTTCGCCTGGTCGCCGTTTCTGACCTCCGAACCGGTCCCCTCTGTCCCGGACCTTCGGATTTCGGGGAAGGTTGTCTTCGCGTCAGACCGTCCCGGCAACCGGGAGATCTACCTGATGAACCCAGACGGGACCGGCCTGACTCGACTGACCTCCAACTCGGCGGTGGACGATAACCCCTCCTATTCTCCGGATGGGACCCAGGTCGCCTTTGCCTCCGAACAGGACGGCAACCGGGAGATCTACGTGATCAACGTGGATGGGACCGGCCTGACCAGGTTGACCCACCACCCGGCCTACGACGACTACCCATCCTGGTCGCCCGACGGGACCCGGATCGCCTTCTTTTCGCGGCGGGACGGCAACCCTGAGATTTACAGAATGAACCCGGATGGGACCGGCCTGACCCGGCTGACCTACGACTCGTCGGATGACTACGACCCGGCCTGGTCGCCCGATGGGAGCAAGATCGCCTTCCAGCGCGACCCCACAGGAGGCAACGCGGGGAACGATATCTATGTGATGGATGCGGATGGGTCGAATCAGACCCGGTTGACCAACGTTGGAGGGGTGGATGCCGCGCCGGCCTGGTCGCCGGATGGGAGCAAGATCGCCTTCTACTCGGCGCGGGATGGCGGTTCCGAGATTTATGTGATGAATGCGGACGGGACGAATCAGACCCGGCTGACCTTCTACGGGGACCTCGACTACTCCCCCTCCTGGGCCCCGGATGGGAGCAAGATCGTCTTTCGCAGACATCTGGGCAGCAACTCTGAGATTTATGTGATGGATGCGGATGGGACCGGCCTGACCAACCTGACCAGTCACTCGGCGTATGACGCCACCCCTGACTGGCAACCCTTCCAGCGCATCGGATCGGCCGCCCCTAACACGTCTGTCTCGCGGACTATGACGATTGAAAACAGGGGAAACGGTCCCCTCATCGTCAGCAACATCGCCTCTAGCGACGGGCAGTTTACAATCAGCCCGACGAACTTCACGGTGGCCGCAGGTGGCAGCCAGAACGTCACTGTCGCTTTCAACCCCATCTCAGCAGGGACGAAGTATGCCACGTTGACGATCACCAGCAACGACCCGGATGATCCGACTGTCCAACTGATCGTGAACGGGACGGCCCAGGCCCCGGCCAACCGGCCTCCGGACTGTTCGCAGGCCGCGCCCAGCGTCGCATCGCTCTGGCCACCCAACCACAAGATGGTGAACATCAACATCCTGGGCGTCACCGATTCCGACGGCGACCCCGTGACCGTCACTATCACCGGGATCACCCAGGACGAGCCGGTGAACGGCCTGGGAGACGGAGACACTGAACCTGACGGGACCGGCATCGGCGCCTCCACCGCGCAGGTGCGCGCCGAGCGGTCGGGTAACGGCAACGGCCGGGTTTATGTGATCTCCTTCACCGCCTCCGACGGGAAGGGTGGGACGTGCGACGGCATCGTGAAGGTCGGCGTGCCCCACGACCGGGGCAAGGGCAAGGTCCCCATCGACGACGGCCAGAACTACGACTCCATGGCGGCGTCAAGACCGGTCGCAGCGGAGTCCGCGCCTGAGGCGTTCAGCCTGGACCAGAGCTATCCCAACCCGTTCAACCCGGCCACGACGATTCAGTATGCCCTGCCGGAGGCGGCGGAGGTGCAACTAATCGTCTATAACCTGCTCGGCCAGAAGGTGAAGACCCTAGTCCACGACGCCCAGAAGGCAGGTTACTACAAGGTGGCCTGGGACGGGAAGGACGACGCCGGACGGCCAGTGGCCACGGGGGTTTACGTCTACCGGTTGCAGGCCGGGGCATTCGTGGAGATCAGGAAAATGGTGATGTTAAAGTAGCTCCTGGCATACTTTCAAATGGCATGGGACCCCAGGTCCTCTGCGCTCTATACACCCTATCCATACGTTCGAGGCCCGGCGTTTCCCGCCGGGCCTCTTTTTTGGGTTTGACTTCGCGGGGGCATTTTAATAGAATAGGGAACTGATCGTCCTGTCTACACCATAGTAAAGAGGGATCAAATTCCCTTGGTGTCTTCGTGTCTTCGTGGTAGATTTTGGAATGTCTTAAAAACGTGCTTAAGGACCATGCCATGCACGAAGGGGTCTTCATCCACCCGACCAGCGAGGTCTCCCCGCAGGCCCGTATCGGCAGCGGCACGAAAATATGGCAGCACTGCACGGTCCTGGCCGGGGCCGAGGTCGGGGAGCGTTGCCTCCTCTCGCAGAACGTCTACGTGGAGGGCCGCACGCGCATCGGGAACAACGTCAAGATCAAGAACAACGTCAGCGTCTACGAGTGCGTGGAACTGGAGGACGACGTCTTCGTGGGGCCGAGCGCGGTCTTCACCAACGTGATGACCCCCCGCAGCCACTGGCCCCGCAAGGACGAGTTCCTGAGGACGCTCGTCCGGAAGGGCGCGACCATCGGGGCCAACGCCACCGTGGTGTGCGGCGTGACCGTCGGGCGCTACGCCACGGTCGGGGCGGGGTCCGTGGTGACTCGGGACGTGCCCGACTTCGCCCTGGTCTACGGCGTGCCGGCCAGACAGCGCGGCTGGGCCTGTCACTGCGGCAAGCTGCTGGAGGGGGTCGAAAAGGGCGCGACCTCCCGATGCGACCTGTGTGGGAGCACATACGAATTGCGCGGGGAGGGGCTGAGGGAAGTTGAGCTTTGCCTCAGACGTGAGACATGAACATCATTGCGCAAATCGGCTGCGGCTACTGGGGCCCGAACCTCCTGCGTAACTTTTCGGCCCAGCCCGGCTGCCACGTCAAGTGGGTCGTGGATCAGAGCCCTCAGCGCAGGGCCTTTGTCGAAAGCAACTACCCGAAGACAAAGGCCGTCCCGGACTGGGAGACGGCCCTGAACGACCCGGAGGTGGAGGCCGTGGTCATCGCGACACCCGCCGCCACCCACTGCGCCCTGGCCATGGACGCCCTGAGGTCCGGCAGGCATGTCTTCGTCGAAAAACCCCTGGCGATGTCGACGCAGGAGGCCGACGACCTGAAGGCCCTTTCCGCCTCGGCCAACCGCACGCTGATGGTGGGTCACACCTTCCTCTACAACGCGGCGGTGCGCTACGTCAGACAGCTTCTCGACGGAGGCGATCTGGGAGACGTCTACTACATCTACAGTCAGCGGCTCAACCTCGGCCAGGTGCGGTCCGACGTGAACGCCTGGTGGAACCTGGCCCCGCACGACGTCAGCATCCTGCTCTACCTGATGGGCGGAGAACTCCCCGCCTCCGTCTCCGCCCACGGGGTGGACTACATCCAGCCCGGCATCGAGGACGTCGTGTTTGCGGTCCTCACCTGGCGCAACCGTGCCACCGCGCACATCCACGTGAGCTGGCTGGACCCGGGCAAGGTGCGCCGGGTGACCCTGGTGGGGGGCCGCAAGATGATCGTCTACGACGACGTCAGCGACGACAAGATCGCGATCCTGGACAAGGGCGTGGACCGCGCGCCCAGGCCCGGGGAGAGGATGGACTACGACCAGTTTAACGCCTATCAGCTCATCCACCGGACGGGCGACGTCTATCTGCCGCGCATCGACTTTCAGGAGCCGCTGAAGGTCGAGGCCGCCCACTTCCTGGAGTGCATCCGGACCGGTCAGACCCCCCTGACGGGACCGCAGCACGCGCGGGACGTCGTGGCCGTGCTGGCGGCGGGCCAGAGGTCCCTTCGCGAAGGGGGGCGTTCTGTAGCTGTAATCTGAAACCTACAATGAGGTTTGTATGCCCATCCCATTCATCGACCTGAAGGCCCAGTACCAGACGATCCAGTCGGAGATCGACGCCGCGATCCGGGAGGTCATCGAGAGCACGGCCTTCATCGGCGGGAGGCACGCCCAGGCGTTCGAGGCGTCGTTCGCCCGCTACTGCGGCGTCTCCCGAGCCGTGGGGGCCAGCTCCGGCACGACCGCCCTGCACCTCGCCTTCGCCGCCCTCGGCATCGGGCCGGGGGATGAGGTGATCACGGTCCCCAACACCTTCATCGCCACGGCGGAGATGATCTCCATCACCGGGGCCAGGCCCGTGTTCGTGGATGTGGAGGACGCCACCTTCAACCTGGACCCGGCGAAGCTGAGGGCGGCCATCACCCCCCGCACAAAGGCCATCGTGCCCGTCCACCTCTACGGCCAGATCGCGGACATGGACCCCATCCTGAAGATCGCGCGGGAAATCCCCGTGGTGGAGGACGCGGCCCAGGCCCACGGCGCGGAATACCGGGGACGGCGGGCGGGGCAGATGGGCAAGGCCGCCACCTACAGCTTCTACCCCGGCAAGATCCTGGGCGCTTACGGCGACGCCGGGGTCGTCGTCACGCACGACGATGCCCTGGCGAAAAAGATGGAGATGCTCGCCAACCACGGCCGCACCGGGAAATACGAGCACGAGACGCCGGCCTTCAACTACCGCCTCGACGGGATGCAGGCCGCGATCCTGAGCGTCAAGCTCCGGCATCTGGACGAGTGGCTGGAGAGGCGGCGGGCCAGGGCGCAGGTCTACACCCGTCTCCTGGAGGATGCAGTCGTGACCCCGAAGGAGATGCCCTATGCCCGGCACGTCTACACCTACTACGTCATCCGCACCAGGCATCGAAACCGCGTCCAGGCTGCCCTGAAGGAGCGGGGAATCGACGCGATCATCCACTACCCCATCCCGCTCCACCTCCAGCCCGCCTATAAATGCCTCGGCCACAAAAAGGGGGACTTCCCGGTCGCGGAGAGGCAGGCCGAGGAGATCCTCTCCCTCCCGCTCTACGCGGAGTTAGAAGAGGGTCAGATCAAGGAGATTGTGGAGGTAATCTTGAGCGCTGTATAAACAGACCCCTCCCCCGGCCCCTCCCCCAAAGGGAGAGGGGAGAAAGCACCCCTCCCCCGACCCCTCCCCTACAAGAGGGGAGGGGGGAAAACAAAAAGCAAAACGGCGCGACAGCGGGGTGGAACGCGACGGCCAGGAGCGTTAGGTGGGGTGGGAAGGGCTAACCACCGGGGTTCAGGTGAAGCATTAGGTGGCAGTGGAAACCTTTGAATGATCCGTCTTCTGGAACAATGCCCTTGCGGCGCGCCCAGCCCGTCCGGCGCCTGAGAGGGATGCGGAACGCGACCTCATGGGAGCGTTAGGCGGGGTGGAATTCTTTTGTGCCACTTTTCTTCTAAAGAAAAGTGGCAAAACGGACACTATCGCTGTTATAATAGGAGGACATCATGGCAGACTTCATTCCGAAGGTCCCCGCAGACGGCCAGAAGATCACCCTGAAGGGCGCCGCCCTCGCCGTCCCGGACCGTCCGATCATCCCCTTCATCGAGGGAGACGGCACCGGCCCCGACATCTGGCGGGCCGCATCGCGGGTGATGGACGCGGCGGTGGAGAAAGCCTATAAAGGAAAGAAAAAACTCGCCTGGATGGAGGTCCTGGCCGGAGAGAAGGCCTTCAACGCCACCGGCGACTGGCTCCCCGACGCCACCGTGGCCGCCTTCCGGGAGTACCTCGTCGGCATCAAGGGCCCGCTGACCACGCCTGTGGGCGGCGGCATCCGCAGCCTGAACGTCGCCCTCCGGCAGACCCTCGACCTCTACGTCTGCCTCCGGCCCGTGCGGTGGTTCCAGGGCGTGCCCAGCCCGGTCAAGCGCCCGGAGAAGGTCGACATGGTCATCTTCCGGGAGAACACCGAGGACATCTATGCCGGCATCGAGTGGGAGGCCAAAAGCCCGGAGGCCCAGAAGGTGATCGCCTGGCTCCAGAAGGAGATGGGCATCAGGAAGATCCGCTTCCCGGAGACGTCGGGCATCGGCATCAAACCCGTGTCCGAGGAGGGGAGCAAGCGCCTCATCCGCGCGGCCATCGACTACGCCATCCGCCTGGGCCGGAAGAGCGTGACCCTGGTCCACAAGGGCAACATCATGAAGTTCACGGAGGGCGCCTTCCAGGGCTGGGGCTACGAACTGGCCAAGCAGGAGTACCCCGATAAGGTGGTGTCCTGGGCCGACTGTGGCGGCCAGGTCCCGCCCGGCAAGGTCCTGATCAAGGACGCCATCGCCGACATCTTCCTCCAGCAGATCCTCACCCGGCCCGACGAATTCGACGTGATCGCCACCCTGAACCTGAACGGCGACTACTGCTCCGACGCCCTGGCCGCGCAGGTGGGCGGCATCGGCATCGCCCCCGGCGGGAACATCAACTACGTCACTGGCCACGCCGTGTTCGAGGCCACGCACGGGACCGCGCCCAAGTACGCCGGCCAGGATAAGGTCAACCCCGGCTCCGTCATCCTGTCGGGCGAGATGATGTTCCGGCACCTCGGCTGGAACGAGGCCGCGGACCGGATCATCTCCGGCCTGGAGAAGACCATCGCCAGCAAGGTCGTGACCTACGACTTCGCCCGGCTGATGGACGGGGCCAGGGAGGTGAAGTGCTCCGAGTTCGGGGACGCGATCACCAGGAACATGTGATATGAAAATCGTTGTGACAGGTGGCGCGGGGTTCATCGGGTCCCACGTCGCAGACGCCTGCGTGGCGGCGGGCCACGAGGTCGTCGTCCTGGACGACCTGTCGCGGGGCGACCGGCGCAACCTCCACCCGAAGGCCCGGTTCTACGAGATCGACGTCTGCGACCCGGACGTGAAAGAGATCTTCATGGACGAGCGGCCCGAAGCCCTGAGCCACCACGCCGCGCAGATCAGCGTGTCCGACTCCGTCCGGGACCCCGTGCGCGACGCGCAGATCAACGTCCTGGGGACGGTCAACCTCCTCGAGGCCGCCGTCGCCGCCGGGACGCGCAAGGTCATCTTCGCCTCGACGGGCGGGGCGATGTACGGAGAGGTCGAAGGCGCGCCGGCCGGCGAGGACTCCCCGCGACTGCCGATCTCCCCTTACGCCGTGTCCAAGATCTCTGCGGAGTTCTACCTCGGCTACTACCGCCGGCAGCGCGGCCTCCGCTACACGACCCTCCGCTACGCCAACGTCTACGGCCCCCGGCAGAGCCCCCACGGGGAGGCGGGCGCGGTGGCCATCTTCGCCACCGCCACGCTGTCCGGAAAAGCGCCCCGCCTCTTCGCGGCCCGGCAGGTGGGGGACGCCGGCGGCATCCGGGACTACGTCTACGTGGGCGACGTTGTGCGGGCGAACACGATCGCCCTGGAGCGAGGGGACGACGACGTCTTCAACATCGCCACGGCCACCGGGACGGCGACCGCGGACCTCTACCGCCTGGTGGCCACGGCCGTCGAGTTTCAGGACCCGCCGGAGTTTGCCCTGCCCCGTCCGGGCGACCTCCTCCGGAGCGTGATCTCTCACAAAAAGGCGGAGCACGTCCTCGGCTGGCGGCCGGAGACGAGCCTTCAAGAAGGGATTCGGAAGACGGTGGAGTACTTCAGACAACAGACAGCAGTCAGCGATCAGCGGTCAGCCTTGATAAGTGAAACGTCAAACGTCAAACGTCAAACGTGAACAATGCTTTTCGTTTTTCCGTTTCACGTTTCACGTTTCACGGTCTTTTGGCCATGTCACCCAAACATCAAGAGTACCAGACAAAACTCCTGGAGATCGGCGAGGCCCTGGGTTACGAGAGCCGGCGGAGCTTCCGCAAGAGCGCGATGGGGGACGCGGTCTGGCTGGAGCGCACGAGCGCCAAATACGCCCGCACCCTGCTCCCCGTCGCCGCCTTCAAGGTCCTCTGCTTCGAGACCGGCAAAGAGATCAGGGAGGCCCTGATGACCCTCCAGGTGATCTCCCCGGCCCTCGGCGTGCTCGTGGTGGTCGAGGAGGAGTACGCCCGCCGGGCGCAGGAGCTGAAGAAGTACGATGCGGAGACCTACCCCCAGCACATCCGCCGCCTGGCCGATCGCATCAAGCGGGGCGTGGAACTGACCTTTCGCGTGGAGGTCTGGGGACAGGCCGATGTGGACCGTCTCCACCGCGAGTACGTGGAGGAGATGCTGCCCCTGAAGCAGCCGAAGGTGAGAAGAAAGAGAAGGAAAAAGGGTTAGGAGCCTTTCATGCCATCCAAGATCAAGTTCGTCTTCCTCGGCGCGACCCATCCCCACACGCGGGGGCATCTGCGCACCCTGGAGCTAATGGACGAGGTGGAGTCCGTCATCCTGTGGGACGAGAGCCGGGAGGCCCTCGAACAGGTCCGGCAGGAGCGGGACGTCAAAATCGAGGCCGTCACCACGAGCCTGGACGAGGCCCTCGCTCGAAAGGACGCCGCCTTTGCGCTCGTGGCCCTGCGGAACGATCAGACGCCGGACGCCATCATCCGGGCGGCGAGCGCCGGCAAGCACACGATGACCGAGAAGCCTGTCGGCCTGAACGCATCGGAGGTGTCCCGCGCCCTCGACGCCGTGGCAAAGGCCGGCGTGACCCTGAGCGTCTGTTACCAGAACCGCTACAACCCCGTCTCGCAGGACATCAAACGGCTTGTTCGGGAAGGCGCTCTGGGCCGCGTGATGGCCGTGGAGTTGCGCCTCATCACCTCCCAGGTGAAGTTTCGGAATCCTCAGCACTGGCTGTTAAACAAAAAGCTGGCCGGAGGGGGCATGCTCTCCTGGCTCGGCTGCCACTACCTGGACCTGATCTGCTACCTGCTCGACGACGAGATCACCGCCGTGTCCGCCCTGGCCGACACCCTCAGCGGCGAGGCCATCGACGTGGAGGATGTGGCCTGCCTCTCCCTCCGGTTCGGCAAGGGGACGCTCGGCGCCTTCCAGTGCGGCTACATGCTCCCGGTCAGCCGGAGCGGCTACACCGGCGCGACCTACGACAGCTTCATCGGCATCCGGGGGACCCTGGGCCGGATCGGCTGGCACCCGTTCGAGCGGGAGGCCACGGGCCTTCACATCGAGAGCGTGGCCCCCGGCTGGGAGACCGCGCCGGGCCGGGTGATCCAGTACGACTTTGGGAAATCCGACGCCTACGGCGGGGCCTTCGGCCTGAAATTCGTGCAGGACTTCGTGAAGGCCGCGCAGACGGGCGGCGCGCCCCCCGCCACCGGCCAGGACGCCCTGCGGGTGATGAAGGTGGTCGACGCGGCCTACGAGTCGAATCGGACCGGGCGACGCGTGGAGATCAAATCATGAACGGTCCCCTTATCCGCCGCATCGTCATTCCTTCGCAACCCAACATTCTCATCGACCGCACGCCCTTCGAGGAGATCGAGCGCCGGTTCCGGGACGGCGACGCGGAGACCGTCCGGAAAGTCCAGGCGACCCTGATCGCCGCGGACCGCCACGTCGCAAAGGGCGAGGGCTGGGCGTTCGACCTGATCTCGACCGTGGAGCCGCGCGGCATCTACACCTGCGCCTGCCCCATCCACCCCTTTCAGGTCCGCTACTACAGCCATTTCCGCTGGACCATCGACGACCCCTGGCGCCTCCACTGCCCCCTCTGCGAGCAGGAGGGCCGGAAGTACCCCTTCTACCCGAACCCCCGCTATCCCGACGACGGCGACGGCTGCCGGCCCACGGACGAGGCCTGGCGCGAGGACCACACCCCCGGCTGGAGCAGGGCGCACCGGGGCATCCCCTCCGACCGCTGGGACGGGGAGGCGCACGGCTACATGGAGCCTACGGACGCCTTCTACTTCACCGGCCTCTGCGTCTCCAACACCTTCACGGCCCTCTGCTACGACGTGATCCCGAAGCTCGGGGCCGCCTACCACTGCGCCACGCGGCTGGAGGCGGACGCCGTCGGAAAGGCCGGCGCCTACGCCCGCCAGGCGAAGCGCCTGCTCGTGGCGCTCTCCCGCGCCTTCCTGGGGGACCCCTACCTGAGCGCCATCCTGGACGTCTCCCAGGAGACCCTGCGGGACCGCCTCTCCGAACTCTACGGGACCCGGCGCATCGGGCGCTACCCCGGCTACCGCCTCGTCACCATCGACGACTGCATCCACAACGGCGCTGGCCGGTCCCTGGAGGCGTCGCGCTACCGCGCCCTGGCCAACCGCTTCCCCGGCACCTGGAACGCCAAGGCCTCCTGCGCCGAGGGACTCCTGTCCGCTTACGGTCTCGTGGCGGAGACCTTCACCGAGGCCGAGATCGAGGCGGGCCTTCGGGACATCGCCGAGCGCATCGTCACCTCCTCCGACGGCGACGAAGAGCGGCTGAGGCGACGGAGCCGGGATCTCCTCCTCAAGCGCGGCATCGTGGAGCACACCCTCCACCCCTACCACTTCGTCACCGGCGCGGACAACCTCTCCTCCTCCACGCAGCACCCCCGCCTGGACCTGGCCCTGACGCTGGGCAACTACGAACTGGTCGAGACCGTGGCGAAGGACATCGTCTGCTTCTTCCGGAACTTCTTCACCGGCGACGGCCTGGGGCGAGAGGGCGCGCCCTCTTACACCGCCTCCTCCTTCGGCGTCCTGAGCGTCGCCGCCCGCCTCCAGGGCCTGTCCGGTGCATTTGACCGGAAGGCCCCCTACGTCGATCCCACAACCGGGACCCTCGACCTCCTGAGCATGCCCCTCATCCGGGAGACCCTGTCCAAGTTCGTCCGGTGCGCCTTCCCGGACGGCCGCCTGATCCCCTGGGAGGACTCGCTCGTCTACGCCGAACTCCCGGTCCCCCTGTTCGACCTGATCGACCGGCTCGGCGGCGGCCTCCCGGCCTCCTGCGCAGATGACTTCCACAGGAGCGAAGATGGGAAACTAAAACTCGTCCGACCGCTGACGCTGAACTCCTCTCTCCTCCACGAGAACCGGAAGGGCCTCCTGCGCAGCGGCGCGGGGGGGGACCACCGGATCGTCTCCCTCGACTACACGGAGCGCGTGAGCCACTACCACCTCGCCCCCCTCAACCTCCTCCTCTACGCCAAAGGGCACGAACTGGCCACGGACCTCGGCTACATGGGGTCCATCCACTACATGACCACCCGGTGGATCAGGACCTGCCCGGCGCACAACACCCTGGTCCTGCGCGACGCGAAGGGGGACCCCGAGGTCACGGGAAGGCTGCGGGGGGACCTGCGCAGGTTCTTCAAGGTCCTCCCCAACCTTCAGGCGATGGACGCGGCGGAGCTCGACCCCGCAGAACTGGCGCACGTGCGCGGGGAGCGCCCGGTCTACGGCCGCACCGTCGCCCTGGTCGACGTGGACGAGAAGGACAGCTACGTCCTGGACGTCTTCCGGGCGCGGGGCGGCGCCTGCCAGGACCTCTTCTTCCACGCCGCCGGCCGGAAGTTCGAGACTAAAGGCATCGACCTGCTCCCCCACGCGGATCCGGACGCGGACCTCTACGCCTACAGCGGGTTTGCGTTCGAGTGCGGGGACGGCTACGGCGAGAAGAACGTCAACGCCCTCCAGGCCGGGGCCTCCTCCGGGCCCTGGACGGCCACCTGGGGGGAGGTGGCGGAGTGGCCGTCCAAGGAGGGAGGGCCGGAGATCGACCCCCACGCCTTCCTCCGCTGGCACCTGCTGGACGCCCCCGGCTCCGAGGTGATCGCCGGATCCGCCCCGGCGCAGCGCTGGCTGGACAACCGGGACCTCGGCGAGCGGATGACCCTCGTCTGCGTCCGCCGGCGCAAGACCGACCAGCTTCAGAACTACGTCTCCGTCCTGGAGCCCTACCGCGGCCGGCCCTTCATCCGGCGCGTGGAGCGGCTGCGCCTCATGCCTGAGCAACAAATAGACAATCCGTTGCAGGAGTCCGCCGTGGCCCTCAAGGTCGTCCTCCCCGACCGGACGGACTACCTCCTGAGCGCCTATCAGGGCGACCCGCCCGTCTCGGTTCGCGTCGAAGACGACGGACACGTCATCGCCACCGACGGAGAGCTGACCCTGGCCTCATTCGGGCCGCAGGGCCTCCGCTCCCTGGCCGTGATCGCCGGGACCCACGCCACCGCCGACGGAGAGTCGGTCCTCAGCTCGCCCTCCCGGACAGGCCGACTGCTCGACTTCGACGACATCGAGAAGACCCTCGTGATCGAGTCGGAGGACCCGATCCCGACCGGCGACCGGCTGCGCGGCGAGGTGATCCAGGTCCTCCACCGGGAGGAGCGGTCCAGCTTCACCATCCACGCCGTGCGGGACGCCGGGGAGAGGCGCTTCGAGATCGCCCTGGCCGATACCCCGCACCTCGTCGTGAACGTCCTCCGGGTGGTGGGCGTGGAGGAGGACGGCGTCTATGTGGAGCCCCCCCCCGTCCTGCCCGTGAAACCGAACGACCTGGTCATCTA
>Ga0156186_1321_pt1 | contig 23205 bp, 25 predicted proteins | sample RifCSPlowO2_12_FD_107839 | JGI IMG/M metagenome (GOLD analysis project Ga0156186, IMG submission 107839) | Candidatus Handelsmanbacteria bacterium RIFCSPLOWO2_12_FULL_64_10
CCAGCGTGTCCCCCCGCGAGACGGCCCCCTCCCGCAGCAGCGCCTCGTCCACCCGCGCGATCATCTCGTCCGTCCCCACCACGCGGCCCAGCGTCCGGGGCAGAACCCCCCAGTAGAGCGTCATCCGGCCCACGACCCGGCCCGGCGGCGTGAACCCGATCACCGGGCACCGGGGCCGGTATTTGGAGATCAGGCGCGCCGTGGCCCCCGACTGCGTGAACGCCACGATCGCCCGCGCCCCCAGGTCCTGCGCGGCCAGACAGGCCGCCTCCGCCGTGGCCTCCGGGAACGTCAGCGTCCGCTCCCCCGCCCGGCGGCGAATAAACGCCGGACGGGACAGAAGGCTCCGCTCCGCCTCGTCCACGATCCGGGCCATCATCTCCGCGGCCTCCACCGGATAGCGCCCCACCGCCGTCTCCCCGGACAGCATCACCGCGTCCGTCCCGTCGAAGATGGCGTTGGCCACGTCCGACGCCTCCGCCCGCGTCGGCCTCGGGCTCGCGGTCATCGACTCCAGCATCTGCGTGGCCGTGATCACCGGCGACTTCGCCCGGTTCGCCTCCTCGATGATCTGTTTTTGCAGGACCGGCACCCGCTCCGGAGACAGCTCCACGCCCAGGTCGCCCCGGGCCACCATCACCCCGTCCGCCGTCTCCAGGACCCGCCCCAGGTCGTCGATGGCCTCCGGCCGCTCCAGCTTGGCGATCACCGGCGCGTCGGCCCCTGCCTCGCGGATGACCCGTTTGGCCTCCTCCACGTCCTCCGCCCGCCGCACGAACGACAGGGCCACATAGTCCACCCCCTGCGCCAGGCCGAACCGGAGATCCTCCCGGTCCTTCTCCGTCAACGCCGGGGCGCTCACCCGCACGCCCGGCAGGTTGATCCCCTTGTGGCTGCTCAGGGGGCCGCCGCACACGACCTGGCACCGCACCGCCTCCCCCTCCACCTGCGCCACCCGCAGCTCGATCAGCCCGTCGTTCAGCAGAATCCGGTCCTCGGGCTTCACGTCCCGCGCCAGGTCCTTGTAGGTCGTGGAGACGCACGACGCATCCCCCGGCACGGCCTGCGTCGTCAGCGTGAACGACGCCCCGGCCCTCAGCTCCACGGCCCCGGCGGCCACCGGGCCGACGCGCATCTTCGGCCCCTGCAGGTCCTGGAGGATACCCACCGGCCTGCCCGCCCGCCTGGCCGCCTCCCGCACCAGCCGGACGGCCTTCGCGTGCTCCCCCTGCGTTCCGTGCGAAAAGTTGAGCCGGGCCACGTCCATCCCCGCCCGGACGAGCGCCTCGACGACCTCCGGCGACCGGCTGGCCGGGCCGAGGGTACAGATTATTTTAGTGTGTCTCAAGGGTTACTTCCGCTTTCGTTTTTTGCGGTTGAGCTTGCGCGACAACTTGGCCTGCTTGCGCTTCACCTTCTTCGCCTTGCGCTCCTGGCTGGAGGGACGCGCATGCCCGTTTTCGACGAAGTCGTCCGGAAGGACTTCAGGAGGCGCGATCAGCGGCGAAGGCCTTCGCGGACGGTCACGCGCCACCTTCAGGCCCAGCTCGACCTGCACATCCTCCCAGTCCCCCGCGATGAATTCGTCTACCCGTCCTCCAACAAAGGCCCTTTCGATCACGGATGCAACCTCTACCGCCTTCAGGCCGATCAGTGAACCGATCAGAAAGGCGTTGAGTTCCGGATCATTTTTATCGAACTGCTCCAATTGTCGCGTGAGAATAGCCACGCATTCGGCGCGGGTATCAGGATGCTCTTTCCCGATCTTTTCCAGACAGTTCAGGGCAGTGGTGCGCGGATACAACCCGTGAGATTCGTCGGCCAGATAAGCCGTGAGCGCGGGAATGGCTGCCGGTCCGATCAGGCCGTAGACCTCCGGCATCTCCTCCATAATCCAATCATAGCTTCCGCTCAGTTCATCGTCTTCAAGTTCGTGGAACAGGCGCATGAGCGGTTCGATGGCAGCCTCCGCTCGCAACTGCCCGAGCGCGCGCCAGGCGTGGATGGGCGCCCAGACTTCGAGGCCTTCCAAATCGGCCCAGATCAACTCTCGGTCCGTCGCCAGGCGGATGAGGTCAGGGACGTGCTCCGGCCCAATGCCGAGCGCCGGATAGTCCGGCCATTTTTGTGTCGTTTCCCCGCAGTCGCCTAAAGTGAGCAGTTGGTCCACAGGAGGCGAGTACTCGCCCATGACACCCTCCGCAGATCACCCTGAACCCGATCCGAGCCTGCGCCCTTTTTCCGGCTTCGCCCCGTTCTCCAGCCAGGAAATCGGACGTTCGTCCACCGCTTCTGGATTTACCCAGACGATGTTTCTCAACTCGCCCACGCTCCGGGCCGCTTTGCCAAACAACCCCCTTGCGGTTTCATCAAGCGAGATAACGGTATGATCCGTTTCCCTCGCGGCTTCAATCAGAAGGACATCTTTTAGCATGGCCTCGCGATCTCTGTCACGAGCGGCAGTACGTCCGATCTTGCCACGCAACTCATCATCGACGATGAGATTTACGAAACGCACTTTCCTGCGCGCCGTCATCGACCTCTGCCATTGCCTTGCAAACAGATGAGAATGTCTTTTCCACTCAGCCTCTATTTCGGAGGTCATGACGACGTGATGACATATTTCCCGAACGGCGTTGAGAAAATCGCGACAACGCTGGCCCCTTTCGTTCTTTTCGCCAGAGGTTCCGGCAACAGAGGCGTCAATGACAAGGCGTCTCGACCTCCTGGCGGGCATCTCACCTCCCCTTCAGCCGCGCCCCGGCTGCGTCGAGATAGCGGCTCTCCGCCTTCAGGGAGACATCTGCAAAATCCTCCGGCCAGTCCCCGAAAGCGCCGGCCTCGTCCAGATCGGCGCTCGTGATCTCCGTGCTGCCGTCCTTACCCCGTTTGAACCAGTGAAGCTTGACCTTCTCCGGCGACAGTTTCCCCTCAGCTTTAGCTACCAGCGTTTGAACCCCCAAAAGGAGCAATGAGCTATGCGTCTCCACAACCACCCGGACACCCCGTTTGGCGGCATCGGCCAGCACCTCGGCCATCGCATACTGAGCGCGGGGATGGAGATCAAGTTCAGGTTCTTCCAGATAGACTATTTGCCCCGGTTCAGCTACTTGTAAAGCAACGAGCACCGGCAGGACCTTCGGTACCCCGGAACCAACAAGCGCTATGTTGACCATGTCGCGTGCTCCACCTCTCACAGCACGCGGCAGGCGTCCCACCAGTAGCTCGACCTTTGTATCGCCGATCGGCTTTGCTATTATCTTCCAGGTGAGGCCGAGCCGTTCAAGGTCATTGCTCAGTTTTTCGACTTTATCCTTATTCTTCTCTCTCTGCCATTGGACAATAATACTGGCAAAGTATTTTTCAAAAATTCCTGGAATTGTCGTTCCAAGAGGTGTCGTAGTGTAAGCCGGCTCGGGAATTCCCCTATTTTCTGGAATATAGATCAGGTCACGGATATAAAATATAAACGGGATATTTGCATTTGGTGTCAGGCTGAAATGTGCATAACCGGGCATTGTTTTAGAGACGACCTCCAAAAAACAACGCTGGCGCTCGATAGCAAACTTGGGTTTATCTTTAAGTTTTTTATACCAATCTTTTAAAGAAGAAGGCAAAGCAGAAATAATAGCTTCGTGCTCCATGTTAAGCCGAAAAATGGTCGATTCACCTTCTACATCCACAAAAGCCATCTTTTCGACCTCAAGTCCTTCACCAGTTCGTTTTTTGAAATAGGTCGTAAGCCTTGCATTATATTCTTCTCTTATCCCAACATGAAATCTGACGGCGTGCTCGCCTTTAGAAATCCCAGAAAAAAGTTGATCCACAGACGGGATTTTCACATGAGGTCCATCCAGCAAAAGCGCACCGGGGTCGTAGGGCGCTTCCAATGTCTGTTTGAGCAACAAAAGGGGTTGCATCATGCTCGTCTTGCCTGAGCTGTTTGCCCCGGCGAGAAGGGTCAGCGGCCTGATCTCGATGGACTGCTCCCGGCTGATGGACTTGAAGCCGGAAACCGTGATCCCGGTAATCCCTTCCGGTTCTTTAGGAGAAGCTTTCTTTTTCATGGCTACTCACCCCGCTTGAGGATCAACGCTGCTAAAGGGGGAACCGCCAGCCTCACCGAGTAGTCCCTCCCATGCCAGGGGATGGCCTCCGCCCGCACACCCCCCCAGTTGCCCAGGTTGCCCCCTCCGTAGGCGTCCGAGTCGCTGTTGAGCGCCTCCCGGTAGAACCCCGGCGCCGGCACGCCCACCCGGTAGTCGAGCCGGGGGACCGGCGTGGAGTTGCAGACGAAGACGACGAAGTCCCGCTCGTCCTTCGCCCGCCGCAGGAACGAGATCACGCCCTGGTCCGTGTCCCGGAAGTCGATCCACTCGAACCCCCGGTGGTGGAAGTCCACCTCGTAGAGCGCCGGCTCCGACCGGTAGAGCCGATTGAGGTCCCGCACGTAGGCCTGGAGCTTCCGGTGCGCGTCGAACTGGAGCAGATGCCAGTCCAGGCTCCGGCGATGGTCCCACTCGTCCCACTGCCCGAACTCCCCCCCCATGAACAGGTGCTTCTTGCCCGGGTGCCCGTACATGAACCCGTAGAGCAGCCTCAAATTCGCGAACTTCTGCCAGGCGTCCCCCGGCATCTTGCTCAAGAGCGACCGCTTGCCGTAGACCACCTCGTCGTGCGACAGGGGGAGGACGAAGTTCTCGTGGAAGGCGTAGAACAAGCCAAACGTCAGGTGGTCGTGGTGGAACTTCCGGTGCACCGGGTCGTGGGACATGTAATCCAGGATGTCGTGCATCCACCCCATGTTCCACTTCATCCCAAACCCCAGCCCCCCCAGGTAGGTCGGCATCGAGACCCCCGGCCAGGAGGTGGACTCCTCGGCGATGGTCACGACGCCGGGGAACCGGGCGTAGACCGCCTCGTTCAACTGCTTCAGAAAGCCGATGGCCTCTAAGTTCTCGCGCCCCCCGTAGCGGTTCGGCATCCACTCCCCGGCCTTGCGCGAGTAGTCTAAGTAGAGCATCGAGGCCACGGCATCCACCCGCACCCCGTCGATGTGATACCGCTCGAACCAGTACAGGATGCTCGACAGCAGGAAACAGCGGACCTCGTTCCGGCCATAGTTGAAGACCTTCGTCCCCCAGTCCGGGTGCTCCCCCTGCCTCGGGTCCGCGTGCTCGTAGAGGCTCGTCCCGTCGAACTCCGCCAGCCCGTGCGCGTCCGGCAGAAAGTGCCCCGGCACGCAGTCGATCAGCACTCCGACGCCCCGGCGGTGAAAGGCGTCCACCAGCGCCGCGAAGTCCTCCGGCGTCCCGAACCGGCTCGTCGGCGCAAAGTAGCCCGTGACCTGATAGCCCCACGAGTCGTCCAGCGGATGCTCTGTCACCGGCATGAACTGGACGTGCGTGAACCCCATCTCCGCCACGTAATCCACCAGGACGGACGCCATCTCCCGGTAGGTCAGCGGGCGGTTCTCCTCCGGGACCCTCCGCCACGAGCCCGGATGGACCTCGTAGACCGCCATCGGCCCCTCCAGCGGGTCCCGCGCCGCCCGCCCTGCCATCCACGCCGCGTCGTCCCAGGCGAGCGACGGCAGGCCGTGCGTGATCGAGGCCGTGTTGGGCCGCAACTCCGTCCGCGTGGCGCAGGGATCGCTCTTCAGGAGCAGGCGGCCGGCCTGCGTCCGGACCTCGTACTTGTACAGCGCCCCGTCCCCCATGTCAGGGATGAACAGCTCCCAGACGCCGGAGGTCCCCCGCATCCGCATAGGATAGCGCCGCCCGTCCCACCGGCAGAAGTCCCCCACCACGCTCACCCGCCGGGCGTTGGGGGCCCAGACCGCAAAGCGCATCCCGTTCACACCCCGGATGGACGTCGGATGCGCCCCCAGCGTCTCAAACAGCCGGAGGTGCGTCCCCTCCCCGAACAGGTGGAGGTCGTAGTCGCTCAGGACAGGGGGGAAGGAATAGGGGTCGTGAACCCACCTCCTCTCCCCCCCGCCGTCCGCCCACTCCAGCTGGTAGGTGAATGGGCCGGGCCAGTCAAAGACGACCGCCTCGAAGAAACCCTCCTCGTGGACCCGCGCCATGCCGTATCGCGCCGACGACTCCACGTTCCAGACCGCGGCCTCCCGCGCCTCCGGCAGAAACGCCCGGACCGCCACGCCCGCCTGCCCATTGACGGAGACCGCGTGCATGCCCAGCACCGAAAACGGGTCGGCGTGATCGGCCCGCAAGATGCGGCTCAGGTCCTCCGGTGAGACCGTTTTGTTTGCTTGCATTTTCTTAAGCCATTTAGTACATTAACCTTGTGGCATCCACGACCCGAACGGAGAGAGGGGGGGCGGTGGTGGCCGGCCTGGTCCTGTTCCTGGACGGGATCGGCCTGGCGGCCCTCTGTCTCGGCGCAGACCGGCTCGGCATCGGCCAGGGATATGGCCTGGGCCTGAAACAGATGCTGGGGGCCGCGGTCGGGGCCCTCCTGACCGTTGCCGGACTCTCGATCCTCCTGATCGCGGTTCGTCGTCGGCCTGGAACCGGGCGGGTGAAAGCGGCGTCTAAAGAAGTGGAGCGCCTCGAAGGAGGCCCCGCGCCCGAAAAGGGGTAAGCGTCAAATGAACCTTGTAGCCCTTCAGATCTCGGCCATTGCGGTCCTGTCGCCGATCCTGTTCGCCGTGGGCGCCCTGCACCTGTTCTCGGCGTCCAGCCTCGGCGGCCCTGCCGTCGCCCTCAACCTCCTGACAGCGACAATCGGAGGACTCCGTTTCGGCCTGGACCTCCCCTTCTCTTACAGCCGGCTCCTGACCGTCTGCCTCGTCTTCTTTGCGGCCCTGACCCTCGTGGCGGACGGCCGGCTCTGCCACCGGCTCTGGAAGGTCCTCTCCTCGCCCCCGGCGCGGGTGAAAACCCCGATGCGGGCCAAGGCCCCGGTCTGGACAGGGGTTCCCAAGCCCCCGCAGCCTGTCGCTCCCATGAGGTCGCGACCCACCACCCTTTTCCCGGCGCACCCATTCGCGCGGACCGCCTCCAGGCCGGAGGAGGTGAAGCGCGTCGAGATCCTCTCCCCCTCGGCCTGGGTCCTCCACAACGATTGGGGCGACAGCCGGGTCTACACCGTTCCACCGGCCATCATCGAGCGGAAAAAGGGCCTGGCCGACTCCGACCGGCAGTTCCGGATCATGTACGACGAGGAGGCCGAGCCCATCGAGGACACCTTCAGGATCAGCTCCAACTTCCAGATCCTGCTCCCGCCTGAATGCGGGGACAAGCTCAAGGGCAGCGAACGCATCCACTTTGAGATCCTGGATACCCCGGCTTATTCCTTTGCTTTGACCCCCTCCATCGCCTCCCGAACAATCTGAAGCGTCCGCTCTATGTTCTTCTCGGAGTGCGAGTAAGTAATATACCAGACCGAGTAGGGCATGACCCCCCGCATCAGCAGTTCCCGCTGGAACGCCGTGGACAGCCTCCGGCCCTCCTCCGCGTCTTTCCCCTCAAAACGGACCGAAAACACCGGGGCCAGCCCCTCCGCCCGGATGCCCAGACCCAGGTCCGAAGCCATCGCATTGATGCCGTTCATCAGCCGCGTCCCCGCCTTCCAGAGATGCTCGTGGGCCCGCTTCTCCCGAAGCTCCGCGATCGTCGCCAGGGCCGCGGCCATCGAGAACGCCTCCCCCCCAAACGTCGAGCTGATCGTGGTGGCGTCCCAGGCTGCCATGACCTCCCGCCGGCCGGTCACCGCGCCGATCGGGAAGCCGTTGGCCATCGCCTTGGAGAAGACCGCCAGGTCCGGGGTCACTCCGAACCGCTCCTGCGCCCCCCCCATCGCCAGGCGGAACCCGGTCACGATCTCATCGTAGACCAGCAGGACCCCCTCCCGCTCCGTCAGCGCCCGCGCAGCCCTCAGGAAGTCCCGGATCTCCTCCTCCGTCCGGTCGTAGGGGAGGGACAGGATAAAACAGGCCACCTCTCCCCGGTGCCGCCCCAGCGCCTCCTCCAGCCTCCCCGCATCCCAGGGGATCGAGACCGTCAGCTCGCGCAGGGCCGCCGGCACCCCCTTTGTCCCCGGCAGAGACCAGTCGTGCCACCCGTGGTAGCCCGAGCTGATCACCTTCTCCCGCCCCGTGTGCGCGCGCGCAATCCGCACCGCCGCCGACGTCACCTCCGCCCCGGACTTGAGGAAGCGGACCATCTCCGCGCAGGGCACCGTCCGCGTCAGCTCCTCTGCCAACTCCACCTCGATGGGGTGCGCCGCGCTGTGGACCGCGCCCGACGCCATCTGCTCCATCGCAGCGGCGTTCACCCGGTCGTAGGCGTGGCCCAGGATGATCGGCCCGCAGGCGTTCTTGTAGTCGATGTACTCGTTCCCGTCCAGGTCCCAGATGCGGCACCCCTTCCCCCGGACGATGTAGGGCGGCGCCACCCCTCTCAACTCCGCCGCCGGGCGCTTGGACCCCGTCTGCGTCCCCCACGGGATCGTCCTCAGCGCTCGCTCGTACAGGGCGTCCCCTTTAGGTACTCTGTTCTGCATTCTCTTACCCTCCCACCGCGCTGTACTGCCGCACCCCCAGGCCGTAGACGACCCGCATGGCCAGATACGCCCCGACGCACCAGAGGGCCTGCGCGGCCAGCCCCTGCTGCGCCGCGACCGCGTCGATCTTTCCCTGGAAGATGGACAGGCTCAAAAAGTAGAAGTACCGGAACGGCAGAAACTCCCCGACCCGCTGCGCCCACCCCGGCAGGAGGTCGAGCGGCATCACCGACCCCTCGAACAGGAACTGGAGCATGAAGAAGACGTTGAAGACGCCTATGGACTCCGTCATCCAGAAGGCCAGCAGCCCCAGGGCCACCTTCAGGTAATAGCAGAGGAGATACCCGAAGACCAGGCTCCCGACGAACAGGAGGGCCGTCTCCCGCGTCAACCCCACCCCGGACAGGACTCCCGGCCCCAGCCAGAGCAGGAACAGGACCACGACCGGCGTCAGAAACAGGAGCCGCAGGAGCTTCCACGCCATCTCGCCCATGAAGTGGTACCGGTTGAACCGGAGGGGGCGCAGGAGATGCCTGGAGAAGTCCCCCGTCCGGATCTCGCGACTGATCTCCCACTCCGGGTGGACGTTGAGCAACGTCCGGAGGGACATCATCCCCACGTAGTAGAGCATCATCTGGCCCGGCGTGTAGCCCCCGATCTGCTCCGCCTGCCCGTAGGCCGACCGCCACATCAGGATCATGACCAGCGGCCCCATCACATCGAACAGGAACCAGATGAAGCTCTCCGGCCGGTACTGGAAAGCCTCCTGCCAGAACATGCTCAGGAGTTTGAGATTGGACCGGAGTGAGCGCATGGGCTATTCTTTTCCTGCCGTGAAAATATGTCGAATCACATCGTCCACCGGCGGCTCCTCGATGTTGAGGTCCGCCACCGGGAACTCGTTCAGCAGGCGCGCGGCCCGGCCGCTCGCCTCGGCGCGGGGCACGCACACCGTGGCCTTCTGGGACTCAAACTCAAGGACCTCCCCGATCCCCTCCAGGGCCTCGCGCGACACCGGCTCCAGAAACGTGACTGCGAGCGTCTTCCGGTCCACGTGCCGCCGGACGATCTCCTCTAACTTCCCGTCGTAAATAACCTTCCCGTGGTCGATGATGATGACCCGCTCGCAGAGTGCCTCCACGTCCTCCATGTAGTGGCTCGTCAGAAGGATCGTCGCCCGGCGCCTCCGGTTGTAGTCCAGGATGAACTCCCGGATCTTCTTCTGCATGACCACGTCCAGGCCGATGGTCGGCTCGTCCAGAAACAGGACGGCGGGGCGGTGGAGAAGGGCCGCAGCCAGCTCGCACTTCATCCGCTCGCCGAGCGAGAGCTTCCGCACCTGGACCCTGAGCAGCGGCCCCAGGTCCAGCGCCGCCGTCAGCTCCTCCAGGGTCTCGTCAAACTGCGCCCTCGGCACCTCGTAGATCTCCCGGTTGAGCAGGAAGGAGTCCAGCGCCGGGAGGTCCCACCAGAGCTGATTTTTCTGCCCCATCACCAGCGAGAACTGCCGCTGAAACGCCCGCTGCCTGCGCCAGGGCCGGAACCCCAGGACCGAGACCTCCCCCTCCGTCGGATACAACAGCCCCGACAGCACCTTGAGCGTCGTCGTCTTCCCGGCCCCGTTCGGGCCCAAAAACCCCACCAGCTCGCCGGTCTCGATCTGGAAACTCACGCCGTCCACGGCCCTCACGTCGAAGGTCTCCCGCCGGACGAAGCTCTTGAGCGACCCCCACAGGCCGGGGTCTTTTTTGTGAACGCGGTAGGTTTTGGAGAGGTGGCGGACGGAGATAGCCGGGGGAATATCGGGATGGCGGGAAGTCAGGATGCCCAGCACGGGGGAACCTCGTCTAAGAGAAGCGATCAGCAGCCGGAACGTGGGCGAAACGGAGAAGGGAGGAAACGGGGAAACGGGGAGAACCTGCTCCGATTCTCCGCCTCCCCGTTTCTCCGATTCATCCCGTGTTTATCACCACTCATCCATGTCCGACAAAAACTGCGCCTCGGCCCGATGGAACGCCTGGAGCACACGGTCGTCCAGGGGGCGTTCGCCGCAGTCCCGGTTCCTCCCCTCCCGGTCCAGCCAGGCCGCCGTCCTGGCCACCCCCTCTGCGTGATCCACCTTCGGCGACCACTCCGGCACGTCCCGCCGGAGCGCCGTCGTGTCGAATGCCACGTGATGGCGGAAGATGTCGCGCAGGAACCGGGTGTTCTCCTCCGGCAGCGCGGCAATCAGCCACTCCGTCGGCACGTGGACCAGCTCGACCCCCGGAACGCCCAGCCCCTCGCCCATCGAAAGGAAGTACTCGTCGTGCGTCATCACGGCCGGCCCATTGGCATTGTAGACCTTCCCAAACGTCGTCTCCCGCCCCACAGACAGAGCGATGGCCTCCCCCACGTCGTCCACGAACCCCGGATGCCAGAGGTTCAGCCCGCTCCCCGGCACGATCAGCGGTCGCCGCTTGCGAATGCGGCCCACCAGGAAGGGGTCCCGTCCCCAGATGCTGTCGAACAGCCCCCCCGGCCCGTAGGTGTAGGACGGGCGGAAGGCCGTGAACCGCAGGTCCCCGGAGGCCCACGCCCGCTCCAGCAACTCCTCGATCCGCGTCTTCCCCTCCCCATAGGCGCTCACGTAGTTCCTGGGATGGTCCTCCCGCGCCGGAGCCGGACTGAGCGGGCCGCCGTAGACGCAGACCGTGCTGATGAAGATATAGTGGGTCCTGCCCCCCTTCAGGGCGTCGGCGCAGACCTGCGCCTGTTCCGGCCTCATAGCCACCATATCGATCACGGCGTCGGGCCGGACGCTTGAAAACGCCCCTGTCAAGGCCCCTGCGTCGTTCCGGTCCCCCTTCAGCCGCCTCACCCGATCCCCGAACCCGTCCGGCCGCTGCCCGCGCGTGAAGATCCAGACCTCGTGCCCGTGCGCCAGCAGGCGGTTCACGACCGCCGTGCTGATCAACCCCGTCCCGCCGATGACCAGTACCTGCATGCCCTCCCCCTCCCTTCTGAACGATAAATGCAGCGCGATGAACGATGAACTACAACCGGGCGCTTTCCGTTCATCAGTCATCGCTCATCGTTCATCGTTGTCCTACACGTTCAGCGTCCCCAGCTCCTTGGTCAACTTCTCGATCTGCTTCTCCAGGCCCTCCTTCTTCCGGATCGAGACCTGCTCGTTGCGCTCGGCGATGAGTTTCTCGTTCTCCGCCGCCTTCAGCCTCCCCAGCGCAGCCCGGCTGGCCGCCTCCGAGTCCACAACAGTGCGCTTCAAGACCTGGATGCGAACGGTCGTGAGGTATTTTGCCAGAATCACGAGGATGATCGAGACCGCCATGGCAATCCCCAGCACGCCTGCCATATCATTCCCCTTTTTGAGATAAAAACGCCTATTCCATAGCCAGCAGAAACGTCCGGTCCTTCGCCACCTCTTTCAGCATCTCCTCCTCCCACTCCAGAATGCGGTCCGCGTCGATCCCCAGCTTCCGGAACGCAAAGTCGTCCGCGACCGGCACGAGTTCGTCGCCCCCCGACCCCACCCCGGCGTTCCGGCAGAGGACGTCCGCCACGTGAACTAAGGAGGCCAGCTGGGGGTCCCGGTCAGCCCCGCCGGGCCAGTGATGGTAGGTGATCCCCTCGATCAGCGGGTCCGGGATCTGCCAGGAGGCCGCCAGCTCCTGCCCCACCGCAGTGTGCGTGAGCCCCAGCTCCTCCTGCTCCGCCTGAAAGATCGGGATATTCTGCTCCGCCGAGGCCCTGATGACCGGGGCGTAATAATCGGAGAAGAGCCCGTCCAGGATGACCTTCCCCACGTCGTGCAGGATGCCGGCGGTGAAGCACTCCTCGCGTTCGATTCGCAACTTGCGGGCCAGAAAGCGCGCGATGGACCCGACGCCGGCGGAGTGCTGCCAGAATCTCTTCCTGTCAAGCCCCGCCGTCTCCTTCTGGTCCTGCGTGGCGCTGAAAATGGAGATGCTCAACACGGCATTCTTGACCGTCTGATTGCCCAGCAGAGAGATGGCGTCTTTCACCGAGCTGATCTTGCGGGTGAACCCGAAAAATGCGGAATTGGCCAGACGCAGCAGTTTGAGCGTGATGGAGGGATCGGCCTCGATCACCCGGCTCAGGTCTTCGGCGTCCACGTCCGGGTTCTGACAGAGGCGTTCGACCTCGGCGTAGACCGTCGGCAGGGTCGGGAGATTGTCGATCTTGTCAACCTTCAGGTCCGGCTTTGGGGCAGTCTTGGCGCCCTTGTCCTTTACCGGTTCCGGCCTGGAGGCCATCAACTTCCAGACCTTGGCCAGGAGCGTCTGCGGCAGAAAAGGCTTGAGGATGTAGCCGTTGATGCCTTTGCCCTGACACGCCGGCAGCTGCGTCTGGTCCGCGGTCACCACGGCAATGACCGTCGATTCCAGCTTCGGGATGCGGCGGATGATCTCCAGTGTCCGGAGAAAGTCCCCTTTCATTTCCGTGTCGAGCAGGATGAGATTCGGCCCCAGACGCAGCTTTTTGACCAGGTCCGGCCCGTTCAGCGCCTCAGTGACCTCAAACCCCCCCATCTTTTCCAGGAAACACCCCAGAAACTCTGCCTCCGCCCTGTTAGCCTGCACAACCAGGGCGCATTTCGGCTTTTCCTCAGGCATCCTTCCACCATACCCGTTTGGCGCAGAAACACACCATCCGCCGCGACCCTAAACGACCGGGGTAAGTATATCCAATCGGCGAGGGATTTGGCAAGCAAAAAGATAATCTATTGACCAATCCGTCATTTTTGCTTACAATCATGGGGATGTCCGCCTGTCCGGATCGAACCCCTTTTTTCAGGCAGTGCCCCGTATGAGCGCCGATCGTTACGCAGAGGCATCCGACCCGATCATCGGGGTCCTCAAGAAGATCCCGATCTTCGCCGGTCTGGCCCTGCCTGAAATCCAGAAAATATTCAACCTCTGTCGGTTCAAACAGATCGGCTCCGGGGCAGACCTGTACAGAGGCGGAACTCCCAGCGAAGACCTGTTCATTCTCCTGGAAGGGGGCCTCGGCGTGCGCACGGCCGCCGGGGTGGAGGTCTCCCGGATCTATCCCATCGGTCTGGTCGGCGAAATGGGGGTCCTCACCGGGGAGCCACGGTCTGCGAACGTCGTGGCGCTCGAAGACGTCATGGGGCTTTCCATTCATAAGGACGACCTGGACGACCTCTTCACCCAGAACGCGGAGATCTGTCGAAAGATGCTGACCAACGTCATTCAGGTCCTTTCTAAAAAGCTCTACAACGCCAACGTCCAGCTCGAACAGATCAAGAACAGCGTCCCTGAACTGAACAAGGAGGCGGACGAACTCCTTGCGGGGAATATCTTTTTATACTGAACGTCTACCATGCCCGAACTTCCCGCCTTTACCGCCAAAAACTTCGACCGGGAGATCCAGGAATCGGACAGACCGGTCCTGGTCTACGTAACGGCCCGATGGTGCCGGCCTGGCCGCGACCTGGCCCCCGTCATCGAGCAGGCCGCCGAGGAGATTGCGGACAAGATCAAGGTGGGGACCCTCGACGCCGACGTGGAGCGAGAGGTCGTTCGGAGCAATCAGGTCCGCACCCTGCCCACCGTGCTGTTGTTCAGGGCAGGCAGACTCAGCGACCGGGTCACCGGCCATTTTACGAAACTCCAGTTGATGGGGCGAATCAGCGCACTTCTGACAAACGCCTCTGACGGTTGAGGTTGTCCCCACAAGCAACCGAGGTCTCTATGCAACGATTTGGTGAGGGAGCAGGCGCTTCTCCGCGCCAGAATGCGCTCGACGACGACTCTGAGGTGTCCCCCCTGCAATTTCAGCAACTCGAAGTCAAGCAGGCCGAAGAGCGCGAGAAGGACGTCGATCAGTACGACAACGTGAGCCTGACCGTCTCCATCGAACTCGGGAGGGTCGAAAAGACGGTTCAGGAGGTCCTGGAACTCAGAGAGGGGGCCCTCATCGAGACTGAAAAGCTCTCCGGCATGCCGATGGAGGTCATGGTCAACGGCCAGCTGTTCGGAAGGGGAGAGGTCGTGGTGGTGGGGGACAGCCTGGCGATCCGGATCACGGAACTGGTCAAGATGGAGGACAACAGGCCCACCGACAAGCGTTGAGAGCCGTGAGTCGCGGGGCACGAGTCACGGGTCGAATGGTCTTGGACCCGTGACCCACGACTCTGGACTCGCGACTACTTTTTGACCGCCTGCCGTACCCCGATCGTCGGATAGAACATCTGGATGGCCTGCTCCGTGGGGGACAGCGGGTCGCACCCGAACCTCTCCCGGAATTCCGCGTGCAGCCGCTCCTCGTGCGCCGTCACCGCCTTCAACGGCAGGTCCACCGGCGCCCCTCCCACCAGCCCCGATGCCCGCACCGCGATCACCAGCTCCTGGTCCTTTCGGCCCTGCACGGCCCCATACCCCGGCTCCACGTCCTTCACGATGGCCCTGTGCATCATCGCCAGTTGATCCGCCCGCGCCACGTCGTCCGCCCCCGTCGTCTCGTAGCGCACGTAGGGATTCTCCCAGACCACGGGCGGATCGGTCTCCACGCGGAGCCGTGTAATCACCTTCTTACCGCCTGCCTCCTCCACGTCCGTGAGAATGGGGTACTGAACCCGCTCGTCCCCCTTTTCCCCCCTCCTGTAGAGAAACAGATCGTTGCCCAGGATGTGCCCCTCCGGCCCATCGATCTCCCAATAGTTTCCCCGCGAACCGGCCCGGCGCGCCGGGAACTCGTAGACCACCGTCACCCCGTTGTCGAACTCGATCAGCCCGGCCTCCCAGGTGTTGGCCTTCACCGGGATGTCGCCGTAGGACACGTAGGGCCGCACCGGCACGTCCCGCGCCATGCCCACTACGCGCCTCGCCTCGCCGCCCGCGTAGAGCCGGATGGCATTCATCCCGTGATAGGCCCCGGACAGGTACTGGCAGTGGACCTGCGTCACGGGGCCGATCAGTCCGGCGTCCACGATCCGCTTCTTCAGCCGCTCCGCCGGGAACCGCCAGACGTTCTCGCTCACCTCCAGTTTCACACGATTGCGCCTGGCCGCCTCGATCATCCGGTCGATGCAGGGCAGCGTGATCCCGATGGGCGTCTCGCTCATGGCGTGAATGCCCCGGTCCGCCGCGGCCTCGGCCAGGATGTGGTGCCCCTCCGGCGGCACGATGACGAACAGCAGGTCCGGCCTCTCCCCCTCCATCATCCGCACCGGATGGTCGTAGGCCCTCCCCCCATAGCGCCCCGCGGCCTCCTCCGCCTTCTTCCGGTCCACGTCGCAGACCCCCACGAGCCGGTAGAGGTCCGCCATCTTCACGATCGTCGAGAGGTGCGCCTGCGCCCGCCGCCCCGTCCCCGCGACTGCGATCTTTAAAACATCCATTTCAGATCCTCCTTATTGTTCACCATTCATAACCCATTCACATGCTTCATGTTACACGCTCACTGCCTCAAAAGCGACTTGCAGTTGTTCTGACGGGGGAATGGAGAAATTGAGCTTCTCAAAGCCGATCACCCGTCCAGCCTTATCTTTCATCAGGATGATCTCATCGCCGGTTTCTTCGCAGACATACTCATCTTGCGGATTACCGAACCAGACCGTCAGGGTATTCCCTGCGCGATCGTAGTATACTTTTACCTGTTCCATAACCGTTCTCCTTCTTTTATGGCATCCGTTGGATAGGCAGTAATCAAGAACCCCCCATCGTCAACTCGTTTCGCAACGGCACAAATCCAGCGACTGGGCCTCTCCCGTCGGTAGAAAAGACAAACATCCGGATCGCTGCGACTTCGGCGAATTTCATCCGGGTCACGCAACGCATCCTGCACTTCCGCCTCGCGGCCAGACATGGTTTGGTGTTTGATCGTGACGATCAGATTCCAGCGGGATTGAGTCGCGTGAACCCAAAACCCCAATGGCGTGAGAACCTTGAAAAGTATATCCTCGGCCATTAACAGTCCATTTTAGAGTTGCATAGGTCAGCGACCATTTGTTGGATACCATCCGGCCTTCCAAGATACCGCTCATCCACATCGCATCCCTCGAATGTTTGTTTATAGTTCTCCAAAAGCTCCTCAGAACCTGGACTACTTGCACTGTTGACCACATATACAGTTCTTCCTTTACCCCCTGTCGCTGTTGCTGCAGCCAAAAACAGACTCATAGTCAGGTCCGTTTAAGAAGTCGATAAGAATGACGGAGGCGTTCGTTCCAGAGTCCCGTGGTTCGCTGGGCAAGATGGTTTAAGGGCATACGATAAAGGCTCTCAGTGCCAATATCCTTGTCTGCGTTATCGCCACCTACCTCAGCCTTGAGACCTCTGGAGAGCCTTTCAAGCAGTGTATCATAGTTGAGGGTGGCTACAACGATAGAACCTCGGTTCGGATTCACAGACTCCCAGTGTAGATACTGCACAAAATCGACAGCCCATTGAGGCGGTGCCTGTCCGAATGCTTTCGCTTCACATTCTTTTAAATATTCTGCAATCTGGCGTGATAACACTATAAATGCAGCCCTGTCAACATGGGTTTCTTCCGGCGACTTCCAGGGCATTGCCTGGAAGAGATAGGTCAAAAGCCCTTCCGGGTCCGCAAGGAGTCTGCGATAGACCCGGTGATCCCCTGGAAGCTGGTTCAGTCGGGTTTCGATATGTTGGGCAAGTTCTCGAATCGTCGGCATGTGCGACGATACAGCCTTTGAAAACCCTGATCCGAGGATGAACAATTTCGACATGTGAAAACACCCGTTGACGTAGGGGCACGGCATGCCGTGCCCCTACGCATGTCAATGTCTGAAGAGATGGTCCTCCAGCGGCAATGCAATCGCCGTCCCGCTGCGGGCGGAGATCAGCCCCGCCTCCATGATCTCCTGCGCCTGCCACGAGAGGTCCGGGCTGCAGATGCCCTCCGGCCACTGCCCTTCTCGGATCGCCTTCACGAAACACTCCGGCCCGTTCGTCGCCCCCGCCGGCAGCGGGTCAGTCGCCACCTCCGTCCCCTCCTTGTCCTCCCGCGTATAGACCCTGACGTTCCCCTCCCTGGGAGACATCGGGACCACCATCGTCCCCTGTGTGCCGTAGACGATCAGGTCGTGCGCCGGCCTGTGCGCCACCGCCTCTGTCCAGGTCATCTCCAAAATGCACAGCGCGCGCGGGTATCGCAGGAGGAGCACGGCGTTGTCGTCCACCGCCAGGTGCGTCTTGAGCAGCCGGCCCGCCATCCCCGCCACCGAGTTCGGGCTGCCCAGGAACCAGACACAGAGCGTGGCCCCATAGCCCGCGTAGTCGTTCAGCGCCCCGGCCCCGTTCAGATGCCTGTCGAACAGGAACCCCTGGAACTCCGGCGAGCAGCCCAGCTCGTCCGGCCCGCAGTGCCCCCCCCGGAACTTGACCTGCCACACATCCCCGACCTTCCCCTCCCGCGCCAGGCGGTGCGCGGTCCGCAGCGTCGTGGACCAGGCCGTCGGCCAGTTGACCATGAGCACCGTCCCGGCCCGCCTGGCCGCCAGGACCATCCCGTCCGCCTGCTCCAGCGTGGCGGCCATCGGCTTCTCAACCAGGGCGTGGATGCCCCGCCCTGCGGCCAGCTCCACCAGCTCCCGGTGCTCCGCGTTCGAGGAGAAGACCAGGACCGCGTCGGGCCGCTCCCGGTCCAGCATCTGCTCGTGCTCCGCGTAGGCGCCGGAGATGCCCGTCCGCTCCCGGAACCGCGCCTGGAGGGCCGGGTTCGGGTCCGACCCGGCCACCACCTCCACGCCCTCCAGCGCCTGCGCCTGCTTCAGGTTCGACCAGAGATGGTCGTGCGCCATCCCCATCGCCGCCAAGCGTAATTTAGCCATGATGTCACCTCAAAAGATTCCGTTTCATTCTCTCGATCTCCTCCGTGATCCCCACGTAGACCCACGCCTCAGGCGTCCCCTGTCCGGTGGAGATCGTCACCCGTCGCCGCTCGTAACACCCCCCCTCGTACGCGTCCAGACGCCCCAGGCTCTCCGGGTCGACGCCCAGCAACACCGTCCCCCTCACGGACGCCCCCTCCTGGGCGACCAGATAAGGGTAGGGGAATCGCGGGGACGCCTCGACCCGGCGATACCCCGTCAGCGTCCCCTCCACCTTCGGGAACGTCCGCCCCGTCGCCTGCCGGACCACCCCGTCGTCCCGCAGGGTCCCGTAGACGAACAGGTTGTCCCCGCCTTCATCCTTCATTCTTCATCCTTCAAGGACGACCACCCTTCGACCCTGCTCAGGGCAGGCAAGGGTCGCCCCTACGACATCCTTATCCTTTCACCGGCTCCTTCCCCGTCCCGTAGAGCCCCTCGCGCTTGGTCACCTCGATGTCCCCTCGCACATCCGACTGACACGCCAGCCGAAAGTTCCCCTTGACCTGGAAGAACCGCAGGACCTCCATATACTGCTTGGGCCCCACCTTCTCCTCCGGGATGACCTCCACGCAGCACGTCCCGCACAGGCCGAGCCCCCGGCAGTTGAGGACCCCGGAAACGCCGTTGTAGAGCGGGATGCCGTGCTCCAGGGCCAGCTTGCGCAGGTTCGCGCCCTGCGGACACTCCACCGTCTTGTTCCAGTTCTTGAAAATGACCTTCGGCATGAAACCTCCCCTTGTGTCGTGTTCACCTTCGGCGTGAAACGTCAAACGTCAAACGTCAAAGCCTCTTTTGCCTTTTCGTTTCACGTTTCACGGCTTCTCCTTTATCCTGAGCGTCTTGATCTCAAACGGACGGAACCGCACCCGCCCCGGGTCCACGTCCCCGGCCTTCTCCTCCAGCATGTCCGCCTCCCGGACCTCCCCCATCTCCCGGCAGAAGACCAGCGCCCCTTCCTTCGCCTCGCCCGCAGGCTCGAACGCCCGCAGGACCACCCCCTCCCCGTCCTCCGCCCGCTTGAACACCGGGATCAGGATGTCCCCGTCGATCCTGAAGAAGCTCATCCGCGCCGGCAGGGACTTGGGCGTGGCCGTGTCACTCACGCTCCGGCTCACCAGCGGGTGGTTGAGCGCCCACCCGTCCCGCAAGGCCCTGGCCGATTGCCAGTCGCCCGCGTAGGACCGGAGCGAGTAGCGCGCCGCGACCTCCGGCGGATAGGTCCTCCAGACCAGCCGGTAGTCCTGCGACGCCTCCGCCGGGATCGACCGGAGGATGTCCCCCCGCAGCGTCCCCCCCTCCACCTCCCAGGCCCGCCGGTCCGACGCGATCACGACCCCCCACCCATCCCCGTCTGCCGCAATCCACCCCTGGCACTCCCGCTGCCGCCCCCACGTCTCCCGGTCCATCTCGTCGTCCCGGCCCGGCCCGCACCCCGGCATCGTCCGCTCGAAGGCGTTCAGGCCGTAGGGCGTCCCGTACCAGACGCGGGGCGCGGCGATCCCCGTCGGGAAGGCCGCCTGGACCCGCACGGGCCGCTCATCCCGCCACCGGAGCCGGACCTCCACGTCGATGCGGTCCAGCCCGCGATACAGCGTGAACCGCTGCTCCACCGGGGAGCCCAACAGCCGCCCCTCGATCAGCACCGTGGCCCGCACCTCCCCGCTCTCCACGAGGTCCACCCGGTCCACCGAGACCTCAAAGACCCTTCCGGTGAGATCGTACTGAAAGCGGCCCCGGTCCAGCGACTCCTCCGCGCCCCTGACGCAGACGCCGTCCAGGGCCATCCGGCCCAATCGCCGGTCGCGCACCGAGACCCTCCCCGTCACCTCGTCCACGGTCAGGTCGTAAAAGTCGTTCGAGAACGTCCGGCCCGTGCGGATGCCCCGGTAGGGGGCCGACACCGCCGACTGCACATCCCGGAGGACGAACTCCGGCGCCTCCTCGCCGGGGGCCATCATCCCCGGCGCCTCGATCCTCAGCAGAGAGGCCGTCGCCGCCGTGGCCGGGACTAAGTAGAACGCCGCATACCCGTCCGGGGGGACCTCCTCCGCGATGAAGGCCAGCGCCACCTCCGTCGTGGAGATCCGCTGCACGGAGAGGTCCTGGAAGGGCACGTCCCGCCCGTCCGCGTCCACGATCTTGTACACGTCAAACGGCGCCTCCGACGGGGCCTCCGGCCCGTAGAAGGAGAGGTGCGCGGTCACCGCGTCCGTCCGCGGCCACGAGGTCGGGTTGAACACCACGATCGGGAGCGCCGACGGGGACTCCGCCCGGAGCGCCACCCGCTCCGCCACCGCCCGCGTCGCCGACCGGACCAGGTCCTCCGCCCACCAGAGGACCGCCTGCTGATCCTGCGCCTTTCGGGCCTCCGTCTCCTTCCCCCCCGTGCCCCCGTCGTTGTGCTCCATCGCCTCCAGCAGCCGGAGCCACGCCTCGCGCAGCCGCTCCGCCGGATAGTCCACCCCCACCAGCAGATGAGCCGCCGTGACCAGCTTCTCCGCCGCCGTCAGCCGGTGGACCGCCGCGACGTTCAGCGGGACAAGACCCGGAAACAGCGGCTCCGGGGACGGCCTCGCCGACGGGACCTCCCCCTCCAGCGCCGGCAGGGTCTCCATGCCTCGAACGGCCTCAAAATACCCCTCCGGCGTGACCATCACCGGACGCACCCCCTGCGCCTCGCACCACGCCAGCAGCCTCTCGTAGAGCCCCTCCGACGGGGCCGTCAGGGCCTCCCCCCAGTGCATCATCGCCAGGCCCCGCTCCGCCGCCTGCGCGACCTCTCGCCCCAGCGCCCTCGACCGCGTCACGTCGTAGCCCCCGGCCACCAGCCCCCACAGCGCCCCCGCGTCGGCGTGCCAGGCGAGCACCTCGCTCCCGTCCGCCCCCCGCCACCGGAAGATCCCCCCCTCCTTCGGCCCGCACCGCGTCCAGACCGCCCGCTCCACGCCGCACCCCCGGGCGATCTGCGGGTACTGCGGCGTATATCCCGGCAGGTCGGTCAGGTGGACCGTCCTGCCCCGGACGCCGAAGGTCTCCTTCAGGTAGCGCTGCCCGTAGAGCAGGTTGCGGACGAGGTCCTCCCCGACCTGAAGGTTCTGAGGGATGCCCGCCCACGTCGGCCCGACCTCGATGCGCCCCTCCTTCACGAGCCGGGCGAACAGGTCCCGTCGCTCCGGGTGGCGCGTCAGGTAGTCCTCCGCGAAGACGACCTGCTCCACCAGGAACCGGAACTCCGGATGCCGCTCCATCAGGTCGAAGACCCTCGACAGGATGTAGCCCCCCCTCGACAGACACTCCTCCCGCTGGCCGAGCCCGTGGAGGTCGAGATGTGAGAACGGGACGATGTGGAGGTCTCTCATCGCACTTTTCACCTTTTGGCCTGCTATGATACAAGAAATTTTCCGCGCTGTAAAGCACAAAAAAACAGGGACGCGATAACCGCGCCCCTGCGCCATAGCTTGTCGCCCTTATATTGGGCTATTTGATGTTGACATCCAGCTGCACCGTCAGCATCGGTTTCCCGTTGATGGCCTCCGAGTTGAAGATCGTGTAGCCGAAGATCACCCCCACGTTCGGGGCAAAGTTGTAGCTCAGGCCGAAGGCCCCGGCCCCCAGGGCGTTTTTCCCCTGCTGCCAGTCCCCCAGCAAAATCAGCCTGTCCTTCACCAGCACGTGGTCGAACGCCACCATCAGCCCGTGCTCGTCGGCCTTGCCGCCGGGGTCCACCAGGAGTTTCTTGTTCCCCCGATAATACCCCACGTGGGCCCGGCCCAGCGTCCCCAGGGTCTTCGTGACCACCCCGTAGACCACGTTGTAATTCGTCACACCCTTCTGGGTGCCCACCCCAAAGACCCCCACCGCGAAGCCGGGCGCCCCCCTGCCTGCCCCCCCCTCCGGGACGCCGAACTTGGCGTTGAACTGAAGGGGGTAGTCCGTCGGCTCGAACAGGTCGAAGCCGACCTCCAGGTTGGCGTTCTTGTAGGGCAGGATCCCCACCGTCAGCCCCAGATCGACCGGAAAGGCGTGCCCCCCCCTGTTGAGCTTCCGGGCCACGCTGAAGTAGGTGTCATACGTCAGGTGCCAGACCTTGTAGGGCTGCACGTCCGCCACGGACGGCGTCCAGATCTGCGTCGTGGGCGTGGCGCCGGCCCACCCGGAGAGGCAACCCATCAGGATTGCGACGGCCCCGATCAAGCGCGCCAACCTGTATAACCTGCACATAGAACCCTCCTGAGTAAGGAGTTGCGTTATAGCGCCGCGTCGCCCGTCTCCTCCGTCCGGATGCGAATCGCCTCCTCCACCGAACTCACAAAGATCTTCCCATCCCCGATCTGACCCGTCTTGGCCCCCCGGATGATCGCCCCCACAGCCTCCTCCAACCCCTCGTCGGAGACCACCACCTCCACCTTCAGCTTCGGGACGAAATCCACCTGGTATTCGGCCCCCCGGTAGACCTCCCTGTGCCCCCGCTGCCGCCCAAACCCCCTGATCTCGCTCACCGACATGCCCACGACGCCCGTCTCGTGCAGCGCCTCCCGAACCCCGTCTAAGGCCGTGGGACGAATGAACGCCTCTATCTTCTTCATGGGACCGCCTCCCTCCTCATACCTTCTGGCCCATCGGATAGGACGAGGAGACGCTTACCCGGCCCCCGTGCCCCGTCTCCAGCATCCCCTCCGGGTAGCCGTGAACGCCCATCTCCGGGATATCCAGCCCTTCGACCTCCGCCTCCTGCGGGACCCGATTGCCGATCACCGCATCGATCAGCTTGAACATCACCCACGCCGCGATGA
>Ga0156186_1002_pt1 | contig 23057 bp, 19 predicted proteins | sample RifCSPlowO2_12_FD_107839 | JGI IMG/M metagenome (GOLD analysis project Ga0156186, IMG submission 107839) | Candidatus Handelsmanbacteria bacterium RIFCSPLOWO2_12_FULL_64_10
GAACCAGAGATACCCCTCTCGACCCTGAAAAATTGACCACACTCTCGCACCTGCGAGTCCATCTGTCACATCGTAGGTGCGCCAATGACCGCGCCCGCGTCCCGCGGGCACGACCTTGCCAGGTCCCGCGGGCGCAGCGTAGAGCGTAAGGCTGTGCCGAATCAGATCGTCCGGCCCGGCGCTCTCAAAGGCTGTTCCCAAATCTCGTAGCACCGCCTGCCAGGCCGGATCGTTCTGAAGCGCCTCCTGCTTCTCTGCTACTTCCGAAGGCGACGCCACCTTGAACATCCGGCTGAAGACGCCTGCCACTGTCGCCCGGCCGCGCTCGGAGGACTCCACCAGGCCGTGCCGCTTCAGGATGGGGATGACCTTCTCCTCGTAATCCGTTGCGAACTCGGCCATCCGCTCCGGCGGGACCCAGAAGGACAGCCGGGCAAGCGTGGGTATGGCTGTTGGCATTGAGATCCCTCTCCCGTCTCCTCCCCCACACCAGAAGTGCGAATTACGAATTACGAATTGCGAATGACAACATTCGACATTCGGCATTCGACCTTCGGGAGAGGGGAGAAATATAAAAGGGCACACCTCTACCGTCCGAGGCATGCCCCACACCGTCGGGTCCTCAAGAATCCCTCCCGTCCCCCGTCTCGGACCCCGACTGCAACAGCTTATTCTATCGCCAATTTAATCCCTTCAGCTTGAAAAAGCAAGGTCATTGTTGATCAGACCGCAGGATCACGAAGGGCACGAAAGCCCATCCGCTCCACCGCCTTCCCACACGAAGGACACGAAGCCCGTCCTCTCCACCCCAAAGGCGAGGATGGGTGGTGGTTTCGTGTCTTTTCGCGATCCTTCGTGTTTTTCGTGCTCCCGCTGCATCTTCGATCTCACGCGCCCGGCGCGGGAAAGCAAGGGGAATTGATCTTGCCGAACAAACCTCTTGACTTACAGTTATAAATATAGGATTATCACCCGGACAGCGTGATGACAAGGCGCATCAGAAAGGAGTCCGGGATGAATGAAAAGATTCAGCAGGCGCGGGACGTGGCCCTGGGGGTTCTGAAGCCGAGCGCGAGGGACCTGGAGCACGGCCTGGAGTTACACGCGAACGCCCTGGTGTGCGACGCCTACGGGTTTGCGCCCCGGGCGGCCTGGGACGGGGACGCGATGCGCGCGGCGGTGGAGGGGGGGGCCTCGGAGGCGGAGCTGAAGGACATGGATGAGGAGATGTCCATGACCCGCTGCGTGACCGATCCGGCGGAACGGGCGGAGTTTATGGAGGCGTGGGAGGCCGCCGGGGTGACGTGCATCTTCCAGAACGCGGGGGAGGAGAGCCAGGCCCCTCTCAGGATCATCCGGCGGCTGGCCTGCTTTACGTATGTGGGGGATATGCTGCGGGAGTTCCTGGTGCGGGCGACTGTCCCTGACGATATCGTCGCGGCCAAACGACAGGGCAGGCGCTGCTTCTACATGAGCAGCAACGGGACGCCGCTGGCGCAGGAGTGGGTCTCTGTCGAGGAGGAGCTGCGGCTCATCAGGGTCTTCTTCCAATTGGGCGTCCGGATGATGCACCTGACCTACAACCGGCGCAACATGATCGGGGACGGGTGCGCGGAGCCGGCGGACGCGGGGCTGAGCGACTTCGGGAGGGCGGTCGTGAGGGAGATGAACCGCGTGGGGGTGATCGTGGACGTGGCGCACGCGGGGTGGCGGACGAGCCTGGAGGCAGCAAATGCCTCCGAGCGACCGATGGTCGCGAGTCACTCGGGGTGCGCGGCTCTCAACCGGCACATCCGTTGCAAGCCGGACGAGGTGATCCGGGCCATCGCGGACACGGGGGGGTACGTGGGCATCTGCAGCATTCCGGCGTTCCTGGGGAGGAGCGGGGACATCGGGGCGATGCTCGACCACGTGGACTATGTGGCAAAGACCTTCGGCGTGGACCACGTGGCCATCGGGACGGACACGGCCTACGCCTCGCGGGCGACGGAGGCGGAGCGCGGGAAGGTCCCGAGGCGACGGCGCGTCCGGCCCCGGTGGGAGGGGTTCTGGCCGGCGGACGCCTTCGGCGAGGAGTGGCGTCAGGAGCGCATGACGCTCAGCCTGGCGTGGACGAACTGGCCGCTGTTCACGGTCGGCCTCGTCCAGCGCGGCTATTCGGACGAAGACATTCAGAAAATTCTGGGTGGGAATACGTTGCGCGTGGCCAGGGATGTTCTGGTCTGAACTTCAAAGGGGCAGGGTATGGCTAACGCAAAAAAGTTCCAACTCCTGATCCGGAGGCTTCACGTCTACGTCGGGCTCTTCTTTTTCGGGTTTCTCCTGGTGTTTACGGTGAGCGGCTTCACCTTCAACCATCGCTGGGGGCTCTGGGACGGGGCCCGCAACCGCGTGGAGGTCAACCGGGAGGCCGAGTGCCGGGCGCCGGAGGGGCTTGAGCCGTTAGCCGTGGGGCGGTATGTCGCCGAGAAGGCCGGGGTCTACGGGGAGGTCCGGTCGGTGTTCCTCCGGCCCGAGCGCAACCAGATTGAGGTGGTGGTCTACCGGCCGGGCTACCAGGCCAACCTCACGGTCGACACGGAGAAGGGGATCGCCAAGGTGCAGGAGCGCCACATGAACGGCTGGGTCTTGATGATGAACCTCCACACCCTCACGGGCCTCCACTCCAACCTTCAGGAGAAGCGCAACTGGCTGCCCACCCACCTCTGGAGCCTGATGATGGACCTGACCGTCCTGGCCATCCTCTTCCTGCTGGGGAGCGGCTTTTACCTCTGGCTCCAGCTCACCGCCATGCGCCGCGCGGGGCTCTGGGCGCTGGGGATCGGCCTCGCCTCCCTACTTGTGCTTGTGTTCGGAGTGTTGAGGTAGGCGGACCCACCCCCCTCGATCCCCCTTCCCCAAAGGGGAAGGGGGAAGACACAATATTCTCAAACCTTCTCCCCCTCTCCCTTCGGGGGAGGGGGATTGGGGGGAGGGGTCTCATAAAGGCAAACGAATATGCCTAAATCTTTTGCTCCGATCGCCGACTCTGACTGGCCCGCCATCAACCGCGCCATTGACGCCGCGCTGGAGGAGGACATCGGCCCCGGCGACGTGACCACGCTCTGGACCGTGCGGGAGGAGGCCAGGGCGCGGGCGGACGTGATTGCCAAGGCGGAAGGGGTGATTGCGGGCCTGGGGGTCGCGGCGCGGGTGTTTCAGCGCGTGGATGCCCGCATCGTCTTTACGCCGCACGCGGCGGATGGGGACCGGGTGGTCCCGCGCGACCGGGTCGCGGAGGTGGCCGGCCCGGCGCGGGGCATCCTGACGGCGGAGCGCACGGCCCTCAATTTCCTCCAGCGCCTGTCCGGGATCGCCACGGCCACGGCGGACTGCGTGGCCCTCGTGGAGGGGACAGGGGCGAAGATTCTGGACACCCGCAAGACCGCCCCCGGCCTCCGGCCCTTAGACAAGTACGCGGTCCGCGCGGGCGGGGGCGTCAACCACCGGGTCGGGCTCTTTGACATGGCGCTGATCAAAGACAACCACATCGAGGCCGCCGACGGCATCGCCTCCGCCGTGCGCCGCGTCCGGTCCGGCGTGGCGCGGGAGAACAAGGTTCTCAAGATCGAGGTGGAGGTCAAGGACCTGGACGAACTCCGGGAGGCCCTCGCGTGCCGGGTGGAGCGGATCATGTTCGACAACATGGACATCGAGACGATGCGCGAGGCCGTTCGAGTCGCGCGTGCCTCATCGGACTGCCCTGAGATCGAGGCCTCCGGCGGTGTCACGCTCGAGACGCTCCGGGCCGTGGCCGAGACGGGGGTGGACTTCATCTCCATCGGGGCGCTGACCCACTCCGTGAAGGCGTTGGATATCAGTTTGATGTTTCGGTAAAAGACCTAACAAGGAGGTCCCCATGATCGCTCGGCGTATATTCCTCTTCCTGGCGGTGTCGATGGCCCTCGTCGCGGGTCCGGCTGCGGGGCAAACCCCCGGAGCGCCCGACCTCGGTCAGGCGCTTCCCCTCGATCCTCACCTCACGGTGGGGACGCTGCCGAGCGGGGTCCGCTACTACATCCGGGCCAACGCCAAGCCTGAAAAACGCGCCGAACTCCGGCTCGTGGTGAACGCGGGCTCCGTGCTGGAGGACGAGGACCAGCGGGGCCTGGCGCACTTTGCGGAGCACATGGCGTTCAACGGGACGAAGAACTTCAAGAAGCAGGAGCTTGTGGACTACATCGAGAGGATCGGCATGCGGTTCGGGCCGGACCTGAACGCCTACACCTCGTTCGATGAGACGGTGTACATGCTCCAGGTCCCCACCGACAGCGCGTCCGTCGTCGCCAAGGCGTTTCAGATCTTAGAGGACTGGGCGCACGGGGTGACTTTCGAGCCGGAGGAGGTGGAGAAGGAGCGGGGCGTGGTGATCGAGGAGTGGCGGCTGGGCCGGGGGGCGGGGGCGCGCATGCTCGACAAGCAGCTCCCGATCCTGTTCAAGGACTCGCGCTACGCGCAGCGCCTGCCCATCGGCGAGAAGCGCGTCCTGGAGACCTGCGACGCCGCCACGCTCAGGCGGTTCTACGCGGACTGGTACCGGCCCGACCTGATGGCCGTCATCGCGGTCGGGGATTTCAAGGTGGATGAGGTCGAGGGGCTGATCAAACAACATTTCGCGTCCATCCCGCCGGCTGTCAGCCCGAAGTCGCGCACGGTCTTCCCGGTGCCTGACCACGACTCCACCTTCGTCTCGATCGCCACAGACAGGGAGGCGACGAACACCGGCGTCTCCGTCTACTACAAGCAGCCCCTCCGGGAGTCGCGCACGGTCGGGGACTACCGGCAGGATCTCGTGGAGCGTCTCTACAACCAGATGCTCAACCAGAGGCTCTACGAGTTGACGCAGAGGCCGGACCCGCCCTTCATCGGCGCGAGTTCGGGGCAGGGGCGATTCGTCCGGTCCAAAGAGGTCTATGTGTTGAGCGCAGGGGTGAAGGAGGGCGGGATCGAGCGGGGGCTGGAGGCGATCCTCACCGAGGCGGAGCGGGTGGACCGGCACGGGTTCACGCAGACGGAGCTGGATCGGGCGAGGCAGGACGTCCTCCGGGGGTTCGAGCGGGCCTTCGCCGAGAGGGAGAAGACCCTGTCGGGGCGCTATGCCTCGGAGTACATCAGGTGTTTCCTCGTGGGGGAGTCGACGCCGGGGATCGCTTATGAATACGACCTGGTCAAGGCGCTGCTGCCCGGCGTCGGGCTGGCCGAGGTGAACCGCCTGGCGCGGGAGTGGATCACGGACAGGAACCGTGTCCTTCTGGTCAACGCGCCGGACAAGGCGGGGGTGAACGTCCCGACCGAGCAGGCGCTCCAGGCGGTCTTTGACCGGGTGAAGCGGCTGGAGGTCGTGGCCTACGCGGACTCCGTGTCCGACGCGCCGCTGGTCGAAAAGATACCCGCCCCGGCGGCCCTTCTCGAAGAGAGGGCGGATACGGCGCTCGGCGCGCGCACGTGGAGGCTGGCCAACGGGGTACGGGTCATCCTGAAGCCCACGGACTTCAAGGCTGACGAGATCCTGTTCACGGCCTACAGCCCGGGCGGGTCGTCGCTCGCGCCGGACAGGGCCTATCTGAGCGCCGCGTTTGCGCCGCGGGTGGCGAACCTGGGGGGCCTGAGCCGGTTCAGCGCGATTGAGTTGCAGAAGAAGCTGGCGGGGAAGGCCGTGCGGGTGAATCCCTTCATCGGGTCGGAACAGGAGGGGGTGAGCGGGAGCGCGTCGCCCAAAGATGTGGAGACGCTGTTCCAGCTTATCTATCTCACCTTCACCGCCTCGCGCCGGGACAGCAGCGCCTTCCTGGCGTTCACGCAGAACACGAAGGCGGCGCTGGCCAACCGGGGGGCGAGCCCGGTCGCCGCCTTTCAGGACACGCTGGGGGTGACGATGGCGCAGCACCACCCGCGCGCCCTCCCCCTGACGAGCGCGCGGATCGACGAGATCCGGCTCGACGAGGCGATGGCGTTCTACCGGGACCGTTTCGCGGATGCGAGCGATTTCACCTTCGTGTTCGTGGGGAACTTCGCGCCCGACTCCCTCAGGACGCTCGTCCAGGGCTACCTCGGCGCGCTCCCCTCGCTCAAGCGCAAGGAGACGTGGCGGGACACGGGGATCAGGCCCCCCAGGGGGGTGGTCGAGCGCACGGTGAGGAAGGGGATCGAGCCGAAGAGCCAGACGCAGCTCGTGTTCACCGGGCCTTTCCGGTTCACGCCGGAGGAGCGGCACGCCCTGCGCTCGATGGCCGATGTCCTGAACATCCGGCTGCGCGAACAGCTCCGCGAGGCGCTGGGGGGGACCTACGGGGTGAGCGTCAACGCCTCTCCTTCGCGCATCCCGCGGGAGGAGTACTCGGTCGGCATCGGCTTCGGGTCGGCTCCGGACCGCGTCGAGGAACTCACCAAAGAGGTGTTCGCGCAGATCGACACGCTCAAGGGGATGGGTCCCTCGGAGAAGGACCTGGCAAAGGTGAAGGAGACGCAGGTGCGCACGTTGGAGACGAACCTCAAGCAGAACGGCTACTGGCTCTCCCAGATCGCCTTCCACGACCAGAACGGGGAGGACCTGCGCCACATCCTGTCGGCCCGGACGCTGACCGACCGATTGAGCGCGGAGGCCGTCCGGGACGCGGCCCGGCGCTACTTAGACGGGAAGAACTACGTGCGGGTGACGCTCTACCCGGAGGAGAAGGGGGAGGAGAAACGGTAGGGGCTGAGTAGGGGCGACCCGCCGGGTCGCCCCTACTCCTTCCGAGGAGACAACTTCATGGGTGTCTATTTCGACCTGGGCCGGCCGGTGGTGGGCGGCTGGATGGGGGGCGGGTGAGTCTCGCACGACCCGGTGCGGAAGCGGGACCTGCTGTGGGGCGGGGAGTTCGGGCAGGAGGGGGCGGTGCTGTTTGCGGTGGACGTGGACGCGGGGAAGGTGGTGGAGCGCCACCGGATCGGGGCACGGGAGTTCTCGGTCACGGTGGAGCACGAGACGGGGAGAGTCTGGGTACACACCTACCACGGCCTCTACCAGCCGGGCAACCTGCTGCTGTCGTGGCGGCCGGAGACGCGAACGGTCACCTCGCACGGCTTCCCTCCGCTGACGGGCCACCGCTTCGTGGGCGCGATCTTCGGGCGAGACGGGCGGCTCTATCTGGGCACGCACCCGTTCGGGCACTTAGTCAGCTTCGACCCCCGCGACGAGACGTGGCGGGACCACGGCTGCCAGGCCCCGGCGCCCATCGTCCCGGACCAGCACATCTGGTGCCAGCCGAGGCTGGCCACGGAGGAGGGGGAGGTCATCTGCGCCATCGTCCGGACGCGGCCGGGGGACGTGGTCGCCTTCAACCCGGCCACGGGCAGGACGCGGCAGCTTTCGGGGATGCCGGAGCGCCCGCCGGAGGAGCGGCGGGCAGGGAGGCGCATCGCGGCTAACTTCAGGGGGGGCGGGGAGTATACGGTGGACGGGGAGGCGCGGCGTTTCGACTATCAGCCCTGCGTGGCCACGGACATCGTGGGCCTCAACCGGGGGCCGGACGGGAGGATCTACGGCAGCACGATCATTTCGATGCACCTGTTCGCGTTCGACCCGCAGACCCGCGCGCTGAGGGACCTGGGCCGGGTGGGCTGGGGCGGGGGGGAGATCTACGACGTCATCCCCTACGGGGACAGGCTCTACATAGGCAGCTACACGGGCGCGTACTGGGGCGTGTACGACCCGGCCCGGCCCTGGAATCCCCGCGCAGACACTCAGGGGACGGCGGAGGACGCCAACCCGCGCAACCTGGGGCAGCTCGGCGAGGACACGAACCGGCCCTTTGAGTACGCCCTCGGCCCGGACGGGCGCATCTACATCGCGTGCCGGGCCAACTACGGCATCCCCGGCGGGGGGCTGGGGCGCTTCGACCCGGGGACCGGGGAGAAGCGGGTCTTCCGGGACGAGCAGCAGAGCGTCCAGAGCGTGGCGGCGGACGACCGGTTTGTCTACGGGGGGACGAGCATCCGGGGCGGGCGGGGCTGCGTGGACGTGACGACGCAGGCGAGGCTGTTTGTGTTCGAGCCGGCGCAGGAGCGCCGGGTCTGCGAGTGCATCCCCATCGCGGAGGCCATCGCCGTCACCTCGCTGGCCGTCAGCCCGGCCACGCGCTTAGTCTACGGGGCCACGGACACGGGCCACCTGTTCGCCTTCGACCGGGACGAGCGGCAGGTCGTGAAGACCTGGGTGTTGCGAAGTAAGGGGACGCCACTGATGGGGGTGCCGGAGGCCTACGGGGTCATTCATCTGACGACAGGGGGCGACGGGGGCATCTACGGGGTCACGCAGCGGGATGTGTTCAAGTTAGACGTGAGCGCGGACCGGGTCGTGTACCTGGACCCTCCGCCCATTTCCGACCTCTACCAGATCGTGGAGGGCGCGCCGGGCGTGTTCTACATCGGGGCGCGCGGGCACCTGCTGGAGTACCATCTGAAGGACACGCCGCATTATCGGTAAGGGTTGTGATCTGGGATCTGAGATGATCTGGCGCATCGTCCAAAAGGAACTTCTGAGCCACCTGCTGACGCTCCGGTTCGCCCTGGGGGGACTCTGCTGCCTGGGCCTGATTGCGAGCAGCGCCTACGTGTTGACCCGGCAGTTCGAGGGCCGGCTGGAGGCGCACCGGTCGGCGGTGACGGACTACGAGGGCCGGCTGCAAGCCGTCAAGGTATACTCGGAGCTGGGGCAGGCCGTGCGGCCCGAGGCGCATCGACCGCCAGGCCCGCTGTCCATCCTGTGCGGCGGGGTGGAGGGGGGCCTGGGCGATTACGTGGTGTTTGGCCACGGATACGTGCCCTTCGAGGCGGCGTCGAGCGGCTCGGACAACCCCTATCTCGGCATCTTCTCCTCGGTGGATTTCGTGGCGGTGTTTCAGGTGGTCCTCAGCCTGCTGGCCCTGCTGTTCGCCTACGACGCGGTGTCCGGGGAGCAGGAGGACGGAACGCTCAAGCTGACGCTGGCCGGGGCCGTGCCCCGGTCGTCCGTGCTGCTGGGCAAATACGCCGGGGCCCTGCTCGCCCTGTCTCTCCCGCTCCTGGTCAGCCTGGGGGTGGGCCTGCTCGTGGCCACGTGGTCGGAGTACGTGAGTCTGAGCGGCTCGGACTGGGCCCGCGTCGGGTCGATTCTGGTCGGGTCGCTGTTCTATCTGTCGCTGTTCTACCTGGCCGGGCTGCTCTGTTCGTGCGCGTTCGACCGATCCGCCTCGGCGCTGGCGCTCTGTCTGTTCGCCTGGGTCGTGGCCGTGTTGATCTACCCCGGCGCGGTCGTGTTCGGGGTGGACCGCCTCGGCCCGGCGCCGTCGGACCAGTCGGTGAAGGAGGCGGCCAGGACCTTTATTCAGGAGATCGACAAGAAGACGAAGGCCTTTCTAACTTCGCGTGGGGTCAGCGACCGGTGGCAAGTGTGGTCGGGGGCGGCAAAGAGCACGAGCGTGCGGAGCGAAGACAGCGACAGCGGGACCGGAGAGACCGTGAAGGTCACGGTCGCATCGACGAAGGACCCGGACCTGAAGCTGCAGCGGGACCATTACCGTTTCATGGAGAATCTGCGGGTCGAGATCGCGGATCAAATCTGGCAGCTTCGCCGGGACTATCTGGAGGGCGGCCCTCTCCGGCAGGCGCGCCTGTGTCGCAACCTCTCCCGTCTCTCCCCCGCCGCCGTCTACGGCGACCTGTCGGCGGTCCTGGCGGGCACGGACCTGGGGGCCCATCGCCGGTTCCTGGATCAGGCGCGGGCCTACCGGCGGGAGGTCATCCAGTATTTCAGGGATCGGGACGCCTTCGGGTCGCGGGCCTGGTTCACGGACGACCGGGGGAAGGCCGATGTCGCGGGCATGCCCCGGTTCCGGTGGCGGCCGGAGACGGCGGGCGAGGCCGTGCGGCGCGGATGGGGCGACCTGGCGATCCTGGTCGGCTGGAACGGGGCGCTCTTCTGGGTCGCCTACGTCCTGTTTGCGAAACGGAGCGTGGCTTAGATGATCTGGCGGATCGCCCAGAGAGAGCTGGCGGGCAACCTGCTGACGCTCCGGTTCCCGCTGGCGGCGGGACTGATCGTGGGGCTCTTCCTGGTCAATACCCTGGTGTTCGTGGGGACGGACTACCGGGAGCGCAAGGCCGCCTACGCGAAGCAGGTGGCCCAGGCGCAGGAGAGGCTGCGCAGATCTGCCTCAAACCTGAATAAGCTGGCTGTGGAAGGCCCCGGCATGCTCTATAAACGGCCAAGCCCTCTATCGTTTGCCGCAGGGGGGAACGAAAAGGCCCTGCCCATCGCGGTGGACGCCAGCAGGCGCGGGGGCTGGGGGTGGGCAGATCAGAAGTTCTCGTATAACTGGACAGATCCGTGGGCTTTGAAGTATCCCTATCAATCCTCTCGGTCCAACACCCTGCTCAGGGTATTTCTGGAGATCGACTGGGCCTTCATCATCGGGGTGGTCGTCAGCTTCGTGGCCGTCGCCTTCACGTACGACGCGGTCTGCGGGGAGCGGGAGGCCGGGACGCTCCGGTTGACGCTGTCGGCCCCCGTGCCACGGGATGTCGTGCTGCTGGGAAAGTGGATCGGCGCATTCCTGAGCGTCGCCCTGCCCACAGTCCTGGGAATGGCATTGAGCCTGCTGATAGTTCTCCTTTCAGGACAGGTGGAGTTGAGCGCGGAGGAATGGGCCAGGACAGGCTTGATCGGGATGTTCTCCCTGGTCTATGTCGCCCTCTTTGTCTCCTTAGGACTCTTCGTGTCCGCACGCTGCCGTCGCTCCGCCACCGGCCTTCTCACGCTGCTCTTCATCTGGGTCGTCTTCGTGGTGCTTGTGCCCAACACCCTCGGATCGGTCGCGGCAGGGCTGGCGAAGATTCCCTCCGGGAAGGTCTTCAATCAGCAGGTCAAACTGGCCGTCGAGGAGCGGACCAGACCGGGCGGGCTGTACGACGCCTCGCCGTCGGAGGCCCAGCCGAAGCGGGAGGCCCTGGACAGATGGGCGCGCTACCTGAACGACGGGGTGGACATCTTCAGCCGGATGACGGACGGCCATCTGGACGATCAGTTCCGGCAGGTGGAGCGGGCGCGGACGCTGATGCGGGTCTCTCCGGTGGCGGTCTATCAGTACGTCGTGGAGGCGCTGGCCGGGACGGGGTTTGGGCGGCATCGGGCCTTCATCGAGGAGGCGCGGCGGTATCGGGATCAGATTTCCGATTTTATCAAGGCCGCTGATCGGAGAGACCCGGAGAGCCCGCACATCTACTTAGTCAAGGAAGGGCTGTCGAATAGACCGGTGAGCGTCCAGGAGATCCCGCCCTTCGTGGACCGGGTCGATCTGGGGGGCGCGGTCGCCCAGATGGCCCTGGATGCGGTCATTTTGCTGACGCTCTGCGTCCTGTTTTTCGCTTGCGCTTATTTCGCCTTTCTGCGCTACGACCCGCGCTGAGGCATGTGGAGGGGCGATGGACGTTCTTCTGGGGGCGCTCCGCAGTCACGCTGATTACGTGGCCGAGACGGACCTAATTCGAGAGACGGGGCTCTCCCCCCCGGAGGTGCGCCGCTCTCTGATCGCGCTCCGGAGGCTGGGATACGAGATCGAGGATCACCCGGACCTCGGATACCGCCTCCTGGCCGCGCCGGACGCCCTCCTCAAAGAGGAGATTCTGTATGGCCTCCGGACGAAGGTGATCGGCAGGCGGCTCCACTGCTATGAGGTCGCAGGCTCCACCAACGACGTGGCGTTCGACCTGGCGGCCCAGGGCGCTCCGGAGGGGACGGTGGCCCTGGCCGAGCAGCAGACGGCGGGCCGGGGGAGGCAGGGCCGGGCCTGGCACTCCCCGCCCCGCGTGGGCATCACGATGAGTTGCATCCTCCGGCCTCCTCTCCAGCCGTCGGACCTCTGGGTCGTCACGGCCTGCGCCAGCGTCGCGGTCTGCCGGGCCGTCGCCGCGCAGACCGGGCTGAGGCCCGCTGTAAAAAAGCCGAACGACGTGCTGGTGGGGGGGCGGAAGGTCTGCGGCATCCTGACGGAGGCGAGGCGGGAGACGGTCATCCTGGGCATCGGCATCAGCGTGAACCACGAGTGGAAGGACTTTCCGGAGGAGCTGCACGACGTCGCCACGTCGCTCAGGATCGCATCGGGGCAGAAGGTGGATCGGATCGGGCTGCTGCGGAGGGCGCTGGAGGCGCTGGATGCGGGTTATGAGGAGTTGAAGAAGGACGGAGGGAGAGCGGCGGTGGAGCGGTGGGAGAGGCTGAGTCAGGAGGAGTGAGGGCCTGATCTTATGTTCTTAGCTCTGGACATCGGCAACACCAACGTCACCTGGGGCGTCTTCGACGGCGACCGGCTCGCGGCCCACGGGAAGGTTTCGACGGACGCGGCGCAGCCTCCGTCCCACTACGCCGACGCCCTCCGGGACCTCTTTGCAGCCTCCGATGTGGACCCGTCGGACCTGCGCGGGGCGATGGTCGCCTCCGTGGTGCGCGGGATGAGCAAGACGGTCCGCGAGGCCGTCCGGCGTCTGACAGGCAGAGACCCTGCGGAGGCGCGGGCGGACATGGACCTCATCCGCGTGGCTGCGCCTCACCCGGAGCGCGTGGGCATCGACCGGCTCCTGTCCGCGGCGGCGGCGTTTGCGGCAGGCGGAGGGCCTGTCGTGGTCGCGGACCTGGGCACGGCGCTGACCGTGGACCTGGTCTCCGGGGAGGGGGTCTTCTCAGGCGGGGCCATCGCCCCAGGATTGCGCCTCTGCTTAGAGGCCCTCCACCTGAAGACCAGCCTGCTCCCCCGCGTGGACCTCTCCCCGCCCGCCTCGGTCTTAGGGATCAGCACCCCTGACTGCATCCGGTCGGGGGTGGTGTACGGGGCTGCGGGCATGGTGGAGGGCCTCGTGCGGCGCGTCGCGGCCTGCGCCGAAGGGCCGGCCCGGACGGCCCTGACCGGAGGCGATGCCGTCTTCCTGTCTCCCTACCTCACCCTCCCCCACGAACTGGACCCCCATCTCGTGCTGCGCGGCCTGCTGCTCGTCCATCGACGCACCTAAGCCCGATCCCACGGAAACGCCAGGGTCGGCTGATTCGCGTAGCGCTTCATCCTGAGCGCGATGCGGCCCCCGGCGCCGGGGGCGAGGCGGACGGTGAAGCAGGGGTCGTTCACGGACAGGGTCTGGCCGTCCATCGAGGCGCTCAGGATCTGGTGTTCGGCGTAGGCCCCGCCCTGGACGAGGACCTCGCGCGCCTGCGTGGGGCTGACGTTCACCAGCGCCAGGGTCGTTTCGTCATCGGTCAGTTTCTCCACCAGCGCGGCCACGTCCTCCGGGATTCCGGCGCGACGCCGGGCGGGGTCGAAGTAGCGGACGCGGCAGTGGAGGGGAAAGCCGATGCGACCGGTGGGCAGGCCGCCCAGCATCAGCCGGATGAGCGTTTCGGTGACGACCGGGTTCATGGGGTTCATGTCGTCGGAGAGCCGGGTGTCGGGGGCGGATGCGTCGGCGCGCATGCGCGCCACTCGCCTGCGGATAGTCTCCATGTCGCCCTGCAGGGCCTGGACCGGGTAGTCGGGCCTCTGGCCCTCCAGAAACTCGATCCAGTTGTCCCCCTCCAGACGCCTCCGGTCCGCCGGGTCCATAGACCAGTAGTAGAGCTCCAGGGCCCCTGCGCCAAAGGGCTGGGGGCGATAGTCATACCAGCCGTCGTCGCCGAACATGCGGGGGTACATCGTCCGCCCGTCGATCTGCCTGGCGTTTGCGTTGACCCGGTCGAGCACCCCGCGCCAGACGTCGAGGTAGCGCCGGTCTCCGGTCAGGAGCAGGGCGTTGGCGAAGCCGTAGTGCGCCCGGCTGTACACGGCCGGGCGGTGGGCGCGTTCGCCGGTCTGAGGCACGATCACGGTGAAGCCCCAGCCGTAGCAGCCCCCGTACCACTTGCCGCCGCACGCGCCGCCGATGGCGCCGTCCAGGCCGATGTTGGAGGGGATGATGCCCTGGTTGGCCGCGGTGCGCTCGGCCCAGGCGTCCACGTAGCCGAGCAGCCAGTCCCGGTATCTGTCCTCGCCGGTCAGGGCGTAGGCGTTGAAGGTTAGCGTGGTGGCGCCCAGGTTGATGGGGTGGTCGCCGACCACGTCGGTGTAGTCCTTGAAGTGGTCCAGCATCTCCTGAAAGGAGCGCTCGCTGTGGCCCAGGCGGAAGCGGCCCTCGACCTCGATGGGGTCGCCCGCCCAGTCCAGGGCCGTGGCCTTGCGCAGCAGGGGGCCCCGGCTGCCGTTGAACATGCTGCGGATGATCCTGTGCTTGGGGTCGTAGTTGGGGGCCTGGGGGTCTTCGTTCAGGTAGAGGCCGGCGTAGCGCCGGGAGCGTGCCCGGAAGAGGAGGTCGTCTGGGTCGGAGAGGCCCTGGAGGAAAAAGGCCGAGAAGCCTTCGCCGTGGTGGAACCAGTCGAACATGACGGGGAACTCTTTGTAGTACATGCCGTCACGGGCGAAGGGCACTTCGACTGTTTTGGCCTCGGTGTACTGGCGCAGGTGGCCTTCCCATCCTTTCTTGTAGAGCGTCAGGATCGTGTCGGGGGCGCCCAGGGCGTGAAGCACGGTCCAGTTGAGAAGGTTCTCGGCGGCGTCGTCGGGGCCGTCGTCGCCGCCCCAGCGCGGGACACACATCAGGTAGCCGCGCTCGTCGAAGTAGCGGTCGAAGAACTCCTGGCACGCCAGGGTCTGGGCCCGGATCAGCTCCCGCTCCAGGAGGGCCCAGGCCGGGGGGGGCGCCGGGGTCTCCACGGAGAGGGCGTTTCTGCGCATCTTCAAGCTTTCCACGATTTGCCTCCTTCAGTTCGGGTCAGCGCTGCTGAACAACATTCGGACGGCCCTGGTGAGGCCGTCACGCGCCGCCACGATCGAGGCGGTCTCAAAAACGGCCTGCCTCGCGTCCGCGTCCGTGCACCTGTCCAGAAAGGCCCTCACGACGTCCGTCTGACCCTTAGCCGTGGCCCACATCAGGGGGGTCAGGCCGTCGCGGGTTCTGGCGTTGACATCCGCATCTCTTTTGAGCAGCAGGCCCAGGACCTCTGCGCGGTCGTTGACCGTGGCCAGGAGCAGGGCCGTGAGGCCGTCGCGGGTTCTGGCGTTGACGTCAGCCCCCCGGCTTAGCAGGGCGCTCACGGCGTCTGCGTGGCCGTTCCTGGCCGCCATCATCAGGGCCGTAAATCCGTCCTCGTCCGATGCGTTGACCTGCGCGCCCCGGCTTAGCAGGGCGCTCACGGCGTCTGTGTGGCCGTTCCTGGCCGCCATCATCAGGGCGGTCAGGCCGTTCAACACAGTCGCATCGGGGTTCATCCCCAGCGTCAAAAGCAGTCTGACGACGGCGCCGAATCCTTTTCCGGCGCTCGCCACGAAGAAGAATGCCAGTCGGGATTGCAGCATAGTTCTCACCTTTCAAGCGCGTTTTTTCCCCTGACTCCTCTCCCGGCGGGCGTAGAGCCTCTGCAGCGCCGCCTCCACCTCCAGGACCTTTAGGTTCGGCTCCCCCCGTTTGATCCGCGCCACCTGCTCCGGCCCCCGCCGCCGGGCCGGCCACCGGGCCACGTCGGCCATTCTCAGGACGAGCCGGCTCACGACCGAGGCCGCGTCGCGCAGGTTGGAGAGCTGGACCTTGTCCAGGGTGTCGAACGCCGTGTGCCCGAACCCCCGTCCGGTGAACGCCGCCTCCACGTCGCCCACGCTGGCCGTGGGCACCCCGGCCTCGAAGAAGGGGTAGTGATCGGAGAAGGGGGAGAGGCGCTGGCCGTAGGGGAAGTCGCTCTTCATCTGCTGGCGCGCGGTCGTGAAGAAGTCGTCCAGCTCCGGCCAGTGGTGCATCACGATGCCCTTGCGGCTGGCCCCGCCTGCGGCGTCCAGGTTGAGCATCAGCCGGACCTGCGAGAGGTCGTTCGCGTGCGCGGCCACGTACTCCCTCGCGCCGATCAGCCCGATCTCCTCGGTCCCGAAGGCGATGAAACGCACGCCGCAGCCGAGGCGGTCGGAGGCGTAGGCGGACAGCACGCGGGCGGCCTCCAGGACCGCCACCATCCCCGACGCGGGGTCGATGGCCCCCTGGGAGATGTCGTGGCCGTCATAGTGGCAGCCCACCAGCACCCACTCGTCCCGGCGCCGTTTTCCCGGCAGCTCGCCCACCACGTTCCAGGAGGCGCGGGTCTGCGTCCGGTTCCGGGCCGTCAGGCGGAGGCGCACGGGCCCTCTCCGCCGGCCCAGGCGGACCAGGAACTCCCCCCACTCTTTGGAGACGGAGATCCCCGGGATGAGGGCCTCCCGGTTGCGGGCGATGCTGCCCGTGGCCGGCCCCAGGCCCTCATAGTGGTTCATGAAGATGAACCCGACGGCCCCGGCCAGGGCGCTCCGCGCGTAGCGCTCGGAGCGGTGGACCATCCGCCCCACGTCCCGGGGGGGGCGGCTGGTGGCCATCGCGAAGCGGCCCCTGAGGGACGCGCCGGCCCGCTCGAAGTCATCGGGGGCCCCATCCCCCACGAAGGTCAGCTCCGCCTCGACCGCGGCCGAGGGGCAGTAGGGGAGGGCGATGCAGGGGATCTCCATCCGCACGGGCTGGAGGACCTCAAGATGCGCCTTCCCCCGGGACCAGGAGGCGTAGCGGTAGGGCTCCAGGCGGACCTGCGGGAGCCCGTATTCCCGGAGCCTGTCCCGCAAGAACAGGGCCGCCTGCCGCTCCCCCTGCGTCCCCCCGAAGCGGGACCCGAAGTCGTCGCACAGGACCGTCAGGTTGTCCATCGGCTCGGAGGAGGTGTAGATGTCTCCCAGCATCCGCCGGTCCAGGTCGAGATAAGGATTTTCTGCGGACATCTCTTTCTCCTGTGTCATTTCCTCAAGAAGACCGCCGCGACCTGGTCGGGGGAGGGGCACTCCCGCGGCTCAAAGGCGCGGCCCTGGGTGTAGTCCGAGACGTCGATGAAGGCCGCGCCTCTTTCGCTGGACTCATAGGCGGCCATCAGGACCGCCATCGAGTCCCAGGCCATGAGCGCGCCGGACTGGGGGTGGCGGTCCGGCTGGAGGGCGCAGTCCACGGCGTCGTTCAGCTCGTTGACGTAGCCGTGCAGGTAGGACTGGTTGGGCGCCGGGAAGGAGGCGCCCTGGGCCGTGGGCAGCTTCTCGCGCAGCAGGATGTTCCCGGCGGCCGCCTCCGAGGGGAGGAAGAGCTGGTTGGCGTCGTTGGGGTTGACGCGGATGGTGTACTGGGCGAAGTCGGTGGTGATTGCCACCTCGTTCCAGATGCCGCTGATGTGGAGGTCGGACCCCACCACCTCGGCGACGGTCTGGTCCTCGAACAGGACGGTCATCCGGCCAAAGTCGTCGACGTTCTGCAGCACCCGGAAGTGCTCGCCGGCCTCCTTCGGCTGATGTTTTAGCACCTGCAGGGCCACGGCTGAGACCTTGAGCGGGCGGATGGGCCTGCCGTCTCGCAGGATGCCCTCGATCTGCTTGAGGTAGAGGACGGAGCCGAGGGGGTGGCAGGCCTTGTTGAACAGGGCCCCGCCCCCGGACTTGGAGGGGGTGTCGTAGGCCGGGGCGTGGGACCCCTGGTGGGCGCAGACTCCCCACTGGTAGAGCACCCTGCCCTTGCCGGCCTTCACGGCCTCCCTGAGCAGCTCCACCACGCCCTTCATGCCGTCGAGGTAGATGAAGTTCTCCGCGTAGAGCAGCTTGGCGCCGCTCCTGCGGACGGCGTCGAGCACGGTGGCCAGATAGGCCATGGACTCCCGCTTCCGGGTCCGGGCGTCCGCCTCGCGCCCCTCGGCGTAGCCGGGCCAGATCACGGGCGGCTTCTCCACGACGATGACTTTGACCCCGGCCTCGGCGGCCTCGGCGACGTACTGCCCGTGCGCGAAGTTGGCGCAGGCGACGTTGTCGATGTCCGGCCGGACGGCGGCCACCATCGAGGCGTGGCCTTCGTAGGCCCGCGTCACGCCGTGCCGCTCCGCAAACTTCCTGGCGTTTTCGACGTGTCCCGAGCAGATGCCCGCCAGTTCGATCTGGACGCCGTTCTTGTGGGGGATCATGCCGTAGGCCCGCGCCGTGAAGTCCCCGGCAAAGCCGCTGCCATTGATTGTGACCTTCATGGTTTTCATCTATCGCCACCCTCGGAAGAAATAGTAGATCAGTTTGACGTACTCTGCCATAATATATTGCATCCCCGAAGATTTGCGCCACCAGTTGTCACGGTCAAATGTTATCGGAGAAGGATAGCAGTCGATCGTGACCCCGGACCCGGCGAAGGCCCGGCTGTAGATCAGGTAGGACCGCCGGCTGTGGAACGAGTCCGTGACCAAGGTGAAGCTCCGGACCCCGTCCCGCTGAAGCCTGTCCCGAAGCTGAACGGCGTACAGGGCTGTGTTGCCAGGGATGTCGGGCGGCCGGTACATCAGGAGGACAGTCACGCCGGAGGTGTCCCCCCCTGCCCGCGCCAGGTTGAGCATAGACAGCCCTGGCCGGTCCAGCTTGAAGCCATAGTCATCCTCTATTTCTGCCTTTTCGTTCACGATGACGTAGACCCGCTGACCGTTCCGGCAGACCCGGGCGATCGCTCGCGCCCTGCTGTGGTCGAGGGCAAACCACCCCTCCGCCACGAGGGCCTCAGTCTCCAGGCCCTTGTAGTCCACCACGAGCGGGTCGGCGATCAGGGGCAAATAGAGCGGGGCCAGCAGCCAGGCCGCGCCGAGCGCCACAGCGATCAGGCCCACTTTGAAACGGAGGCGGAGCCGCCGGACCTCCCGCCTCACGAAGAAGCGGTCATCCTCCAGCCAGCGCTGCAACCGGTCAGAAATCGTCCTTCTCCCCATCCCTCTACGCCCCCAGGAAATTCAGGAACAGCGGGTAGAACAGGTCGGGGCGCTCCAGCATGGGGGTGTGGCCCGCGCCGCTGACGAAGACGACGCTGTGGGGGCCGTCCCCTCCCGTGAGGTAGTGGAGGCGGACGCCATTTATGGACACGCGGGGCATGGGGGCTCCTTCGTATACAAGAGGATCAAAGCGCGGGCCGGCGCAGACGCCACTCCGCCGCCTGCTCGTAGGCGTGGGCCAGGCGCAGGACCGTGGCCTCGTCGAACGGCTTTCCGATGAGCTGCAGGCCCACGGGCAGCCCCTCCGATGTGAACCCGCAGGGGACGGAGATGGCGCACAGGCCCAGGAAGTTTACGATGCGCGTGGTCAGCCTGGACGGAATCCCGCTCTGGACATCCTTCACCTTCGGGGCGGGCGTCAGCATCGTGGGGCCCAGGACGGCGTCGGTGGACCGGAGCGTCTCCTGCGCCGAGCGCATCAGGCGGTCCCGCTCCCGGAGCATCAGGACGTAGTCCGCGGCGGAGACCGCCGCGCCGGCCTGGAGGCGCTCGCGGACCTGTGGGTCGTAATCCCCCCCGCGCTCGGCCAGGGTCCTCCGGTGGTAGGCGTAGCCCTCGACCCTGGAGAGGAACAGGATCTCGTGGCTTTCCACAAAGACCTGGGCCTCGGGGAAGGCCGTCTCCTCCACGCGGACGCCCAGGCCGGAGAGGAGATCGGCGGCCCGCTCCACGGCGGCGGCCACCTCCGGGTCGGCCCCCTCGAAGAAGGGCCTCCGGACGAGGCCGACCCGCATCCCCCTCACGCCCTGTTTCAACGCCCTTAGCGCGTCGCCGATGGGCTGGCTCAGGGTGGGCGGGTCTTCCGGGTCCGGGCCGGCGATGGCCGCGTGGACCAGGGCCGCGTCCTCCACGCCCCGGGTCATGGGGCCCACGCTGTCCAGGGTCCAACTCAGGGGCGTGCATCCGGCGGCGCTGACCCGGCCCGCCGTGGGCTTGAGGCCGACGATGCCGCAGTAGGCCGCCGGGATGCGCACGGACCCGCCCGTGTCGGTCCCGATGGCCGCCGTGGCCAGTCCGGCGGCCACGGCCACGCCCGACCCGCTGCTCGACCCGCCCGGCACGCGCTCCGGGTCCCAGGGGTTGGCCGGGACGCCGTAGTGGGGGTTCAGGCCGTAAGGCCCGAACGCGAACTCCACCATGTTCGTCTTGCCGAGCAGGACCGCCCCCGCCTGCGCCAGTTTCACGGCCACGGTGGAAGAGCGCTGTGGCACGTGGTCGGCCCGGATCTTGGACCCCGACGTCGTCCGGATGCCGGCGGTGTCGCACAGGTCCTTGAGGGCGACGGGGATGCCGTGCAGGGGGCCCAGGTCGTTACCGGCCATCAGGGCCGTTTCGGCGGCCTTCGCGTCCGCGCGGGCCCGGTCGGCGGTCACGGTGATGTAGGATCGGAGTTTTCCGTCGTGGCGGGCGATCCGGCCCAGGAACGCCTCCGTCAACTCCACCGGGGACACCTCTCTTCGCCGCAACAGGGGGACCAGCTCTGCGATGGTCAGGAAGTGGAGGTCGCGGGATGGCATGTCAGATCCCTTCTTAAAAAAACCTCTAACCACAAAGACACAAAGATACAAAGACACAAAGTGAAAAGACGATCCAATATACAACATCTCATCGGACAGATCAAGACCCATGCGGTATCCGGTTGACAAGGCTGAAGAGCTGTAGTACCTTTCAGGCCATTATGTGGGACACCCTCAACGCAGCCGTTTTCTCTTTCGGCCTGGCGCAGTTCTGCGCCTCCCTCATCCCGGCGGATTTCTCCCGCCTGGGCCGGGACCCGGCGCAGGCCGGGTTCCCCCTGCGCTATCTCCTGACCGGGGGGCACCCCTTTCTGTCTCCGCTGTTCGCGTGCCTGATCTTCGTGGCCCTCCATTTCAAACTGCCCCCTCCGCTCATTGTGTCCTACGCAGTCAAGGCCGGGGGGATCGGGGGGATCATCTTCAGCGTGCTGTCGCTCCTGGCGTTCGTCAGGCAGTGGTACAGGCGGGGCTGGGCCAAGAGCGGTGTGAAAGATTAACCAGGAGGCCTTCATGCACATTCGCGTCGCAGCGTGTCAGGTTTTGACCTTTCCGTCGCCGAAGGAGAGCGCCGACAAGATGATCCACTGGATGCGGCTGGCGGCGAAGGACGGCGTGCAGGTCGTGGCCTTCCCGGAGGCGGGCATCTGCGGGTACGCCTGCACGCCGGGCTACTGGGAGGGGGCCGACCCGAAGGCGTTCCGGGCGGCGGAGCGGCGGGTCGAGCGGGCGGCGAAGACGCTCGGCCTGGCCGTGGTCCTGGGCACGGTCCACTGGGAGGAGGGGAGGCTGTTCAACAGCCTGCTGCTCATCGACCGGGATGGGACCGTGAAGGGGCGCTACTCCAAGACGCACCTGGCGGAGCGGTGGCCTGCTCCGGGGCGGCGGCTGTTCGTGACGAAGCTGGCCGGGGTCCCGTCCTGCTTCATCATCTGTCACGACGTGCGCTACCCCGAACTCGTCCGGCTGCCGGCCATCGCCGGGGCGCAGATCTGCTACTTCTGCAGCAACGAGAGCGGCCTGCTGCAGGAGTACAAGCTGTCCGCGTACCGGGCCATGCCCATCGCGCGGGCCACGGAGAACAGCATCTACGTGGTCATGGCCAACGCCCCGGCCAACCCCGACGACCTCCACTCGCCGTCGCAGTCGCACGGGAACAGCAAGGTCATCCACCCGGATGGGAACGTGATCTGTGAGGCGGGCTTCTTCGAGGAGCGGCTGGTGGCCGCGACCGTCGATCTGAGCGCGGCGAACCGCGCGATGGCCCTGCGGTCCGTGAACGACGAGACGATCCTGAGGGAGTGGATGAGGGAAGGGGTGAGGCTGGTGGAGTAGGGGCGACTAGACCTCACCCACCCCCAACCAGGGGGAAAAGCCCTTATCACCCCCTCCCTCTCCCACTGGGAGAGGGAGGGGGAAAGGGGGAGGGTGAGGTCCGTTATTCCGGGAGCTTCTCCGGCGCCCGGATGCGCTGCCATCCCTGTCCGTCGAGGGCCTTCAGGAAGGCGACGAGGTCCTGCTTCTCCTGAGCGGTCAGGTGGAGGGGCTGGATCTTCGGGTCCAGGAAGGGGTTCGGGACGCCTCCCCGGTCGTAGTGGTCGATGACCTCTTCGAGGGTCTTCAGGCTGCCGTCGTGCGCGTAAGGGGCCGTGCGGGCCACGTCGCGCAACGTGGGGGCCTTGAACGCCCCGAAGTCCTTCACATCCTTCGTCTGCCCGTAGCGTCCCGGGTCGATCCCGTGGATGTCTTTCACGTCCTTTGTCCTGCCGTAGGCCGTGGTGTCGATCCCCGCCCATCCGATCCCGACGTTGTGGAAGTCCTCCCCGGAGTAGTTCGTGCCGGAGTGGCAGAGGTTACAGCGGGCCTTCTCCTTGAACAACTTCAACCCCCGCTGCGCGGGCTCGGGCATGGCGTCCCGCAGGCCGCCGTACTCGAAGCGGTCGTAGGCGGAGTCGCCGGACAGGGCCGTCCGCTCGAATGCGGCGATGGCCTTCGAGATGCGGTCCAGCGTCACCTCCTCCGTCCCGAACGCGGCCCTGAATGGCTCCCGATAGCCCCGGATTTGAAAGAGCGTCTCCACGACCCCTTCGGGCGTGGCGTCCATCTCCGCCGGGTTTGTCAGGGGGGCCCTGGACTGCTCCTCCAGGGAGGCGGCGCGGCCGTCCCAGAACTGCGTGAGGCCGAAGGCGCGGTTGAGGATCGTGGGGGCGCTGCGCCTCCCCTTCCGGCCTTTGACGCCGGTCGGGACCGGCTGGCCGTCGGTGAACCCGAACGCCGGGTCGTGGCAGGTGGCGCAGGCCACGGTCCCGTCGGCGGAGAGCCGGCGGTCGAAGAACAGGAGGCGGCCCAGGGCCACCTTCTCCGCAGACATGGGGTTGTCCTTCGGGAGCTTCTCCTGGTAGTCGTAGTCGTCCAGGCCGAGGGGGACCTTCACGGCGTAGGGCTGGGCGAGGGCTTGCAAGGGGAGGAAGATCAAGAATATTCCCCTCACAATCCCGTCTACCCATGCCGCTTTCCAACTTTTCTTGCTCGTGCAAGAAAAGTTGGACAAAAGAAGCACGGTATCCACCACACCTCCCCACCTTCCGACAGCTTTCGCTGTCGGCCTCAAACGCCGGGGAGGCTTG
>Ga0156186_1351_pt1 | contig 23045 bp, 18 predicted proteins | sample RifCSPlowO2_12_FD_107839 | JGI IMG/M metagenome (GOLD analysis project Ga0156186, IMG submission 107839) | Candidatus Handelsmanbacteria bacterium RIFCSPLOWO2_12_FULL_64_10
CTTGTTTCCCCCTCCCTCCCCCACATGTGGGGGGGGGGAGGGGGTATGTGGGGTGGAAGGGGGGCTGTCACGTTTCACGTTTCACGTCTTCACTTGCTGTTCACCCGCACTGAGAGCGCCTTGCGGATGTGGGCGCGGCCTCGCTCGACCTCGGGGGCCACCTCATCCGGCGAACGGTCCCCCGACGGCAGGATCTCCAACGCTATGCCTCCCGCATATCTTCGCTCTTCGAGCCAGGCGAAGAGGTGTTCAAACGGCACGTCGCCGTCGCCGGGGGTGACGTGGATGTCCTCCCCTCTGGCGTCCCGGAGGTGTACGTGGTCGATCCGGTCGCCCAGAAGGGCGAGGCCCTGCCGGATCGTCTGCCCTCCGGCCTGGATGTGGCTCGTGTCGAACGTGCAGGTCGCCCCCTCGCCGATCAGGTCGAGCAGGTCCGACGCCTGCCGGGCGTCGGAGGCGAGCGTCCCGTGATGCGGGACCTCCACGCTCAGGGCCAGGCCCATGCCGTGCGCTGTGCGGGTGAGTTCCCGGAGGTGGTAGGCCACCTTGCGTGCGCTCTCCATCCATTCGGCCTGGGGGACGGCCGTCCCCCCCCCATTCTGGATCGTGACGATCCGGCAGCCGAGGGCCTTTGCGAGGGCGAAGTTCTCCGACGCGGCCTTGTAGGTCGTGGCGACGTCGGCGCCGGGGGCGTTGAAGACGCCGGGGCCGGTGTTCAACGCCGTCACCGTCAGGCCGTTCATGGCCACGCAGTCGGCGATCCCCCGGCGCAGGTCGTCGGTGGCCGTCAGGGGGTCGTAGTGGGGGCAAAAGCGGGGAATGATCCCGATGTCGACGGTCTTGAATCCGTGGCGGCTCAGCCGCTCCAGGGCATCTTTCAGGGGGAGGGCGCGGTAGGAGATCGTGGAGCCGCCGATGCGAGAAAAATCGATGGGCATGGGAGAAAGACCTCCATCGAAAAACAGCAGCGATCAGCAATCAGCAATCAGCGGTCAGCAAAGACAAGCCTGGTTTAGCTGATGGCTGAAAGCTGACGGCTGAAAGCTATTTTTCGTTCATCGTTCCTACTGCTCTGTCAAGATTAAAACGAATGGTCGTCATTCTGAGCCGGAGTGTAACGGAGGCGAAGAATCTCTAAAACGAGATTCTTCGGGCGCTTTGCGCCCTCAGAATGACAACCCGTCAAATCTTCTTTGACAAAGCACTACTTCATCGTTGTCTTTATTCATCGCTCATCCTTAATATAACTATAATCTCAATAATATACAAATTCTTGGCAGCGTTCAAGCGCCATGTAGGGGCGAGGCCTGCGCTCGACCCTGCGGGTCCCTCCGTCCGCACGGCTTTCCGATTGACACCTCAACCCGATTCGCTATATTTATTCTCGTCATGCGTTCTTTTTCCAGTCTCGCAGACTACGCCGCCGCGTTCCCCGCGGGGGCGCCAGGTCGCTCTGCGGTCTCCATCGCCGGCCTCCGCTGGCGACGGCATCCCGGCCACACGCTGGTCGAATACGAGTTCGACGCGCGCATCGGGTATAACGTGCCGGTCCGGGAGGTGAGGCATGAGGGGTGTATCGCCAGCCCGGACGGGCAGGTCTACTGCCCCCACTGTAAGGCTATTCTGCTCCCGGCCCCATAAGCCCCATCTGCTTTCCAACTTTTCTTTGCTTGCCCAAAGAAAAGTTGGACAAAAGAAAGGGCACTCCTCAGACGCCGGAGGGGCTTGGCGCGCCGCAACCTCAACGTCCTGCGACCTATCGGAATTTGTGCCCCCGGCATGTTCGGTGGCTTTGTCCAACTCCTGCGGTGGGGGTTTCTGGCGGCGCGCCTTCTTTGGGCCTGTACGTTTCGCTTTTCTCCCCTCCCCTCTTGTAGGGGAGGGGGACGGGGGGAGGGGTTTCATTGTCTGCGCGGTCGCGAGCAGCGGCGTCTTACTGCCGGGTCGCCCGTGAGGGGAGGCGCTACTCCTGGCTGATCGACGAGGCCGTGGAGGTCCATCCGGGCGAGGTCAGGGCCCTGCGGGGGGAGTGCCCGCCCAGGCGGTTCCGATGGCGAGGCCGGTGGCATCGCGTCCAGGAGGTGGCCTCCGTCTGGCGGGACGGGCGGAAGTGGAGCGCGAAATGGCCGGAGCGCGGGCGGACCTATTTCTACGTCTCCGCCGGGCCGGAGGGGTACTTTGAGATGTACTTTGACAAGGTCTGGATGCTGTACCGGAAGGTTGAGATACGATGACCGACCAGCCTGACACCGACTGGCGCACGCAGCTGCGGGAGCGGCTCGATCTCCTGCCGAAGGAGCCCGGCGTCTATCTCATGAAGGACGGGGGCGAGACGATCATCTACGTCGGCAAGGCCAAGTCGCTGCGCGAGCGCGTCCGGTCCTACTTCCAGCCCGGCGCGGACGACGGCCGGCGGCAGTTCCGGATGCTGGTGTCGAGCGTCCGGGGCCTTGACTACATCGTGACGGACACGGAGCTGGAGGCGCTCATCCTGGAGGCGAACCTGATCAAGGCGCACAAGCCCCGCTACAACATCAGCCTCAAGGACGACAAGAAATACCCGTTCATCAAGGTGACGAAGGAGGCGTTCCCCCGCATTGTCGTCACGCGCGACGTGGTGAAGGACGGGGGGCGCTACTTCGGCCCCTACACGGACGTGAAGGCCATGCGGCGGACGCTGGACACGCTCCACCGGCTGTTCCGGGTGCGGACGTGCGCCTACGACCTGCCCAACCCGAAGGTGCGGATCTGCTTAGACTACGAGATCAAGCGGTGCGACGGGCCGTGCGAGGGGCTGATTGCGGAGTGGGACTACAAGAAGATCATCGACCAGGCCGTCCTGTTCCTGACCGGGCGGAACGAGGAAGTGGTGAACCTCCTGCGCGGGCGGATGGAGCAGGCGGCGGAGGGGCTCCGGTTCGAGGAGGCGGCGGAGATCCGGGACCGGCTGGCCAGCTTAGAGAGCGTGACCCACCGGCAGAAGGTGGTGTCTGCGGACGTGTCTGACTGGGACGCGGTGGCCATTGCGCGGGAGGACGAGGAGGCGTGCGGGGTGGTCATGGAGGTGCGCAACGGGAGACTGTTGGGCCGGAAAAACTATTTTCTGGGCGGCGTCATGGAGTCGCCGGACAGCGAGGTGGTGTCGGCCTTTGTCCGGCAGGCCTACCTGGACACGGCGTTCGTGCCGCGGGAGATCTGCCTCCCCTGCGACGTGGAGGACCGGGAGGCGATCTGCGACTGGCTGGCCGAGCGGGCCGGGGGGCACGTGGAGATCCGCGTCCCGCAGCGGGGGGACAAGGTCAAGCTGATGGGCATGGCGGCCAACAACGCCCAGCTCCTCCTGACGGAGCGCCGGCTGCGGCGCGAGAACCGGAGGCAGCAGATCCCGCACGCGGTGGCGGCGCTTCAGCGGGACCTGAGGCTGCCCCGGCCCCCGCGCCGGATCGAGGCCGTGGACATCTCCAACACGCAGGGGACGGACCCTGTGGCGTCCCTCGTCTGCTTCGTGGACGGGAGGCCGAAGAAGGGGGACTACCGGCGGTTCAAGATCACGGAGGTGGCCGGGCCGGACGACTTCGCCATGATGCGCCACATCGTGACGCGCCGGTTCAAGCGGCTGATGGAGGAGGGGGGGGCGTTCCCGGACCTGCTGCTGGTGGACGGGGGGAAGGGGCAGCTCTCCAGCGCGGTGGAGGCGCTGACCGCGCTGGGGGTCGCGGACCAGCCTGTGATCGGGCTGGCCAAGCGGCTGGAGGAGGTGTTCGTGCCGGAGGGCCCGGACCCGCAGAACATCCCCAAGACGTCCTCGGCGCTCAAGCTCCTCCAGGCGATCCGGGACGAGGCGCACCGCTTCGCGGTCACATATCACCGGACGCTGCGGGGCAAGCGGCAGACGCTGTCCCTTCTGGATGAGATCGAGGACGTGGGGCCGGCGCGCAAGCGGGCGCTCCTCCAGAGGTTCGGGTCCGTCCGGCGCATCGCGGAGGCGGACGTGGCGGAGGTCGCGGCGGTGGAGGGGATCGGAAAACGGCTGGCGGAGAGGATCAGGGAGCATCTCAGCCCCCCACCCACCCCCGTTCCCCCTCCCTCCCCCACACGTGGGGGGAGGGAGGGGGCATAAGGGTTTTTCGCCAAGGTTGGGGGAGGGTAGGGGGCTACAATCCCATCGGCGGCTCCATCGGGCATTTTGTCAATTCCTCGGGGCCGTCCGGCGCGACGTAGATCATGTTCTCCACGCGGGCGCCGCCCAGGCCGGGGACGTAGACGCCCGGCTCGCAGGAGAGGGCATCCCCGGCCCTGAGCGTGTCCTCAGGCGCGTCGCGGGCGATGCGGGGGGGGTCCCCGCCCAGGCCCAGGCCGTGGCTGATGTGGTGGTAGAAGGCCCAGCCTTTCTGCGCGTAGAGATCGACGACTGACTGGTAAATGGCGGTCGTGCTTGCGCCGGGTCTCATGGCCTGGCTGGCGAGCCGATACGCCTGCTGCACGGCGCGCAGGAGGTCGCGCTGCTGCTGCGTGCCCTGGCCCACGATGCCGGCCCGGGTCTGGTCTCCGATGTAGGCGTGGACGGAGATGCCCATGTCGATGAAGACCATGTCCTCTGCCTGAATGGCGCGCCGGGAGTCCTCCGCGCTGTCTAAGTAGAACGCGCCGGGGCCGGTCATGACGTGCATGGCCGCGTGCTCGGCGCCGGCGCGGAGCATGGCGGCGACGCCCTCGGCGGCCACGTCCCCGTTCGTGACGCCGGGACGGATGGCGCGGAAGGCGGCGAGCATGCCGAGGTCGGACACGCGGGCGGCCTCGCGCATGCCTTTCAGGTCCCGCTCGTCCTTCGTCCGGCGGACCTCCGTGGCGACGTCGTCCTGGACGGCCCGAAGGCCGGGGGCCTCCTGGTTCAGGAGGTGGGCCAGGTCCGGGTTTAGCCGGTCGAAGGCGATTTTTTTGAGGGATATCTTCTTGAGGCGGGCGGCGAGCTGGGCGCTGGCGGGCGGGTCGCCGGGCCGGTTGGTCACGACCTCGCAGTTCGTGAGAAGGTCGCGGCAGGCGTTGGAGATCCAGACGCCGGGGAGGACGACGGTCTCCCGCGCGGTGAACAGGATGAAGTTGCAGTTCGGGCGGGAGATGACGATGCTGGGGTCGGGGTGGTCGAGCAGGTAGAGCTGGTTGGGGCGCTGGGTCGCGACGAAGGCGTCCGCGCCGATGCGCTCCAGGGCGGCGAAGAGGCGTTCACGGCGAGAGGGCATGGGACCTCCTTGATAAAATCTTGGCGGAGAGGTATCTGGTCTGCTCAGGGCGCTCAAATGTAACACGGAGCGTTCTGAAAGTCAATTTCCGCAAAAATGAAGCAGGGGCACGGCATGCCGTGCCCCTGTGATAGACCCCTCCCCCGGTCCGCCACCTCACCTGTCGCTCCCATGAGGTCGCGACCCCTGCCCTCCGACGCGGGGAGGGGGGTATAGAGACGTCTCGGCGAGGCGTCTCTATATCATTTCGTCACGATACCTCTTCCCACATGCAGTAGCGCCAGTTCTCCAGATACCACGTATCTCCCACATTCGCCGCGACGCGGTAGACCTCTTTGGCGACGTATTCAGGCAGAATGTCAGCCCATCCGTAGGTCCACGAATTGTCGATGGACAGCGGGAGGTAATCGTCGCCCTCGCCCTGTACCGAAAACTCCCTGAGTTGAATCATCGCCTCCGCTCCCTCGGCCTGCTGGACGTGCAATTGCACTAACCCTACGCCCGGCGCGTACCAGGCCCGCCGCGTGCCGCAGCGGACTTTTCGATTGAGCTGCTTCTCGCGTTCCGGGGCGTCGTCGGGTAGGTCGCTTTCGGTCGTGACATGCTCTGTCAGAAGGCAGCGCTCGAACGTCCCCGCCGGGACGGTCACGCGCTCGGAGGCGCTCTTCACGGTCACGGTCGCTCGCAGCGGTTGATAGGAGTAGGAAAAGGCGTCCCCCGACCAGCCGCCGCCGATGGGTACCGAGGCGTCTAAGAACTTGTTCAGGCTGGAAACCTGGTAGAAGACGCTATTGATGTCGAGTGTTGCCGGGATCTCCTTTCTCTCGCACCAGCCGAAACCCGGTTGTGAGACGAAGCTCACTGTGTCACCTTGTTGCTCCAGCACATCGCACCATCCAGACCACGCGATGAGCTTCGGGAAACGCTCTTCGCCAACCTCTGCGGCCAGGTTTAAAATTCCTCGGCAGACAGCGACCCACTCTTGGCTGCTGGCCTCCTCAAACAAAGGTAGCGCCTGCTCGATGTAGCGTTTGCCTGGCGCGACCTCCTTCGCAAAAAAGTGCTGTCCCCCCAACGCTTTCAGGCAATTGGCCTGCCCCTGGGCATCGCCCAGCTCCTGATACGTCTTCAGCGCCTTCTGGTAATACTCCTCGGCTTTCTGACGGTTGTAGCTGGCATAGGCATGGCCGAGGCCTGACAGTTTGATCGCCTGATTCTGGCGATCTCCAAGAGCTTCGGCAATAGCCAACGCCTGTTCGTAATGCTTGATCACCTCCTCCTTGCCGCGCGGAAACCAGGATGCCGCGCCCTTCCTGTAGAGCACGTCCATCTTCAGCCGCTGCTGCTCCGCGTCCGGCGGCAACTTCTCCACCGCCTCCAGGGCCTCGTCGTAGTGGCGCAGGGCGTCCCCCGCCGCGTGCGCCTTCCGGGACTCCTCAGCCCGGCGCAGGGCCTCCTCCACGACCCGCCGCGTGAACTGCGGGTCGGGCTTGCCTTCGGTCAAAACGTCGGTCACCATGTCCATCATCTCCTCGCGCAGTTTTTGTTTGGCGCGCCGGAGCCGGCTGCGGACCGTGTTGACAGGGACTTCGAGGAACCCGGCGACCTCCTCCTGGGAGTAGCCGTCGATGTAGAACAGGGTGACGGCCAGACGGGTCTTCTCCGACAGCCGCTCCAGCGCCTGCCGCACCACCCGCCGCGCGGCCAGGCGTTCCGGGTCTTGTTCGGAGCCCGACATCGCCCTTGCCTCCTCCTCGTCCAGCGAGACGAGCCGGTCCCCCCTCCGGCGCAGCAGGTCGGCGCACGCGTTCGCCGTGATCCGCCGCAGCCAGGGGGCGAACTTGCCGGGGTCGCTCAGTTGATTCAGGTGAAGGTAGGTGTGGACGAATGCCTCCTGCACCGCGTCCTGCGCGTCGTCGAAGCCTCCGAGGTAGTGATAGGCCACCCCGCACGCCGCGTCGCGATAGCGGTTCACCAGCTCCGCAAAGGCGGCCTGATCGCCCGTTAGCGTCTGCCTGACCAGTTCCCCGTCTTCCGTCCGCATGCCCGTCACTCCTCTCAGCGCGTTCTACTCTATTGACGCGCCGAGGAGGGGAAAGTGATCCCTCGCGTGAGAAAAAAGGTGACCGGGTTTCAAAAAAACTTGCGTCTTACCTTCGACCATGACCTATATTATACAATCAGTTGGACACAAACGGGGGTCTTTTTTACGTTGACGCCTGAGGATTCCTGCCGTAGATTTCCCGTATGCCAAATCGTAAGAAACGCGACCCGATTTCCCGGCACTTCAAGAGCATTCAGGAAGCTGCGGACTTCTGGGACAGCCACGACCTGACGGACTACTGGGACCAGACGCGAGAGGCGCACTTTGAGGTGGACATCCAGCGGCGGCGATTTCTCACGGCGCTGGAGCCGGAACTGGCCAAGAAATTGACGGCCTGCGCTCATAAGCAGGGGGTATCCACCGAAACGCTGATTAATGTCTGGCTGGCCGAGAAGGTGAAGGAAGCCGAGCAGGACAAATGAAGGAGAAATGCCATGATCTATAGAGGTATCGCCAAAGGTAAAACCATCGAACTAGAAACGCTGCTCCCTTACCCTGAAGGGCAACCGATTCGCGTCTCTGTCGAACCCCTGACGGCACAATCCCGTTCAGGTTCTCCGGTGGCGATCCGACAGGCGATGCACGAACCGCCGCACCTGTCCTCAGGCGAGGTGGATGAGCTGGAGCAGGCGATTGAACTTGGAAAGCTCCCGGTGCGTCAAGAAGGGGTGTTTGAGAAAGGAAAATAGCAGGAAGGTTGAAGACTGGACGATATGACTTTAGGAGGGCTTTCGTGAGCGAAGCAGAGGATTACCTGGCGGGCTGTCCTGCCAGCGACGAGCAGATACAGAAATGGGTCGAGGCGTTCCACCGGCAGGGGTTTCTGTTCATAGAGAACGTGCTGCCGCCGGAGTGGTGCGCGGAGATGCGGGAGGACTTAGACCGGGCGCTGCGGGACAACCCGAACGGCCTGAACAGCGTCAGCCCGACGGTCCAACTCGCCCACCGGATGTTCGAGACGAGCCGGGCCAACCTCAAGCTGTTCGACCTGGAGCCGGTCGTGTCGTTCGCGGAGGCGCTCGTGGCCCAGAACTGCCACGTGATCCACAACAACTCTTTCGTCGTGCATCCCGGCGGCGGCCTGTCCACGTGGCACCAGGACGACGCGCCGCATTATCTGATCACGGAGGGAGAGCCGCCGAAGAACGTGCGGCTGCCGGTCCTGTTCTTCACCGCGAACTACTACCTGACGGACGTGACGGAGGCGACGCACGGGGGCACGGAGGCGATACCGGGGTCCCACCTGTTCGGGGCGCCTCCGCCCAAGGACATGGCAGGGACGAAGTGGGAGGGTCAGATTCATTACAATCTGGGGAAGGCCGGGAGCGTAATCATGTTCAACAACCAGGTCTGGCACCGGGGCGGGCCGAACCGGAGCGACCGGACGCGATACATCACGCAGGTCACGTATGCGCGCAGGATCATCGGGCACAAGTACTATCCGTTCATGAATTACGTGATGCCCGAACACGTCTACAAGGACTCCGATCCGAGGTTACGGCGATTGCTCGGGTTTCTGAATCGGGGGGCGTACGGGTGATCGTAGGATTGGCGGTTGACGGCCCAGAATCGGTCGGTTCACCCATTTGCTGTAGGGGCGGCCCTCTGTGGCCGCCCGGCGATTCGTAGGCGTCAGACCGACGGGCGATCACGCAGGATCGCCCCTACACCAACACGATAAATCGCCTGATTCTGGGCCAACAGGCACCAATGTTGTTCAGATGACCAGGCCAACGATCAGCCAGCACCAGCAGGCCGCCAGGAGCGCGGCCAGGAGGTCGAGGAGGACGCCGGTTCTGGCCATGCGAGGGATGGTCACGTAGCCGCTGCCGAAGACGATGGCGTTCGGGGGCGTGCCCGCGGGCAGGGCAAAGTCGCAGGAGGCCGCGATGGCCGAGGCGAACAGCGCTGTGGTGAGGTGCGAGCCGGACACGGCGTCCTTCAGGATGTTGGCCATCACGCTGATGGTGGCCACGTTGGACGCGACCGCCGACAGCGCCACGGTCGCGAAGCTGGCCATCAGCACCTGAGAGAAGGGGCTGAAATCGCGTATCACGGTCAGTTGCGCCCCCATCCACCCGGAGAGGCCGCTCTTCTGGATGCCGCTCGCCATCGCAAAGCTTCCGCCGAGCAGGAGCAGCGTCTCCCACGGCACGTAGCGGCGGATCGAGCGGATGCCGAGGACCTGGCGCCCGTCCACGCGACACATCATCAGCGTCAGGGTCGCCAGCACGGCGACGCCGGCCTCCACGTGCGCCGTGGAGACCCTGAACCCTTTTACCCAGGCCTGTGCGAGGTCCGTGATCGGCTTGCCCGCGATCCAGAGGACGGCCGCGGTTAGAAAGACCCCCAGCACCACCTTTTCGCCCTGCCGGATCGGCCCCAGTCTGGCGATCTCCTCTTCAATCGCCGCCCTGCCCAGGTCCTCGCCGGGCGCGTCCGCACGGCCCGTGCGCCAGAGCACGAACCAGACTACGGGCAGGAACAGCACGACGAACGGCAGCCCCACGGCCGTGAACTTCAGGAAGGGGATCTCGATCCCGATCCTCTCCATAAAGCCGCAGAAGAGGGCGTTGGTCGCCGTGCCGATCTTGGTTCCGATGCCCCCGACGTTGGCCGCGTAGGCGATCCCCAGCATGATCGACCCGCCGTAGTGGTTCAACCGCCTCCCCCCGAGCAGGCTCTCGAGTTGCGCGATCAGCGCGATGCCGATGGAGACCATCATGGTGGCGGTGGCCGAGTTGGAGATCCAGAGGGAGATGAACGCGGTCGCGACCAGGACGCCCAGGAGGAGGCGTCGCGGGTCGGTCCCGATCACGCGCATGATGTTCAGGGCGATGCGCCGGTGGAGGTCCCACTGCTGCATCGCCGCCGCGATGCACATGCCGCCCGCGTAGAGGAAGTTGTAGGGGTCCACGTAGGGCAGCAGGGACTCTGTCACGTTCGCGTCGAGGCCGGGGCCAAAGACGCCCGCAGCCGGGAAGAGGAGGAGGGGGACGCAGGCGGTGAGGTGGATCGGGAGGGCCTCCGTGAGCCACCAGATCGCCATGAGGGCCGTGACGCCGGCGGCGAAGGCGGGGCGCGAGCCCCAGCCGCCGTGGCGCCTCAGGGGCGTGTCCAGGCCGGCGAGGAGGGCGAAGGCGAGGAGGCCGGCCAGGAGGCCGGTGAGTTTCCAATGAGTGAAGCGCATCTTGAGGGTATCCTGGTGGTAAGGTTTTAGCCTTCCCCGCCCCACCGTTTCGGCGGCCCATGCCGCCCGCCCACTTTTCTGAACGCGCAGAAAAGTGGGCAAAAGACGCGCCCCCTCAGACGCCGGGGGGGCTACCACCCAACCTGTCGCTCCCGTTGAGGTCGCGACCCACCACCCTGCGACGCAAGGGCATTGCTCCAGCAGACGGATCATCCAGAGGTTTCCATTGCGGCCTAACGCCTCTTCTGAACCCCGGTGGTTAGCCCTTCTGCGTCGCGCCCCTTGTCATTTTGCTAAGGCTGCTCCCCCTCTCCCTGTGGGGGAGGGGGGTGGGGGGAGGGGTCTCCCCCAAGCTGCTCGTAGACCTTTTTCCACCGCTCGGGATGGCTCTCGTGGGTGAGGAGGGGCTCAAAGCCGACGCCGAGGTAGGAGCGGATGGCGGAGAGTCGCCAGTCGTCTGTGAGGAGGTGGGCCTCGGAGAAGCCCCGGCGTTTGAGGTGGTTCAGGACCTCCACGGTGACGGCCCAGCCGAGCCGCTTCCCCCGGTGGGCGCGCAGGACGCCGACCATGTGGACGTAGCCGATCTGCCGCTCCTCGACTGCGTTGCGCCAGGCGCAGGCCGTCCCGACCGGCTGCTCCCCGCAGGCCGCGAAGAAGAGGCCCTCCGGCTCGAACTGGGGCTTGGAGGTCAGGGACTGCCGGCAGCGCTCGGCGGTCCAGTTGGAGCCGATGCATTCGTTCATGATGGCCGCCCAGGCGGCTTCGTCCCCGCGAAGGTAGGGGCGAATGGTGTAGCCGTCGGGCAGGGGGATCGTCGGGATGTGGTCGAGATGAGGACGGCGCATCTCAAGTTGCGGCTGAGAAGCCATGCGGGACTCCTTGCGGAGGGGGTGGAGGAGTTTTCGGATCAAGAGGTGCATAGATGGATTCCAACTTTTCTTGCTCGTGCAAGAAAAGTTGGACAAAAGAAGCACGCCCCTCAAGCGCCGGGGAGGCTGGGCGCGCCGCAACCTTAACGTCCTGCGATCCACGGTGGTTTTGTGCCCCCGGCGGGTTGGGTGATTCTACCGGGCTCCTGCGGTGAGGGTTTCTGGCGGCGCGCCTCTTGTCATTTTGACAAGGCTGTTCCCCCTTCCCCTCTGGGGAAGGGGGTTAGGGGGTTAGGTCTCACATAACACGGCCCCCTGAACGCATTTGTCCAGGGGGCCGAACCTTCTTAACTGGAAAAATGGGCTATCCCCCTACTCACCTTGAACCATCTTGCGAATTTCTTCCACAATCTCCGGGTTCGCCAACGTCGTGACGTCACCCACGTCCTTCCTGTTAGAAATAGACGCCAGGACACGGCGCATGATCTTTCCAGAACGGGTCTTGGGCATATCGGGGACGATATAGACGTGCGCCGGCCTGGCGATCTTGCCGATCGCTGTCTCGATAGCCTTTATAACCGCATTTTCCACTTCTTTGCTGGCGTCGCTGCCTGGCGTCAGGGCCACGTAAATATCAGGGACCCGACCCTTCAACTCGTCGGCCAGGGGGACAACCGCTGATTCCGCCACCTCCGGGACAATGAGACAGGCGGACTCTAACTCTTTGGTGCCTAATCGGTGACCGGCGACATTGATGACATCGTCAATCCTGCCCAAGATTCGGTAGTAGCCATCTTCAGCCTGGACGGCGGCATCGCCTGCGAAATAGGGCCAGTCCCGCCAGTCCTTACTCTTCTTGTTTTTGCAATACTTTGCATAATACACCGACACATATCGCTCGTGATCTCCCCATATGGTCTGGAACGACCCCGGCCACGGGTTTCTGATGCATATGTTCCCTGCTTTACCGGATCCCCTTTCCACCTCATTCCCATCCTCATCGTAGATGACCGGATGGATGCCGGGCACACCGGGACCGGCGCTTCCGGGCTTCATGGGCCGCAATGCCGGTAGCGTGCTGCAAAGAAAGCCCCCATTTTCGGTCTGCCACCAGGTGTCCACGATCGCCGCTTCGCCCTTACCCACGACCTTGTGGTACCATTTCCACACCTCTGGCTCTATCGGTTCTCCCACCGTCGTCATATGCTTGAAGTGATAATTGTACTTCCGGGGCTCGTCAGGTCCGGCCTTTCTCAACATCCGGATCGAGGTTGGCGCCGTGTGGAAGATGTTTACGTCGAGCTGCTCGGCTATCCTCCAGGGACGCCCGGCATCCGGGTAGGTGGGCACTCCTTCATAGATCACGCTTGTTGCAGCCAGGGCCAGCGGACCGTAAACGATATAGGAATGACCCGTGATCCACCCTATGTCCGCCATGCACCAGTAGACATCCTCCGGATGAATGTCCTGGACATACTTTGACGTACCTGTCACATAGGCCAGATAGCCACCTGTACTGTGCTGAGCGCCTTTGGGCCTTCCGGTCGTCCCACTGGTATACATGATAAAAAGAGGGTCTTCAGCGGGCATAGGGACAGGATCGACCCTCTTCCCAACATAATTCTTGAGCGCCTCATCCATAAAGTAATCCCGACCTTTTACCATGGGCGTCTGAGAGACATATTTTCCAGGACAACGCCTCCAGACGAGGACTTTATCGACGGTCTGGCCCTCTTTTTCCGCCGCCTTAAGGGCCAAATCGGCTTTCTCTTTGTGATCGAGCATGTTGCCCGACCGGTAGTAGCCGTCCATGGTGATCAAGACACGGCTTCCGGAGTCCGCTATCCTTTCCCCGCACGCCTGGCCACTAAACCCTCCAAAGACCTCGGAGTGAATGACGCCAAGTCTGGCGCAGGCCAGCATCGTAACCGGGAGTTCCGGCGTCATCGGCAGATGGAGCGTGACTCTATCGCCAGCCTTAAGCCCGGCAAAATCTCTGAGAAGCGCCGCAAGCTCGTTCACCCTCACATAGAGCTCCTGATAGGTCACGGCCACGTGCGGTTCATTCTCCGGCTCCGGCACATAAATGAGCGCCGCTTTATTCTTATACTTCGCCAGGTGCCTGTCCACACAGTTGTAGCACGCATTGATCCTTCCGCCGACGAACCACTTCCAGAAAGGGGCATCGCTCGTATCGAGCGTCGTATGCCAATACTGATACCAGGTGAGCAGGTCGGCGTACTCCTTATAGCATCCGGGGAAACGGTCCAGGCTGAACCGATCATAAATAGTTGGATCGGTCATGTTCGCCTGCGCAATAAATTGCGCGGACGGGTGGAAGTACCCCTCCTCGCGCCAGTGGACTGCGATTTCGGCCTCGCTAACCCCTGCAACTTCCTTTTCGTTCATTGGGATGTTACCTCTCTTTTAAAGAAGGAAGAATCTTCTCCAGGACCTTCTCATCGGGGTCGGAGTCTGTGCGGCTGAGTTTCTTCATCCCGAATTCTACAAAAATAAATTTATGGCTCGCCTTCGTCAAGCAGAACTTTTCCTCAACGCGCGACGACCTTCTGTCCGTTCTGACTGAGATAGGCGTGGATGAACCGGTCGAGGTCGCCGTCCATCACGGCGGAGACGTTGCCGGTCTCCGTCTCGGTCCGGTGGTCCTTGACCATATTGTAGGGGTGGAACACGTAGGACCGGATCTGGCTCCCCCACTCGATCTTCTTCTTCGTGCTCTCGATGGCGTCCAGCTTCTTCTGCTCCTCCTCCTTGTGGCGCTGGTAGAGCCGCGCCCGGAGGATCTTCATCGCCGTGTTCTTGTTCTTGTGCTGGGACCGCTCGTTCTGGCACTGCACGACGATGCCGGTGGGGATGTGGGTGATCCTCACGGCGGAGGAGGTCTTGTTGACGTGCTGGCCGCCCGCCCCGCCGGAGCGGTAGGTGTCGATCTTGAGGTCCTCCTCTTTGACCTCGATCTCGGCATCGCCCTCCTTGTCGGGGTAGACGAACACCGAGACGAAGGAGGTGTGGCGGCGGCTGTTGGCGTCGAACGGGGAGATGCGGACGAGGCGGTGCACGCCGGCCTCGGCCTTGAGGTAGCCGTAGGCGTACTTCCCCCGGACCTCGATCGTGGCGCTCTTGATCCCGGCCTCCTCGCCCGGCAGCAGGTCGAGGGCCTCGGTCGCGAATCCGTGCCGCTCGGCCCACCGGACGTACATCCGCATCAGCATCTGGGCCCAGTCGTTGGACTCCGTGCCGCCGGCCCCCGGGTGGATGGTCAGGATGGCGTCCAGCTCGTCGTCGGGGTCGTCGAGCATGTTCCGGAACTCGAGGTCGCCGATGTCACGTTGGATGGCCTCGAGGTCGCGTTCGATGTCGGCGAGCGTGGCCTCGTCCTCCTCTTAGGCGGCCAGGTCGTGCAGGGCGATCAGGTCGTCGAGGCGCGTACGGAGGGCCTTCCAGGCCTCTGCCCATCGCTTGTGGGCGTTCGCCTCGTCGATGACGGCCTGGGCCGACGCCTGGCCGTTCCAGAACCCCGGCCGCTCCATCTCTTTGCTCAGGACCGCGATGCGGGCCTCCCGGCCTTCGACGTCAAAGATACCCCCTCAGGCGGGTGAGGCGCTCGTCGCAGGATTTCAGGTCGGATTTCAGGTCGGATGGCATGGGGGACTCCAAAAAAAAGTGTTGAGTGATGAGACCTCACCTACCCCCATACCCCCTCCCTCTCCGTATACGGAGAGGGAGGGGGCATAAGGGCCTTTCAACAAGGCTGGGGGAGGGTGAGGTCTGATCACTGACCACTGATCACTGCCTTGAGTTTTCGATACGTTTCTTCGAGGGCCTCGGAGATGACCCGCGTGGCGTCGAGGACGGGCATGAAGTTCGTGTCCCCACTCCAGCGGGGGACCACGTGGAGGTGGAGGTGGTCGGCGATGCCGGCGCCGGCGGCGCGGCCCAGGTTGAACCCGATGTTGAACCCGTGCGGGCTCATCGTCTCCCGGAGGACGCAGACCATCCGCTGCATCAGGCGGAACATCTCGGCCTGTTCGGAGGCGGTCAGGTCGACGATATCGGCCACGTGGCGGACGGGCACGACCATGAGATGGCCGTTGTTGTAAGGGAAGAGGTTCAGGATCGCGAAACACTCCTCCCCCCGGAAGAGGACCAGATTTTCGGCGTCCGCGTCCCCTCTCCATTTCTCGCAGAAGATGCAGCCTTCGCTCTTTTCCGCACCGGCGACGTAGCGCATCCGCCAGGGGGCCCACAGCCGTTCCATCGGGTTCACTCTCCGTATGATGTAAAAAAATAATATGCAAAAAAACAGGATAAATGACAATAAAAATATGTCTGTTGCACTTTATCCCTCACGAGTTGCGCTGACGCTGAGAGGGGTCTGTCTGCTGAAGAAACTGGTAGATTCTGGGGCGGTTGGTACCCAGCAGGCGGGCGGCCGCGGCGATGTTGCCGTGGGTCTGTTCCAGGGCGCGTCGGATCAGGAGGTCCTCGGCCTGTCTGAGGTTCAGGGGGAGGCTGGCGGTCAGGGCCTCCGGGTCGAGGGCTGCCGGGCCTGGGGGGGAGGGCGCGGGGGGCTGCAGGAAGTCGAGGTGTTCGGGCCGGAGGTCTGCGCCGGCGCTTTTGAGGAGGGCGCGCTCGACGATGTTCTTCAACTCGCGGACGTTGCCGGGGAAGTCGTAGGCCTCCAGGGCGGCCAGGGCCTCCGGGCTGAGGGGGAGCGGGTCCACATCCATCTCGGCGGCGAACAGGCTGAGGAAGTGCCGGGTCAGCAGGGGGATGTCCTCCCGGCGCTCCCGGAGGGGGGGGACGCGGACCGGGAACCGGGCCAGGCGGTAGTAGAGGTCCTGCCGGAATCTGCCGGAGGTGATGTCCGACTGAAGGTCCCGGTTGGTGGCGGCCAGGACCCGGACGTCCACGCGCCTGCCCCGGGCCGCGCCCAGAGGAAGGACCCAGCCGTCCTCCAGGACGCGCAGGAGCTTGGCCTGGACGCCGGGGGGCATGTCCCCGACCTCGTCTAAGAACAGGGTTCCGCCGTCGGCCAGGTCGAAGCAGCCGGTGCGGTCCCTGTCCGCGCCCGTGAATGCCCCGCGCGCGTGGCCGAAGAGCGTTGACTCGGCCAGGTCGGCGGGGATGGCGGCGCAGTTGACGGGGATGAAGGGGCCGGAGGATCGGGGGCTGCCGTGGTGGATGGCCCGCGCGATCAGCTCCTTGCCGGTCCCGCTCTCGCCGGTGATCAGGACGGTGGTCCCGGTGTTCTGAAGGAGGCCGATGTCCTGGAGGATTTTGTCGATGGTCCCACTTTTGCCCACCAACCCGGCGATGCCCCAGCGCTCGGCCTCCCGTGAGGAGATCAGGGAGAGGTGGTCGGCCAGGTGGTTGCGCTCCGCGCTGAGGGCCTTGCGCCGGTCCGTCTCCTCCTGGAGCTGCTGATTGATCTGGCTCAGTTCGGCGTTTTTCCGGGTCAGCTCCCGCGCCAGGTGGTCGATTTTGAGGTGGGTCCGGACGCGGGCCAGGACCTCCTCGCTCTGGAAGGGTTTGACGATGTAGTCCACGCCGCCGGCCCGGAAGCCCTCTGTGACGGCCTCGGTCTCGGCCCTGGCGGTGATGAAGAGGACGGGGATGTCCTGCGTGGCGGGGTCCTGCTTGAGGCGGCGGCAGGTCTCAAAGCCGTCCAGGCCGGGCATGAGCACGTCGAGCAGGATCAGGTCGGGCTGCGCAGAGCGGGCGAGCTTGAGGGCGGCCTCGCCGCTGGGGGCGACCAGAATGCTGTAGCCCTCGGGTTCGAGGGCCTGGCGGAGGACCTTCAGGTTGTCGGGCAGGTCGTCCACAAGGAGGAGTTTGGCGTCGGCCTCGTCGGGTGGAGGGGTGTTCAAGGTGGGTCTCCTTCAAGAGGCAGACGGCAGACGGCAGACGGCAAACGGCCCCCAGCCCTCCCCCATCCCAAGCGGCAAAGCCCTGAGTACCCCCTCCCTCCCCCACCTGTGGGGGGAGGGAGGGGGTTACGGGGGAGGGTAGGGGGCTGTCACTTTTCCATTTGCTCCAATATACTCAAAATCTCCTCCATTTTGAAGTCCTGACTCAGGGCGCGCAGGTGAGCAGCCAGCCGGCTCTCCTCTGTTCCCAGTTTCTCCACCTCATCGAGGGTCTTCTCCAGGACCGTCACATTGGACATCTCCGCTGCCTCCCTGAGCCGCTTCAGAAGGGGTTCAGGCAGAGAGATGGCCTTCAGGTCCAGGGCAGGCTCCTGGACGGGGCTGACCGGCTCCATATACTCGTATTCGACGTGGAGCAGTTCGGCCAGGCAGGCGTAGACCTGCTCGGCTCGGAAGGGCTTGGGGATGAACCCGTCGAAGCCCTCGTCGAGATACTGTTTGCGCTCGTGATCGAGGGCAGAGGCGGAGATGGCCACCAGCCTGGGGGCATCACGGCCTTTCTCCTGCCGGATGAGGCGGGCGGCCTCCAGGCCACCCAGGATGGGCATGCGGATGTCCAGAAGGGCGATGTCGAAGGCGTTGATGCGGGCCTGTTCGACGGCCTGCCTCCCGTTTTCCGTGAGCGTGATCTCCACGCCGATGTCGGCCAGCAGGCCGGAGAGGACCTCGCGGTTTTCGGGGATGTCGTCGGCCAGCAAGGCCCTGACCTGATGGCCCTGTTTGAGGTGTTTGACTCGCGTCCACTGCGCAAAGGAGGCCGCGATGACCTCTCCTGCTGCGGGGGGCAGAGAGAGGGTGAAGGAGAAGCGAGACCCCTGGCCGGGGATGGACTCCAGGGTCAACTGTCCGCCCATCAGACCCAGCACTCGCTGCGAGATGGCCAGGCCCAGGCCTGCGCCACCTTTTCTGACTCCGGCCTCCTCCTGGTGAAACGGCTCAAAGATGGCCTTTTGAGCCTCAGGAGAGATGCCAGGGCCGGTGTCTATGACCTCGAAGAGATAGAGGGGAACTCCCCCCCTCGTTCCCCCCGTGGACGGGGGGATGAGCCCCCCCTGTGGTCCCCCCGTGGACGGGGGGACGATTTCTTCCCCTGTAGTCGGGGAGGTATTGGCTCCCTCCCCGTTCACGGAGGGCAGGGGTTGCAGGGTAGGGAACGCGACCTCATGGGAGCGTTTGGATGGGTGGCTCATGGGAGCGACAGGTTGGGCGGAGGCCGGAGTGGGGGCCGTGACCCTGAGGGTAATACCCCCCTCGTCGGTGAATTTGACGGCGTTGCCCAAAAGGTTGACCAGCACCTGCATCAGTTTGGCCTCGTCTGCTCGAACCGGAATGCGGTCCGTTGCCGGACGCTCCACTTTCCAGGTGAGGCGCTTCTGCTCGCAGCGCAGCCGGAACATCACGTCCACCCCCTGCAAAAGCCCCTGAAGGTCGAAGTCCGAGGGGTGGAGTTCGAGGCGACCCGCCTCGATGCGGGAGATGTCCAGCACGTCGTTGATCAGGGTCAGCAGGTGGTCGCCGCTGCGGTGAATGGTCTCGACGGCCTTGCGGTCATCTGCCGCCAGGGTGGGTTTGCGCTGGAGGATTTGCGCGTATCCCAGGATGGCGTTCATGGGCGTTCTGATTTCGTGGGACATGTTGGCCAAAAAGAGACTCTTGGCGCGGTTGGCCCCTTCAGCGGCCTCTTTGGCGGTCTCCAGTTCCTGGTTGAGGCCGAACAGGTCTTTGTTAGCAGACGAAAGCGCCGCGTTGGAGACCTGAAGCAGCTTGTCCCGCCGGAGCAGGCGCGTTGTCTGCCATGCCACCAGCGCGACGGCGATGCTCAGGGCCGAGAGCCACCCGATGCGCTCGTAGGGCAGGTGAACTCTCAAAGTGACGACAGCGGGCTTCTCCGAGTAGACCAGGTCTCGATCTACGGCCACGACCTCGAAGGTATAGGTCCCTCGCGGGAGGTCCTGGTACTCCACGCGCCGGGCGTGGGTGGTCTTCCAGTCTTTGTCGTAGCCTTTGAGGCGGTAACGGTAGACCATGGCTTCGGGCCGGGTCTTGAAACTCCTTGCACCGAACTCATAGGCGATGAGCCTCACCGGCGATGAAAGCGACAGGTCGGACACTTTTTCATAGCGTTGACCCGCTACCACTGCGTTGATGAATACGGGAGGGGACGATGGAGCTGAGGGACGATAGCGCGTTACGCCGCCGGGAGTGCCGAACCAGATGTTCCCCTCCCGATCCTGTAAGGCTGAGAGTATCTGTTTGTGTGCAAACCCATCTTCTGTAGTTAAGGTGGCAAACACCTGTCCATCATACCTGCTCACACCGCCACCCTGAGTTCCAAACCAGAGATGACCTTCTCGATCTTGAAGAATTGACCAGACCCCACCGCCCATCAAACCGTCTGCGCTGGTGAATGTGGTAAAACGTGATCCCGACTCTCCTGAATGGGCTGAAAGACGCTGTCCTGAACCCCGAGCTTGTCGAAAGGTCGGAGGGTCATATCGAGTCACACCGACGAGCGTGCTGCCAAACCAGAGATGTCCCTCCTGATCCTGGAATATCGACACCACCCAATGATGCCTCAGACCATCTAACGTGACAAAAACCTGCCCGTCATACCGGCTTACACCGTCTATGGTGCCAAACCAGAGATGTCCCTCCTGGTCTTTGAGGGCCCTCCACACCTCATTGTTCGCCAGGCCGTCCTGTGTGGTGAAGGTGATAAAGGTCCTCCCATCATACCGGCTTACGCCGCTTCTGGTGATGAACCAGAGATTCTCATCCTGATCCTGCAAGGTCGAAAACACCCAATTGTTCGCCAGGCCGTTCTGTGTGGTGAAGGTGGTAAAGGTCCTCCCATCATACCGGCTTACACCGTCATAAGTGCTGAACCAGAGATACCCTTCCCGGTCCTGAAAGATCGAAGACACCCTCTTGTTCGCCAGGCCGTCCTGTGTCGTAAAGACGGTAAAGTTCTTCCCATCATACCGGCTCACTCCTCCACCCTCCGTGCCGAACCAGAGATGCCCCTCCCGGTCCTGAAGGATCGCTCGCACCCGATTGTCCACCAGGCTACCCTGTGCCGTAAAGGTGGTAAACTCCTCGTGATACCTGTGCACGCCGCCAGCGCCGCCGAACCAGAGGTACCCCTCCCGATCCTGAAGGATCGCCCGCACCCAGTTGTCCGTCAGTCCGTCTTTTGTGGTGAAGGTGGTCCAATTCTTTCCATCATACCGGCTCACTCCACCCTGACCACCGAACCAGAGGTATCCCTCACGATCCTGGAAGATTGACCACACGTTATTGCCCACCAGGCCGTCTTTAGCGGTGAAGGTGGTAAAGGTCCTCCCATCATACCGGCTCACGCCGTTAAACGTGCCGAACCAGAGATACCCATCCCGATCCTGAAAGATCGCCCACGCCCGATTATCCGCCAGGCCGTCTTTAGCGGTGAAGGTGGTAAAGGTCTTCCCATCATACCGGCTCACGCCCTCGTTAAGGGTGTTAAACCAGAGATGCCCATCCCGATCCTGCAGGATTGCAAACACCACATTATTCGCCAGGCCGTCTTTTGTGGTGAAGGTGGTCCAATTCTTTCCATCATACCGGCTCACACCGCCTCCATACCAGGTTCCGAACCAAAGATGTCCCTCTCGATCTTGCAAGATCGACGCCACCGTATTGTCCGCCAGGCCGTCTTTTGTGGTGAAGGTGGTCCAATTCTTTCCATCATACCGGCTCACACCGCCTCCCCATGTGCCGAACCAGAGATACCCCTCTCGATCCTGCAGGATCGTCCGCACCGTATTGTTCGCCAGGCCGTCTTTTGTGGTGAAGGTGGTAGACACCTGTCCATCGTACCGGATCACGCCTCCCCCCTCGGTACCGAACCAGAGATACCCTTCTCTATCTTGCAGGATCGCCCGCACGGACTCTGCTGCGAGCCCATCTGCCACACCGTAGGTGCGCCAGAGCCCTGTCCCACGTCCGGCAGATACCACCTTGCCTGGTCCGGCAGATACCACCTTGCCTGGTCCTGCGGGCGCAGAGTAGAGGGTGAAACTGTGTTGAATCGGACCGCCCGGTCTATCTGTCCCGAAGGATACGCCCAGACTCCGCAATGCCTCCTGCCATGTCGAATCTTCATGGAGCGCCTTCTCCTTTTCCGCTACCTCCGAGGGCGTCTTCACCTCGAACAACCGGCTGAAGATGCTGTCCGGCGTGGCACGCCCGCGCTCAGAGGACTCCGCCAGGCCGTGCCGCTTCAGGATGGGTACGACCTTCGCCTGATACACAGACTCGAACTCGGCCATCCGCTGCGGCGGGACCCAGAAGGACAATCGCGCTAATGTAGGGACGGTTCGCGAACCGCCCCTACTATCCGTGGCCCACGCCGAAGAATTGCAAATTGCAAATTGAAGAATCGCCAGGGCGAGCGTTCGGGTAGGGAGATTCATGAAGCATCACCTCAATGCTTTGAGCGCTTTTTCAGCCGCCTGTTGCGCGTGAAAGCAGAGTCCTTCAAGCAAGATTTTGGGGGTTCGCGCCACACGCGCAAGCTCCAGGTCACTGCAGGCGTGACGCAGCCAATCTGAGGGGCTTCCCGGCATGATGTCTTCAGGAGGCATAGACTTCCTTACCTTCCCGCAGTACTGTTCGATAGATCAAGCCGATGTTGTCCTTGTGTTTCTCCAGGTCGGCGGGTGTTGCCACCAATATATCGAAAGGGACTCCCAACCCGCTAATCTGTCGATAGAGGAGTTGTGCGGTCCTGCGTCGGTGCGTGTCGTCGGGCATGATCACCAGCACATCGAGGTCACTGTTCGGCCCCGGGTCACCACGGGCGGCGGAGCCAAAAAGGATAATTCTCAGGGGGTGAACAAGTTCAACGATACGTTGAACTAACTCGTCGATGATTTTCGGGTCAGGTTGCATGGTCAGCCTCTACAATGGGCAATCACTCCGACGCCTCGCGGAACATGTCCAGGCCCTTGATGAGGGAAAGACACCCCAGCAGGACATCTCTTCATACACCAAAAGATAACACCCCTTGAGACAAAACACAAGGGCGACCAGACGGTCGCCCTACCTATCCGCCCTGTCGCTCCCACAGAGCGCGACGCGCCTCCCCCTCTCCCACATGTGGGAGAGGGATGGCGAGCGCAGCGAGCCAGGGTGAGGGCTAAAACGCATACTGTATCTCCCCCACCACGATCCTGCTGATTTTGGCCCCATCTACCATTTCAATATGACCGTTGTCGAAGACGTTTGTGGCGGAGAGCCTGCAGGTGATGCCGTACTTCGTCCGGTAGCCGAGGTGGAGGTCCACGACCGTGTAGGCCGGGACGGTTCCCACGTGGACGCCCGACCGGAAGTCGAACCTCTCGACGTGACGAAGTGAAAGGTCCAAAGTTATCCCTTTGGCAAAGACATCACTCGTTGAGAGGCCGAGGTTGAAAATCGTCCGGGGTGTGTTGAAGGGTTCATCAATCCCTCCTGACGCCTCCAACTTGCCAGCCTCAATAAATGAGATATTGCTTTTGACAAGGACCCGGTCTGTGACATACACATCTACCCCCATATCAAATCCAAAGGCCTTTTGTTTCCCGAAGTTCAGATAGGTCAGGGTCCGTTCGCCCTTTCGAGGATTTCCGTTTTCATCCAGAATGACAATCCCCTTGGCTGAATCTCCGATGG
>Ga0156186_1282_pt2 | contig 22930 bp, 24 predicted proteins | sample RifCSPlowO2_12_FD_107839 | JGI IMG/M metagenome (GOLD analysis project Ga0156186, IMG submission 107839) | Candidatus Handelsmanbacteria bacterium RIFCSPLOWO2_12_FULL_64_10
ATCTCCGCCTGTCTCGGCGCGTCGCCGCTCCTCTATGCCATCGTGCGGGGCGCATCTCAACTCGGCCTCCTTTCCGCCCTCCGGGCGACGACCGGCCTCGGCAGCGCGGGCCACGTCTCCTTTCACGCGGAACGCCTTCCGCTCTATGTGGCCTACCTCTTCTATCAGTTCCCGGCCATCGGCTTCACCCTCGGCTGGGTCGGTCTCTTCAGGCTGTTTCGGAGGGACCGGCGCATCGCCCTCGCGCTGACCCTGATCGGCGTCCCCTACCTCCTCTTTCCGGTGGTCTGGGACTTCCGCGACCATTACCAGTTCGCCCTGTCGTTCTACGCCTGCTTCGCCGTCGGGATCGCGCCGGGGGTCTGTGCGCTGCGAGAGCGCCTTTCAGGACGCCGCCTCGACGCGCTAACGCTCGGCCTCCTGATCGCGCTGCCCCTGATCACCTATGCCTCTGCCCCGGCCCTCTGCCGCCTGCTCCGCATCGACCCCGTCCGGGCCAGGACGCTCCCTTACAGGGACAATGCGCGCTACTTCCTCTCCCCTTCCAAGCGAGGGGACGACGGCGCGAGGCGCTACGGGACCGAGGCCCTGCGGGCAGTCGCCCCACACGCCGTCCTCATTGGAGACTACACCCCGGCCCTCGTCCTCACCTATCTCCGGGACGTGGAGGGCCTCCGCCCCGACGTGGACGTGCGCTACACGACCACGGTGCAGGAGCAGCTCCGGCTGATCGCGGAACAGATCGACCACCGCCCGGTCTACGTGGCGACCCTGGAGGACCGAGACCTTCCCGCGAGCCTCTACCTCCGCCGGGACGCCCTGCCGCCCGATTACGACGTGATCCCGGAGCCGCCGGTGTATCGAATCGTAAAGAGAAAATGACACATCGCCTCGAACGCCCTTTCCTCACCCTTCTGGCGCTCCTCCCCCTGCTCGCCCTGGCGCACGGGATCACCGGAGACGTGCCCCCCTTCCTCGCCCTCCTGCTGGCCTTCCTCGCCCTCTTCCTGACGCCGGGCTGGCTCCTCCTCCGGCGCCTCCCGGCCCTCGGCCCGCTCGGCCTCGTCGAGGCCCTCCCCATAGCCTTCGCCCTCGGCCTGGCCCTCTTTGCCGCCGAAGCCACCCTCGCCTTCGCCCTCGGCCTCTCTTACGCGCATCTGTGCGACCTCTCGGCGGGCGTGTCCCTCGGCCTCGCCTGCTGGCCCGTCCCTGCGGCGGCGCGCCTCCGGAGGACGTGGCGGAGGGAGTGGCTCATCCTCCTGGCCGGGGTCAGCCTCGCCCTGCTCGCCTGCCACCTCGGCGGCTATCATCCGTCCGGCAGCGACACCTGGTACCACATCGCCAAACTCCGCCGGATGGCGGGGATGGAGCGCATCGCGGAGACCGACGTCCTCTTCCGGGGGACACCCGTCAGCCCCTCCTACGGCTACAACGCCTGGCACCTGGCCACGGCGGCGCTGGCAAGGCTCTCGTCCGCCGACGCCTTCGCGGCCTGGTTCTGCGTCATCCCCCTCCTCGTCGTCCTCCAGGTCGCGGCCTACTATGCCTTCGCGCGGGCCCTGTTCGAGAACGACGCCCTCGCCTTCTGCGCCGCCTTCGTCTTCGTCGTCTTCCTCCTCCTCGACGCCCAGGGGATGTCCTGGGCCGCCGCCCCGGTCCCCTTCTTCGTGGCCTACCACCTGCTCTTCTTCCCGGCCCTCACGCTGGCGCTCCGGGCGATGGGCGACCGCGGCCCCGGCCTCCGCCTCGCGGCGGGGTTCGTCGGAGGGTCCGCATTCGCGGTCCACGCCTTCGCGCCGTTCTACGTCCTGTTCGCCGTGGGCGGCCTGGCCCTGATGACCAGCATCCTCCGCCGGATGGAGGACCGGGCCGTCCGATCGCTCCTCCTCGTCTGCCTCTGCACAGCCGCGTTCGCCCTCCCCTATGGCCTGTTCCGCTCCAGCGCCTACAGGCCCGTGGGGACCTACTACCTCGCGGCGGAGGCGGACAAGGTCCTGCGCCTGACAGAGGACCTCTACGCGGTCCACCCGCGCTACCTGCGCCGGATGCCCGTCCGCATCGCCGGGTTTCTCCTCTTCCCCCTCGCCCTCGCCGCCCTCAAGCGTCGCCGGTGGGCCCTCTACGCCGCGTCCGGGATGGCCCTCCCCCCACTCATCATGTTCAACCCCCTGCTCGTCCCCCCCATCGCGGAGCGCGCCTCGCTCACGTTCGTCTCCCGGATGCTCGTCCTCTTCCCGGCGGTGGAGATCTGCGCGGCCACGGCCTTTTGCACGATCCTCCCGGCGGCCGTCGCCTGGTGGAAAAGGTCCCCTCGAAGGCGGTGGGGGGCCCTGCTCGGCGTGGCGGCCCTGGCGCTCCTCCTCGGCGCGGGGGCGTCTTGGGTCCCCGAATGGGCGAAGATGCACAGGGGAATGGCCACGGCGGGGTTCGCCTGGGGCGCCGGCCTCCTGATCGCCGCCGCCGTGATCCTGACGGCCCGCGCCGCCGCGAGCCGGGGATGGCCCCGCGGGAACCCCTTTCGCCACCCGCCCGCGCCCGGCCTGTCGATGGGCCTCTCCGTCGCGCTGACCGCCCTCGTCTGCGCCGTCGCCCTCCCCCCGCTGGTCAGAGACTACACGGACCCGCAGCGCCACCTGACGTTCGGGCAGGCCGTCAGGCCGGGCGGCGCGATGGGGTTTCTGAAGGCCTTGCCCGGCCCCGCCGTCATCCTGGCCGACGCCTCCCTCAGCCCGAAAATCCCGGCCCTCACCGGCCACTACGTCGTGGCCACAGCCTACTCCCACGACCCGGTCCCAGACTGGGCGGAGCGCCAGGCCCTGACGCGGGCGGTCCTCTCCGCAGAGGGCCCCTGGGAGGAGGCCGTGGCGGGCCTGCGACGCTACGGCGTGAGCTACGTCCTGGCCGTGGCGGGCAACCTCCCCGAAGGACCCCGCCTCGACGCGCACCCTGAGATACTGCGGCGTTGCTACGAGGGGGAAGGGGTCATCATCTGGAGGCTCCTGTGAAGGTCCTGCTGATCGAGCCCGGCGGCTGGGGAGGCATCTGTCACTACACCTACAACCTGGCGCAGGCCCTCTGCCAGATCGGGATGGACGTGGCGCTGGTCACGGACCGAGGCTATGAACTGCGCGACCTCCCCAGGTCCTTCCGGCTGATCGACGCGCTCAGCGTCCGCGAGGGCTACTGGCGGTCGCTCCGCGCCGTGATCCGGGCCTGGCGACGGGAGCGCCCCGACCTCATCCACGTGCAGGCCACGCTGTCGGCCCGGCGGGACTGGGCCTGGTTTCCGGCCTGCAACCTGCTGGACATCCCCATCCTGATCACGGCGCACAACCTCCTCCCCCACGACCGGGCGGAGCGGGAGGCGTTCGGGATGGCCTTTGCGCACAGCGTCATCTACAGGTCCGCCGACGCCGTCATCGTGCACGGGGAGACCAACCGGCAGGAGCTGTTGCGATACTTCGCCGTGTCTGAGAGCCGGGCCATCTCCGTCCCGCACGGAGACTACACATTTGCCGGGGGCTGCGTCTCTAAGCCGGAGGCCCGCGGCCGTCTGAGGTTCGGCCCGGAGGACAGGGTCGTCCTCTGCTTCGGGACCCTCCGGCCCTACAAGGGCATCCACCACCTCATCCCGGCGTTCGGGCAGGTCCATCGGGCGATCCCCCAGGCCCGCCTCCTCATCGCCGGTCAGCCCATCGGCCTCGACCTGCGGGAGGTCGAGCGGGCCATCGACGGGGCGGGGATCAGGGACGCCGTCCGCCTCGACGCGCGCTACATCCCCCTCCAGGAGGTCCCGCTCTACTTCAGCGCGGCGGACCTGGTCGTCCTCCCCTACGTCAGCGTCTACCAGAGCGGGGCCCTGCAGCTCGCCTATGCCCACGCCCGGCCCGTGGTCGTGACCGACACGGGCGCCCTGCCGGAGTCCGTCGAAGACGGCGTCAACGGCCGGGTGGTGCCGCCGGCCGACCCCGACGCCCTGGCCGGGGCCATCATCGGCCTGCTCTCACTGCCCGAGGGAACCCTGAGCGAGATGGGGCGTCATTCTAAAAGGCTGGCCGAGCAGCGCTACGCCTGGGCCGGCGTGGCCCAAAAGACGATGGAGGTCTATAAGAAGATCTGCGGACATTAACGGAGGCTAGACATGGCATTCGAACTCATGGACGTGCGTGACCTCAAGATCTTCCGGGACGGGGACGGGGCGCTCCGGATGGCCTACCGGGGGGAGGAGAGACCCTTCAGCCGGGTCGTGCGGAACTTCCCGAAGACGAACCCCGGCCACTACATCTCCCTCCTGGACGAGGAGGGGCGCGAGATCGGCATCCTCGAAGACCCCTCGGCCCTCGATCCCTCCTCGAAAGAGGTGATGGAAACCGCCCTCCGGGAGGTCTATTTCGTCCCCACGATCCACGCCATCCGTTCGGTCCGGGTCGAGGGGGAGGCGTCCTCCTGGGAGGTGGACACGGACGACGGCCCCAGGTCCTTCCGGGTGAAGTCGCGGGACGACATCGCCACCCACGATATCCCGACCATCGTCGTCACCGACGCCCAGAACAAGAAATACAGGATCGAGGACTACGACGAACTGGACCCCGACAGCAGGGCCCAGATCAACGACCTCCTGCCCCGGGAGGTGGTCCGCCTCGGCAAGACCTACCGGACCATGGCCCGCATGCAGCGGGGGGGCGGCGGCTTCGGAGGGGGCGGCTTCGGCAGATTATAAGGCTTGACGAGGCCCTGAAATTCATTATATTTATTCCTCTTACAGGATTCCGCTCGCTTAAAAACAGGGAGGTCTCTATGATAGATCGCCAGATGGGCGGCGAGGGGTTTTTGACCTCGCGCGTGGACCATCTCATCAACTGGGCGCGCAAGAACTCGCTCTGGCCCATGCCCTTCGGAACGGCCTGTTGCGCCATCGAGATGATGGCCACGCTCGCAGGCCGGTTCGACATGGCGCGGTTCGGCGCGGAGGCCATCCGCTTCTCCCCCCGGCAGTCCGACCTGATGATCGTGTCGGGCCGCATCTCGATCAAGATGATGCCGGTCCTCAAAAAGATCTACGACCAGATGCCCGACCCCAAGTGGGTCATCTCAATGGGGGCCTGCGCCTCCTCCGGGGGGGTCTTCAACACCTACACCCTGGTGCAGGGGGTGGATCAGTTCCTCCCGGTGGACATCTACATCCCCGGCTGCCCCCCCAGGCCGGAGGACCTGATCGACGCCCTGATGAAGATCCAGAAAAAAATCGCCCAGGAGCGCCCCACGCGGGAGCACAGCGCCCTGGCCATCGCTTGAAAGCTCGCTTATGCACACCTCCATCGACGCCCTCTCCCGCGTCTCCTCGGAGATCGTCGGGACCTACCAGAAATATGGCGGCATCAACCGGATCGACGCCGAGAATCTCCCCTCCCGAGACCGGGTCACCGAGGTCCTCCAGGACCTGCTGACCCTGCTCTTTCCGGGCTATGTCGGCCTGGAAATCCCCGCCTGGCAGGACATCTCCTTCTTCGTCAACGGCCTGGTCAATTCGATCTACCTGCGGCTGCGGGAGGAGATCACCCGGAGCCTGAACGACCCGCCAGAGACTGCCCATCGGAGGAAGAGATGTGAGGAGATGGGGGAGGAGTTCGCCCTCGCCCTCCTGAAGAAGATCCCGGACATCCGCGCAACGCTCCAGATGGACGTGCAGGCGGCCTACGACGGCGACCCGGCGGCCCGGAGTCACGACGAGATCATCCTCAGCTACCCCGGCGTCCTGACCGTGGCCACCTACCGCCTCGCCCACGAACTCTACAGGATGGAGGTCCCGCTCATCCCCCGGATCATGACGGAGTGGGCGCACAGCAAGACGGGTATCGACATCCACCCCGGGGCCACCGTCGGCCGGCGCTTCTTCATCGACCACGGCACGGGGGTGGTGATCGGGGAGACCACGGAGATCGGGGACGACGCGAAGGTCTACCAGGGCGTCACCCTGGGAGCCCTGAGTTTTCCCAAGACCCCGGACGGGCAGGTGATCAAGGGGGGGAAGCGCCATCCGACGATAGAGGACGGGGTGACGATCTACGCCGGGGCGTCCATCTTCGGCGGGCGCACGGTGATCGGCAGGGGGTCCGTCATCGGGGCCAACGCCAGCGTGATCCCCAGGTCCTGGGACATCCCCGTCGTGATCGGCCAGGGGTGCGCCATCGGCCCCAACGCCACGGTGATGGAGTCCGTTCCGCCCGCCACGCGGGTGACGATCCGGGTGGATCAGGAGGTCACGGAGCGCAAATCGCGCGCACAGGACCTGCGTCCACAGCAGGAGATGGCCGCACGAAAGGCCAGAGCATCTTCAACTTAGGAGGAGGATCATGGGTCTGGTCGAGGGACGATTCAAGGACAACGTCATCGTCACGTCGGCGGACTACTTCATCAACTGGGCGCGGCTCTCGTCGATATGGCCGATGGGGTTCGGCCTGGCCTGTTGCGCCATCGAGATGATGGCCACCGGGGCATCGCGCTACGACCTGGACCGCCTGGGGGTCATCTTCCGGCCCTCCCCCCGGCAGTCCGACCTGATGATCGTGGCCGGGACGGTCACCCTGAAGATGGCCACCCGCCTCAAGCGTCTCTACGAGCAGATGCCGGAGCCGAAATACGTCATTGCGATGGGGTGCTGCGCCACCTCGGGCGGGCCCTACTGGCAGTACGGCTACCACGTCCTGAAGGGCGTGGACCGCGTCGTGCCCGTGGATGTCTACGTGCCCGGCTGCCCCCCCCGACCCGAGTCCCTGATGGAGGGGATCATCAAACTCCAGGAGAAGATCCGCCAGAAGACCATCGCGAAAAGGGCATAAAACATGCGCGAATATTTCCGCAACATTTTTGAGGGTGTCTGGACGGTGCTGGTGGGCATGAAGATCACGCTGAGGCATCTGTTCGTGCCCTCGATCACCCTCCAGTATCCGCTCGTCAAATGGGAGATGCCGGAGCGGTCGCGCAACCGGCTGTTCAACGACATCGACGACTGCATCGGGTGCGACCAGTGCGCGCGGGTCTGTCCGGTGGACTGCATCACGATCGTCTGCGAGAAGGCCGGGGCGGGCGAGGACCTGGGCCTCACCTCCAAGGGCACCAAGAAGCGGCTGAAGGTGAAGGTGTTCGACATCGACATGTCCCTCTGCTGCTACTGCGGCCTCTGCACCTACCCCTGCCCCACGGAGTGCCTGGTGATGACCCCGACGTACGAATTTTCGGCCTACGACCGGAAGGACCTGGTCTACCACTACGCCCGCCCGGAGGTCGCGGAGAAGACGCCGGACAGAGGGACGCTGATCCCGGCCGGACAGACCCTCTGGACCCCCAAGCCGGAGGTGCCGGCCTAAGGCAAACGATATATTGCGCCTACAAAAAAGGCCCTGACGCTCATCGCGTCAGGGCCTTTCGTATTCCATCTGTCCCTCTCACCTCTCAATCTGCTGCCTGTTCAAGCGCATTTTCCAGCCTTCTTATATCCCCCGGCAGTTCCGACGAGAACCGGAGGCGCTCCCCGGTGATCGGATGCACGAAACCGAGCGTCTGCGCGTGGAGGGCCTGCCGGGAGATCAGGCCGAGCAGCCGGTGGGCCTCTCCCCGGAACTCCGGCGCCATTCCGGACAGCCGCTTCTCCCTCCCCCCGTACGTCGGATCGCCGAACACCGGATGCCCCGCGTGGGCCAGGTGGACGCGGATCTGGTGCGTGCGCCCTGTCTCCAGCCGCACCGAAAGCCGCGACAGGAAGTCGTAGCGCGCCTCCACCCGGAACCGGGTCGCCGCGTGCCGGGAACCTCCCCTCCCTGTCCTGAGCAGGGAGGCGGGTTGCGACCCCATGGGAGCAACAGGTTGGGTGGTCGAAGGATCTGTCACCGCCATCCGCTTCCGGTCCCCTGCGTGCCGGCCAATCGGCGCCTCGATCCGGCCGGCCTCCTCCCGAAAATGCCCCCACACAAACGCGATGTACAGGCGCTCGACCGTCCTGGCCTGGAGCTGCTCGGCCAGGCCCCGGTGGGTCGCGTCGTCCTTGGCCACGACCAGCAGCCCCGACGTGTCCTTGTCCAGACGGTGAACGATGCCGGGGCGCAGGACGCCGTTGATCCCGGACAGGCGCTTGCAGTGGTGCAGCAGGGCGTTGACCAGCGTCCCGGATCGGATGCCCGCCGCCGGATGCGCCGCCATCCCGGGGGACTTGTTGACGACTAAGAGATGGTCGTCCTCAAACCGGATGTCGAGCGGGAGGGCCTGGGGAAGCAGGGGGGAGGGCGCCGGGTCGGGGACGAGGAGGACGATCCGATCCCCGGCCTTCACCTTGCAGCTCGGGCGGGGGGACCTGCCGTCCATCGTCACGCAGCCGTCTGCAATCAGGCGCTGGATGCGGGAGCGCGAAAGGGTGGGGTCCGATTGGGACAGGAAGAGGTCGAGGCGGAGGGGAGAGGTGTCCGGGGGGACGAGGATGTCGATCCGACGGGCCATAGCCTGTCAGCCTGGGTCTGAGCCCTGAGCCTGTGACTCTGGACTCTGGACTTGTGACCCGTGACTCTTAAAGAGATAGGCCGTCACCAGCACCAGCACCCCGACCGTCACAAACGCGTCGGCGACGTTGAAGACGTACCAGCGAAATTTCCCGACCCCCACGTCCAAAAAGTCGATGACCTCCCCGATGCGAACCCGGTCGATCATGTTGCCCACGGCCCCCCCCAGGATCATCGAGAGCCCCACGTGCGCCCGGCGCTCCTCGGCGGGGGTCTTCCTGAGCATGGCGACGACCAGACCCAGGGCCAGCAGGGACAGGGTCAAATGGAGCGATCGGCCTCCGAACGTCAACCCAAACACCGCGCCCGGGTTGTGGATGTAAGTCAACCGGATCAGGTCCCCCACCACCGGGAGCGACTCCCCCCGCTGCATCCAGCCGGTGACGGCGATCTTGGACCCCTGATCCAGGGCCAGAGCGAGTAGCGCGATCCAGATCTTCAAACCCTTCGTTTCTTCCTGTCCTCTTCGGACTTGCACACCACGCACATCGTCGCGTTGGGCACCGCCTCCAGCCGCTCCTTCGAGATCTCTCCCCCGCAGACCCGGCAGACGCCGAACGTCCCGTCCACGATCCGCTCCAGGGCCTTGTCCAGATGCCCCACATAGGCCCCGTCGCGGGAGGCGAACATGAACGCCTTCTCCCGTTCCATGGCGTCCGACCCCAGATCGGGCATGTGGTCAGAATAAGAAGATCCCCCCGACGACTCCGAGGCCGTGGCGCTCATCGACTGCTCTTCGATCTGCCCCAGGTCCTTGAGCAGTTCTGCCCGCTTCTTGAGGATCAAGTCCTTGAAATAGGCCAGCTCCTGATGCGTCATGAATATTTCAACTCCCTCCATTTATACACAAAGTATTCAGCCAGTAGTCATAAAACGGACCTTTCGCGTTCCCCTCACGCCCGGCGCAGCGCGAGGGTCGCCTCTTCCCCGTTGATCAGGGATCGCTCCCCTCCTGCTGTCTCTTCACCCACGTCGAGCGACAGGCAGAGCGTCTCGGCCTTGATGTAAGCCTCAAAACGCTCCACCGCACGCCTCAGACGATCGCTCAGGGCGCAGCGAATATGGATGCGATCCGAGACCTCAAACCCGCTCTCCTTCCTCAGGTTCTGCACCTTGTGGACGAACTCCCGCGCAAACCCCTCGTCCTCCAGGTCCTCCGTCAGACGGGTGTCTAAGGCCACCACGATCCCCCCCTCCTCGGCCACGGCCAGCCCCTCCGCCGCCCTCGTCTCCACCACCACATCCTCCACCGTCAGACCCACCGTCCGCCCGTCCACCGTCACCTCGATGACCTCTCCCCGTCCGACCCGGGCCGCCACCGTCCCCGCGTCCATCCCCTCCAGCGCCCGCTTCAGCAGGGGCGCTAGCCTGCCGTGCTTCTTGCCCACCGTCCCGAAGTTGAGCTTGACTGCGTGATCGACCAGGGCCGACCGGTCCTCCGCGAGCCGGAGCCCCTTGACATTCAGCTCCTGAAGAATGAGCGGACGCAGCCGCTCCAGCCCCGCGCCGTCGCCGTTCCCCATCACCACCACCATCTCCGCCAGCGGCTGCCGGACCTTCAGCCCGGACGCCGTGCGCGCCGCCCGGCCCAGACTGACTAAGCGGATGGCGGTCTCCATCTCCGCCATCAACCCTTCGTCGATCAGCCCATCCCGGACCTCCGGGAAGTCGCACAGGTGGACGCTCTCCGGGGCCGTGGGATCGACCGACCGGACCAGATTCTGATACATCTCCTCCGACAGGAACGGCAGGATCGGGGCCAGCAGGCGGCAGAGCGTCACCAGCGTCTCGTGCAGCGTGAGATACGCCGCCGCCTTGTCGCTGTCGCTGTCGCTCTTCCAGAACCGCCGCCGGTTGAGCCGGACGTACCAGTTGGACAGGTCGTCGAAGAACCGCTCCACCGCCCTGACGACGGGAGGCAGATCGTACCGGTCCAGCGCCCCCCGCGCCTCCCGGACCAGCGCCTGAAGCCGGGACAGCAGCCACCGGTCCATCAGCGGCCGCTCGACCTCGCGATTGAGCTTTGTCGGGTCGATGCCGTCCAGAATGGCGTACTGCACGAAGAAGTTGTAGGTGTTCCAGAGCGTCAGAAACCGCCGCTTGACCTCCGACGCAGGGCCGTACCCGAAGTTGAGGTTCGCGGAGAGATTCTGGTCCGCAAACAGCCAGCGCATCGGCTCCGCCCCCATCCGCTCCACGGCCTCGTCGAACCAGATGGCGTTCCCCGCGCTCTTGTGCATCGGTCGCCCCTGCTCGTCGCTCATCTTCTCGTAGGTCAGGACGGCCCGGTAGGGCGACCGGCCCTCCAGGGTCACGCTCATGAACAGCATGGAGTAGAACCAGAGCCGGATCTGCTCCCGCATCTCCGTGATGAAGTCCGCCGGGAACCACCTCTCCCACGCGCCCCGGTCCCCGCCCATGTAGCCCAGCGTCGAGAACGGCACGATCCCCGCGTCTAACCAGCAGTCCCCCACCTCCGGGATGCGCCGCGCCACCTTCCCCGAAGGCGTCCGGACCTCGACCCCGTCGATCCAGGGCCGGTGGAGCTCCGGCAGGGCGTCCACAGCCGCCGGGTCCACCGCCCGCTCCCACAACTCCGCCCGAGACCCGACGATGAACAACTCCCCGTCCTCCGTCTCGTAGAACGGCAGCGGCAGCCCCCAGTAGCGCTTCCGGGAGATGCACCAGTCCCCCATGTTGTTCAGCCAGTCCTCCATCCGCTTCCCCGAGTGCTCCGGGATCCAGCGGACCGACCGCGCCGCCTCGACCATCAGCGGACGGACCTCCTCGCAGGAGATGAACCACTCGTCCACCAGACGAAAAACCAACTCTTCCTTGCACCGCCAGCACCGGGGGTAGCGGTGCGTGTAGTCCTCCAGGTGGTAGAGGTAGCCCTTCTTCCGCAGATCCTCGAAGATCACCGGCGCGACCTCGAAGGCGCTCCTCTGCGTCAGCGGGCCGAACCCCTCGACGTAGATGCCGTTCTCGTCGATGGGGACGATGGCCGGCAGGCCGTGAACCTTGCTCAGCTCGTAGTCCTCGGCCCCGCACCCCGGCGCGATGTGGACGACCCCGGTCCCCTCCGCCTCCCCCACCTGGTCCCACGGGATGATCCGGTGCGCCACGCCCCGCTGCGCCGGCAGGTCGTCGAACGGCCCGTCGTAGGTCAGCCCCACCAGCCCCCGCCCCTTCTCCGTCCCGATCACCTCATAAGCCCCCTGAAGCTTGGAGACCGTCCCCCTCGAAATGTAGAGCGTATCCCCGCCCTGCCGCACCTTCACATAATCCAGGTCCGGGTGGACGGCCAGGGCCACGTTCGCCGTCAGCGTCCAGGGCGTCGTGGTCCAGACCAGCATGAACTCCCCCCTCCGCTCCCGGATCGGCAGCTTCAGGTAGACCGAGCGGTGCGTCATCTCCGTGTAGGAGTCGATCAACTCGTGCTGCGAGAGCGACGTGCCGCACCGGGCGCACCACGGCATGGAGCGATGCCCCTTGTAGAGCCACCCCTTCTCGTGGCACCTCTTCAGGAAACGCCAGATATGTTCGATGTTGTCGTCCGACATCGTGTAATAGGAGTTCTCCCAGTCCATCCACTGTCCGAGGCGCCGGCTGGCCTCGACCACGGCGTTCGCGCAGAGGTTGACCCGCTCCCGGCACTTCTGCGAGAAGTTGTCCAGGCCATACTCCGCGATGTCCTTCTTGGAGTTCAGACCGAGGTCCTTCTCCACCTCCACCTCCACCCAGAGGCCCTGGCAGTCGAACCCGTTCTGATAGCGCTGGTCATAGCCCAGCATCGCCCGGTAGCGCTGGAAGATGTCCTTGTAGGTCCGGCCCCAGGCGTGATGCACCCCCATCCCGCGCGGGTTGTTCGCCGTGATCGGCCCGTCGATGAACGAGAACGTCGCACGCCCCGCGTTCTTCCGGCGCAGCTTGTTGAACGCGTCGATCTCGTCCCAGAACCTCAGGATCCGCCTCTCCAGCTCCGGGAAATCCAGTTCGCCGACTTCCTTGAACATGATCCACCTTGCTCCATCTTCGTTTGTATTTGACCCCTGTTCTTTCTCTGCGATCTCTGTGGTCTCTGCGGTGAATGTCTTTTTTTCTACATCTCTTCCACGACACGCTTCATGATCCTGGTCAGCTTCGGCTCCGCCTCGTTCGCCGTCCGGATGATGTGCGCGATGTCCGCCGGCTTCAGCGCGTCCGGGAAACACTCGTCCGTCACCACCGACAGCCCCAGCACGCGCATGCCCGCGTGCACGGCCACGATCACCTCCGGCACGGTGGACATGCCCACCACGTCCGCCCCGATGCCCCGCAGGAACCGGTACTCCGCCCGCGTCTCTAAGTTCGGGCCTGTCACCGCCACGTAGACCCCCTTCTGAAGGCGGACCTTCTCCTCCAGCGCCACCCGCTCTGCCAGGGCGATCAGCCCCCGGTCGTAAGGCGCGGACATGTCCGGGAACCTCGGCCCCAGCGCGTCGTCGTTGACCCCGATCAGCGGGTTGTCCCCCTGCAGGTTGATGTGGTCCTCGATGACCATCAGGTCCCCCGCCCGGTAGTTCGGGTTCATCCCCCCGCAGGCATTCGACACGAGCAGCGCCTTTGCCCCTATGGACCGCACGACGCGCACCGGGAATGTGATCTGGCGCATCGAGTAGCCTTCATAATAATGAAACCGGCCCTGCATGGCGACCACGCCCTTGCCGCCCAGCCGCCCCAGGAGCAGCCGGCCCGCGTGCGTCTCCACCGTCGAGACCGGAAAGTGGGGCAGGTCCGTGTACGGGATCTGCGTCTCCACGGCGATCTCCCTGGCCAGCCCGCCCAGCCCGGTCCCCAGGATGATCCCCACCTCCGGCTCCAGCCCTGTCCGCTGACGGATGGCCGCAACCGCCTCCCGAACCTGCGCCTGCATCTCGCTCACGTGTCCGTGTCTCCTTGCCAATCCTTATTCCTTGATCAACCGCCTGACGACCTCCTCCGCATCTCCCCCCGCCCCGCGCACCTCCACCACCTTATTCCGCGACGCCCCCCCCGCCTTCACGGAGACGTTCGACCTGGGCAGGCGGAGTCGCCTGGCGATCAGGGCGACCAGCCGCTCATTGGCCGCCCCCTCCACGGGAGGGGCGCAGACCCGCACCCTCAGCCTCCCATCCGCCTCCGGGATCACCTCGTCCCGCGATGCGCGGGGCTGCACGCGCACGGACAGCCGGACACAATCCTGATCCATCCCTTCACCGCTCCGCCGGGGCGACCGCTTCCCGATACTGACCCTCCCCCCCGCGCTCCTGAGAGGGCGCCGCCCCCGCCTCCGTCCTGGATTCGCGCGGCTCGTCAAATCGGAGATCTCTGAAAAACTCGGCCTGCCCCTCCAGCAGCCCCTTGAACCGCGCCAGGAACGTGTCCCGCTGCGTCTTGAGCGTGGCGATCTCCGCCTTGATGCGACTGACCTGCCCGCGAGCCTGTTCGATGGCCCGCTCCGCCACGATCTCCGCCTCCTTGATGATCAGCTCCCCCTCCTTCTTGGCGTTCTCGCGGGTGTCCTCCGCCGCCTGCTGCGCAGCGACGAGCGTCTCCTGAAGCGTCCGCTCCAGGTTCCTGAAGCGTCCGATCTCCGTGTCCAGCGCCTCCACGCGCTCCTGCAGCGTGATCGTGTCCCGGCTCACCTTCTCAAAGGCATCGGCCACCATGTCCAAGAAAGCCTCGACCTCCGCCGGGTCATAGCCCCGAAAGACCTTCCTGAATTCCTGCTTGCGAATGTCCAGGGGAGTGATGTTCACTGTCGTCTCACCTCGTCTGAAGGTTTTGAAGGCCCTCTGTCGCAGAGTCGGAAGGGGTCATCGCATGACCCCGGGAATCCTGAAAGAGTGGAGAAACAGCTTCGCGATCTGGATGAACAGGATGAGCACGAGCGGCGAAAAGTCCAGCCCGGACGCCCATAAAAAGCTCGGCATCACCCGTCGGATGGCGTTCAGCGGCGGATCGGTCAGCATATACAAGAACCGCACGATGGGATTGTAGGGGTCCGGGTTCACCCACGAGAGGAGCACGCGGATGATCACCACCCAGAAGTAAAACGTCAGGATAGTGTCAACCAGTCCGATGATCAACCCCACGATCCCGAAGCCGAAATGTCCGAAATCGAACATGCTCCCTCACCCTCTTACCCCTGATCCCCCGACCCGGAGAATGGGAGAATCGGAGAATCGGAGAATGCAAAGCACAACCGCTACCCTTCTCCCTTTCCCCGCTTCCCCGTTTCGCCGACTCCTGACCTTCTTCACGGCCTCTCCCCGAAGATCGCCGTCCCCACCCGCACCAGCGTCGCCCCCTCCTCGATGGCCGCCTCGAAATCCCCCGTCATGCCCATGGAGAGATGTCCCATCGAAACGCCGGGGATCTGCGCCGCAGCCACCCGGTCCCGGACCTCCCTCAAGGCGACGAAGAATGGCCGCGCCCGGTCCCCTTCAGCCCCCAGCGCCCCAATCGTCATCAGGCCTTGCACCCGGACCGATCTCAGTCCCGACACCGCGCCGATGAGGTCCAGCGCCTCATCCGGCCCCACACCCGATTTGGAGCCCTCCCCGGAGGTGTTCACCTGCACCAGCACGTCAGCCACCTTCCCCATCCGTCCGGCCCGGCGGTCGATCTCCTGCGCCAGGTGGAGGCTGTCCACGGAGTGGATGAGATCAAAGATCTCGACAGCCTTCTTAGCCTTGTTCGTCTGGAGATGGCCGACCAGGTGCCAGAGGGAAGGCAGGGACACGACCCCGTGCTTCTCCTCCGCCTCCTGAACCCGGTTCTCGCCCAGGACCCGCGCGCCGGCGCGGAGGGCCTCCTCGACCTCGGCGACCGTGCGGGTCTTGGAGACCGCCACCAGCGTCACCTCCTCCGCCCGCCGCCCGGCCCGCTCTGCGGCCCGGGCCATCCGGCCCTGAACGATCTTCAGACGATCCGCAATGCTCAAATAGACCTCTCAGACAAAAAATCCGGTTAAGTTTATAAATATATTCATCATCACCCTGTTTTGCAACAGAAAAACCGGCCTTGAGGACAATGCCCTGACCCTCAACATCCTGCGTCCCTGTCCGCCGTTGGACCACCCCAATCCCGTGACATCGGCCTGTCGGGATTTCGCTTGACTTCCCCCTCGCCCCTGTGTACCCTCTATCGCGAGGACCTTGACCGTGAGCCGCCCCGATGAGCGGTCCGCCAGCCGGGCCTCTTTCGGGATGCGGCATCTCCTATCCCTGTATTTTTCATCGGTACGCAATTCTGTTCGCCGGGAGGGCGAGACATGGCGCTGATTCTGGTCGTCGACGATGACGCCTCCATCCGGGTGGCGCTTCGGCAGATCCTGGAGAGGGCCGGCCACCGGGTCGTGGATGCCCCGGACGGCGAAACAGGGCTAAACCTGTATCGGCAGGGGCCCGCCGACCTCGTGATCACCGACCTCATGATGCCCTCGAAAGAGGGGGTGGAGACCACCATTGAGCTTCGGCAGGAGTTCCCGGACGCCAGGGTCATCGCCATCTCCGGCGTTGACGACATCTCCCTGCTTCAGGCGAGCGCCTTCGGCGCGCTCCGCGTCTTCCGCAAGCCCCTGGACACGGAGAAACTGCTGAAGGCCGTTGAGGAAATATTGGAGTCAGGACCGTAACGGACAGGGATGCCCTTTAAATCGCGAGAGGAACCGTGCATAAGACAGATGCGACAGCCCCCATCTGGCAATGGACCCTGGAGCAGATACAGGCCGTGGCCAACCGCGTCCAGGCCGGCGAAGACCTCACACCTGCGCACTGGCCGGACAATGCGCAGGTCGCCGTCGCGCTCTCCTTCGACTTTGACGCCGAGACGGGCTGGTTGCGTCGGGGCCAGCACTCACCCGCATCTATGGCCCGGGGCGCCTATGGGGCCCGGGTCGGGATACCCAGGATTTTGGGCCTGCTCGACCGCTACGGCCTGCCGGCCACCTTCTTCGTTCCGGCTGTGGCGGCGCAACTCCATCCCCAGGCTGTGGATGCAATCCTGGCGCAGGAACGGCACGAGATCGGTGTGCACGGCTGGATTCACGAACTGGCGCAGGAGCTCACCGGCGAAGAAGAGCGCGAGCTGTCAGAGCGCGCCTTCGACTTCTGGAAGGCGAGGGTCGGCAAACCGCCCGCGGGGATTCGAACGCCGTCCTGGGATTTTACACCGCACACGCTGGGGATCATCCGGGGGCTCGGCTTTGTCTACGACAGCAGCCTGATGGCGGACGACCGGCCCTACGAGCTGGTCGCCGCCGGAGAGCCTACGGGCATCGTGGAACTCCCCGTGGAGTGGCTCCTGGATGACTATCCCTACTTCCAGATCGACCCTGCCCGGGGGAGCCGTCCCTGTATCCACCCCGACGCCGTCTACCGGATCTGGCAGGAGGAGTTTGAAATGGCCTACCGGGAAAACACGCTCTTCCTGTTGACGATGCACCCGCAGGTGATCGGCCATCGCTCACGGCTGTCGATGCTGGAACGCCTGATCGAATACCTGCTGGAAAAACCGGGCGTCTGGTTTGCCACACACGAGGCCGTGGCAAAATATGTGCTGGAGAGAGCGGGGAGAGTTCAGCGATGATGAGGTCTCCTCCGCACCAGAACGCACAGAAACAAAAGCCCCGGAGCGCCTTCGACTCCGGGGCCTTCTCTGTGAAATGCTGGCAGAGGATTTTGGGAGGCGTCAGTGAACAACCCGCCTGAAGACTTCTATCAGGATCGGAACGATGACAGCCCCGCAGACGAAGTAAAAGACCTGTCGGATGTCACGGCGGAGATCGCCAACGGTCGTTTCTGTGCTGGACAGGCGCTTATCAATAGCCGTCTCCATGCTGGACAGGCGCTTGTCAAGCTGTGACGATAACTCCCCAATACGCTTATCCATCTGCTCAAAGCGGCCTTCCATCCGGGCCATGCTCTGTTCCAGCGAGTCGAACCGCCGTTCAGAGTCGTTGCGCAAAGCCCTGACTTCAGCCTCTACGCCCCCGATCATCGTTGCGCTGCGTTCTTCCGCCATGTCGTCCTCGCCGTTGATCTGAATATCCCCGGCCATAGGATACGCAGAACAGGGGATGAAGTCAAGCAGAATCGCCGGGGCGACCGTTGCCAGCCGCCCCGTCGTGGATGAAGCCCCCATGCGCATCTGGCGGCGGGACTGACGGGGCGTGTTTTTTCCCTTGACGCCTGCTCTCTCCCTGAGTACATTGGCCTCATTTCAAGCCAGTTCGTAGTCCCTATCGTCGGGAGGGCATGATGGACGCCCGGACACATAGAAGGCAAGGGCAACGGTGACAAGCCGCATCGGATAGGTGCGGCTTTTGGGCTATTGGCCCTCATTAAAAAGGGACAGAACCGCATCCTCCTCGTCATGGCCACCGGCACCGGCAAGACCTACACCGCCTTCCAGATCATCTGGAGGCTGTGGAAGGCCGGGCGCAAAAAACGCATCCTCTTTCTCGCCGACCGCAATGTCCTGGTGGACCAGACGATGGTCAACGACTTCCGGCCCTTCGGCCCGGCGATGGCCAAACTCAGCACCGGCGCGAAGACCATCGAGCGGGAGGATGGGACCGAAGTCGATCTCACCACGGCCATCGACAAGAAACGCCGGATCGACACCGCCTATGAGGTCTATCTCAGCCTCTATCAGGCCATCACCGGCCCGGAGGAGCGGCAGAAGCTCTTCCGCGAGTTTTCCCCCGGCTTTTTCGACCTGATCGTCATTGACGAGTGTCACCGGGGCAGCGCGGCGGAGGACGCCGCCTGGCGCGAGATTCTCACCTATTTCTCCAGCGCCACTCAGATCGGCCTCACCGCCACCCCGAAGGAGACGAAATATATCTCGAATATCCACTACTTCGGCCAGCCGGTCTATTCCTACTCCCTCAAGCAGGGCATCTACGACGGCTTCCTCGCGCCCTACAAGGTGGTGAAGGTCCACATCGACCGGGATGTCGAAGGCTACCGCCCGGAGAAAGGCACCGTGGACCGTGAGGGTAACGAGGTCGAGGACCGTCTCTACAATCAGAAGGACTTCGACCGCACCCTCGTCATCGACGACCGCACGAAGCTCGTGGCGAAAAAGGTCTCCGACTTCCTCAAGGAGAGCGGCGACCGGTTTCAGAAGACCATCATCTTCTGCGTGGACACCGAACACGCCGCCCGGATGCGCCAGGCCCTCATCAATGAGAACGCGGACCTCGTTCAGCAGAATCACCGTTACGTCAGGCGGATCACCGGGGATGACGCCGAGGGCCGTGCCGAGATCGGTAGCTTCATCGACCCGGAGTCCAGGTATCCCGTCCTCGTCACCACCTCGCGCCTGCTCTCCACCGGTGTGGACGCCCAGACCTGCCGACTTATCGTTCTGGACCGCACCGTAGGCTCCATGACCGAGTTCAAGCAGATCGTCGGGCGTGGCACCCGCGTCCACGAAGACACCAGGAAGTTCTATTTCACCCTGATCGACTTCCGGGGCGCGACCAATCACTTCGCCGATCCCGAATTCGACGGGGAGCCGGTGCAAATCTATGAGCCGGGCGAAGACGAACCGATCACCCCGCCCGACAACGTGCCACCGACCGACGATGAAGATGAACCTATCCCGCCTAAACCCGGCAACGACGAAGTCATCGTGGATGGCGGACTATCCGACATCCCTATCCCGCCCGATGGACCTGGAGAAGGGGAGAAGATCTACCCTGTGAGACGGGTGAAAATCTACGTGGACGGGGTCAGGGCCGAGATCGTCGCCGAGCGCGTCGAATACCTCGATGAGAATGGCAAGCTGATCACCGAGAGCCTGCGCGATTTTACCAAGAAGGCGCTGAGGAACCGCTTTGCCAGCCTCGACGATTTCCTCGCCCAATGGAACGCCGCCGAGCGCAAGCAGGCCATCCTTGAGGAACTTGCGCGCCGTGGAGAAAAAACAACTTCCCCACATGCTCTGCGTCACCAACATGCTGCTCCACGGCATCGAAGACCCCGGCTTCGTCCGCCACGACAACACCCTGGCCCGGCCCTACATCAGCTACGGGGCCAGCGACCGCGTGGACATCGTCCTCACCAACCCGCCCTTCGGAGGACGCGAGGAGGACGGCATCGAATCCAACTTCCCGGCGAACTTCCGTACCCGCGAAACCGCCGACCTCTTCCTCGCCCTGATCATCCGCCTTCTGAAGCCCGGCGGACGCGCCGCCGTTGTCCTCCCTGATGGCTCTCTCTTTGGCGAAGGCGTCAAGACCCGGCTCAAGGAACACCTGATGGAGGAGTGCAACCTCCACACCGTCGTCCGTCTGCCCAACAGCGTGTTCAAGCCCTACGCCAGCATCGGCACCAACCTCCTCTTCTTCGAGAAGGGCGAACCCACGAAGGACATCTGGTTCTACGAGCATCGCGTCCCGGACGGGCAGAAAGCCTACTCGATGACCAGGCCCATCCGTGTCGAGCACCTCAAACCCTGCGTCGATTGGTGGGGCGGCGCGAAACGCAGGGGTCGTAAGGAAACCGAAATTGCGTGGAAGGTGACTGCCGAGGAGGTAAAGGCCAGAGGCTATAACCTCGACTTCAAGAATCCGCACACCGTCGCCGACGACCACGGCGACCCGGAGGAATTGCTGCAAAAGCTCAACGAGGCCGAGAAGCAGACCGCCGCTCTGCGCGACCAACTCAAGGCCATTCTGAAGGAGGCGCTACTGCGATGAACAAGAAGACCGGGTCACCCGCGAAATCGCCCAAAGCTGCGGGCGTCGTCCAAAGCCTATCCCCACTCGTCCAGCAGGTGCGCACCCTGGTGCAGGCCGCCCGTCGAGCCGCCGCAGCCAGCGTCAATTCTCTCCAGGTTCTCACCAACTTCGAGATCGGGCGGGTTATCGTCGAACATGAACAGAGGGGAGCAATCAGAGCGAAATATGGGACACAGTTGCTTCGGGAACTGGCTGAGCGACTCACTGTTGAATTGGGCAAGGGTTTCTCCCGGTCAAATCTCCAGAGCATGAGGACCTTCTTCCTGATGTATTCATGTCGGCTCCCTCAGATATGCCAGAAGCCTTCTGGCATATCGCCATCTGCCCCGATTTTCGAGACGCTTTCTCGGAAATCTGTCGCTTCCTTCACCCTCAGTTGGTCTCATTACGTCGTCCTCATGAGCATCAAGGATGAATCCGAACGACGATTCTACGAGATCGAGTCCGCTCAATCCGGCTGGTCCGTCCCGGAACTCAAGCGTCAGTTGAGCTCCGGCCTCTACGAGCGCCTCGCCCTCAGCCGCGACAAGAAGCGCGTCCGGAAACTCGCGCAGGAAGGGCATACCGTCAGCCGGCCAGCCGACCTGCTCAAAGACCCCTACGTCCTTGAATTTCTCGGCCTGGCGGAAAAACCCGCCTACTCCGAGAGCGACCTCGAAGCCGCCATCATCGACAAACTCCAGCAATTCCTGCTTGAACTCGGCAAAGGTTTTCTCTTCGAGGCCCGGCAAAAGCGTTTCACCTTCGACGAAGACCACTTCTTCGTGGACCTCGTGTTCTATAACCGGCTGCTTCGCTCCTACGTACTCATCGATTTGAAGCTGGATAAGCCAACGCATCAGGATCTGGGTCAGATGCAGATGTATGTGAACTACTTCGACCGTTTCGTCAAAAGGCCTGAGGAGAACCCCACCATCGGCATCATGTTGTGCAAGCGCAAGAAAGACGCGCTCATTGAGATGACCCTGCCGAAAGAGGCCAACATCTTCGCCTCTGAATATCGGCTCTACCTGCCCTCCAAGGAAGACCTGCGCCAGCGGCTTCTGGAGTGGACCCGTGACGAGGACACCCTCCATGAACGCTGACTGCCTCCTCGCCCATTTCGACCGCATCAGCGACGCGCCGGACGCCATCCCGCGCCTGCGCCGGTTCATCCTCGACCTCGCCGTGCGGGGGAAACTCGTCCACCAGGACCCCAATGACGAACCGGCGTCTGAACTGCTCAAGCGGATTAAGGCGGAGAAGGCGCGGCTTGTGAAGGAGGGCGAAATCAGGAAGGAGAAGCCCCTTCCGCTGGTTGAGCCGAATGAAGTGCCATTTGGCGAGCCTCCCGGATGGGAATGGGTGCGGATTCGGCAGGTAACGAGTGATCGTGGTCAGACGACTCCCGAAAAGGACTTCACCTACATCGACGTGACCTCGATCAATAAGGGGGCCGGTTACGTCGCCGATGCGAAAGTCCTCTCAGCAAGCGATGCTCCGAGCCGAGCGCGGAAGTTGGTTCGGAGAGGCGACGTTCTTTACTCCTGCGTCCGGCCTTACCTTCTGAACATTGCGGTCATTGAGAACGACATCGTTCCCTCGCCAATCGCAAGCACTGCCTTTGCTGTCCTTAACAGTTTTGGCTTGATCCTCTCCAAATATCTGTGGATCGCCCTGCGCAGCCCATTCATGGTCAAGTGCGTCGAGGAAAAGATGCGTGGGCAAGCCTATCCAGCTATCAACGATTCTGACTTCGCTCTGCTTCCGCTTCCCCTCCCTCCCCTCGCCGAACAACACCGTATCGTCGCCAAAGTGGACGAACTGATGGCGTTGTGTGACCGGCTGGAGGCGGCGCAGGCAGAGCGGAAGCAGCGACAGGACCGGCTGGCAGCAGCCTCCCTGCATCGCTTGAACAACGGCATAGATGCTCACGCCTTCCGGGAGCATGTCCGTTTCCATCTTTCCCACCTCCCGCGCCTCACCACCCGACCGGAACACATCCAGCAACTTCGTCAAACCATCCTCAACCTCGCGGTGCGGGGGAAACTCGTCCCACAGGACCCTAACGACGAACCGGCATCCGAACTGCTCAAGCGGATTCAAGCGGAGAAGGAACGGCTTATCAAGGACGGCGCTTTACGGAAGGAAAAACCGCTGCCTCCGGTTGCGGAAGACGAAGCACCTTTTGCCATCCCAACAAGTTGGATTTGGGCGAGAATCGGCACTTGCTCATTGCTTACCGAGTATGGAACATCAGTAAAATCAGATCATGCTGAGAATGGCGTTCCAGTTCTCAAGATGGGCGATATTCAAGGGGGTCGGGTGATCTTGGGAGGACAGAAAAAAGTGCCGCGTCTAATCGAAGACCTACCTCAGCTATTCCTCAAACGATTCGATCTTCTCTACAATCGAACAAATAGCGCAGAACTTGTGGGCAAGACGGGCATCTATTTGGGAAAGGACGACGCCTATACGTTCGCCTCCTATCTCATCCGAATCCGATTCATCAATGAGCTGACGAGTCCGGTTTAGGCACGACCGAAAAATAAGTTGTCCACTTCGTAGTGTGCTTGTATCATGTGAACAGAATCCAACCAATAAGCAAGCCAACTACTGAGGTGGG
>Ga0156186_1254_pt1 | contig 22877 bp, 18 predicted proteins | sample RifCSPlowO2_12_FD_107839 | JGI IMG/M metagenome (GOLD analysis project Ga0156186, IMG submission 107839) | Candidatus Handelsmanbacteria bacterium RIFCSPLOWO2_12_FULL_64_10
CACCTTCCCGTTCGCCAGATACCCCATCCCCTCCAGCTTCGCCAGGATCTTGTTAACGCTCTGCTCCACGGTCTCCCTGTCCGTCTCCACGACCACCTCGGGGTTGAGAGGCTCCTCGTATGGGTCGTCGATGCCCGTGAACTGCTTGATCTGACCGGCGCGGGCCTTGGCGTAGAGCCCCTTCACGTCCCGTTTCTCGCACGCCTCCAGCGAACACTTGACGTAGACCTCCACGAAGCTCCCGACCTGCTCCCGGCACCAGTCGCGCACCTCCCGGTAAGGGCTGATCGCCGCCGTGATAGCCACTACATCGTTCCGGGTCAGGACCTTGGCCACCCACCCGATCCGCTTGATGTTCGTGTCCCGGTCCTCCTTCGAGAACCCCAGCCCCTTCGACAGGTTCGTGCGGACCTCATCCCCGTCCAGCACCTCCACCTTGTGGCCGCGCGTCCTCAGAATGGGGGTGATATGTTCAGCCAGCGTGGACTTTCCAGCCCCGGATAACCCCGTAAACCAGAGCGTGAACCCCTTTGCCATTCAGAGTCTCCTCTTGAGATCAGTATTGATTCACAGCGCAGAAATATGTATATTGAATAGGATGGAGTGAAAATATATTGGAAACTCCGCAATGCGTCAAGCGGATTCTGAGAGCCGATCATGATCTGGGCATTCTTTTTCCTGGCCGGCCTCTTGTTCACCAAGTATTATACAGAGGCCACCCTTCGAGGTCTCCGCGCTAAAACGAGGGGAGACCAGAAAACCCTCGCCGATGCCAGACAGGCCCTCGCAGCCGCTCAGGAAAAAAGGGCGTCGGTAGAGAAAGAGGAAAAAACTTTTAAAACCCGCCTGGACAAACTTCAGGCCATCATCACCGACATGGAGGTGGAGATACAGGAATCGGTCGTCCGCGTGCAAAAGGGACTCCCGCTTGGAGTGGAGATGGCCGAGGAGGAGAAGGAGGGATAGCGGATGGGGTAGCCCCCTTGAGAGGGCAAGCCGTTGGAACGCTTTAACGTTCCAACGTTCCAACGTTCCAACGTTCCAACGTTCTAATGTTGAGTTGATATGAGCCCGGAAGGAATCGAACCTTCGACCTACGGCTTAAAAGGCCGCTGCTCTACCGACTGAGCTACGGGCCCACAAAAAAGACAGTGGTCAATGGTCAGTGGTCAGATCGTCACTCGTCACTGACCACTCGTCACTGACCACTCGTCACTGCTTTTAATATAGAAAGTTTGGCCTACGGTGTCAATTGAAAAGATGAGATTGCCCGCTCGGCGGAGCCGCGTCGAGCGGAGTCTTCGGCCACGGCGAAGGGGGTCAATCGCACGATGATGGCAAGAAGAAGGCCCAAAAAACGGGCCTTAAAATGGACCCTGTATATCTCGTCGGGAATCTTTGTGGTGTTGGCGCTGCTCTGGATCATCCCGATCGATGACGTGGTGATGGCCAGCGGCGTGGTGGAGCCGGGGGACAAGGTCTACATCGACTCCCCCATCACGCGAGTCGTCAAAAAAATCTACGCCTGGGAGGGGACGCGCGTCAAGAAGGGGCAGCCCGTCGCCCAGCTTGAGGACCACGACCTGTCCTCCGCCGTGATCACGGCGACGGACGAGGTCAGCAGCGCGAAGGCCGCCCTCGACATGGCGCGGGCCAAGCTCGATCACCTGAAGGCGCAGCCCCTCCCGGAAGACGTACGCGTGGCCGAGGCCAGAGTCCGCTCCGCGCAGGTCAACCTGGAGGCCGAACGCAAGAAACTCGCCCGCGTCGACAGCCTGTGGGTGCGGAATTACATCACGCCCTCCGACATGGAGGCCGCCAGGACGCGCTTCGAACAGGCCCAGGCCCAGCAGGAAATCGCCGTCGAAAATCTCAAGGTGGCCAGGCAGGGCCCCTCCACCGCCCAGATCCGGGAGGCCGAGGCCGAGGTCAGCGCCGCCGATGCGGACCTCGTCAAGGCCCAGCACACCCTCGACCTGGCCCGCGAGACCCTCGAGCGCGCCATTCTGCGCAGCACGGAGGATGGCGTCGTCGTCCGCGTCGACCTCAAGCCCGGCATGCGCGCCGATGCCGGAGCGATCGTCGCGATCGTCGCCGCCGGCGAGGGCCCTATCCTCCGGGCCTGGGTCAAGGAGACCAATGTCTGGAAGGTCCAGCGCGGCCAGCCCGTCGAAATCCTGAGCAACGTCTTCTCGGACCGGGAGGAGTTCCTCTCCATAGGGGAGGTCGTCTGGACCTATCCCTATGGGGCCAGCGACGGCGGCGAGCGGACCTACGAGATCATCGTCAAGATCAAGCAGGCCGTCATCCCGCCCCCCCTCGGCTCCACGGCCGACGCCCGCGTCATCGTCGGCAGGCGGGGCATCCTGAAGATCCTGCTCGGCTTCGAGGGCGATATCCAGAGATATGTCCAGAAGGATGGGGCCTATCCTCCCCCCCAGATCGAGCATCCCATCTCGCAGATCGGGGAAAAGGTCCCGGCGATAGATACCACCAAAACGACGACACAGGCAGGTCAGTGACCTGGCCTTACGGAAAGGCAAAGAACGGTAAGTCTTTTTCTCATCCATCGGAGGGAGTCATGCCAGCGAAGAAGAAGGTGGCGGTGCGGGGAAAGACAGGGAAGAAAACGACGAAGCAGCCGGCGAAAAAAGCCAGGAAGTACGTCTACCTGTTTGGGGGGGGGAAGGCCGATGGCAAGGCCGGCATGAAGAACCTCCTCGGCGGCAAGGGGGCCAACCTGGCCGAGATGGCCGGCCTCGGCCTCCCGGTCCCTCCCGGCTTCACGATCACCACGGAGATGTGTACGGTCTACTACGAGGGGAACCGCAAATACCCCCCGGGGCTCGACGCGCAGGTGAGGGCCGGCATGGCCCACATCGAAAAGCGGATGGGGGCGAAGTTCGGCGACCCGGATAACCCGTTGCTCGTCTCCGTCCGCTCCGGGGCGCGCACCTCCATGCCCGGCATGATGGAGACCGTCCTCAACCTCGGCCTCAGCGACGTGACGGTGCAGGGCCTCATCCGGCAGACCGGGAACGAGCGCTTCGCCTACGACGCCTACCGCCGCTTCGTCCAGATGTACGGCGACGTGGTCCTCGGCCTCCGGCCCGAGTCCAAGGACGAGCACGACCCCTTCGAGGAGATCATCGCGGCCCAGAAGCAAGAGCGGGGCGTCCGGCTCGACACCGAACTGACCGCCCAGGATTTGCGCGATCTGGTCGCCTCCTTCAAGGCCGTCATCAAACAGCGCAAGGGCATCGACTTCCCGGAGAACCCGTGGGAGCAGCTCTGGGGGGCCGTCAACGCCGTCTTCGGGTCCTGGATGGGCGCGCGGGCCATCAAATACCGCGAGATCCACGGCATCCCTGAGGACTGGGGCACGGCCGTCAACGTCCAGGCGATGGTCTTCGGGAACATGGGCGACGACTCCGCCACCGGCGTGGCCTTCACCCGCAACCCCGCCACCGGGGACAACCGGTTCTACGGCGAGTACCTCATCAACGCCCAGGGCGAGGACGTGGTGGCCGGCATCCGCACCCCCCAGCCCATCAACGAGGCCAGCCGGGCCTCCGCCGACCAGACCACGCTCGACGCCGTGATGTCTAAGGCATACAACTCCCTCGAAAAGATCCGGCGCACGCTGGAGCGCCACTACCAGGAGATGCAGGACATCGAGTTCACCGTCCAGCGCGACCGCCTCTGGATGCTCCAGACCCGCACCGGCAAGCGCACCGCCGCCGCCGCCGTCAAGATCGCCGTGGACATGGTCAGGGAGCGCCTGATCACCAAGGCCGAGGCCGTCTCCCGCGTCACCCCGGAGCAGATCGACCAGCTCCTCCACCCCACCTTCGACCCGAAGGCCGAGAAGCAAACCCTGGCCAGGGGCCTCCCCGCCTCGCCGGGCGCGGCCGCCGGCAGGGTCGTCTTCCACGCCGACGACGCCGAGGCCTGGGCCGGCAGGGGCGAGCAGGTCATCCTGGTCCGCATCGAGACCTCCCCGGAGGACATCGGCGGCATGAACGCCGCCCAGGGCGTCCTGACTGCGCGAGGGGGGTTAACCTCCCACGCCGCCGTCGTCGCCCGGGGCATGGGCAAGTGCTGCGTGGCCGGGTGCGGGGCCCTCAGCGTCAACTACGCCGCCCGACAGTTTGAGGTGAACGGCACGGCCGTCCGGGAGGGGGACTGGATCTCCCTCGACGGCTCCGCCGGCGAGGTCCTCCTGGGCCGAGTCCCCACCGTGAACCCCGAGCTCTCCGGAGACTTCGGGGTCCTCATGAAGTGGGTGGACGAGATCCGGCAGATCAACGTCCGCACCAACGCGGATACCCCCCACGACTCGGAGGTCGCCCGGAAGTTCGGCGCCGAGGGCATCGGCCTCTGCCGCACCGAGCACATGTTTTTCGAGGGCGACCGCATCAAGGCCGTGCGCGAGATGATCCTGGCCGACGACGAGGCCGGCCGCCGCCGCGCCCTGGACAAGCTCCTCCCCTACCAGAGGGACGACTTCCTGGGCATCTTCCGCGCCATGCGCGGCCTCCCCGTCACCATCCGCACCCTCGACCCGCCCCTCCACGAGTTCCTGCCTCACGAGGAGGACAACCAGCGGGAGATGGCCGCCGAGATGGGCGTCCCCGTCGAGCGGATCAGGGCCAAGGTCGCCTCCCTCCACGAGTTCAACCCCATGCTCGGCCACCGGGGCTGCCGCCTGGGCATCACCTACCCGGAGATCACCGAGATGCAGGCCCGCGCCATCTTCGAGGCCGCCTGCGAGCTGGCGAAGGAGGGCGTCAAGGTCCTCCCCGAGGTCATGATCCCCCTCGTCGGGACCATCGAGGAGATGCGGAACCAGAAGGAGATCGTCATCCGCACCGCCCAGCAGGTCATGAAGGAGAAAGGCGTCAAAGTCAAATACCTGGTCGGCACCATGATCGAGGTCCCCCGCGCCGCCCTCGTCGCCGACCAGATCGCGCAGGAGGCCGAGTTCTTCTCTTATGGCACGAATGACCTGACGCAGATGACCTTCGGCTACAGCCGGGACGACGCGGGCAAGTTTCTCGGCGAATACGTCGAGAGGGGCGTCCTGCCCAAGGACCCCTTCCAGACCCTCGACCAGGAGGGCGTGGGCCAGCTCGTCAGCATGGGCATCCAGAAGGGCCGGAAGACCCGGCCCGACCTCAAGGTCGGCATCTGCGGCGAGCACGGCGGCGACCCCGAGTCCGTCAAGTTCTGCCACCGCGTGGGCATGAACTACGTCTCCTGCTCCCCCTACCGGGTGCCCATCGCCCGCCTGGCCGCCGCGCACCAGGCCCTCGAGGACAAGAAGGGCAAGATCCAGCGCGACTTCTGATCCCATCGCGCACACGCCACGCAAACAGAGGGGACCGGCGCATCGCCGGTCCCTCTTCTTTAAGACTAAACGGAGGTAAGACTTGAATTCGACGTCAGAAAGCCCCTCGCAGGTCCTCCCGGCCGACCGCCGGGTGGAGTGGATCGTGGGCGTTTCGGGCGGGATTCCGGCACACAGGCCCGTGTGGAAGCGCGTCACGGATGCCCCCTACGACGCCGACCCGACCGGCGCGCGGGACAGCAGCGCCGCTTTCAACCGGGCGCTGGCGGACATGCCCGAACACCACACGCTCTTTGTGCCGCCAGGGACCTATCGGCTGGACAGCGGCATTCGCTGGAAGGGCAGGGGCAACCACAAGACCCTTCGCGGGGCCGGGCCGGGGCTGTCGAAGCTGCTGTTCTACTGGGGCCTGATCGAGATGGGCCCCGGCGTGCCTCGCGAGCGCACGGGCCTCGACCTCAACGCCCGGCGCAACGGCCTCACGATAGACGCCGACCTGAGCCAGGACGCGGTGAAGGGCGAGACCCACATCCACCTCGCCTCCCTCCCCGCCTGGGTGAAGCCGGGTCACCTCTACATCCTCGATCAGCTCGACGACCCGGACCTCGTCCAGTCCGGCGGCTCAGGCGGGAGTTCGCACCCCAGAGAACAGACCGGCAACGGCCCTCGGGGCCTGGGCCAGATCGTCCTGGTGACTTCCATCCAACAGAACGGACCCTCCGACTTTCAGGTCAACTTCGAGATCCCCCTCTACTACAGCTTCAAGACCGCCCAGCAGGCCCAGATCGCGATGGCCGGGTATGACGCCGAATCCGAGGCGCCCCTGTCCGGCTGCGGGATCGAGGACCTCTTCATGGAGGCCAAGTACGCGACAGGCTGGTCCAAGGGGGTGTCCGGGCACTTCATCCGGATGGACAGCTGCATGAACTGCTGGGTGAAGAACGTGGAGGGGGACAACGTCCCCTCCAACTGCCACGTCTGGGCCTCCTTCTGCTACCGCATCGAGGTCCGGGACTCCTACTTCCACGATTCCCACGGCTACGGAGGAGGGGAGGCCTACGGCGTCGCCCTCTACAACGTGACGAGCGCCTCGCTGGTGGAGAACAACGCCCTGAAGCAACTCCACTGCCCGCTGCTGGTCTGTTACGGCGCCTCCGGGAACGTCTTCGGCTACAACTACGTCTTCGAGGGCGCCTCGGAGTCGGTCGCCAGCTCCCTGGCCCTCAGCACCCACGCCACCCACGCCTACATGAACCTCTGGGAGGGCAACCACGCGGTGAAGATGCTCGCGGACTGGTACCACGGCAGCAACAGCCACGGCGTGCTCTACCGCAACCGCCTGCTCGGCTATGAGCCCAGAGACCCCAACGACCACACCCCGGTGGGCCTGGAGTGCTACTGCCGCAAGTGGAGCGCGATCGGCAACGTGCTGGGCGTGTCGGGCTTCCACACCATTTACGAGAAGGCCAACGGCGAGCCGGGCAGCCCCCTGGACAGGGTCATCTACAAGCTCGGATACCGCAACAACTTCGCCTGCTCTCAGCCCCCTTACGACGACCTGGCGACCGTGGACCTGCTCCGGCACGGGAACTGGGACGCCGCCACCCGATCCGTGAAATGGGACCCCGCCATCCCGGATCACAACTTGCCTCCGTCGCTCTACCTGAAGGCAAGGCCGTCCTGGTTCGGAGACCTCCCCTGGCCCGCCTTTGGCCCGGATGTCCCCGGCTTAGAGGGGAAGCTCCCCGCCCAGGCGCGACTCTGGGGCGACGCCCCTCCCCCGGCCTTCGCGCCCCCGGCCCCCGTTGAGAACCCGCCGGATCGGTGATCAGACCTCATCTATCAAGACCGGCGTGGATCGGGTTTTCCCTTGACAGGGATGCGCTCACGTGTTATCATAGGACAGCTTTTCGGAAAAGAGAGGTAAAGCCATGACACTGCGGCAGCCTCGCTACAGCAAAGAGGAGTTCGCCCGGCGCGGCGACGAGATTTACAACCGCGACATACGCCCTCGGGTCGAGGCGAACAACAGAGGCAAATTCGTTGCCGTTGACATAGAGACAGGCGCGTGGGAGATGGATGTTGACGCGCTTGCCGCCTGTGATCGCCTCCTGGCCCGCCTTCCCGACAGCCAGACCTGGCTCGTGCGCGTGGGCTATCCCTACGTGCATCGCATCGGCGGGCCGCGCCGTGTTCTGGAGCGGTCATGATTTCCGGTCTGGTCAACGCCGACCTCGAAGCGACGATCCGCCTGAAGATACAGGGAACCGACGGACACGAACAGGAGATCGAAGCTGTCATAGATACAGGTTTCAATGGGTTCTTAACACTGCCACCCTCATTTATTATTGCACTTGGGCTCCCCTGGCTTACGCAGGGGCGAGCCATGCTCGGCGATGGCCGGATGGAACTGTTCGATGTCTACACGGCAACGGTTATATGGGATGGACAACCGCTTCGCATCATGGTGGATGCTGCCGATACCGCCCCGCTTGTGGGGATGTCGCTGATGCACGGCTACGAACTAAACCTGCAGAACATAGACGGCGGCCTGGTGTCGCTCAAACGTCTTATCATCCCGTAGCAGGGATGTACTTAAAGTTATCCGAAAGACATGTCACGCGTGACGCAAATCCTCACCGCCGAATCGCCGGCGTCCGAAATGAGGTCCCGCACAGAGGTTCGCGCCGTGCCAGGGAGGGGACTGGAAGGAGATCGCTATTTTTCGGGCATCGGCACCTTCTCGCCCAGGACCCGGAAGCCCGACTACGAAGTGACCCTGATCGAGCAGGAGAAGATCGAAGCCTTTGCGCGGGAGTCCGGCCTTCCCTTCACGGCGATGCGCGCGCGAAGGAACATCGTGACCGAGGGGGTGAACCTGAACGACCTCGCCGGAAAGGAGTTCTACGTCGGCCCGGTGCGAATCCGGGGCATCCGTCTGTGCGAGCCCTGTGACTACCTGGCGAAGATCAGCTTCCCCGAGACCCTGAAAGGGCTTGTGAACAAAGGCGGCCTGCGGGCGCAGATCCTCTCGGAAGGCGTCATTCGGGTCGGCGACGCCATTCTTCTGGTCTAATAAAGACGCTGGCCGAACAAACGCCATGAGCAGGACCGGGAAGCCGAAGAACACAAAGGGGACCGGTTTTCAGCCGGTCCCCTCTCGTTTATGAGAGGCAAACCTTCACTGGCGACACATCGTCGATAACTTTAAAGAATGTCTCTTTCTGTCTACTCCAGCAATAACGCTGTTTGAACCTTCTTGCATTGGCCTTTAACTCGGCGCGTCTTTCAACTGAATAATAAAGCTTTTTTATACCCTCCGCCAGGCTTTGCGGGTTTTCTGGCTCTGCGAATTCAACGGTAGCGCAGTCCATATAATACTCTACTACCTCAATCCTGGAAACAACGGTCGGTTTTTCCATCGCCAGATATTCCAACAACTTTACCGGCAACATATACCGTGTTGCGCGGTCGTTACGGATGGGGACAATTCCAACATCTGCGCCCTCAATTCGATCGGGGAGTTCCTCAATCGGTATGAATGCCTGATTAAAAAAAACACAGCCATCCAGCCCCAAGCGGGATGAGAGACTCATAGCTTCTGTCAGGTAATCCCCATTGCCGTAGACATCGAACCGGATTTTGGGAATGTCCTGCCGAACTTGTGCAACAGCCTGTAGCGCAACGTCGATGCCGTGACGTCTGGTGACGGTTCCATGATACATAAGACGGAAGGTCTCCTCCGACTTTCTATGAGAGACCCTCGGATAAAAAATGGAATCATCCGCCAGATTCATCAGAACAGCGATCTTGGCGGGTGGTATTCCATGGGTGGCCAGGAGGTTCTTGACAGGTTCGCTCACAGTAATCACCCGATGAGCAAATTGGGCGCTGAGAACCTCGACCTGTTTTATAATTCGGATGAGCGGATGATCAAAAGAAATGTCAAATTTTTCAGCATACAGTTCAGGCATGGTGTCATGAATGTCTAAGATAACCTTGACGCCGAGTAGCCGGGGCAACGCCGATGCAAAAACCATAAAATCCGGCATCGTATGTACATGGACAATTTGCAGCCCTTTCCAAAAGGTGAGAAAGGTTAATACCAGTGACGCCAATCCAAAGAAGACAACATAACTGGCCATGTAGAAAATGAAATGCGTGCCTCGATACCTTCTCAGGGGAATGCGATAGAGACGGACGCCCCTGATCTGGCGGTCGCGTTCGCTATCATCCAGACAGATACAGCACACCTGATCGCCTCGTTGTGCGAGCGCCTCCGCCTCCCTGCGAACACGCGGATCGGACAGATAATAGGTATAAGCTACGGCGCAGATTTTTTTCATTGCCATTCGACCCGGCGCAAATTCGCGCAACTGACAGCCGGTTAGAGATAGGCCCTCTTACTTGATAAACCTTCTATGCCAGACCTCAAAACAAACAAGCAGGAATATTTGGCGATGAAAATCTCTGCGATATGAACTGTGCGCATCCAACATCGACCTTATATAATTTAAGTCGAAATATCGAGCGCATGCTGAAGTTTTATCCAGGACCAGATCGTGTGCAAAGTTTTTCATTCGATTCCGCAACCAATCATCAACCGGGTTTGAAAACCCTTTCTTCGGCCTATCAATCACCTTTGGAGGCAACCAATCCTGGACGGCTTTCTTCCAGATATACTTTGCTCGAAGGTGTTTAATCTTAAGCGCCGAGGGGATGCCTTCAAGAAATTCGATGAACTCGTGGTCGAGAAAAGGGACCCTTGCTTCAAGCGACACAGCCATAGACAGTTTATCGCCAACCGTTAAAAGATCGTCCGGCAGCCAGACCCTGGTGTCAATATACATGAGCTGTGAGAGGGCGTCCCGCTGTTCCACCCTCTTCTGGAGGGTTTCGACGTGCGGCGCAAAGACGGAGGTCCCCGCCAGACATTGAGCGACCTCCCTGCGATAGAGTTGCGCCTTCATGGAGGCGTCAAAAACCGCGTATATGTGATGGAAACGTTTCAGGGTGTCGCGCTCTTCAAGGGAGCGCACCGCGCGCCTGAGAGCCTCCCTTCTACACGTTGCCTCAACCGTGGATCGCAACAAAAACCTGACAGGCGATGGGACAAGCCTATAAAAATGTGAAAACCGCTCGCCCAGGTATCTTGTATACCCGGCGAGTGGCTCATCAGCGCCCTGCCCTGTCAAAACGACCTTGACGTGCTCTCGGGCCAGTTTGCTGACGTAGAACCAGGCAATTCCCGACAGGTTCAGGATAGGTTCTTCAAGGTGGAATAGATAATCTTCAAAAAAGGTCTGGTAATCCGCAGGGCCGATGGTGCATTCATAGTGGTCTGTGCCGAACATCCTTGCGGTAGCTCGTGCATCTCTCAGTTCGTTAGTCCTCTCACCGCCCTCGAAACCCAGCGTGAAGGTCTTGATCGGATAAGGGCTGCATTGTCGCATAACGGAAAGGACCGAAGAAGAATCAAGGCCCGAACTCAGCAGGAGTCCAACAGGCACGTCGCTTACCATGTGGCTTTTGACAGACTTTTGAAACAGGTGCCTGATCCGCTCGATAAGATAGGCTTCATCCACCCCTTCGATAAGCTGAGGAACATAGGGCCAGTAGCAATGGATATGCACGCCTGTCTGATCGCAGACAAAGAAATGGCCAGGTGGAACCTTCTTTATTTTTGAGAACGCAGTATCTGGGGACGGCACGTAACGATAAGTAAGAAGGTAATCCAACGACTGCAGGTCCAGTTGGGGCGAAATCAGGCCGGACTGAAAGATGGGCTTGATCTCGGAGGCAAACACAAATGAAGTCCCGCTATCGTAATAATACAAAGGCTTGATGCCCAGGCGGTCCCTTGTGCCAAACATCTTGTGGGCCTTAGAATCCCATATGACAAAACTAAACATCCCGCTGAGATACTCTGGGCATCTCTCGCCATGCTCTTCAAACAAATGAAGAATGACCTCGGTGTCAGAGGAAGAATGGAAAATATGGCCTTTCTGGATAAGGGACTTTCTGAGTTCAAGATAGTTGTATATTTCGCCATTGTACACGATCCATAGGGTTTCATCCTCGTTGGACATGGGCTGATGGCCTGACGGCGTCAGGTCGATGATGCTGAGCCGCCGATGCCCTAACCCGACCCTGCTGTACGTCGTCGGTCTGCCCTCTTGCTGATCTGGATAGACACCTCGATCATCCGGACCGCGGTGAGACATCATATCGGTCATGACGCTTAGGGTTGACAGGTCAACCGTCTCCTCGCGCCCATAATGGAAAATACCGCAGATGCCGCACATGGAAGGCCGCCCTCTCCGAAACGTCTTTTGACCGTTTATAACCTATGTCTGTTTGAAGGAACTCAGCGCCAATTCATAGACGGAAATGACACGCCTGGCCACAGCGCCCAGGGCCAAATGGCTGACCCGCTCTCGTCCGTTGCTGCGTTGGGAATGCAACAAAACCTGTATGATCTTCTCCGCCACGTCCTTTTCATCCCGTGTGACAACGTAACAGTGGGATGTCTCCTCTAGGATCTCCCGGACATCTCCGACATCGACAGCAACGACAGGCAGATTACACGCCATGGCCTCCTTAATGACATTCGGAGAACCTTCATGTTGCGAAGTAAGGACCAGCACGTCGGCTGCATTCATGTATAAAGGCATCGCTTCATGGGGCTTGTTATAGACAACCAAAAGCTCGACATCAGGAACCCGTGCCCGAACGATTTCAAATGCCTTTTTCACCACATCAAACCGTTTGACAGGAATATGGGGATCATTTGCAAACAGGATGTATTTCTTGCTCGCATCTAACCTGAGTTGCCGACAACTGCTCAGTCGCGACATAGGCCTGAATAGTTCAAAGTCCACTCCGCTGGGGATCACGTGCGCCTTTCTGAATCCCAATTTAACCTTCATGGCCTGCGACTTCACGATCACAGCCCTGGAACAGTGAGCGAGCGCCCTGCTGCTTAAAGTGGCCTGCAGGCGGCTGAAGAACCGATATGCCCCTTCTGTGTTTGGGGTCCCGAAGACATCGTCACCGCAGAAAGAGACTATGAGAGGGCATCTCCACTGCATTCGGGCGATGATCCCGGTTAACCCATAGTGAGCGTGAATAAGATCGTATGAACTCCCTTTTAGGAGGGATCGCAGCTCGAAGATCCCCTTGAGATAATTCCAGCGTGACTCTCTCCCATTGATGAACAGGATGTGCACCCGATGTCCCATATCCACAATGGAATCGATCTGTGACTTGACGAAGGAGCCAAACCCAGGATATTCCTCCGTCGGGTACATGTTCGTTACCATGAGAATGTTCATGCCGCCTCAGGTCCTCCTGGCGTCCTCCCCCGCCCCTCGATCCCATTGTGGCCATACGCCACCTCCACCCCCACAAGGCCCTGCTCGTGAAACCATCGGCGCACGGCCGCGAGGGCCGCCGGCCTGTCGTAGCGGGGCGAGAGCATGTCAAACGTATCGAGATAGGCCCACTCCCTGAGCGTATCGCCCCGGAGCCCCAGACGGCTGTAGTCCGCCACCAGCAGGCGCCAGTTCAGGGAGGGCCCCACCCGGGGGATCCTCCGGATCAGGCCGCAGAGGGGCCACATGAAATCCACGTACCGCCTCACAAACCGATAAAGACGCTCAGGGTCCATACTTCGGGTGAGAGACCGCACGAAACGTTTGGGGGTGAGATAGGCGCTCACGAACGTCCGCCGGTAGATGTCTACGACCAGTCCTCCACCGGCTTTCAACTGTGGAGGGAGACAGGCAAAGGCCCGGCGCGGGTCGGGGGTGTGCTGGAGGACGCCGAAGCAGAAGAGCTTGTCGAAGGCCCGCCGACTGAAAGGCATCGCAAAGAGGTCCCCCTGAACGATGAGCACGTTCTCCCGGCCCCCGTTCGACCGGTAGTTGGCCTCCACGGCGGCGCTGTAATCCATCGACGCCACGAACGCGCCCGTGCAGGCCGCCTGCTCCGTGAAACGCCCCGACCCGCTCCCCACCTCTAAGATCGCCTGCCCCCGCAGGTCCCGCCCCCACCCCGTCTCCTCGAAGAACCGCCTCCTCGAAAGGTCGATGCCGCTCTCGCTGTCGTACTGGGTCCGGGCGTGCAGGGTCCACTCCAGGCCGAAGCTCGAGGCGTAGTTCTCAACCGGCACAAACCTCGGAATGCCCCGCACGATGTCGTAAGCCGCGTTGCACGAAGGGCATCTCAGACGCCCGGCCTCAATCGAGTCCCCCCGCCTCGCTTCAACGGCGTCGATTTTAAGCCCTTCCCGGCATTCAGGGCACGCCAGATAGGACAGATGCGCCTCTCTCACCCCTTGTTCCCTCTATGCTCTGTGCCCTGTGCCCTGTGCCCTGTGCCCTCCGGGTTCATTTTTTGGACGCGCTGAACTCCCGCAGGGCAGCCGGATGCTGCCGACACCAGTGTTCCAGGACGAGCAACAGCCAGATCTGGTGGTTGAAATCCCGCCCTCCGCGCTGATGCCGGTCGATGACGAATGCCACAGCGCGCGGATCGAGGAGGGCGCCTGAGATCGCATCGGGGCCCAGGAGCATCCTCCGGGCGTAGGGCAATAGCGCCCCTCGAAACCAGAGTTTGAGCGGAACCCCGAACCCCCATTTAGGCCTGTCGATCACCTGAGGCGGGACCAGCCTCCGCGCCAGGGACTTCAGCAGGTGTTTGGGCTCCCCGCCTGCGATGCGCAGGCGCGCCGGGACCCGTGCGGCAAACTCCACCAGCGGGTGGTCCAGCATCGGCACGCGCACTTCTAAGGAATTGAGCATGCTCGCCCGGTCCACCTTCACCAGGATGTCCTCGGTCAGATAGGCGTGGATGTCCTGGTTGGCCATGCGGTCCAGCAGCGTGGCCGAGTCAGGCAGCCCCTCGAAGAGCGGCAGAAACCGTTCGGCAGGCCCCGGCGCATCCGCCCGCGAGCGCGTTGCACGAAGGACCTCAGAAAAGGCCCTGCTGTAGAGCGAGGGCCGCTCCCACGAGGGGAATATCCCGGTCAACTCCGTGAACCGTCGCCCCTCGTCCAGGGCCATCAGGCGGAGCCGCTTGTGATAGACGTGATGCGAAGGGATGGCCGAGGCGAGCAGACGCCAGACCGGGCGCGGCGCCCAGCTCATCCGCCCGGCCTTCTGCATCGCGACGTAGGAGTCATACCCGCCAAACACCTCATCCCCCCCGTCCCCCGACAGGCAGACCGTCACCGATTCCCGGGCAAACTGCGAGACCAGGTAGGTCGGCAGGGCCGAGGAATCCCCGAAAGGCTCGTCGTACTGGGCCACCAGCCTCGGCAGAAGCTCGACGGCATCCGGCGTCACGATCCGTTCGTGATGGTCGCTCCCGATATGGCCCGCCACCTGCCGGGCGTAAGGCAATTCTGAATACGCCTCTTCCTCAAACCCGACGGTGTAGGTCTGGATCGGCCGATCCACCAGCCTGGCCATGAGGGCGGCGACAAGGGAGGAATCCACCCCCCCTGAAATAAAGGCCCCTATCGGCACGTCGCTCACCAGCCGGAGGCTCACGGCCTCCAGAAGCCGCGCCTCCAGCTCCTCCAGGGCCGCCTCCCGGCTCATCCCCGGATCGGGATCAAACCGGAGCCGCCAGTACGGGGCCTCCTCCAGCGACACCCGCCCGTCCCCGCCCCGCCGCACCACCAGCCGGTGACCCGGCCGGAGCTTGCAGATCCCCCTGTAGATCGTTCCGGGGGCCGGAATGTACTGGAAAGCCAGAAAATCCTCTACCGCCAGCGGATCGAGGGCCGGCGACACCTGAGGGTCCTCCGCCAGCGCCTTGAGTTCAGAGGCAAAGCGGAACCGCCGCCGGTCCTCGGAGACCCAGTAATAGAGCGGCTTCTTCCCCAGGCGATCCCGCGCCAGCCACAGCTCGTCCCGGCCCAGGTCCAGAAACCCGAAGGCGAACATGCCCCTGAACTTCGCCAGAGCGGAGGCCCCCCAATACGCCAGCGCCTTGAGCGCCACCTCCGTGTCCGAGCGCCCCCGGACCGCCACCCCCGCTGCCCGGAGTTCCTGCCCCAGCTCCCGGAAGGTGTACATCTCACCGTTATAGGTCAGCCAGAACCGCCCGTCTTCGGTCCCCATCGGCTGATGCCCCGAGGCCGTGAGATCCAGGATCGCCAGTCGCCTGTGGGCGAGCCACCACGCCCTGTCCTCCCCCTCCCAGAGGCCCGCGTCGTCCGGGCCGCGGTGGGCCATCAGGTCCCTCAGACGAACGCGCCCTTCAGGAGACGCCGGGGAATCCGGCGGGTCCAGCCCGCCTACGATGCCGCACACGGTCGATCCCTCCTCTTCTCCCGCATCACACCCTCATAAACATCGGGGTCACGTGGACCGCAAGGACGCGCATACCGGATCACCTATCTCCGCGCCACAAGCCCCAGGACAGCCGCCAGCCGCCGGGTCGTCTGTCGGATATCGTATTCCCCAGCCGCCTTTTCAAACTGCGGCGATACCCTCAGCCTGCCATTCTGCCACTCTCCGATCAGGTCCGACAGGGCCCCGGCAATGCCCTGGACATCGTCCGGCGCGACCACCCGACAGCCGAGCCGGCGCAACAGGTCGGCCGACGCCCCCTCCGGGGGGGTGAGGCCCAGAATGGGCTTCTGAAAGGCCAGATAGTCGATCAGCTTGCTGGACAGAAAGGGGCTTTTGCCCTCGCTAACCGCATCGATCAGGAGCAGACAGTCAGCCTCATTCAGCAGGCCCACGACCTCCGAATACGGCACGGTCCCGACCACCTGAACGACCTCGGCCGAAGCGGCGGTCGTCAGGACGCGGCGGTACTCAGACCAGATGGGGCCGGCCAGGATCACCCTCAAATGACGCCTAACCTGCGCCCCCAGTCGCTGAATGGCCTCCAGCAGGCTCAGGGGGGATCGCGACCCATAAAAACTGCCCGTATAACAGAGCGTGAGCCGGGGCCGCGATCCAGGCGTCTTCGCAGCGGGCGTCAGGCCGCGATCATACCCTTGCGGGATCACGACGGCCTTGTCTCCCCACCCGGCCGGGTACTTGCGCATCACCAGGTCCCGTGCGACGGCGTTGACAAACACCAGCCTGTCTGACCCGGCCACCACCCGGCGTTCCAGGGCCAGATTCCATCGCTTCGTCCACGCGCTGGCCCACTTCGTGTAGGGATTGTCGCACCAGGGGTCGCTGAAGTGGGCGACCCAGGGCAGGGGGTGCCGTCGCCGGATGCGCAGCCCCACCAGATGGTCGGACATGGGCTGCCCGAACGTGATCAGGGCCGAAAACGCCTGCCGGTCGCACAGCCGGGTGGCCAGCCGGCCCGCCCGCCACGCCCACGACCGCTGAGGGTCAGGGAGCTGCGCCAGGCTGGGAAAGACGTGCCCGAGCAGCCAGAGCGGCCACGCACCTTCCAGCGGGGGGATTCGCTGGACCTGGTACTGCGCGGGATACAGGGATTCGAGCCCCGGGTCCAGCTCCCAGCCGCGCCCTGCCCTTTCAGGCGCTACGGCCAGGGCCGTCACCTGCCAGCCGTGTTCGGCGGCCAGATAGTGGAGGCTGCGCTGCACCTGGATGGACCGGGGGGACAGGATCGGGGGCATGGCCCACGAGACCGCCAGCAAGCGCCTCATTCGGGCCTCCACTCGCGAGCCCACAGCTCAAAGATCAACAGGTCCCAGAGGCGATGGCGCTCCGCATCCCCCCTCCCCTCCGTCCCCAGTCGAACCTGCCGCCGGACGGCCGCCCCGTCAAACCAGCGCCGGACCTGGGCGTCCGGCGCCAGCAGCAGGTCCTCGGCCCACCCCTTGAGCCGATGCCCCAGCCAGTCATAGACCGGCACCGGAAACCCCTGCTTCGACCGCTCCAGAATGGCGGGGGGGAGGCGTTTCTCGGAGAACATCCGGAGCACCCGCTTGGTCTGGTAGCGCCCGCGAACGGCCCCCACCTTGACCCACGACGGCGCTCGCGCCGCCCACTCCACCAGGCGATAGTCCAGAAAGGGGACGCGCAGCTCCAGGGAGTTGGCCATCGTCACCTTGTCCGCCTTCATCAGCAGGTCTTCCACCAGCCACGACTGACAGTACAGATACAGAACGTGGTGCAACGGGTCGCTGCTGCGGACCCTCTCCAGCTCAGAGCGCGCCCCGTCCATGGAGTCAGGCAACGCAGGCGCGTCGGGCCAGAGCCTCCGCTTCTGCGCTGAGGAGAACAGGCGGGTCATGGTGGGAGGGTATAACCTCTGCCCCTCGGAGGGCGGCAGATTGGCCCGGCTGACCCGTTCAACCCACCGGTCGCCCATCAGCCTCGCAATCCGCTCCCCGCACCCCCTCCGCAGCCAGGCCGGCAGACCCTGAAAACGGCGTATCCAGTCCCACCTCCTCGCGACCCGGTCAAAATGATACCCCCCCAGGACCTCATCGCTCCCCTCCCCGGAGAGGACGACCTTCACCTCCTGTCGGGCCAGTTGGGATACATAGTGAAGAGGCACGGAGGCCAGATCGGCCAGCGGCTCATCCGCGTGATACACCCATCTGGGCAGGAAGTCGCAGAATTCGCGCTCCCCGATCAGGACCTCGTGATGTTCCGTCCCCACCCAACGGGCGACCTGCCTGGCAAAAGGCAGTTCGTCGGTCTGAGGCGAGTCCTTGAAGGCGACCGAGAAGGAGCTGAGCGGCGCGTTGTGCACCTCGGCCACGGCGGCCGCCACCGCGCTGGAGTCCAGCCCCCCGCTCAGGAGGATGCCCACGGGCACGTCGGCGATCAGCCGGAGGCGCACCGAGTCCAGGAAAAGCCCCTCGAACTCGCGCGCATACGCCGCCTCGCTCTGGGCCGCCGGACCATCCACATAGGGGATGTCCCAGTAGCGCTGCAACGTCGGCTCGCCCTGACCGGCGGACAGGGTGAGGGTATGCCCCGGGGGCAACTTATGGATACCCTTCCAGATCGTCTGCGGCTGAGGGACATACCGGAAGGTCAGATAGTCCCACAGCGCCCGCTCGTTCAGCCTCCGCTCGACGCAGCCGCTGGCCAGAAGGGCCTTGATCTCGGAGGCGAACAGAAGGCGTGAGCCATCCCAGGAATAGTACAACGGCTTGACGCCCATCCGGTCGCGGGCCAGGAACAGCCGTCGCGCCCGTCCATCCCAGATGGCGATCGCGAACATGCCGTTGAACCGGTGAACGCACGCCGGGCCGTCTTCCTCATACTGATGGAGCAGCGCCTCGGTGTCCGAGGCCGTGGTGAAGCGATGGCCCCGCGCCTCCAGGTCCCGGCGCAACTCCCGGAAGTTGTAGACTTCGCCGTTGAAAACCACCCAGATGGACCGATCCTCGTTGGCGATGGGCTGATGCCCTGTGCTCAGGTCGATGATGCTCAGACGACGCACGCCCAGGCCCACCTCCCCCTGAGCGTAATAGCCGGCGTCGTCCGGCCCGCGATGGGCGATGGCGTCGCACATCCGCCGGAGCAGCGTGACGGCGTCCTCCACCCCGGGGATCCAGTACCCCGCTATGCCGCACAAGGCCTTAATTCTCCGTGGACGCGGGCATTATGGCCTGGACCCGGTGATCCAGAGACTCCACCCCCAGCGCCGCGCGTAGGCCTTGAGGATGGGCAGGGGCATCCAGCTCCCCAGCCTGGGAAACACCCGGTCGAGTATCCCTTTTAGGTCCGTCCCCAGCGCCTTCACGCTCACATCCTGAAAACGCCCGAACAGACGGAGGGCCTCCCGCTTCGTGACCGGCCAGGTGTGGGGATTGCCCTCCGCCCTGCTCCCATCCCCATAACGGCTGGCGAGGCCGAGGGGGTCCAGAAACCGGCCCTCCAGATGCAGCCAGCCCTCAAGGTATTCTATCGTGTAGCGGTAAAGAAACGAGTCCCGGTGATAGAGCATCACCCCGCAGGTCCCGCCGGGCCGCAGCACGCGGTAGACCTCCTCAATGGACTGCTCGATCTCCGGGGAATGGTGCAATACCCCCCAGGAGTACACATAATCAAAGGCGTCGTTCGGGAAGGGCAGATGGCGCCCGTCGGCCTCCATCATATCCCCCTGCAATTTAAAGATACGGAATCTCTGCCGGGTCTGCCGGACGGCGATGGGGTTCAGGTCCACCGCCACGACCCGCGCCCCCTGTTGGGCCCAGTTCATGGCCATGCATCCCATGCCGCACCCGACCTCCAGCACGGGCCTGCCCCGGTGACGTTCGTAGTCAAACAACTTTGCAAAACGACCCTGGGGAGTATGGAGGTTGGCGTTCCAGGCGTAGAAAACCCGGTCGGCCCGGTCGAAAAATTCAGGCGTCCCAAGCCCCACCTCAACCGCCCGGCCGTCTTCGGCGCGGTACCTCGTCGCGCCGTGCTCCTCCCCGTAAGTCATGGGATTGGCGGCCCACCAGTCCCGGATCTCATCGGGCGTATGAGCTGGCATTTTCGACCTGTCGGTCACGCTCGGACCCTCCGAAATTTTCGAAAGAGACGACCCAGAAAATCCCATGCCGTTAGAGGAACACCCCCCAGGGCAATGACCAGCGCCAGGGCCATCTCCGCCACCCACAGCTTCTCCGCCGCTCGCCTTCGCCTCAGCGCCCGACGGCTTTCGGCATCCCACACAAACACGCGGCGACGCCCGTTGATGACCAGCGTCGTGGGAATGCGCAGGCGGGCCAGGACCCGTTCCGTCCTGCCCCAGCCCAGGCCGATGGCGTCCGGGTACAGCAACACCAGCGCGTCGTAGTTGCGGGCGGACAACTCTTGCGTGAGCGTGGGGTCAAGAGACCCCAGGCCTTTGGAGCCCCCCCAGACTCGCCGCAGCCAGGATACGTCAGAGGGCGAAAGATGGGACAGATGATCCGCTTCCACCAGGAGATCCACTTCGGCATTCGGCGCAAACCGGGTCGCAAATTCGCGCGCCTGCTGAAGCATATAGCCCGCTGGACGGGGGTTGATGCGGGAGATCAGGACGCGGGAGGGCCCGGTCGGCAACTGCCTCAGAAAGGAGGTCGCGTCCCCCAGGTCCTCTCTGTCCGCGACCTGACGCCCCAGCGCCAGCCGTTCCCAGGAGGGATACAGGGAGACCGGCCTGAAAACGCAAAGCGCCCGTTCCACGCTTGGAACAGGTGTGTTGGGGTTCGGAGCCAGGATCTTCATAGGGAAGCCGCAACCAGCGCCAGCAGGTCTTCATAGTGTAGCGTCTGGACCTTCTGCTCAACGAGGAAATTCACGACCTTCTCAAAAGGGTCGGAAGGATAGACGTGAGAGGGATCGGCATAGTAGTTCAGGCAACCCGGCGATCCGTCAGCCAAAAAGAACGCCACCGTCTCCATAAACGCCTCGGCGTAACTGGCCTGGACCTGAGGAGTATGAGGGCTGATGACATGGCCCCACGAATCCAGAACCGTTAGGGGCCGTCGCATGGATCCCGACAGCGGGATTTCAACGATCTCGCCCGCGTTCCAGGCCGGGCCGCGCTCGAAACCGAACCGGGGAACGGTGGAGGTCGAATAGACATACCCCAGTTCGACCAGGGTGCGATACTGTAACTCCAGCTGGGCCGGAGATTGAAAACTCCCGAAATGAGGGGCCCGAAAACCTCGCGGCGCCCGTCCGGCGACCCGCGTGACGATCTCGTGACCGGCCCGGATGTCCTCCACGACCTCGGCCGGCGTCATCCGGTCGTAAAAGTTAACGCTCCAGTATCGCCCCCCCCGGTATTCGGCGTGCGGCCGGGCGCCGTGGTTGATGAAATCCGCCCCCCCTTCCGCCAGCCCCCGGTAGGCGTCAGGGGTCCGCTCCAGCAAGGCCCCCGGCACGGCGTAGGTGGTCTTGATGCCGTGCCCCTTCAGGTAAGGCTCCATCCGCAGGACCGCGTCGATGTCCTCGGGTGTGTCGCAGTCAAAAGACAGGATCAGATACAGCCGGTCCAGCCCCAACCGATGGGCCTGGGCAGCAGACCGACGCCAGAAATAGGCCGGGAAGAGGCGACTCAACCCCCTTAACCCTCGTTCTCGCCAAAAACTCATCCGCTACCAGTTATGCCCCGTGACGCCGTTCTATTCTTTGGTGGCCAGCAGATATAACGATGAAGCCTGGCTTTTTATCAGCCTCCGTCCCACGCACTCAAGCCAGTCATCCACCAGTTTATACCTGCGAATGCGCGCGTCGAGCCTCCAATAAGGGGGGCCCCATCCCAGGTATTTGACCTCGTATACTTTGAAACCAACTCGGGTTAACTTTTCAGTCAAACTCGAAGCCGTGTAAAAATGTACATGGTCAGTGTTCTGTCGAGTTTCCGGCTCAAGTCGATAGGCCAACTGCCACCACCAGGCCCCCTCATTAGGCGTGCCGAGAATCAGCAGACCACGGGGCTGCAGGAGCCGAAAGATGGCCCTGAGCGCCGCAATGTCATCCGGAATGTGCTCAAGGACATGGTTGAAAAAAATGATCTCAAAGAAGTTATCTCTGGCGGGATAGTCAAGGATATCCGCTAGAAAAAATGTGGCATCCACCTGAAGTAGACGCGCACGAGTTCGGATCAGGCGGACCAGGTTGTAATCGCTGGCAAAGAGAGCATCAGCATAATTGGAAAGATAAGCCACATGGTTGCCGTCGCCGCATCCCAAGTCGAGCAAAGAATCAGCCCGAACCTGGCCGCGAGTTTGAAGATACCGTTGTATGGCCGCTTCCACGTAGTGACGGCGTTTTTGCACGTGATGTCGCCAGGAGCTCTCCTCCGCCGCCGGCTGCTCGGTCAAATACCAGTCCGGTTTGGCAGATCGCGCCTTGTCCAGCCCCTCGCTGTGTCGTTGCCAGTCCCTCACCAGAAGCGGTATTTCCTGCTCAATCGGATAGCAATGCTGGCACTCAGAGCAGATCCACCTTGTGTTCGACGGCCTCACCGCTGGAGCGCCACAGAACAGACACTTGAAGAAATCCGTCTGCACCGTCAATTCCTGAGCAATTGCCGATAGATCTGCAACACTTTGGCCTCTGTCTGAGCGGGGGCAAAGTGCTCCTGTGCGTGCGCATAAGCGCGACGTCCCAATGCCTCACGTTCGGCACGGTCTGTCAGCAGGCGCTGCAATGCTCGGTAATATCCTTCAACGCTGTTTTCAACCAGCAGCACCCAATCCCCTTGCAACTCTGGCACCGGTTTACCAATGCGTTGATTCAGAACGGTAGGCAGACCCGTGAGCAGCGGTTCCAACACTGATTTACCGATCTCATAGTACTCGGTGTGCGTGGCAAAGATGTCAAAATCAGGTAACATTTCGCAAAGCTGGTCGTTCGGAAGGGCCCGATGAAACACAACCCGGTCCGCCATTCCACATTCCCTGGCCACCGAACGCAGATAATCGTGATAGTCCCCATCGCCCACGAGAGTCAACTCCGCATCCAGGCGCGCCACAGCACGGATCAGGTTATCAGGATTCTTTTCCTTGAACTGTCGGCCAACGGAGATGATTCGAGGGGGGGTATGTAAGGCATAAGTCTCTTTTCTTCGCAGGTGCGTTGGA